>Ga0193709_1000042_pt1 | contig 59534 bp, 54 predicted proteins | sample H3c2metaG_FD_160571 | JGI IMG/M metagenome (GOLD analysis project Ga0193709, IMG submission 160571) | Soil microbial communities from a riparian zone of the East river system, Colorado, United States - H3c2 | ecosystem: Environmental > Terrestrial > Soil > Riparian zone | place: USA: East River...
CGAACCGGTCGATGCGGATTTTCGGCCCCTGCAGATCGCCGAGCACACCCACGTAGCGTCCGGCCTGGCGTGCAGCCTCGCGCACCAGCTCGACCCGGCGCGCATGATCGGCGATGACGCCATGCGAGAAATTCAGGCGCACCACGTCCACGCCGGCCCGTATCATTTCCGACAGCACCGCCGGTTCGTCCGTGGCGGGACCCAGGGTTGCAACAATCTTGGTACGCCGCAGGCCGGAATTCATGGAATTCATGCGGCGCGCTGCTCGAGTATTTCCACGGCGGGGAGTTTTTTGCCTTCGACGAATTCCAGGAAAGCGCCGCCGCCCGTGGATATGTAGGAAATGCTGTCCTCGATGCCGTACTTTTCGATGGCGGCCAAGGTGTCGCCGCCTCCCGCGAGAGAAAAGGCCTTGCTGCGCGCGATCGCCGTGGCCAGCGTGCGCGTGCCTTCGCCGAACTGGGCGAATTCGAACACGCCCACAGGGCCATTCCAAAGGATCGTGCCGGCGGAACCCACCAGCGCTGCGATGGCCTCGGCCGAGTCCGGTCCGATGTCCAGAATCATGTCGTCGGCGGACACCTGGCGTACATCTTTGACGTCGGCTTCCGCTTTGGCGGAGAGCTCGGTGGCAACCACGACATCGGTCGGCATGGGAATGACGATGCCGCGCTTTTTGGATTGCTCGAGCAGGCGCTTGCAGATGTCCAGCATGTTGGGCTCGTACAGGGACTTGCCCACATTGAAGCCCAATGCCGCCAGAAATGTATTCGTGATGCCGCCGCCGACGATGAGTTGATCCACCTTGCTCAACAGGGATTCCAGGACCGTGAGCTTGGTCGACACCTTGGAGCCGGCAACGACGGCGAGCAAGGGGCGGGCAGGCTTCTCCAGAGCGGTTTCGAGCGCCGACAGTTCGCTGACCAGCAATGGACCGGCGCACACGATGGGCGCGTATTTCGCGACGCCGTGCGTGCTGGCTTCGGCGCGATGCGCCGTGCCGAATGCGTCCATGACGTAGATGTCGCACAGCGCCGCCATGCGCCTCGACAGATCATCCGCATCCTTCTTCTCGCCCTTGTTGAAACGCACGTTTTCCAGCAGCACGACCTCGCCGGGGCCGACTTCGACGCCGTCCAGCCAATCCTTCTTCAGAGCCACCGGAACCCCCAAAAGCTGAGCCAGGCGCTTGGCCACCGGCGCCAGGGAAAACTCCTCCGCAAACCTGCCCTCCTCGGGCCGCCCGAGATGCGACATGACGAGTACGTGCGCCTTCGCGCTCAGCGCGGCCTGGATGGTGGGCAACGCGGCGCGGATTCGCGCATCGCTGCTCACCGATCCGCCCTGGATGGGGACGTTCAAGTCTTCGCGTATCAGCACCCGCTTGCCGCGCAGATCGAGACTCGACATTTTTGTGATCTTCAAGGGTCGCTCTTATGCAGCCTTCGACCAGGCCAGGGTGGTATCGAGCATGCGGTTGGAGAATCCCCACTCATTGTCGTACCAGGAGCACGCCTTCACCAGGGTTCCTTCCATGACCTTGGTCATGGTCGCATCATAGGTGGACGAAGCGGGATCATGATTGAAATCCACCGACACCAGCGGCTGATCGTTGTAGGCCAGGATGCCCTTCAGCGCCCCGTTCGCGGCAGCCTTGATGGCGTCGTGAATTTCTTGCACGGTGGTCTTGCGCGCCGCCGTGAAGGTGAAATCCACGAATGACACATTGATGGTCGGCACCCGAATCGAGAAGCCGTCGATCTTGCCCTTGAGTTCCGGCATGACCAGGCCGACGGCCGCGGCGGCGCCGGTCTTCGTGGGAATCATCGACATGGTCGCCGAGCGGGCGCGGCGCAGGTCAGAGTGATACACATCGGTCAAAACCTGGTCGTTGGTGTAGGAATGCACGGTGTTCATCACGCCGGCCAGGACGCCGATCTTGTCGTGCAGCACCTTGACCAGCGGGACCAGGCAATTGGTGGTGCAGGACGCATTGGAGATCACCGTCATGCCGGATTTCAATATCCGGTCATTCACGCCGTACACGATGGTGGCATCGACATCGTCGCCGCCCGGGGCAGAAATCACGACTTTTTTCGCGCCCGCCGCGAGGTGCGCCGAGGCCTTGGCCTTGCTGGTGAACAATCCGGTGCACTCGAGCACATAGTCGACGCCCATCTCTCCCCAGGGCAGTTTGGCCGGATCGCGCTGCGCGACCACGCGAATGCGATCGCCGTTGACCACCATGGAATCGCCCTCGACATGAACCTCGCCGCGAAAGCGGCCGTGCACGGTGTCGAAGCGCGTCAAGTGCGCATTGGTATTGGCATCGCCCAAATCGTTGATGGCGACGATCTTTAGATCGCCGCCGTGCTTGCCTTCGTACAGTGCGCGCAGAATATTTCGCCCGATTCGCCCATAGCCGTTGATGCCCACTTTAATCGCCATATTTTCCTTTTCATGCGCTTCGCGCAACTATCAACGGGGCCGAAGCGGCCCCGACCTATAAGCGCTCGCTACGCGAGCGTTAAATCCCTGAAGTACACACGTCAACCCGCTTACCTCAGCACTTTTTCGACCGCCTCGATGACCTTTTCCGCCGTGAACCCGAATTGCGGAAACAGCACCTTGGCAGGAGCCGAGGCGCCGAAATGATCGATGCCCACAATCTGCCCCTGCAAGCCCACGTAGCGCCACCAGGCGGCGCGTACGCCCGCTTCCACGGCGACCCGGCGCGTGACCTTCGCGGGCAGCACGCTCTCCTTGTACGCATCGTCCTGAGCGTCGAACTTGTTCGTGCTCGGCATCGACACCAGCCGCACTTTGCGCCCCTTGGCGTTCACGGTGCGGACCGCGTCGGCGGCAATTCCGACTTCGGACCCCGTGGCAATGACGATCGCCTCCGGCCCCCCCGCAGGTTCGATCAATACATAACCGCCGCGCGCGATATTGGCCACCTGAGCCACTTCGCGTGCCTGGTGCGCACAGGCCTGGCGCGTCAAGATGAGCAGCGTGGGACCATCGCGATTATCGACCGCAGCGCCCCACGCCGCCGCTGTTTCGACCGCATCGCACGGGCGCCAGACGTCGATATGCGGGATGACCCGAAGGCTTGCAAGATGCTCGATGGGCTGATGGGTCGGGCCGTCCTCGCCCAAGCCGATGGAATCGTGCGTGTAAACGAATATCACGCGGATGCGCATCAAACAGGCCATGCGCACGGCATTGCGGGCATAGTCGGAAAACGTCAGAAACGTGCCGCCGTACGGAATAAAGCCGCCGTGGGCGGTGATGCCATTCATGATGGCCGACATCCCAAACTCGCGCACGCCGTAATGGATGTAGTTTCCGGCCGGCGCGGCGGGGCTCAAGGTCACGGAGTCCTTGCGCCACGTGCCGTTAGAAGGCGTGAGATCCGCCGAGCCGCCCAGCAACTCGGGCAAGGACGGACCGATGGCATTGAGCGCCGCCTGCGAGGACTGGCGCGTGGCGAGTGCCTTGGCCTCGGCTTGCGCGCCGCCGATCAAGGCGCGCGCCTGATCGCCGAATCCGGCAGGCAGATCGCCGGCCATGCGTCGCTCCAGTTCGGCGGCCAACGCGGGAAATTCTTGCTTGTACGCAGCAAACCGCGTGCGCCACTGCGCTTCGGCCTTCGCGCCCTTGTCGCGCCTGTCCCACTCGGCGCGAATGTCGGCCGGTATTTCGAATGGCGGAGAATTCCACCCCAGGGTTTTGCGCGTGGTGGCGATATCTTCGGCGCCCATCGCCTCCCCGTGCATGGTCTGGGTGCCTTGCTTGGGAGCGCCGAAGCCGATCGTGGTTTTGGCGCAAATGAAGGAGGGCTTGTCGGTGACGGCGCGCGCGGCGGTCAGCGCCGCGGCCACGGCCTCGCTGCTTTGACCATCGACGTGCGGGATGACGTGCCAGCCATACGCCTCGAAGCGATGCGCGGTGTCATCATCGAACCAGCCCACCACTTTGCCGTCGATTGAAATCCCGTTGTCGTCGTAGATCGCGATGAGTTTGCCGAGCTGCTGCATCCCGGCGAATGACGCCGCTTCGTGAGAAATGCCCTCCATCATGCAACCGTCGCCGACAAATACGTAGGTGTGATGATCGATGATGGCGTGGCCCGGCCGATTGAATGTGGCGGCCAGCGAGCGCTCGGCCAGCGCCATGCCGACAGCATTGGCAAATCCCTGTCCCAGAGGCCCCGTTGTGGTCTCGATGCCGAGATGAAGTTCACGCTCCGGGTGACCGGCGGTCTTGGAGCCCCATTGGCGGAAATTCTTGATTTCCTCCATTGACAAGGGATAACCGGTCAGATGCAGCACTGAATACAGCAACATGGATGCGTGTCCGTTCGAGAGCACGAATCGGTCACGGTCCAGCCACGCCGGATTGCCCGGATTGAACTTAAGCACGTCCCGCCAGAGCACTTCGGCGATATCAGCCATGCCCATGGGTGCGCCCGGATGCCCTGAATTCGCCTTTTGGACCGCGTCCATGGAAAGAGCTCGAATGGCATTGGCAAGATCGCGGCGGGTGGGCATACGGGGGCTTCTTGTTTAACGAAACAGGGCGCGTATTGTCCCCGATGAGCCCCCGGCCAGCAATGCCGCGTGATTTCGGTCGCATTCCTGGCTTGCCGTAGTCGATTTGCGACGGAACACGGTCACAGATCCGCAGTCTGTTTATGTATAAGGCATTGAAGCGTTGCCATGACCCAGTTCACCGTCGCCGAAGCGGTGCTTTGCTAACATTTAAAAGATGCAAATTGTACAAATCACGGATCCTCATCTTTACGGCAGCGCCAGCGGGCGATTGCGCGGCGTAGAAACCGACGCTAGCTTGCGTGCGGCGCTCGATGATGCGCTTGCGCGCGTTCCCGGCTATGAGGCGATGCTGGTCACCGGCGATTTGGTGCAGGACGACAAGAGCGGCTATCTGCGGTTTCGCAGCTTTTTCGGCAACATTAAAAAACCAGTGCTGTGCATACCCGGCAATCATGATGAGCCCGAGGCCATGCGCAAAGAACTGACGGGCGCACCCTTTGAAATCTGCGGCACGCACACCATCGGCGATTGGGTGTTCGTGATGCTGGATAGTTACGATCCCGGCCATGTCGGCGGCCGCCTGACGAAGAACGAACTCGCGCGTCTCGACAACGCCCTCGCCGGCTCGCGCAAGCACGCCATGGTGTGCCTGCATCATCATCCGGTTCCCATGGGCAGCCGCTGGCTGGACGGTGTGGGCCTCGCCGAAGCACACGAATTTTGGCGCATCATCGAAGCGCATACGAATGTGCGCGCGGTGGTGTGGGGTCACGTTCACCAGGCGTTTGAGGGCGGGCGCGGCGACGTACGCCTGTTCGCCACGCCATCGACGGGCGCGCAGTTTCTCCCCAAGAGCGATCGCTACGCGGTGGATTCGCTGCCGCCGGCCTATCGTAGTTTCGAGCTGCATGCAGATGGCCGTATCGACTCCCGAGTACACTGGGTAGAATCCGCACGATTGCGCCAGACGGCGAGCTAGGCCTCAAAATTCTCGATGCGAAGACTTGTCATCCGCTGGCGCTTGCTGGGACTGGCGCTCACGTGCGTGGCTGTTTCGGCCGGGGTCCGCGCCGACACCGCGCTGCATGCGCTGTGGGAATTGCACGGCAAGCACAACACCGTCTACATTTTGGGCTCGATTCACGTCCTGCGCCCTACCGATTACCCGCTTGCGCCGGCCGTTCTCAATGCCTACAGCAATGCCAAATCGATATTCATGGAAGTGGATTTGCGGGAAATCGACTCGCCGCGAATACAGATCGAACTGCTCGCCAGCGCGCGGCTGCCTGAGGGCAAGACCCTGCCCTCCATCATGGGCAGGCAGCGCTACGAGCGCGCCGGCGCGCTGGCGCGCGAGGTCGGCGTCGACATTTCCATCTTCGATGCGTTCGCGCCATGGTTCGTCGCGGAAGCGATATCGCAGCTGCAACTGCAGCAGCTCGGGTTTCAACCGAAGTCAGGCGTCGAAATGTTTTTTTTGGAGCATGCGCGCAGCGACGGTAAGCCGGTGGCGGGATTGGAAACGGTGCACGACCAGATCGCACTGTTCGATGCCCTGTCCATGGACGAACAAGCCGACTACTTGGTGTCGAGCCTCGAGGAGGCCCATGACCTGCCGAAGGAAGTGGACGACATGGTGCACGCGTGGCAGCGAGGCGACACGGCCTGGTTTGCCGATCAATTGAAGTCCGAGCTCGGCCGCGATCCGGTGCTATATCAAAACGTCTTGGTGGCGCGCAACCGCAAGTGGGTGCCCAAAATCGAGGCCCTGCTCAACGATGACAAGAACTACTTGGTGATCGTGGGTACCGGACATCTGGTCGGCCGGGGCAGCGTGATCGAGCTGCTCGGAAAAGACGGGATCGTCGCCACTCAACGCTGAGGGTTGCAGCGGCGACGATCCGAAAACGATCCGATATCAGTTTATTGCGCCGCGGGTGTACCCCCACGAGATTGCAAGCGAGCCTGCATCTGCGTGATCATCTGCGCCTGCAGGGCCACCAACTGCGTTTGCTGCGCCGGCGTCAATACCTTGAACACCTGCGCGCGCGCCGCTTCTCTCTGCGTGATCATCTGCGAGTGCAGCGAGCCGTTGGCCTGGGTGACTTGGGCCACGACGTTGGCATAGTTCGGGTCATTCGGCTGGGTCTGTCGCAGCTTCAGCGAGTTGGCGCGCATTTCCTGATGAATGCTCTTCATCTGCGGGCCGGCGCTGGCCATGATGGTCTTTACGGAGGCCTGCTGCTCCGCACTCAGGTTAAGCTTGGCCAGCAAGTGTCCCGCTCCATGATGGCGGTGCCAGGCGTGCTCACCCGGCGCAGGCGGCGCGGCCGTCGCCGCCTCATCGGCCGCAGTCGCGACCGAAATACTCGTGGCGGCTGCCAATAACGCTCCGGCCGCCAGAAAACTTCCGGCCAGCAGATTGCGATTCGATTTCATGTTAGTAGCTCCGATGCAGTGAAAAAGGATGCAGGGGCTATCCTAAGCTGGGGCCGTGCAAACAAGTGTCAGAAGCTAGGCAGAGTTCTGTCAAGAATTGCAAATTCGACGGCGAAGAGCATCGCGGGGCGCCGACTGTGCCAAAGTATGGGGTATCGATCATGACCGCCACCACTACGCCACACGTCGATCCCAGCGCAGCGCGCGAGCCACGCGTGCTGCTGGTCGACGACGACCGCGAGTTGTGCCAAATGCTGTCCGAATACTTGGACGCCGAGCATTTCGACGTGAAGAGCGTGCACGACGGCAGCGATGCGCTGGCGGAATTGCAGCTCAGCGATTTCGATATCGTCATTCTCGATGTCATGTTGCCGAGCGTCAGCGGCCTCGATGTGTTGCGCAAGCTCGGCGCTTCCTATTCCACGCCGATACTGATGCTCACTGCCCGCGGCGACGACGTGGACCGCATTGTCGGCCTGGAACTCGGCGCCGACGACTATTTGAGCAAACCATTCAACCCGCGCGAACTGGTGGCGCGAATTCGCGCGATCCTGCGGCGTGCCAGCAGCCGTTCGGCGCGCGGCAATTTGTCCGACGAGCTGGTGGTAGGTCCCATCACCTTGAACTCAGGCACTCGCCAGGTGCACGTCGCGGCCAAGCCGGTGGCGCTCACGGGCGCCGAATTCCGCGTGCTCGAATTGCTCATGCGCTCCGCCGGCCAGGTGATTTCGCGCGACGCGATGACCGAGCAGGCGCTGGGCCGCAAGCTTGCCGCCTACGATCGCAGCATCGATACGCATATCAGCAATTTACGCCGCAAACTCGAGCTCGAGGCCGGCACGAATCCTGAAATAAAGAATGTTCGCGGATCGGGCTACACCCTCACCTGGAGCACAGGTGCCTAAGACGAATGCATAGCCTTTTTTCAAGGATATTCCTGCTGTTCTTGCTGGCGATGACGCTGATTGTCGGCAGCAGCATCGCCACCACCTTTACGATTGCCTCGCGCGACCGTGAAGCTGAGTCGCCGGATTTGCAGCGCCGCCCGTCGGTGGCCATCCAGGCTTCTGAGATTCTCGCGCGCGGCGGAATCGGTGCCTTGAAGAGCTGGCTCGAGGGCAACCAAAACGCGCTGGGCGATCGAGAGCTGTTTGTGGTGGGACCGAACGGCCAGGACATACTCGGCAGAACGCTGCCGGAGGTCGCGGTGCGCCGTTTGGCGATGCTCGGCCGCGATCCGCTTCCGGGCAACTTTCGTCCCTCGCGCGTCGCGCCGCAAATCGTGGCCGCCGACGGCGAGGTCTTCACCGTGCTGTTGACTCCGCGCCGGCCCAGCATTTTCGGCGCACTCAGCCTGCCCGCCATTTCGCTGACGATCTTGAGCATCGCGCTGGTCGTGAGCGCCCTCACCAGCTGGTGGCTGGCCGAGCATCTGACCGCGCCCATCCGCCGCATCCAGGAAGGCGCGCGTTCGCTGGCCTCGGAGAATCTCAACCGGCGCGTCAGTGCAGGGTTGGAAGGGCGCAAGGACGAACTCGCCGTGCTGGCGCGCGACTTCGACGCCATGGCCGATCAGTTGCGCGCCAATCGCAGTGCGACCACGCAGCTGCTGCGCGACATCTCTCACGAGCTGCGTTCGCCTCTGGCCAGAATGCGGGTGGCATTGGGACTCGCGCGTCAGCCGCCGGCGGATTTCGCGCGCCAGCTGGACCGGCTGGAACGCGAAGTCGAACGCCTCGACACCATGATCAGCCAGGTGTTGAAACTCGCGCGTCTGCAGGGCACCGATGTGTTGCGGGAGCGCGAACCGTTTGAACTCGACGAGGTCATCGAAGAGGTCGTGCGCGACGCCAATTTTGAAGGAGCCATGAAGAATTGCCGGGTCAACCTGCAGGGCGTGACGAATGAGGCGGTGCTCGGCAACCGCGAACTGCTGCGCAGTGCCATCGAGAATGTGCTGCGCAACGCGGTGCGCTACAGTCCGAACGACAGATCGGTCGAAGTGCTCGTGGCGAGGGCCCGCTCCGGTTTGGAAATTCTGATCCGCGATCACGGACCGGGGGTGCCCCCGGCGGATCTGGAGCGCATCTTTGAGCCGTTTTACCGGGTCGCCGAGTCGCGCGACCGCGATAGCGGCGGCGAGGGCATCGGCCTCGCCATCACGTCTCAGGTCATGAAGGCTCACGGAGGCTGCGCCAACGCCGTGAATGCGCCGGGCGGCGGCTTCGAAGTTCGACTTAGCTTGCCCGAGACCGCCATCGCTGTTTAAAGTGCCCGGCCATGAGCCTGTTTCAAGAAGCCTGCAAGTACATTCCGGGCGGCGTCAACTCGCCTGTTCGCGCTTTTCGCGGCGTCGGCGGCGAGCCTATTTTCTTCAAGAAAGCCAAGGGCGCGGCCGTGATTGCCGCGGACGATCGGCGCTACATCGACTACGTCGGCTCCTGGGGACCCATGATCTTGGGTCACGCCCATCCCCAGGTCATCCAAGCCGTGCAAGAAGTCGCCGCCGACGGCTTGAGCTTTGGCGCGCCGACGACGCTTGAAACGCGGCTGGCGCGCCGCGTGGTCGAGCTCATGCCCTCCATCGAGTTGGTGCGCTTCGTCAGCTCGGGCACTGAGGCGACCATGAGCGCGATCCGGCTGGCCCGCGGCTTCACCGGGCGCGACACCATCGTTAAATTCGAGGGCTGCTATCACGGACATTCCGATTCGCTGCTGATCAAAGCGGGCTCCGGTGCCTTGACCCTCGGCGTGCCCACCTCGCCGGGCGTGCCCAAGGCGCTTGCGAGCCATACGGTGACGCTCAACTACAACGATGCCGATCAAGTTCAGCGCGTGTTCCGGCAAATCGGAGAGCAGGTCGCCTGCATCATCGTCGAACCCGTGGCCGGCAACATGAATTGCGTGCCGCCGGCGCCGGATTTTTTGCAGACCTTACGCCGCGAATGCGATCGGGTCGGTGCGCTGTTGATTTTCGATGAGGTGATGACGGGCTTTCGCGTCGCCTTGGGAGGCGCGCAGGCGCTCTACGGGGTGCGGCCGGATTTGACCACGCTCGGCAAAATCATCGGCGGCGGCATGCCGGTCGGCGCGTTCGGCGGGCGGCGCGACGTCATGGAGCAGCTCGCACCCTTGGGTCCCGTTTATCAAGCAGGCACGCTGTCCGGAAACCCGGTGGCCATGATCGCCGGCATCACCACGCTCGAGCTGATCAGCGCGCCCGGATTCCACCAACGTTTGGGGGCCATGACGGACGTATTGGTGGAGCAACTGGCCGCGGCGGCGGCCGGCGCCGGCGTTGCGCTCGCCACCAATCATGTTTGCGGTATGTTCGGATTTTTCTTCACGACCGAACGCGATGTCGATCGCTACGACAAGGTGATGGCCTGCGATGTCGGGCGCTTCAGGCAATTTTTTCACGGCATGCTCGAGGAAGGGATCTACCTCGCACCCTCCGCCTTCGAGGCGGGATTTTTATCGGCGGCCCATTCGCCCGCGGACATCGAAGCCACCGCCGCCGCCGCCTCGCGCGTTTTCGCAGCGATGAGCTGAAGGGAAAATGCGCGCCTTCGCCTGGTTCGTGGGTGCGATATTGCTCGCGGGATTGATCAGTGCGCTGATCGCCTACCCTGCCTATGAACTGACCTCGGCCTTCGCCAGTTGGGCGTTTCACCGGGTGTGGGGCCGCGTGGCCATGTTGGTGTTGGTCGTGGAGCTGGTGTGGTTGTGCCGGCACTTGAATCTCAAAATAAGGCGCGACTACGGCTACGGCCTGCCTTGGCGCCGATTCCTGACGGTCAGCTTGGCGTGGGGAGCCGTCGGCTTCGCCACCGCCGGCGTGGGCGCATGGTTCTTGATGTCTACGCACCTGCGCATCATGAGTCCCAATTTCGCGCCGACTGCGTGGAATTTCGCGCGCATTTTCCTGATCGGCGTAAGTTCAGGCATCGCCGTCGCACTCATCGAAGAGACCGTGTTCCGAGGTGCGATGCACACGGCCATCGAACGCGAATCGGGACCGTGGACGGCCGCACTGCTCACCGCACCCTTGTTCGCCGTGCTGCATTTCACGGCCAAGGCGAGGATCGCCCCGCAGGACATCGGCTGGGGCAGCGGCTTCGATCTGTTGCTGCGCTCGTTCTCGCCTTTGGCCCAGCCGTCGCTGGTCTTCGATTCATTTCTGTCGTGGTTGATCGTGGGTCTGATCTTGAGCCTTACCCGTGTACTGACCGGCAATATTGCCGTGGCGATCGGACTGCACGCCGGCTGGGTGATCGTGCTGCGCATGCTGCAGGAGGGAACCACCAGCGGCGAGGCTCCCGCATACTCTTTTTGGGTCGGCCGCTTCGACGGCCTGCTGGGCTACTGGCTCCTGCCTTGGGGCGTGGCGATCGCCGCCGCGCTGTGGCTGTCGCGTGCGCGCTGGGTTCCCGCGGCTAGTTAGGCGCCCCCTGCGCCAACGGGCTCAAGACGTCGAGGCGCTCGATCGGGTCCTCGATCTCGAGGCAGAATTGTTTTTCCGTCGCGGCAATCGGCAGAATTTCCGCGAGCCGATGTCCCACCCACGCGGCGTCGTCCAAATGCATTTCAATGCCCGCGTACACCTCGCCGAGCTCCGGCAGCACGGTTTTCAACAGTTCGGCCAGGCGTGCGTGGCGCTCCGGCACGGCCATTTTGGGTTCCGCGCCCATCCAGTCGACCTGCGCCAAGTTCAGGCCGTCGGCCTGGCGGCCGCGGCTGACGATGCGAAATCGCTGCTCGCCGATGCAGGAGAGGCCGAGAAAACCATCCGACAATTGATGAAAGTCGATGATTTTCGCCATGGTCCCGACGTCAAAGGTCTGGGCGGGACCGACCTCGCCGCCTGCGCGAATCAACGCCACGCCGAAGCGCTTATCGCCGCGCATGCAGCTTCGCACCATGTCGACGTAGCGCGTTTCAAAGATTCGCAAGGGCAACGGACCGCCGGGGAACAGCACGATGTTGAGCGGGAACAGCGCAATCGATGGCGACATCGACGGCGCCATCAACGCGCTCGCAGCGCCGCGAGCAACTTGTCGTGCAGTCCGCCGAAGCCGCCGTTGCTCATCACGAGCACATGATCGCCTGCGCGGGCTTGCGCGGCCAGTCCCTGCACCAGCGCATCGACGCTTCCCGCCAGATTCGCCCGATCGCCCATGCTCGAAACCGCGCCGGCCAAATCCCAACCCAGATCCGGTGAATTCAGCAACCAGGTCCGGTCGGCTACCGCCAGCGAGGGCGCCAATTGTTCGCGGTGCACGCCCATCTTCATGGTATTGGAGCGCGGTTCGAGCACGGCGATGATGCGTGCAGCGCCCACCCTCGCGCGCAAGCCCTTGAGCGTGGTCTCGATGGCGGTTGGGTGATGTGCGAAGTCGTCGTACACGGTCACGCCCGCGACCTCGCCGCGAACTTCCATGCGCCGCTTGACGCCGCGAAATGCGTTCAGCGCTTGCGCGGCGCGCTCCGGAGTCACTCCGACATGCCGGGCGGCGCCGATGGCCGCCAGGGCGTTCATGACGTTGTGCTCGCCGATCAAAGTCCACACGACTTCCGCGACCTCGCGGCCTTGGAAATGCACGGCGAAGCGGCTCGCCGCGGAGTCCTTGGCGATATGCGCCGTCCAATCAGCGCTCAGGCCGGCGCCGCCTTTCACTAACCCGAAGGTTTCCCGCGGCGTCCAGCAGCCCTCGTTCAACGCGGCGGCAATTTCGGCATCTTGAGCGTTCACGATGAGCCGTCCCGCACCGGGCACGGTGCGCAGCAATTGGTTGAACTGCCGGCGGATCGAAGCCACATCCGGATAAATATCCGCGTGGTCGTATTCCAAATTATTGAGGATCGCGGTGCGCGGACGGTAATGCACGAACTTGGCGCGCTTATCGAAAAACGCCGTGTCGTATTCATCCGCTTCGATGACGAAGAACGGCGGCTGGCCCAAGCGGGCGCTGGATTCGAAATTGCCCGGCACGCCGCCGACCAAATATCCGGGCGCAAGACCCGCGTGTTCGAGGATCCATGTGAGCATGGCGGTGGTTGTGGTCTTGCCGTGCGTACCGGTCACCGCGATCACATGCCGGTCGTGCAGCACCTGTTCGGCGAGCCACAGCGGCCCGGAGGTGTACGCCATGCCGCGATCGAGCATAGCTTCGATGACCGGACTGCCGCGGCTCAACGCATTCCCGACGACGACCATGTCGGGCTTCAGATCGAGCTGCTCAGCGCCGTAGCCTTGAACGAACTCGATGCCGAGCGCCTGCAGTTGCGTGCTCATCGGCGGATATACATTGAGATCCGATCCGGTGACGCGAAAACCGGCGGCCTTGGCAATGGCGGCCACACCGCCCATGAAGGTGCCGGCGATGCCTAAGATATGGATATGGGTCATGTGTGCGGCAGTAATTGTTGTTCGAGAGCGATCGTTACTATCAAGTAGCCCACGCTGATGACGCCGCCCACGATCAAGCCGGAATCCAACGCCGCGCGCCAGATGTGCGCGCAGGCCAGCAAGTACCAAATAAACCCGACGAACAGCAGCAGCCCCACCGGGATCGACGCGATTCGATCATCTCCGATGGCGCTGCGCAAGGCGGCCAGCGGATAGAGCACAATTCCCGCAAGCACGCCGACGCCGAGTAGTGCGGTCGCGGTCTGCAAAAATCGCGCGCGCTGCCGGCCCAGAGTCAGCAACACCCAGGTGAAAGCCAGCGGCAAACCCGCTTCCAGTGCAACGCGCGTCACGATTCGGCCCTGGGGTCCCGGCGAGAGCAAGACGTCCAGCACTTCCAGCAGCGCGGCGGCACAGGCGGTGAGCACCAACAGGAACCGCGACGCGGGCAAATGCGCCGGCGTCTGGCGCCACAGTGCAATATCTAAAAATGCTTTTGCGAGTCGCAGCATACTGATTCAGTCATACTTCAATGCAAATTGTACACGTGGTAACGACATGCCTGACGCGATTTGGATCGATCGAAGCGCTGAGCTTGACGCGCTTGCGCGCACTTTGGAACAGCAGTCTTCGATCGGTGTAGACACTGAATTCCTGCGCGAGCGCACTTTTTTTCCCAAGCTGTGCCTGCTGCAGCTCAGCGCCGCCGGGCAGATCTGGTGCGTCGACACCTTGCGGGTCGGCAGCCTCGACGCCTTGATGCCTGCGTTGACCGCGCCTGGTTCGCGCAAACTCATCCATGCTGCGCGCCAGGATCTCGAGGCCGTCTATCTGACCAGCAAACAGGTCCTGTCGCCGGTTTTCGACACGCAGATCGCGGCGGCCTGCATCGGCCTCAAGCCGCAGGTCGGTTATGCCGAACTGGTCAAGACGCTGCTCAATGTCACCATCCCGAAGGGCCAAACCCGCACCGACTGGTCGAAGCGCCCGCTGACGCACGAGCAGCTGGAATATGCCGCGGACGATGTTTTGTATCTTGGCGCCATCGCCGAGGAGCTCACGCGGCGTTTGGCGGAACTGAAGCGAGAGCACTGGGTGAGCGAAGATTGTTTGGAACTCGAGGATCGGCGGCTCTATGAACCCGATCCGGCTCAGGCCTGGGTGCGCTTGCGCGGAATCGGGCAGCTGGCACCGGAGCCCCGCGCGCGCGCCAAGGTCATTGCCGTCTGGCGTGAAAAGCTGGCGCGCGAGCGCGATCTGCCGCGTGCGTGGATCCTGTCCGACGCCGCCATTTTTTCAATCGCGCACGCCGATCCGAAAACGCCCGCCGCGCTCGGGGCCGTGGAGCCCCTGAACGAAAAATTTGCCGCCACGCTGCTCGCCGCCCTCGATGCCTCATCGGGCGAGGCACTCGAGGATTTGGAGCCGGTGCAGGATTCGCGGCCGACGCCGGAACAAAAAGCGTTGCTGGAACGCCTGATGAAAATCGTCGATGCGCGTGCCGCGGAACTGCAGGTGAGCGCCGAAGTGCTGGCGCCGCGCGGCGAGTTGAAGGCGCTCGCCATGGGCACGCTCGCACGCTCGCTGCGCGCCACCCCTGCGCTCACGGGGTGGCGCGAGCATGAGATCGGAACCCGCCTGCGCGCAGCGATCGGCTAGGCGCTAGTTTGCCGCTGTGCCGATCGCGTTCCGAATATTCTCGAATACCGCATTTACATCGGCATCGGCGTCCACGACTCGCAGCAATCCTGCCGCCGTGTAATAACTGATCAGAGGCTTGGTCTGCGCCTCGTAGACATCGAGCCGCTTGCCGATGACTTCTTCCTTGTCGTCCGGCCGCTGAATGAGCCGGTGCTCCGCGCCGCACTTGTCGCAATGCTCCAGCGCCGCAGGCGCCGCGGTGTAAATGTTGAACACCCGCCCGCAGCTTTCGCAGATTCTGCGGCCGGAGAGCCGCTTGAACAGAATCCCCAAATCGAGATTCAGCAACACCACGGCCTGCAGCGGCGTGCCCATCTCGGCGAGCATTTTCGAAAGCGCCTCCGCCTGGGGAATGTTGCGGGGAAAGCCATCCAAAATGAAGCCTTTGGCGGCATCGGGCCGGGTGAGGCGCTCGCGGATCATGCCCAACACCGTCGCGTCATCGACCAGTTTGCCGGCGTCCATGGCGGATTTGGCCTTCAGTCCCAGTTCGGTGCGTTTGGCGACCGCGTCGCGCAGCAAATCACCGGTCGATATCTGCGGTATTCCAAAGGCCTTGACCAGCAGTTGGGACTGCGTGCCTTTGCCGGAACCGGGGGCGCCCAATAAGACTATTCTCATGTTTCTTTTGGTAGTAAAAGCGCGCTACCGTACCAGAGGACGCGCCGATCGGCTATTCTGCGCGACCTGTCATCCGGGGGCATTGTGGCCAAGAAGAACGCGTTTTATGCACAATCCGGCGGCGTAACCGCCGTCATCAATGCATCCGCCTGCGGCTTGATCGAGGCCGCGCGCCGTCATCCCGACAAGATCGGGCGGGTTTACGCCGGCCGGCACGGCATTATCGGCGCGCTGACCGAGGACATGATCGACGTCAGCAAGGAAAGCCGGGCGGCCATCAGCGCACTGCGCCATACGCCGGGGGGTGCTTTCGGATCGGCGCGCTACAAGCTCGCGGGCCTCGACAAGAACCGCGCGCAGTACGAACGCTTGATCGATATTTTTCGCGCGCACGATATCGGCTATTTCTTTTACAACGGCGGCAACGACTCCATGGACACGGCGCAGAAGGTGTCGGAGATCGCAGTACAGATGGACTACCCCATCGTTTGCGTCGGGATACCCAAGACCGTCGACAATGACCTGCCCCTGACCGATTGCTGCCCGGGCTTCGGCTCCGCCGCCAAGTACATCGCCGTATCGACGCGCGAGGCGGCGCTCGATGTCGCCTCGATGGCGCGCACCTCGACCAAGGTATTCGTGCTGGAAGTCATGGGACGCCATGCGGGCTGGATTGCGGCCGCGGGCGGCTTGGCCGGGGAAAAAGCCGGCGATGCACCGCATATCATTCTGTTTCCCGAAATTGCGTTCGATCGCGAGGCTTTTTTGCGCAAGGTAAAAGCCACGGTGGAGAAGCGCGGCTATTGCGTCGTGGTGGTCTCTGAGGGCGTGAAAGATGCCGATGGAAAATTTCTCGCCGAAGCCGGCACCAAGGATGCCTTCGGTCATTCGCAGCTCGGCGGCGTAGGTCCCGTGGTCGCGCAGATGACGCAGCAGGCCTTCGGCTACAAATTCCATTGGGCGGTAGCGGACTACCTGCAGCGTTCGGCACGCCACATTGCATCCAAGGTGGACGTGGACCAGGCCTACGCAGTCGGCCAGGCGGCGGTGAAGTTTGCCCTGCAAGGCAAAAACGCCGTCATGCCGATCATCGTCAGAAAGTCCTCGAAACCGTATCGCTGGGCCATCGGCGAGGCACCATTGTCGGCCATCGCCAATCAAGAAAAAAAGCTACCCCGCCACTACATCACGCCGGATGGATTCGGAATCACCGCTGCGTGCCGGCGTTATTTATTGCCCCTCATCGGCGGCGAAGGTTACCCTCCCTACCGCAATGGCTTGCCGGCTTATGTCACATTGAAAGGCGCCCCTGTTGCGAAGCGCTTGCGCAAACCGTTTGTGATATAGTCGCGCTTTTTTTGGCGTTAACCTCTTATTTTTCAATAACATAAGTCTAAACGGAGACCCTCTCATGACTCTAGATTGTGCGCTATGGTTGGCTATTGCAGCAGGCGTTGTTGCAATCCTCTACGGCGTCATCTCGGTGCGCTGGATTTTGAAGCAGCCCGCCGGAAATCCGCGGATGCAGGAGATCGCCGCCGCCATTCAAGCCGGCGCGCGCGCCTACCTGAATCGCCAGTATTCCACCATCGCCATCGTCGGAGTGATCCTGTTCTTCGTACTGGGCTTTGCGCTCGGATGGCCCACCGCGGGCGGCTTCGCCGTCGGCGCCGTTCTCTCCGGTTTGGCCGGCTATATCGGCATGTTCATCTCGGTGCGCGCCAATGTTCGCACCGCGCAGGCAGCGCACCATGGCATCAACGCCGCGCTGAAAGTCGCATTCCGCGGCGGCGCCATCACCGGCATGTTGGTCGTGGGCCTAGGTCTTCTCGGCGTCGCCGGCTACTACTTCGGCATGCTGCACACCTTGGGAGACCCGGAGGCCGCATTGCGTTCGCTGGTGGGCTTGGCCTTCGGCGGCTCGCTGATTTCGATTTTCGCGCGCTTGGGCGGCGGCATTTTCACCAAGGGTGCAGATGTGGGCGCGGACCTGGTGGGCAAGGTGGAAGCCGGCATCCCCGAGGATGATCCGCGTAACCCGGCGGTCATTGCGGATAACGTCGGCGACAATGTCGGCGACTGTGCCGGCATGGCGGCCGATCTTTTTGAAACCTACGCCGTGACCCTGGTCGCCACCATGTTGCTGGGCGGCTTGGTGATGGTGGACATGGGCGCGCGGGCGATATTGTTTCCCTTGGTGCTCGGTGCGATTTCCATCATCTCCTCCATCGTCGGCACCTACTTCGTGTCCACCCGCGAGGGCGGCAAGATCATGAACGCGCTGTACAAAGGCGTCATCGTATCGGCGGTGATCTCCGCCATCGCATTCTATTTCGTCTCGCAGCAAATCATGGGCGATCACGCCATGCGGATTTGGCTGTGCACCTTGGTCGGATTGGCCCTCACCGCGGCGATGATCGTCATCACCGAGTACTACACCGCAACCGAGTACGGGCCCGTGCAGCACGTGGCCGCAGCCTCGCAAACCGGCCACGCCACCAACATCATTGCCGGACTCGGCGTGTCAATGAAGGCCTGCGCCCTGCCCGTCATTGCCGTGGCATTGAGCATCTGGGCTTCATACCAACTCGAGGGACTCTACGGCATTGCCATCGCGGCCACCGCGATGCTCTCCATGACCGGCATGATCGTGGCGCTCGATGCCTACGGTCCGATCACCGACAACGCCGGCGGCATTGCCGAAATGGCGCACCTCGACAAAAAAGTGCGCGATGTCACCGACCCGCTGGATGCCGTGGGCAACACCACCAAAGCGGTCACCAAGGGTTACGCCATCGGCTCGGCGGGACTGGCTGCGCTCGTGCTGTTCGCCGACTACACCCACAAATTGGGCGAAGTGCTCGGCCATCCCACGACCTTCGACCTGTCGAACCCGGCCGTGATCATCGGCTTGTTTATCGGCGGCCTGGTGCCGTACCTGTTTGCCGCGATGGCCATGGAGGCCGTGGGCCGTGCCGCCGGAGCGGTGGTCAATGAGGTGCGACGTCAATTCAAGGAAATCGCCGGCATCATGGAAGGCACCGCGAAGCCCGATTATTCGCGCGCCGTCGATATGCTCACCAAGGCGGCGATCAAGGAAATGATCATCCCCTCGCTGCTGCCCATTCTCGTCCCCATCGTGCTGGTGTTCATCGTGAATTTCCTGATGGGTCCGGGCTCGGGCGTTCAAGCGCTGGGCGGACTGCTCATCGGCACCATCGTCACCGGCTTGTTCGTCGCCATTTCCATGACCACCGGCGGCGGCGCCTGGGACAATGCCAAGAAGTACATCGAAGAAGGCCACTTCGGGGGCAAGGGATCCGACGCGCACAAGGCGGCGGTGACCGGCGATACGGTCGGCGATCCCTACAAGGACACTGCCGGACCCGCGATCAACCCGTTGATCAAAATCATCAACATCGTTGCGCTGCTGATGGTGCCTGTGCTCGGTAAGATGATGTAGGTTCAACGCGAACCGAGCTTCTATATATCAAAGTAGATCGCGTCGGGCTCCGCGGCGCTGTCCCGCGTCAGCACGCGCAGCTCCGGCTCTTTCAAGGAGACGCGGGAGCGCGGCGGCACGCTGCGCGTCAGAAACACCGAACCGCCGATGACGCTGTCCGCGCCCACCACGGTTTGGCCGCCCAGCACGGTGGCATTCGCGTACAGCGTCGAGCCGCTCTCCACAGTCGGATGGCGCTTTTTGCCGCGGATGAGATGCCCGCTGGCATCCCGCGGCAGCGACAGCGCGCCCAAAGTGACGCCCTGGTAAATCTTGACGCCATCGCCGATGTGCGTGGTCTCGCCGATCACCACACCGGTGGCGTGATCGATGAAGAAGGCGGCGCCGATGGTCGCGCCCGGATGAATGTCGCAGCCGGTCTTGGAATGCGCCCACTCCGTCATGATGCGCGCCATCATCGGCACCCCTAAGTCGTACAACGCATGCGCGATTCGGTACACGCTGACCGCGAGCACGCCGGGGTAGGCGAGAATGATTTCATCCAGATTCAGCGCCGCGGGGTCGCCGTCGAAAGCCGCCTGCACGTCGCGTATCAACAGTCCGCGGATCTGCGGCAAGCGCCGCAAAAAAATCTCCGTCAGCTCGTGCGCACGCGGCGCACACTCGCCGAATTCCGGCGGCGCCGTTTCACGCTCGCGGCCGTAGCACAGGCAGTGCTCAATTTCGCGCTCGAGCTTCGGCACCAGGGCCGCCGCCATTTGCTCGACATGCTGACTCAAGTTGCCCGCATTCAAGTCCTGCCGCCCGAAGTAGCCGGGGTACATCAGGTCGAGCACCGACTCCAGGATCTCGACGATCGCCTCGCGCGACGGCAGATAGCGCTGCGAAATGCGGCGCGCGCGCTCATCCCCAAGATAGCTGTCGAGCAACTCGCCGGCGACTTGCCCGAGGGCCGTCGTTTGCGGCTTCTTTGAGGCCGTAGCGTTCATGCGATTCCTTAGGTGACCGCCTGCATCTTCTCGACTTCTTCGAACAGCCCTTCGAACAACGCACCCGATAAGTAGCGCTCGCCGGCATCCGGCAGAATCACCACAATGGTCTTGCCCTTGTTCTGGGGATCTTGCGCCAGGCGCACGGCGGCTGTCATGGCCGCACCGCAGGAGATGCCCGACAGGATCCCCTCGTCGCGGGCCAGGCGGCGCGCCATGGCGATGGCTTCCTCGTTGGTCACCTGCTCGACGCGATCGACCAGGGACATATCCAGATTATGAGGGACGAATCCCGCGCCGATGCCTTGAATCTTGTGCGGCGTCGGCGTCAACGCTTCGCCGGCACGCGTCTGGGTAATGACCGGCGAGGCGGTCGGCTCCACCGCCACGGTCACGATCTTTTTGCCGCGAGTGTTTTTGATGTACCGCGACACGCCGGTCAGCGTGCCGCCGGTGCCCACACCACTGACGAAAATATCCACCTTGCCGTCGGTGTCATCCCAAATTTCCGGGCCCGTGGTCTTCTCGTGAATCCCGGGATTGGCGGGATTCTCGAATTGCTTCATGAGAATATATTTTTGCGGATCGGCCGCGGCCAATTCTTCGGCCTTGGCAATCGCACCCTTCATGCCCTTCGCGCCCGGGGTCAAAACCAATTTTGCGCCCAGAGCCGCGACGACTTTGCGCCGCTCCATCGTCATGGTATCCGGCATGGTGAGCACGCAGCCGTAGCCGCGCGCGGCGGCCGCGTAGGCCAGCGCGATGCCGGTGTTGCCGCTGGTGGCTTCGACGACCGACATGCCGGCTTTGAGCGTGCCGCGCTCCTCGGCGTCCCAAATCATCGCCGCCCCGATGCGGCATTTCACCGAGTAGGCCGGATTACGGCCTTCGATCTTGGCCAGAATGGTGGCGCCGCTTTTGCCGTCGAGGCGGTTGATGCGTATCAGCGGCGTGTGGCCGATGGATTTGGTATTGTCCTCGAAAACATGCATGTAGCACCTCGTGCACGAAACTTTTGTGGCTGATGAGGGATTTTCCTCCTAAGCGGAGGATAAATGCCATAGCAGTTTGTTATGAGCGGGTGTCGGCCCGTTATAAGCGCGGGGAACCTGTCTGCTACGCGCTCGGCACCATCGACAAGGGTTGCGGCCGACCGACGACAAAACCCTGCACGAAGTCGATGCCCATTCCCGTCACGGTATCGAGTGCCCACTGATCCTCGACGTGTTCGGCGACCACGCGGAAATTCAAGCTGCGCGACAACTCGATCATCGCAGCAACCATGGCTTGATTCACCGAGTCCCCGGCGAGATTCTTGATGAACGAGCCGTCGATCTTCAGATAGTCCATCGGCAAGGTCTTCAAGGTCGAGAATGAACTCAAGCCGCTGCCGAAATTATCGAGAGCGAATTCGCAACCCATGCCATGCAGCACGCCAATGAAGCGCTGCGCGTGATCGAGGCTGGCGACCACCGAGCTCTCCGTCACCTCGAAGCAGATGTCGGTCGGGCTCGCGCCGGTGTGATCGAAACAGTCGACCACGAATTCCAAGAATTCGGTATCGCCCAGCGTCTGGCCGGCAATGTTGATCGCGACGCTGCGTCCCGGCGGCAACTTCAAGCCGCCGCGGCCGAGTGCGGCGAACACCGCCTGCACCACCCAACGATCGATATGCGGCATCAAGCGATATCGCTCGGCCGCCCGGATGAATTCCGCCGGGGGGGCTGCCGGCTGGCCGTTCTCGGCTGCGAGGCGCACGAACACCTCGAGCGCCGGACCGCTCACACCGCCGGCCCGGGCATGCACGATGGGTTGGAAATAGAGTTCGAATTTGTTGTCGCGCAGCGCCCCCTGCAATTTGAGCAGCCAGTGAATTTCGCCGCTGTGCCGCGCACTCGCCTCCTCGCGGGCCGAGTAGACATGGACGTGCAAACCGCCCTGTTTCTTCGCCACATAGCAGGCGGAGTCGGCGGCATTCATGATGTCTTCGATGGTACCGCTGTCGCGTCCGATTTCGACCAGACCGATGCTGACGCCGACGTTGAAGATCTTGTCCTTCCAGACAAATCGAAAATCATCGACCGAGCGGACGACGTTGTCGGCAATTTGGCGCGCCTTTTCCAAGGGGCATCCGACCAGGAGCAGCGCGAACTCATCGCCGCCGATGCGCCCCACGGTATCCGAATCGCGCACCGCATCTTTGATGAGCGCGGCAATCTCGCGCAGCATGTTGTCGCCCGCGGTGTGTCCGCAGGTATCGTTGACGACTTTGAAGTGATCCAAATCCAGATAGCAGAGCGCGTGGCCGACGTCGCTGCTAAGGGCGGAGTCCGTGGCTTCCTGCAGCCGCCGTTCGAATTCGCGCCGATTCACCAACCCGGTGAGGGCATCGTGGCTGGCCTGATAGGTCATTTGCCGTGTCAGGCCGCGCAGCTCGCTGGTGTCATGAAGCACCAGCACCAATCCTGAAATATCCCTGCCCTCGAACTTCAGGGGCGTAACGCTGATCTCCACGAATCGCTCCGCACCGGCGTTCGCGGGCACCAGCAGCGCGCGTCTTCCCGCGACCAATTGACCGCTGGTCGTCAGCGCCTTGTGCACCGGATCGCCGAGCGATCGCCGATCGTTCTCATCCACCAACGTGGCAACTTCGGAAAAAGTCTTGCCCAACACTTGGGCGACCTGCTGACCCAGCAGCAGCTCTGCCGAGTGATTGATGTAGTCGATGCGCCCCTCCGCATCGACGGTGATCACGCTCTCGCCCATGGCATCGAGCGTCGCCATGGCGCGCGGCTTCTGCGAGACCACCTCCGGGATGGCGCCGGGCATCATTTCAAGCGCCGTGAGCAGCAGTGCAGGCTCCCCCGAACTGTCGATCACGGTGCTCGAGAGCTCCACGCGTGTGACTTGGCCCTGCGGGTCCATGAGCTCGATCTCGTAGCGCTCCGCCGCCGATTCGCCTTCCAAGCGCCGCTGCAAATTGTTCTCGACCAGCTCGACATATTCCGGAGCGACGAAATCGGTCAGCGGCCTGCCGACCACATCCGCAGCCTTCATGGCCAGCAGCGCCAGGAAGCGCGCGTTGGCGAATAGAATCACTTTGCGGTGCACGAGCACCGCGTCATGCACGGTCTCGACCAGACGCTGGAACAAGTGTTCGCGATCCTGAAGCTGCGCCCCGCGCAGTTCGAGATCTTCCAGCAATTTATTGACGGTGCCGCCGAGCTTGCCCAACGCACCGGGCTCGGTGCTGAGCGCGATGCGTCCGGATGCGCCGCCTTGGCTGATGAGATATTGAATTTGGCTCGAGAAAGCGTCGACCGCACGCTCCTGCCGCCGCTTCCATGCAACGAGCATGACTACGCCTACCGCCAGAATGGCCGCGGTTACCAACCACAACTCAAGGGAAGACAGGATCAACGCTGACCTCAATAACGACGAGTCTTAGCGGCGCTTAATATTTGGACGCCCTTGATGAGCTGGACACGCCGCGAACCATCGTGATGTGGAGAATAGCGCAAGGGACTCGCGTAGCCTGTCGAAATTGACCATAATCAGCGGCCTTAATCGCGCACGAGAAATCATGGATAACCTGACCGCTCGCCGGCAAATGGTGGATCAGCAGATTCGCACCTGGGAAGTACTCGATCCTCGAGTGCTCGATGTCTTTTCCGAAGTGCCGCGTGAAGCGTTCGTACCCCTCGAATACCGCGAGCTGGCATTTGCGGACGTACCCATTCCGATCGGATCGGGTCAATCCATGCTGGCCCCGAAAATTCAGGGGCGCATTTTGCAAGCCCTGGGGGTCATGGCCTCCGACAGCGTGCTGGAGGTCGGCAGCGGTACGGGCTATCTCGCTGCCTGCCTGAGTTTGCTGGCATCCAAGACCCGCTCCATCGATATTCATCCCCAATTCACCGCCTCGGCGACCACGAACTTGCGTGCGGTGCCGGCCGCGCGCGTGGAGTTTGAGACCCGCGATGCGTTTTCCGCCGCCCCCTTGGGCGAGTACGACGCCATCGCCGTCACCGGCTCGCTGCCGGTGTACGACGCACGATTTGAGCGGTCGCTGCGCATCGGCGGACGGCTGTTTGCCGTCGTGGGCGAAGCGCCGGTGATGGACGCCATCCTGGTGCGCCGGGTCGATACGGCCGAGTGGATCCGCGAAAGCCTGTTCGAAACCGTTATTGAACCCCTGATCAACGCCACTGCGGCGCAACGGTTCGTGTTCTAAGCATGGCCAGCGAGCTCAGCCCGCGAGAATTCCTCGATCGGCGGACAAAAGGCGAGGACATGACTCTCCTCGATGTGCGCGAGGATTGGGAAGTCGCGCTGGCGCCGGTACCGACGGACACCGTGCACATCCCCATGGGCGAGATCTCGGACCGGATAGGCGAGCTGGATCCGAAGAAGGAGACGGTGGTGATCTGTCGCTCGGGCGGCCGCAGTGCCCAGGTGGCTGATTTTCTCGAACGCCAGGGGTTTGGAAAAGTTTTTAACCTCTCCGGCGGAATTTTGGCCTGGTCCCGGGTTATAGACCCTAGGATTCCACAGTATTGACCCGCTTTGAGTTAGTGATATAGTAGTATATAACACTATACTACCGGCCTGGGGATGTGCCAAAAGGGTAATTCATGAAGCGACTTTTGACTGTTTTTGCCCTGTATCTGGTCGCGAGCGTCCCTGCTCCGGCAGCGGATCTACTGGTGGTTTATCAGCGCGCACTGCAAAACGACCCGCAGCTACGGGAAGCGGAGGCAACCCGCCTGGCCGCGCTGGAGGCTAAGCCGCAAGCCCTGTCGGCCCTGTTGCCCCAGCTTTCCGGTAACGGCCAGATCTCGCGCGAGCGCGACACGGGGTCGATCAACCAGACCCAGGTGCTTGCCCTGCCCCCATGCAGTCCCGCAATACCGGCCGGCGCGCCGTGTGCTGCGGCGGGTACGCCCACGACGGTGACCGAATTCTTCCCCTTCAGCGGCAAGATCGATACCACCATTCACCACTACACCGTTGACCTGAAGCAAAGCCTGTTCCGCTGGGAAAACTGGCAGGCGCTGAAGCGCGCAGACTCGCAAGTGGCGCAGGCCGAAGCGGATTATCAGGCCGCCCAACAGGACCTGATGGAGCGCGTCTCACAGCGGTATTTCGATGTGCTCGGCGCACAGGATGACCTCGAGGCGCAGCAGGTTGCGCTGATTTCGGTTACCCGTCAGCTCGATCAGGCCGAGGCCCGGTATCAAATCGGACTCATCGCCGTCACCGACGTGGAGGAAGCGCGAGCCTCCCACGACAGCACCGCGGCGGCCGTCATTGCCGCCAAGCGAGCGCTCGCCTCCACGCAGGAACTGCTGCGGGAAATCATCGGCGACCCGTTTGACCGCCTGGCACGTCCCGTCGAACCCTTCGAAATGGCGAACCCGGACCCGATCAGCGAGGACCGCTGGGTCGAGATGGCCCTGCAACAGAACCTATCGCTGGTGTCGAGCCGCCTGGCCGCCGACATCGCGCGCGAAAACGTCTCGGTCGCCCGCGGCGGCCATTTCCCGACGCTGGACCTGGTGGGCAGCGCTGGCAAGCTCACGAACAACCAGTTCGACGTGTACCCCGATGGCAGTCCCGCGGGCGGCACGTTCGTGGACGAACGGCAGCGCTCGATCGGTATTCAATTGACGTTTCCCATTTACTCGGGAGGCTTGGTTTCTTCGCAAGTTCGCCAAGCTGTTTATCAGCATCGGGCAGCCAAAGAGCGTCTCGAGCGGGTGGCACGACAGACCGAGCACGATGCGCGCGACGCCTATCTTGGGGTGCTCTCCGAAATATCGCGGGTCAAGGCGCTGCATCGCGCCGTCGAGTCCAACCTGATTGCGTTGCGCGCCACCGAATCCGGCTATGAAGCGGGAACGCGCACCGCCGTCGATGTGCTGCAATCGCGGCAGCAGTGGATTCAGGCGCAAACGGACTATGCCCACAGCCGCTATGCCTACATGCTGGATGTGATCAAGCTGCAGCAGGCGGCCGGCATGCTGTCTGAACAGAGCCTGCAGCGCATCAACGCTCTGTTGACGGATGCGCCGCCACCGCCGCCGCAGACTGATGTGCCTCCGGCAGCGAAGGTTCGATAAGGGCGAGCAGCCGCTCGACGCTGCCGCGATTAGTCTCGATGATGTCCTTGCCGATGTCACCGATGCGTCGGCGTTCGGCGGGCTCGTCGAGCAAGCGCTGCAGCGCAGCCGCCAGCCCTTCAGGGTTGGCCACTTGCAAGGCCGCGCCGCGGCGCAGTAGCAGCAGCGCAATTTCTTTGCCGTTGAAATGAGACGGTCCCGTCAGCACCGGCAGACCCAGCGCCGCAGGCTCGAGCAGATTGTGCCCACCGATCGGCACCAGGCTGCCGCCGACGAAGGCCACGTCGGCGGACGCGTACAGCGCCATGAGTTCTCCAATCGTGTCCACCAACAACACCTGCGTGTCCATCGGCAAGGCACCGGCCATATCGCTGCGGCGCGCGAATTTGACGCCGCGGCGCGCCAGCAAATCAGCGACAGCGGCGAAGCGATCCTTGTGGCGCGGCGCCAATAGCAACAGAGAGTCTGGGCGATGCGCTTGCAGCAAAGAATGCGCCGCGAGCACCTGCTCCTCCTCGCCGGCGTGAGTACTGCCGGCGGCCCAAACGAGTTTGGAGCCGTACGCGGCACGCAGGACCCTGCCCGCCTCGATGATGGCGGTGCTCACGGCCAGGTCGTATTTCACGTTGCCTATCACGCGGGTTTGATTTGCGGAGGCGCCGATCAATCTGAATCGCTCGGCGTCCTCCGCGGATTGCGCCGCGACCGTCACGTTCGGCGTGAATACGCTCGAGAATAAACTGCCGAAACGCCGATAGCGCGACACCGATTTCGCCGACAGACGGGCGCTGGCGAGAAATACGGGTACGCGGCGCCACTCGCATTCGCGCAACAAGTTCGGCCAGAGTTCGGTTTCCATGATGACGGCGACGCACGGCCGAATCCGCTCCAGAAAGCGACTGACCGAGCCCGGCGTGTCGTAGGGCAAGAAGCGAATGCTCGCGACATCGGCGAACAAGTCCCGTGCCCGTGCCCTGCCCGCCGGAGTTGCCGCGGTCACCGCCAGAGCAAGCTGCGGGTATCTTGTATGCAGCGCGCGCACCAGCGGCGCTGCGGCCGACATTTCGCCCAAGGAAACCGCATGCAGCCAAATGCTCGGCGAAGGCAGCTTCGCTCCCAAACCGAAGCGCTCCGCCAAGCCCTGCCAGTAGCTGCGATCGCGCACGCCGCGCCACAAGACCACCCCGAAGGCGATGGGCGCAGCCGCTCGCGTCAGCAAGGAATAGATGAAGCGCAACCGCTACTCCGCCTGATATCCGGCCAACAACTGCTCCCAGGCTGCCGGCGTGAACCGGTCCGGCGGCAAGCTCATCGATATCTTTGCCAGCGAGCGCTCGAGCCGCTGCAAATTCCGCAACGTCCACTGACCCGGCGTGCGCAGCCGTCCGCGATCGAAGTCGATCACGCTGATAGCCTGGTTGCCATCGAGCAAAATGTTGTGCGCATTCAGGTCGGCATGATCGACACCGTGACCGTGGAGGCGTGCCAGCGCGGCCCCGATGGCCCGCCAGGTACTCTCCGGCAGAGGACTTCGCGCGAGCGCCGCGCTCAACGGTGGCGCATCCGGGATGAGCTGTGTAATGAGGTCGCACCGGTAGGTCATGCCGGTGCGCCGATAGAAAGCGGCGACGGGCTTGGGAACTCGCAGACCTCGCTGCACAAGGTAGTCGAGCAATCGCCACTCGGCGAAGGCGCGCACCCGATCCTCGCCCAACCACCAGTATCGATCCTCGGACAGTCGCGCGATGAAACCTCCCCGGCGGTAGTGGCGCAGCACCAGAGGCTGAGATGCAGGTCCCACGAACCATGCCGAGCCGCGGCCGCCCGAGGCGGCGGTGAGTTCACCGCGTGCAGACCAATAGTTCGGATCGAACAGCGACTCGGCGGCGCGCTGCTGTGCATTGCCAATGCCATTGGGATCAGCCAGCATGACGCCCGTTGCAGTGGCAATGCGTTGGCCGCCCTTTATCATTCTTATGACCACCTTAAGCTTCAAACCGCCGCTGCAGCGCGTGTGTCTGCTGCGTCTCTCGGCAATCGGCGATACCTGCCACGCGCTGGCGGCGCTGCGCGCCTTCCAAGCGGCGTGGCCGGAAACCCGCTTTACCTGGATCATCGGTAAACTCGAAGCCAAGCTGATGACGGAGCTCCTTCCGGAAATCGAGTTTATCATTTTTGATAAAGGCACAACTCTTCGCGAATGGCGGCGGCTGCGGACAGTGTTGCGCGGACGGCGCTTCGATTTGCTGCTCGACATGCAGTTGTCCTTTCGCGCCAGCATGCTCAGCCGTTTGGTCGATGCACCCATCAAACTCGGCTTCGACCGGCAGCGGGCGCGCGAACTGCAGTGGTTGTTTACCAATGCGCAAATTGAGCCCGCAACTTCGGAGCATGTGCTCGACTCGTTCATGGGCTTTGCACGGGCCTGCGGCATCACGCCCAAGGCTCCGCACTGGGATGTGCCCCTGCCGCCGGGGGCACTCGACTACGCGCGCCGGATCATCACCGACCAACGCCCCACACTGTTGATCAGTCCCTGCTCCAGCCACGCGATGCGCAACTGGCCGGCCGAGCGCTACGCCGCGGTGGCCGATCATGCCGCCCAGGTTCATCACATGCACATCGTGCTGGTGGGCGGCCGCAGCTCTGCCGAAGCCAAGATGGGCGCGGCGATCATCGCAGCTGCGCAAACTACGCTGGTCAATCAAATCGGCAAGGATACCCTGCCGCAGCTATTGGGCCTCATGTCGCACAGCACCGTGCTGTTGTCGCCGGACTCCGGGCCCGCACACATGGCAAGCATGGTCGGGCTGCCGGTGATCGGCCTGTACGCGGCCACCAATCCTCAACGTGCCGGCCCTTACTACAGCCGCCAATGGTGCGTCGACAAATACGATCAGGCGGCGCGCAAATTCTTGGGCAAACCCGCCGCGCAAATCCCCTGGACGACCAAGATTGAACGCCCGGGCGTGATGGATCTGATTGCCGTGAGCGATGCGACTGAGAAACTCGATGCCCTCATCCTTGCGCAAGAAATTCGCTAAAATGCCGCCATGAACGATATCAAAGTTCCCATATCGCCCGGCGAATTGCTGGATAAGATCACGATCCTGCGGATCAAATCAACGCGCATGAGTGATCCGCAAAAAGTCGCCAACGTGCGCATGGAGCTGCAGGCGCTCGAAGAAACTTGGCGAGGCTCGGCATTCGCGAGGGCCGGCATTGAAGCCGACGTGAACGCGTTGCTCGAGGTGAACGAGCGTCTATGGGTGATCGAAGACGGCATACGCGACAAGGAACGGGCGCAAGCCTTCGATGCCGAATTCATCCGGCTCGCGAGAGCCGTCTACTTCGAGAACGACGAGCGCGCAGCCATCAAGCGGCGCATCAACTTGAAGCTCGGCTCCAGTATCGTCGAAGAAAAATCCTACGCCGAATACAAAGCCTGAGCCCCGCTGCAAAGCCTAAGGCCCGTCGGTCTCCGCCTTGATGTCGGCAGGACCGGTGGCGCTTCGATTGAGCGTGTACTCGGCGCCGCAGTAAGAGCATTTGGCCCAACCCGTCGACTCGATCGCCAGATAAACCTTGGGGTGCGAATTCCACAGCAACATGCCCGGCATCGGACATGAAAGCGGCAAGTCGGCCATGTTGATCGTGTAGCGATGCAGCGCGTTCGGCACGATCAATTGATGTTTGGAATCGTCTTGGACCATCGCCGGCATAACCATCACTCCAGTTGAACTTGTTTCGGTTGGGATGCGAATCCGCGCGCCCGCAGCAAGCCGTCGATCCTCGGATCGGCGCCGCGAAAATTCCGATACGCTTCGGCAGGATCGACGCCGTTGCCCACCATCATGATGTCATCGTGGAGGCGTTTTGCAACGGCCTTGTCGTACGGGCCGCCGGCTTCCGTAAAAGCTTCGAAAGCATCGTGATCCAGCACTTCGGCCCACAGATAGCTGTAATAGCCCGCCGAATACGCATCGCTCGAGAATATGTGCGAAAACTGCGGCGTGCGGTGGCGCATGACCATTTCCGCGGGCATGCCGAGCGATGCCAAAGTCGTGCGCTCGAACTCACCCGGATCGATGGGCCGATCGCCGGCCAGGTGCAATTTCATATCGACCAGCGCCGACGCCAGATATTCGACGGTTGCAAATCCCTGATTGAAGGTGCTGGCCTTCTTGATCTTCGCGACCAACTCCTGCGGAATCGGCTTGCCGGTTTGGTGATGCAGCGCGAATCGCGACAGAACCTCCGGCGTGGAGAGCCAATTTTCATTGAGCTGGGATGGAAATTCGACGAAATCACGAACCACGTTGGTGCCGGCAAGCGACGGGTATTTGACGTCGGAATTCAGGCCATGCAATGCGTGGCCGAACTCATGGAACAACGTCACGGCATCGTCCCAACTGATCAATAGCGGGCCGCCGCTTTCGTCTTTCACGAAATTGGTATTGTTCGACACGATGGGGGAGATTTTGCCGTCCAGGTCTGCCTGGCCGCGATACTCGCTCATCCACGCACCGGAATTCTTGCCCGGGCGCGCATAGGGATCGAAGTACCAGAACCCCACATGGGCGTCGGCGGCATTCTTCACCTCCCAAACGCGTACATCGGGATTGGCGATCGGCAGTCCCGACACCTGTATGAATGTGAAGCCGTACAGCTGTCCTGCCGCCCAGAACATACCTTCGCGCAGCTTTTCGAGCTGCAGGTAGGGTTTGACCTCATTCATGTCGAGATCATATTTCGCCTTGCGCACCTTCTCGGCGTAATACCGGTAGTCCCAGCCGGCGATCTTGATTCCGGGCTGCTCGCGGTCCGCGATGGCCTGCATGTCGGTCACTTCCTCGTGCTCGCGGGAGACCGCAGCCGGCCATATCTGCATCATCAGATTCATGGCAGCTTCGGGCGTCTTGGCCATGCTGTCGGCCACGCGCCAATGCGCATGCGTTGCGAATCCCAAAAGTTTTGCGCGTTCCGCGCGCAGCCTCAGGATCTCGGTGATGATTTTCTTGTTGTCGTGAACATCGCCGTTGTCGCCGCGGCTGTAGTAGGTACGCCAGACTTTTTCCCGCAAATCGCGCCGATCCGCGTAAGTCAAAAACGGATCCATCGAGGAGCGGGTATTGAGAATCGCCCATTCCGCATTGCGGCCGCGAGCCGCGGCGGCGGAACGCGCGGCGGCGCGCAGCGGTTCAGGCAAGCCCGCCAGATCCTTCTCGCACTTCAAATACAGCGCATAGTCCGCTTCGTCGGCCAACAGGTTCTGGCTGAAATTCGCAAACAACGCGGCCAGCCGCTCGTTGATCTGCGCAACGCGGATCTTTGCCGTCCCATCGAGCTTCGCGCCGGCGCGCACGAAGTTCGTGAAGTAGAACCAACAAAGGCGCTGCTGGATGGGCGTGAGGGCTCCCATGGAACCGTAGACGGCTTGAATGCGCGCGAACAGCGGCACGTTCTGGTGGATCTTGTCCGAGAACGCGGCAAGCTTCGGCTGCATTTCGCGCTCCACCGCCTGAAAATCATCGGTGCTCATGGTCGAGGACCAGACACTGTAGATCGTGCTCACCCGATTGAAGGTATGGCCGCTGCGCTCCAGCGCCGCCATGGTGTTGTCGAAAGTCGGCGCGGCGGCATTCCTGGCGATTTTGTCGACTTCGGCCAAGTTCTCAGCCATGGCAGCCTCGAGCGCGGGTTTGATGTCCGCGACTCGGACCTTGTCGAAGGGCGGCACGCCGCCGGCAGGTCCGACCCACGGCGCGAGCAGCGGATTCACCGGTGCCGTAGAAAAGGCTTCCGAGGCTGCGCTTAAAACCACGATTTAGATTTCCTCGGCAAGATGGTTTGGCCGGCTTCCGGCGACCCGCGATTTTGCTCGCCGGCGACGTGAAGCGCAACGCGTTTGCCGCCGGGCAGGTTAAGTTGCGGATTCAAAAGTCGCACTCCAGATCTCGCGCAGCCGATCGCGTGTTTGCGTATATGGCGCTGCTGCAACGATACGCTCGCCATCACCCTCGAGCGACAAGTGATGCAGCACCATGCGGTAGCTGATGTACGCCTCCTTGAGCCACTCCGCCGTCGCGCCATCGAGCACGCCGACAGCCGCCAACCCCTCGAGCTGGCGAATATTGTCGGTGTAAGTCAACAGTTCCGGGTGGGCCTGCGCCGCCGCCAAGACCCAGTACTGCACCAGAAACTCGATATCCGCGATGCCGCCGGCATCCTGCTTGATGTCGAACTGCCCGGCGCCTGAACGCGACAACTCCCGGCGCATGCGAAGGCGCATTTCCAACACGTCGGCCCGCAGGGTGTCCCGCCGCACGGCCACCGACAAGGTGCGGCGGCGCACCGCCTCGAACGCGCCGCAAAGCTTTGCATTCCCCGCCACAGCCCGGGCGCGCAGCAACGCCTGATGCTCCCAGGTCCACGCATCTGTCTGTTGGTAGCGTTCGAAGGCATCGATGCCGGTCATCAGGAAACCGCCCTTGCCGTTCGGCCGCAGACGCATATCCACTTCGTAGAGGCGCCCGGCGGCCGAATGCATGGTCAGCAGATGCACGATGCGTTGCCCCAGGCGTAAAAAGAATATGCCGTTATCCAGCGGTCGCTCGCCATCGGTCAGTTGAATACTGCCGGTCGAGTCATGCAGAAACACCAGATCAAGATCCGATGCGTACCCCAGCTCCAGGCCGCCGAGCTTGCCGTAGCCTGCAACCGCGACCACGACCGGGCGCAAATGGCCAAGCTCTTCGCCGCAGTATGGCGTGCCGTACATCTGCGTCATTTGTTGCCAGGCAAGATCCATGCAGCATTGGATGATCAGTTCCGCAATGTCGGTGAGCCGGTCGCTGACGCGCATCAACGGCAAGCGGCCGGTCAAGTCAGCGAGCGCTACGGCAAAGACCGCCACCTTTTGAAATTGCCGCAACGCCTCCACCTGTCTTTCCGGATCATCCGGCGACAATCGCTCGGTGCGCGCCGCCAATTCCAGCGTAAATCCTTGGCGAGACGGCAGCTCATCGAATGCCTTGGCATCGATGAGCTCATCGAGGAGCAACGGAAAATCTGCGATCTGCCGCGACAAAAAACCGCTGATGGCGCACACGTCGATCAGCCGATCGAGCGCCGCCGGCTGTTCCTTGAGCAGCGCCAGGTAGGACGCGCGCGTGCCGATCGCTTCCAGGACGCGAAGCACCCGTTGCACGACGATGGCCGGAGCCGCATGTTGCGCCGCCAGCTTCAGTAAGCGGGCAAGAATGACGTACAGCCGCCGATGCCCTGCTTCATCGAGACGGCGGTACGGCGCTGAATGACGAAAGGCCTCTAAAATCGCCGCCACCGCCGCGGTCTCGCCGCCCGGAAAGCCGCCGTTGGTCAGTTCCTCTTCGATTTTCGCATCGTCCGAGTCGAGCCACGCGACGCCCTCATCGTCGCGGCGCTGCGCGCCCGGCGCGCCGAACAGCAAGGCATCGAATTGCGCCGCCACTTTGCTGAGAGTCGACTCGAGGCGCGCTGCCGTGCCGGGCCAGTCTTTCAATCCCATGCTCAACGCCAGCCGCGCGCGATCGAGCGGATCTTCCGGCAAGGCGTGGGTTTGCTCGTCGCGCATCATCTGCAGTGCGTTTTCCGCCTTGCGCAGTTCCAGGTACGCAGCGGTCAGTTCTGCAATGTCTTCGGCCGACATGAGTTTCGAGCCGCCCAGCAGCGGCAATATTTCCAGCAAGGCGGGATTTTGCAGGCGACGGTCGCTGCCTCCCCGCACCAGTTGCATGGATTGCACGATGAACTCGACCTCGCGAATACCCCCTTTGCCGAGCTTCAGATGATGTTCGAGGTCGCGGCGCGACACTTCGCGCACGATGAGCGCCTTCATGCCGCGCAGGGATTCAAACACGCCAAAGTCCAAATAACGACGGTAGACAAATGGGCGTACGAACTCGTCGTAAGCGGAGGCATAGGCGTCGGCGCCGACAATGGCACGCGCCTTGATCCATGCGTAGCGCTCCCAGTCGCGGCCATGTTGCTGCAAGTAGTCCTCGAGGGAAGCAAGGCTGACGACCAAGGGCCCGCTCTCGCCGAACGGGCGCAGACGCATGTCGACGCGAAACACGAAACCGTCGGCATTGCGCACGTCCAGCAGGCGAATGATTTCGCGGCCAAGCCGATTGAAGTATTCCTCGTTGTCGACGATGCGCGGCCCGCTGGTCTCTCCAGCCTCGGAAAACAGGAAAATCAGGTCGATATCCGATGAGAAGTTGAGCTCGCGGCCGCCCAGTTTTCCCATTCCTAAAATGATGAACGGGGATGACGATTCGTTCGAGTTATGAGGCCGGCCAAAAATCGGCAGCAGGTGCAACCGGGCTGCCGACGCGGCGGCGCGGATGGTTGCGTCGGCCAAGTCGGACACGCTTTGCAACGTGTCGATCACGGGCGCGATCCCGATGATGTCGCGCCAGGCAATGCGCAACATGGCGCGCCGGCGCCACTCACGCAGCGTGAATTGAGCCTGCTCAACCGTGGATGCCGTTGCCGCTTGGCGCTCGTAATCCGCATTCGTGAGGTTCGACGCACACGCATCGTGCCGGGAAAACCACGCGAGCGATTGCGGGTCCTGGATCAAGGCGGACGCGACAAACTCACTGGCAGCCACCACGCGCGGCAGCTGCGCGCGGTGAGCTTCAGCCAGCGCTTGGTAAGCCTCCAGAAAGCCTTCCTGCGCCCGTGCGCGTTCCCACCAGCGCTCCACGGAATCGCGCAATTCCTCCGGGACGGAACCTATGCAGTGAATGGGAATGGAAATAGGGATGCTCATGGCGCGCGGCTGAGTCGCTATCGAATCGCCAGCATGAACACCCGCGGAAAGGGCAGCAAAACACTGCCGTCCGCCAGAGGCGGGTAGGCATCGGCGATCGCGGCGGTATAACGCTCGAGGTAGGCGCCACGCTCGGCATCGCTCAGCGGTTCGATGAACGGTCTGAGACCGCTGCCCTTGAACCACTCCACGATTGCCGCTGCGCCTCCGGAAAGGGAGTGATAGTAAGTGGTTCGCCAAAAATCCAGCTTCGCGCAAAGCGGCCGCAACAATTCGTGGTACCAATCGATGCCGGCCAGCGGCGTTCGCGCAGCCGCAGCATCGGCGAGCTTGGCCGCCCAGGGACCCTCCGCGGCAATCTTTCGCATGAGGCGATGTGCGGGTCCATCCAGATTATCCGGCATTTGCACCGCCAGCCCACCCGCAGGGGCGAGTTTCCCGATGAGTTGCGGCAACAGCGTTTCATGATGAGGAACCCACTGCAGCACGGCGTTCGCCAGGATCACATCGAACGGCCCGCCGAGCTTGCAGTCTTGCACGTCTTCCACGGAAAAAGTGGCCTGCGGCAGACGCCGTCGCGCCGCCGCGATCATGTCGGGCGAGCTGTCCATGCCCGCGACTCGGGCTTCGGGATAGCGCGCAGCCAAGACTTCGGTCGAATTGCCCGGGCCGCAGCCAAGATCGATCACCGAACGCGCATCGATGGGCGGCAATGCCGCGAGCAGATCGCGCACCGGGCGCGTGCGTTCGTCCTCGAAGGCGATGTACTGTTTAGCGGACCAACTCAATTCAATCCCGTCAACCAAGTGATCACCGTGCTCTCGAGGGCAATACGATGATCGGACCAACTGTGGTCCGTGTCCACGTGCATCGCGGTGATTTTCTTCCCGCCTTTGGCCTTGATCGCGGCCACCAAGGCGTCCGTCTGTGATGCCAAATGATCGTTCGCCGTCAGCGCCAGTACCGGAATGCGCGCCAGTCCCTCCGCAGTTCCAGCCACCACGAATTCCTTTGCGTGCGCGGTAAGCTCAGCGACCATGCTTTCGGCGGTGACATCGGAGAGTGTTTCCATGTCATCAGCCATCTGCGCTACTGCCTGGGCGTGCGGCCGCTTGCCAAGCAAGCCCATGTCCGCCATGGAGATCAGGATGGCGCCAATCAGCACATGATCGTGGGCTGCGGTATGCGCGACGACCCAGCCCCCCATGCTGTGACCCGCGATGGCGATGCGGGTAGGGTCGACACCCAGCTTCAATGCGTTTGCTGGATTTCGCAGGTATGACAAAACCGCATCGGCATCCTCCAGATTCTGCGCAAATCGAAATGGCCCCGGGCTGCCCCAGGAGCCGCGGTAGTTGAAGGTCACCGCATTCCAACCTGCGCGGCGCACCGCCTGCGCCAAGTCGAGATTCTTCTCATTTCCCGGCAATCCGTGGCAGATGACCAGCGTGGGACGCGAACCGGCACCGGGCGGCGAATACATCAATCCGTTGATGAGCAGTCCATGACTGGGGATGTGCAGCACCGTCATGGCTGCCGGATGCGCCGAGTCCGCGGGCGGATCCGTGAAGATGGCCGGCGGCACCGATTGCGCCGAGGCCCCCGTCCATGCGAAGCCGAAACTCACCAACGCAAACAATAACGACACTCGCATCACGAACACCTCATGCAAAGAGCGGGCGGCAGAAGGACCCCCCTATGATAAAGCTTAATCGACGGCATTAATCCGGTACGCGTGATTGCCGATCAACAAATCGTTCCACATAAAGCGCCACAGGATCGCGGCCTGCGCATACCGTGACAACAACTGCGTCGTCACAGGGATAAAAAGCGCCAGCGCATACAGCGGGACCAGCCATGCCCGATCGATCTTCCATGAATTCTCGTCTCGAATCCTCCATGAATTCTCCCTTGTTTCTTGATCGTTCTCGTTAGAGTCGGCGCCAATTATGGCAGTCGCGTGCAGCGATTAGGGCTTTTTGAGGCGGCCGCGTCCGGCAAAGCGATCGCCTACCTCAAGGAACCGCTCGCATCACGTGGAGTTTGACGGCCGACGGATGCCCGGAATCGTGATAGACGGTGTTTTCCGCGGTCTTCATCAGACGATTCTTGCCGAGCGGTTCACCGGTGTTCGGGTTCACATCGAAGCGGGGGAAATTGCTGCTCGAGATGTCCAGACGGATGCGATGACCCTTCTTAACCACGTTGGCGGTGTCGAACGGCCGGATGACCATGGCGTAAATTTTGCCGGGCGACAGCAATTGGCGCGTCTCCGAGCGATCACGATAGCTGGCGCGCACGATGCCGTCGGTAAGATTCATGTCAAACCCAGTCGGAAAATCCGCACTCGGCGGATACACATCGATCAGTTTGGCTGTGAAGTCCGTATCGGTTGCCGTCGATGACGCGTACAACGTGACTTCCACGGGGCCGGCCAACACCACATCTTGTTGGAGTATCTCGCTCTCGAAGACCAGCACGTCGTTGCGAGCGCGCAGTGGCAGATAGGGAGGACGCGAACCCGGCATATCGGGACGTTCCCGCTGGTTGTAAGCGCCGTCCTTCAAGCGCTTCGAGACTCCCCCGCCGATCGTGGGCACGGGATGAGCGGGATCGAATTGAAATACGGTCGATCCTTGCTCCGATGTCGAAGGCGCATGCGCGTTCAACGAGCCGTCTGCATGGAGATAGAAAATCGAGGCGCGCGACTCAGCGGGCGGCCATTCCTTCGATTCACGCCACTCGCCGCCGTGGTACAGGCGCCCGGCCGCGTCTTTGTGGCCGTCGCCCGTACCCATCAGAAAATAGCGCACCGGCGCCTGCGTTGAACTCGGCGTCTCAATGCCTTTCAAATAGTAATCGAACCAGCGCAGATGAAAATTCGTGTCGAAATCCTTGATCGCCGCGTCTGCGCCAAAGTCCACATCGCCCGCGTAAGTTGCCGTATTGCCGTGGTGAGTCCATGGTCCGATCACCAGGCGCATCGCGGACTTTTTGAGCTCCGCAAGCCTGCGCCAGTTCTCGATCGTTCCGCGCAGATAGATGTCGTACCAACCGCCGACGTGCATCATGGGAACGTCCGCGGTCTGCGCGTAGAATTTTTCCCATTGCATTCCCAGCGTGTCCCAATGTGCGTCGTAGTCGGAATGCGTCGCTTCGTCCAGATAATAGCGTTCGTAATTCGGCGCGATCGACAGCGGGCTCAGTCCCTTGCGGATCGGCAGCGCTGCGTACCACGCGGTGACGTCCTCGTTCGACAGCATGCTTTTCGTGACCGGATCCTTGGCATCATCCAGTGCCTGCGACCATGCCCACGTCAGCTGACGGCCCATCTCGAACGCGCCGTCGTATCTCACACTGTGATCCCAAGCGTTGGCCATGCCTCCCATGTTGAGCAGCAGTGCGCGCAAGTGCGGAGGCGCGAGCTTCGACGCATCGGCCTGCGTATGTGCCGCGTACGAAGTCCCGTACATGCCCACTTTGCCGTTGCTGAACGGCCGGCTCGCCGCCCATTCAATCGTGTCATATCCGTCATAGGCGTCATATGAATAATACTTTTCGAATACGCCCTGCGAATGGTGACGTCCGCGCGTGTCCTGAATCATGACCACATAGCCATGCTTCGCCAGAGACTCTGCGATCGATACGGCCGCGGATTCCGACTTGTCGTAGGGAGTGCGATGCAGGAGCACCGGCAGCCGATCGGGCACCGGCACTTTTCCCGTTCCCGGGCGGTAAATATCGGTGGCCAGCTGCACGCCATCGCGCGCCCTGACCATGACGTCTTGCTGGCGGATGACATCGGGATATGTCTTCGGCGCGAGAGTTTCGGCGTGACCCGCGGCGGCCGCGAGCAGCCACGCCGCAGCGGCGAGAATTCCGGGGAATCGTTGGCGAGGCAGCGTCATCGGGGCTATCTTAACTTCCGAAATTCATCGCGCGCCTGTGGATGTTCAGCGAGGAGTTTCTCGAGGCGCGGCAGCCGGGAGTGAGCCGCGTTGCGCAATTCTCGCGGCGCCTCGCGATAAGACTCGCGAAGCAACGCTGCCTCCTGTTCGACCAGGATGGCCGCCAGCGTCGCCGCCTGCACGAGATCCTTTTCCGCCTTGGCGGGATCCTGCTTGCGGCGTGTGCTCGAGTAGAGATTGTGCCAAATCATGCGAGCCACGTCCGGCAGCGCGATCGGGATGCAGTGCCCGCCGGCGAGCGCCGCGGCGGCGCGGCTGCCTTCGAGCAGATAGTCGTAAAACGGAATCGTCTGCGCGTGCCATTCGAGTTCCGGAACCGCGACGATTTCGCCCAATAGGGGACCCGGGGCGAGGATGTCCACGCGTCGACCCTCAGCACCCGGCAGCTTCACCGACGTCGGCGGATTCTTGCCCGGCGTGCCCGGGATCAGGGTGAAGGGCAGCTGCGTCGCGTGCATCGCGGATAGAAATGAAACCGCGGTCGCCAGTTTCAATGTCTGCCGGCGAGCCAGCGCCACATCCTGCGCTCCGGCCGAAGGCGCCATGGCGCCGTACTCATTGAGCCAGCTCCGGTAGGCCAAGGTGCCGACCAGCACCATGCCGGCCTCGAATATTCTTCGGTTTCGCAGCTCAATGAGGACGCCGGCGGTACTTTTGTCCGCCACTTGATAGCCGAGCTTGGAGAGCGCCGCTACCTGCCTGGCCGTCCATTCAGCATCGGCAATTCGGCTCTGCATCGCTTCATAGGCCGCCGCATTGGCGGCCGTACCCACAAATTGTTCCGATCGCTTCCTCGGCACCGGGTAGTAGGAGCGGTACCAATATTCATGGCCGGTGCCGGCGCGCTTGACCAGGGTGCCCGGAGTACCGGGGAGCAGATCGCCGGCGGCGTTGGCACGCTCTTTGACTTCCGCGTAAAGCCCGCGGCTCGCGACTTCATGGAGGTGGTACAGAAGCTTGGGGGGCGACATATGACGCTGAGGCTATACGTAACTGCAACATTTCTGCGAGAAAATTCGCCGGTACACCGACAAAAGGCCTGATTCTTAGCCAAGACTCATCCGTCGCATCAGCCTCGATCTCGCCGATGGCTATGATGAAGAACTTGAGATGGAGATCGAACTCGCACTGCTCAAGCAATTTCACTACCAGGAGACGCCGAAGGCGCCGATCGTACTGCCGCAACGCGAGCATCACGAGCACTACTCGCGGCAAGCTGTACCGGCGGAAATGCTGGTGCCGGAAGTGTATTGAAAGGCCGCGTCGAAGCGAGGCAAACACCCATCAACACCCAGCAAAGCGCTATTCACATCATGGACGGTGTGCGGTAACCCACATAGCCAAGCGCAATCATCGCCCTCCCGCTTGAGGCGAGCGCATCCGCGCACGATTGCAAGCTGCGAGTAGAGTAGTATCGGATTGGCGATCGTGATTGGCAAAAGGGAGGCCAAATGCGCAAAGATTCGTATTTTGCCCAGAGGACGGCGAAAGGAGTTCGCTATCGAGGATTTCACGACGGGCTCACCTCGTTGCCGAACGCCAAGTACTTTCGCGCGCGGCTTGAGCAGGCGATCGGCCGCAGTGAGCCCCCGCACCAGTCCCTTGCGGTGCTGTGCGTCGGCCTCGACCTCGAAGACTTCAAGCTGACCCTCGACACCTACGAACACAACGCCGGCGATGAATTGCTGAAAATGATCGCTGCTCGGCTGGCTGCGGCCGCGCGTGCAGAGGACATGTTGAGCCGGATGGGGAAGGACCGGTTTGCGTACCTGGTTCCGGGCATGCTCAAACGCGACGAATTGAGCGATTTTGCAAGACATATCCTGGGATTTTTCTCAGCCCCTTTGGACATCGGCCGCTTGCAGCTCTGCCTGCGTCCCGGCATCGGCATCGCCATCTACCCCCGCAACGGCGCAAATGCCGAGACATTGCTCATGAATGCCGAACTCGCGATGTCCCGCGCCAAGCAATATGATACCGGCCATGCATTCATCGATTAGCGCCAACGACTTATTGCTGATCCTGGACAGAGACCCGCAGTCTCTGCAGGCTCTGAGAAAGGTTGCAGATAGCCTGGGTTGCGACCGTGTAGAAGCCGATTCGGCCGATGCACTCAAGGAGACTCTCAAGACCTCCCGCCCCACGATCGCGATTTTGGCGGTCGATAGCCTCGATGTTGACGGTCTGGCCGTGCTGGGAATTCTCGCGCAAGGGGCCGCCCCGCCGGCGATGCTGCTCATTGGGGCCGTGCACGCGCGGGTTCTTGCCGGCGCCAGGAGGACGGCGGAAACACAAGGGCTCCGGGTGATCGGAGTCGCTGCTCGACCGCTCGATGCTGGTGCCGTCGAACTGCTCCTGATGCCCTATCTGAAGAGTGCGCCTCCGATTGCGCTCGGCGAACTCGAGACCGCGCTCACCGAGCACGAACTGATACTCGAATTTCTACCGAAGATCGATATCCGTACCGCTGACTTGAAAATGCAAGGCGTTGAAGCGCTGGTCCGGTGGCAGCATCCGCGTCGGGGCTTGCTGTATCCGAGCCACTTTCTCGGCCCCATGGAAGACCACGACTTGATGGTCCGGCTCACGGATTTCGTCATGACGGAGGCCGTGCGCCAAGCCAGCCAATGGCGCACGCAGGGCTTGCCGCTCGAAATGGTGGTCAATCTGAGTCCGAAGCTCATCACGGATCGTGAGTTCCCTGAGCGAGTCGCCGTCTTGCTGCGTGAAAACGACCTTCCGGCGCATCAGCTTGTGTTCGATGTGACCGAAGCGCCGAGCATCGAAGCCCGGGATCTGATGCTCGATGTGTTCACGCGCCTGCGCATTCTTGGCGTCGGGCTGACGCTCGATAATTTTGGCACCGGGGTGTCATCGCTCACGGAACTCTACCGATTGCCGTTCTCTGAGATCAAAGTCGATCACGCGCTCGTTGCCGACGTAGTTCGTGTGCGCGAGGCCATGCTGATCGTGCAAGCGATCGCCAATCTCGCACACACTCTGGAACTCGTGGCGTGCGCGGGAGGCGTTGAGACCCGCGAGGTGCTCGGATTCGTACGAAGCGCCGGTTTCGATACCGCCCAAGGCCGATTTTTCAGCGGTCCCGTCAAGCCGGCAGGGATCGAGCGGTTGGTGGCTACCTGGCCATGTTCCGAGGCGGCGGCGACAGGGCACTGGCGCGTCATGCGCTCTCGGAGCTGAGTCCTTATGGATCAGACGCGTCCTTATGGATCAGACGCGCCCTTATGGATCAGACGCGCCGATGGCGGAAATCTTTAGCCGCCGGCGCGGTCAGCTGGCCGCGTTGTCCGGTTGTCGCCAAGCTCGCTCGAAGGGCAGCCGCCAGGCGCTGGGAGCGATGAGCTGGTGGATGGCGTTGGGCCCCCACGACCCGGGCTCATAGAAACGAACCGGAAGCGGCGCCTCCAGCAGGTTGGTGGAAACCTCCCAAAGCCGTTCGATGCCGTCGGCAGTCGTGAACAGCGTGTGATCACCGCGCATGGCATCCAGAATCAAGCGCTCATACGCTTCGAGCACATCGCCAATGTGCCCCGTGTCGTGCATGGCAAACTGCATGCTGAGTTTGTCCAGACGCATACCGGGACCGGGGCGCTTGCCATAGAATGACAGCGACATCTTTGCGGCATCCGCCAGGTCGAACGTCAAATGGTCCGGGCCTTGCTCGCCGATTCCTGACCCGGTCGGAAACATGCTCTTGGGCGGCTCCCGAAAGGCAATCGAAATGATGCGTTGGCCTTCCGCAAGGCGCTTGCCCGTGCGCAGATAGAAAGGCACGCCGGCCCAGCGCCAATTGTCGATGTGACATCTCAACGCAATGAAGGTCTCCGTATCCGAATCGGGGGAGACACCTTCTTCCGACCGGTATCCCGTGTATTGCCCGCGGACGACATCGGCGGGCTTGACCGGCAACATGCTGCGAAAGACTTTGTTTTTTTCCTCGCTGATGGGTTTCGGCTCCAGAGACGTCGGGGCCTCCATCGCCATGAAGCCCAGAATCTGAAACAGGTGAGTGACCACCATATCTTTGTATGCGCCGGTCTGCTCGTAAAAACCGGAGCGCTTGCCGAGGCCCAGCTTCTCGGGTACATCGATTTGCACGTGATTGATGAAGTTGCGGTTCCAGATCGGTTCAAACAAACCATTGGCAAAGCGGAAGGCGAGAATGTTTTGCGCGGCCTCCTTGCCGAGAAAGTGATCGATACGGAAGATCCGATCCTCGTCGAATACCTCGTGCAGTTTGTTGTTCAACAAAACCGCGCTCGCGAGGTCCGTGCCAAATGGCTTCTCCATAATGACTCGTGAGCGGTCGACCAGATCGGCCTCCCCCAAGAGGCGCACCGCGGACAATGCGGCGTTTGGCGGCACGCTCAGGTAGTGCAGCCGGCGGCACTCAACGTTGAAACTTCGTTCCGCCTCCAACACAGCCGCCTTCAGCACCGCGGCACCGGCGCTCAACGGTACATATTGAAGATTGTTCGAGAACGCATCCCAGTCGCTCTGTGCAACTTTGCGCGTGGAGAACTCGGTGAGCGCGTCCCGCGCCAGCTGCCGGAAGCCCCCAGCGTCCATATTCTCGAGTGAGACGCCGATGATCCGGCAGCCCGGGATGAACCCTGAACTCGACAGATGGAATAACCCGGGCAACAGTTTGCGTCGGGCAAGATCGCCGGTTGCGCCCACCATAACCACGACTTGGGGGAACTGCGGCCCAACGCCCGGCGGTATCTTTGCCACTATTCATATCTCCTTCGAAAATTGTGATCCATATCGCATTCTGCATCGTATTCGCGGACGCGCCAACACATAACCGAAACGCCCCGCGTTCATAATGCGCGCAATGAATTCGCGGTCATTCACCATCAGACCGTACAACTTCAGCCTTATAGGAAATTGAACATGCTTGGACTAGTCGCCCGCTGGGGCCACAATTTACTTCTGACAGCAATGGCTTTATTGACGGTGGTCGTCGTAGTCTTGGCGAGATAAGCCGCGGGTGCGAGCTGACCCGCAATCTCGCCTCTCGGGGCACGCCCGCCGCACAGCTCACGCGCAGCGTATCCAAAGCTCTTAGCGCACAGCAATCGCCCGGCGTGATACCCCATCACGTCGCTAGCGTATCGCCGCGACGTGCGGCGCTATTCCTATTGGTCGAACGGCGCGGCGGCGCCGAATCACGCGCTAACCGAGTCCGAAAAGATCAGCATCGTCAGCAGCAGCCTGCCCACCGCGGACGGCAGCCAGCATTAATCGCACCCGAAAAAAAAGAGCGGACCGAAGTCCGCTCTCTTTTGACTGTAACCAGCTGATTGCCGGTATTACATGTCCATACCGCCCATGCCACCCATGCCGCCGCCCGGGGCGCCATGTGCATGCTCTTCTTCCTTCGGCGACTCAGCGATCATGACTTCCGTCGTGAGCAACAGTCCCGCCACCGAGGCGGCGTTCTGCAGAGCCAGACGCGTCACCTTGGTCGGATCCAGGATGCCCAGATCGATCATATCGCCGTACTCACCCGTCTGCGCGTTGTAACCGAACGTGCCCTTGCCCTCGCGGACGCGGTTCAGAACAACCGCGGCATCCTCACCCGCATTGGTGACGATTTGACGCAGCGGCTCTTCAATTGCGCGAGCCAGGATCTTGATGCCCGTGGTCTGATCTTCGTTCTTACCGGTGAGCTTCTCGATCGCTTTGAGTGCACGCACCAGAGCAACGCCGCCGCCCGGAACCACGCCTTCTTCGACGGCCGCACGGGTTGCGTGCAACGCATCTTCGACGCGGGCCTTCTTTTCCTTCATTTCGATTTCGGTCGACGCACCGACTTTGATCACGGCAACGCCACCGGAGAGCTTGGCAACGCGCTCCTGCAGTTTTTCCTTGTCGTAGTCAGAGGTCGCTTCCTCGATCTGCTGGCGGATGCTCTCGACGCGGCCCTTGATGTCAGAGGCCTTGCCGGCGCCGTCGATAATGGTGGTGTTCTCTTTCTCCACCAGAATCTTCTTCGCTTCGCCCAAGTCGTTCAGCGTCGCCTTCTCGAGCGACAAGCCGACTTCGTCGGAGATGACCGTGCCGCCCGTGAGAACAGCAATGTCCTGCAACATGGCTTTGCGGCGATCGCCGAAGCCCGGCGCCTTGACGGCGGCGACTTTGACGATGCCGCGGATCGTGTTGACGACCAACGTGGCAAGCGCTTCGCCTTCCACATCTTCCGCAACGATCAGCAGCTGCCGGCCACCCTTCGCAATGGCTTCCAGCAAGGGCAGCAATTCGCGAATGTTGGAGATCTTCTTGTCAACCAACAGCACCAGCGGCTTGTCGAGCTCGGCGCTCTGGCTCTGCTGATTGTTGATGAAATACGGCGAGAGGTAGCCGCGGTCGAACTGCATGCCTTCGACCACTTCGAGCTCGTTCTCGAGGCCCGAACCTTCCTCAACCGTGATCACGCCCTCTTTGCCGACCTTCGCCATCGCATCGGCGATGGTCTTGCCAATGCTCTCGTCGGAGTTCGCAGAGATCGTGCCGACCTGCGCAATCGCCTTCGGATCCTTGCAGGGCTTGGAGAGCTTCTTGAGCTCTTCCGTGGCCGCAATGACCGCGGTGTCGATGCCGCGCTTCAAATCCATCGGGTTTGCGCCTGCCGCAACCGACTTCAAGCCCTCGCGGATGATGGCTTGCGCCAACACGGTCGCGGTGGTGGTGCCGTCGCCGGCCTCGTCAGACGTGTTGGAAGCGACTTCCTTCACCATCTGCGCGCCCATGTTTTCGAACTTATCCTTGAGTTCGATTTCCTTCGCCACGGACACACCGTCCTTGGTGACGGTGGGAGCGCCGAAGCTCTTGTCGAGCACCGCGTTGCGGCCCTTCGGACCCAATGTGACTTTGACGGCATTCGCCAAAATATTCACACCCTTGAACATGCGTGCCCGAGCGTCGTCGCTGAAGCGTACGTCTTTAGCTGCCATTTGCTGATACCTCTAATTAATTTTGATTTGCGGGACTACGAAGTGCGTGGTTTTCGCTCGGAGGCTTACTTGCCTTCCACGATGGCCATGATGTCTTCTTCGCGCATCACGACCAGCTCGTCTCCATCCATCTTCACTTCGGTACCGCTGTACTTACCAAAAAGAATCTTGTCGCCGACTTTGACGTCAAGCGGGCGAATTTCGCCGTTCTCCAATATCTTGCCCTTACCGACGGCAACCACTTTCCCGAAGATCGGCTTTTCAGTCGCGGTATCCGGGATCACGATGCCACCTGGAGACTTACGCTCCTCTTCTTCTCTTTTCACGATCACGCGGTCATGAAGGGGACGAATCTTCATAAGACAAGACTCCTAGTGCTTGAGTTTGGGTAACTAAAGGGTGGGTGTTGTTAGCACTCTCCCGTCGAGGCTGCTAATAATAGCGGCGAAATATTACGATTCAAGGCCTGAGCACCTTAATTTTTGCTGTACTGCGGCAATAATTCGGAGCTGGCGCGCTCGAGGCATGGCTACTAAAGTGCCGTCCCATGAAACGCACGCAAACCTCCCTTCTCACATTCTTGGTCGTGTTCGTACTGGGCGCGGCCGGAACCGCATACGCCAAGCCCTGGTGGATGCGGGGTATTGAATCCAACGAAACCGACTTTCTGCCGCCCGATGTCGCATTTCGGGTTGCCGCACGCATCGACGGCAATGTCCTGAAAGTGCGCTGGGTCATCGCGGATGGCTACTATCTGTATAGACAAAAGATCGAAGTCAAGGCGGAAAGTCCGGACCTGGTGGTCTCTGCCCCGCAGCTGCCGCCCGGGGTCGTGAAAACCGACCCATACCTCGGTACCCAAGAAATCTATACCCAGCAGGTTGAGGCGACGGTTCCCTACACCCGGATTGATGCCGGCGCCCACCGCATTCAGCTCAAGGTGACCTATCAGGGTTGTGCGGAAGCGGGGCTTTGCTACCCGCCCATCACCAGAGTGGTCTTCCCGAACGCCGGCCCCGCTCCGGTCGCGCCCAGTATTCCGCCCTATCCATGGCAGAGCATCGCCATCATCGCGGGTGCATTCGCATTTCTGCTTGCAGGGCTGGTGCTGCGCAAGGGACGCAAGCTCGACGTTCCGGCATGAACACGCCGGGGCTGCGTCTATTGGGCGCCGCGCTAATCGTGCTGCTCGGGATTTGGGCAGGATTGAAGACGCATTCGATTCGCATAGCGCACCAGGCCCGCGGCGTTGCGGTGCCTGCCGGCACGGCCAGCGCGCCCACCCCGTCGGACAGTTCGGCGCCCGAGGCGGCCATGCCGCATTCGATCGTTCCGGCCCGCCTGCCTGACTTTTCGCTCAAGGATCTAACCGGCAAAAGCGTCCCGATCTCGGCATGGAGCGGCAAATCGCTCATAATCAACTTTTGGGCCACCTGGTGCGCGCCCTGCCGGCGGGAAATCCCGCTGCTCAAGACGCTGGCAACCGAATGGGCCGGGCGGGATATCCAGGTGGTCGGAATTGCCGTGGACCATCCCGACAAGGTTCGGGACTTCGCCGGCCAGTTCAAAATTGACTACCCGGTGCTCATCGGCGATCAAGATGCCTTGGACGTGGCCGCAAAGTTCGGCATGGATTCGCCGGCCTTCCCCTTCACCGTTTTCACGGACCGGCGCGGCGAGGTGGTGACCTTGTTTGTCGGCGAGCTGCACCGGCCGCAGGTCGATTTCATCCTATCCGAGGTCCAAGATCTCAATCAGGACCGCGTTAAGCTCCCCGAAGCTCGGCGTGCCATAGCCGAGGGCCTGCAGGCGCTGGCCGAGAAACAAGCAGGATAAGCGCCTTCCGGCGACGTTCGCCGCCGAAGCTTGCCTTTTCACCTCAAATTCTGGTTATTATCGCGGACCTTTGTAGCGCGACTGCGCGGAATTGGATGCCGAGAATGGCGCGAATTTTATTACTCAACGGCCCGAATTTGAATCTGCTCGGCAGTCGCGAGCCGGCCGTATATGGCACGGCCACTCTGCAAGACATCGAGACGAAGCTCAAGGGCTTAAGTGTTGCCCAGGGCCATGAACTCATCGCCTCACAGAGCAATGCCGAGCACGAGTTGATCGGCAAAATTCAGACCACGAAGCGCGATGGCGTGGCCTTCGTGATCATCAATCCGGGCGCCTTTACCCATACGAGCATCGCATTGCGCGATGCCTTCCTGTCGGTAGGGGTACCGTTCATCGAAATTCACCTGAGCAACGTGTTCGCGCGCGAGGCCTTTCGGCATCACTCATATTTGTCCGACATCGCGGTCGGATGTATTTACGGACTGGGCCCGATCGGCTACGAGCTCGCGCTCCAAGCCGCCGTCGCGCGCCTGGCCAAATCTTAAAACTATCGATTCTCAAGGGGTTCGCGGATGGATATTCGCAAGGTAAAGAAGCTGATCGAGTTGCTCGAGGAATCGGGCATCTCGGAACTTGAAATATCGGAGGGCGAGGAATCGGTACGCATCAGCCGTCACCCGAGGATGGGCGTGCAGGTCGCAGCCGCCCAACCTGTCCCCGTCATGCATGCGGCGCCGGCCGGAGCCGCGATGCCGATGCCGGCCACGTCAGCCGGCGAGCGCGCGCCGCGCAACGACGAGCACACGGTCACCTCCCCCATGGTCGGCACCTATTACGCCTCCGCTTCCCCGGGCGCGAAGCCGTTCGTCGAGATCGGCAGTGAAATCGAAGTCGGTCAGATACTTTGCATCATTGAAGCCATGAAGATGATGAACCAAATCGAATCCGACAAGGCGGGTCGGGTGACGGCGATGCTGGCGAAGAACGGCGAGCCGGTCGAGTTCGGTCAACCGCTGTTCATCATCGAATAGTTGAAGATGATCGAAAAAGTCGTCATCGCGAACCGCGGCGAGATCGCACTTCGCATATTGCGTGCCTGCCGCGAACTTGGCATCAAGACCGTGGCCGTGCATTCCACCGCCGATTTCAATACCAAGCACGTGCTGCTCGCGGACGAGACCGTGTGCATCGGACCTCCACAATCGGCTCTGTCGTACTTGAACATGCCGGCGATCATCAGCGCGGCCGAAGTAACGGACTCGGTGGCGATTCATCCGGGTTACGGGTTCTTGTCGGAAAACGCCGATTTCGCCGAGCGCGTCGAGAAGAGCGGCTTCATCTTTGTCGGACCCCGGGCGGAAACCATCCGGCTCATGGGCGATAAGGTGTCCGCCATCAAGGTCATGAAAGCGGCAGGCGTCCCCTGCGTGCCGGGTTCCGACGGACCTTTGGGCAAGGACGCAGATGAGAATTTCCGCATCGCCAAGGACATTGGCTATCCCGTGATCATCAAAGCCTCCGGAGGCGGCGGCGGCCGCGGCATGCGCGTGGTGCACACGGATGCGTCGCTGCTCAACGCCATCGGCGTAACGCAGGCCGAGGCGCTCGCTGCATTCAGCAATGATCAGGTTTACATGGAGAAATTCCTCGAAAAGCCGCGGCACATCGAGTTTCAGATTCTGGCCGACAACTACGGCAACGTCGTGCACCTGGGCGAGCGCGATTGCTCCATGCAGCGCCGCCACCAAAAAGTCATTGAGGAAGCGCCGGCGCCCGGCCTCACGGCGAAACAGCGCAAGACCATGGGCGAACGCTGCGCCAAAGCGTGCCGCGAAGTCGGCTACCGCAATGCCGGCACGCTCGAGTTTTTGTATCAGGACAACGAGTTTTACTTCATCGAGATGAACACGCGCGTTCAGGTCGAACATCCCGTGACCGAATTGGTCACCGGGATCGATATCGTCAAGGCACAGCTGCTGATTGCCGCCGGCGAGCCGCTGCCTTACGGCCAGAATGACATCCAGATCCGCGGTCACGCCGTGGAATGCCGCATCAACGCGGAAGATCCCAAGACTTTCACCCCTTCACCGGGTCCAATCCGGCTGTGGCACTCGCCCGGCGGCCCGGGAATCCGAGTCGACAGCCACGTCTACACCGGCTACAACGTGCCGCCGTTCTACGATTCCATGATCGGCAAGGTCATTGCATACGGCGACACGCGCGACACGGCCATCGCGCGCATGCGCAATGCGCTTGCGGAAATGGTGGTCGAGGGCATCAAGACCAACATCCCGCTGCACCAAGAAATTTTCAATCACTCCGCTTTCAAGCAGGGCGGCACCGACATCCACTATTTAGAGCGCCGATTGGGACTGAAGTAACATCTGCGGGACGTTGCATCGATGACGTTCTATGAAATCGAATTTCCGCTCGCCGCTTTGAGCTGCGACGCGGTCGAAGCGGCGCTGCTCGAAGTCGGCGCAAGTTCCATAACCTTCGTCGATCTTGGCGACGAACCCGTGCTCGAGCCCAAGCCGGGTGAAATGAGATTGTGGAGCGATACGCTGGTGCGCGCCCTGTTTCAAGAATCGAGCGACGCGGCGTTGAATCTCGATCGCCTCGCAGCCACCTTGGGCAATCACGTCACCCAGACCGCTCGCGTGCGCGCGGTGGAAGATCAGGTTTGGGAACGCGCTTGGCTTGCCGGCTGGAAATCGATGCGCTTCGGACGCCGCCTGTGGGTCGTTCCGCGCGCAGCCGAGGCACCGGATGACGCCGAAGCCATCGTCGTGCGGCTGGACCCGGGACTGGCGTTCGGCACGGGCACGCATCCCACCACGGCGCTTTGCCTGCAGATCCTGGAATCACTGCCGGTGGCAGGCCGGACGGTCATCGATTATGGCTGCGGCTCCGGAATCTTGGGTTTGGCAGCGTTGAAACTGGGGGCCGCTCATGTGACCGCAGTCGATTTGGACCATCAGGCCCTTCTGGCGACGCGCGACAATGCCATCCGCAACGGCGTCTCCCGGCAAATGACGGTGCAGGGCATCGAAGACGAATTGCATGTTGCTGACTGCGTGATTGCCAACATTCTCGCCGGACCCTTGATCGAATTGGCGCCGAAGTTGACCGCGGCCTGCGAGCCGGGGGGCCACCTGATTCTGTCAGGCCTGTTGAAAACGCAGGCCTACGCGGTAAAAGCGGCATACGCGTCGGGTTTTGATAAGGTGCAGGTCATTGAGCGCGATGAGTGGTGCTGCATCTACGCGCGGAGAGTGCTGGAGCCCTAGCCTTGTTTACGCAATGTTCGAAATGCGAGACCGTTTTCAGATTATCCGCCGAAGTGCTGCGGGCGGCGGGCGGTCAGGTGCGTTGCGGAAGATGTGGCGAAGTCTTCAACGCATTGGCACACCTTGCCGAGGATCCGAGCGCCTTTACGGCCGGCGAGACTGAAATCGATTTGGAATTTCGGGCCGACAGCATTCTGCAGTCCCCGGCGCCGATGACACCACCGCCCAAGGCGGAGGCGAGTTCCGAAGACGACGCGCCGCCGGGAGCGGAGATAGCTCGGCTGCAAATTCTGGACTGGAATGAAAACGCATCATCCGATGTCCAGATCGAGATCGAGGATGCGCCTCCTGAACAGGTAGGCGAAACATCGCTTGAATTCACCCTGCCGCCGGGAGAATTGGATCGGATTTTCGTCGAATCCAAGAAACCCAAGGTCCCGCAGCAGATGGTCGAGCCCAGCGTGACAGCGGCACCCCTGCCGCCGCACCCGGAGGACATCGAGATATTCGACGCCGCGGCACCTCAACCAGCGTCCGAACCGGCCCCAACACCTACTCCCGCGGCGGCACCCAGCGGCTTCGACGTCTCCGAGGACGTACGGCGCGAAATGCTCTCCATCCTGGAATCATCGCCCGACATGGAGGCGCCATTGGGCGTGGAGAGAGCCGCGCGACCGCGAAGGCGACGCGCATCACCCTTCGCGCTCACGCCCCAGGTCAGCGAACGAGCGTACATCCCGTGGCTCGTCACGGTGATTGCATCGGCGCTGCTGTTGATTGTCCAGGTGGTTCACCAGAATCGCGAATGGCTTGCGGCGCACACGCCCTTGGGCGCGGCGCTGCGTGCACCGCCGGCTAACCTGAGCGCTTATCAGCTCAGGCAGTGGGGTGTAACCGGCGATCCCGCCGGCGAGGGCACATTGCGCGTGCGCGCCAGTATCTTGAACACGGCCGCGCAACTCGAGCCGTACCCGTTATTGCGCGTCACCCTCGCCAATCGCTTTGGCGGCAGCATTGGCACGCGTGATTTTGAACCTTTCGAATACTTGGGCAAGCCGATCGCCAAGCTTCTCGCACCCAGCGAGCGGGTGGACGCAACGATGGATATCCTGGATCCGGGCAAAAGCGCGGAGGGATTTGAAATCGATGTGTGCCTGCGTGGCGCCGATAAAAAAATTTCGTGTGCCAACGATGCGGCACCGGCGCAAGCTAAGCGATGACCGTCAAGATAGGCCGCTTCACATTGCCGTCCAACGTCCTGCTGGCGCCCATGGCCGGTGTGACCGACCGGCCGTTTCGCATTCTATGCCGCCGTTTTGGCGCAGGCCTGGCCGCCTCGGAAATGCTCAGCGCCGACGTGCGGTTGTGGGATACACCGAAATCGCGCCGCCGCATGGATCATTCGGGCGAACCCAGCCCTCGGGTGGTGCAGATAGCCGGCTTTGATCCTGACATGATGGCCGATGCTGCGCGGCGCAACGTCGATGCCGGTGCGGAAATTATCGACATCAATATGGGCTGTCCCGCAAAGAAAGTGTGCAATCGATTGGCGGGCTCTGCGCTGCTTCAGGACGAAGACCTCGTTGCGCGGATCTTGTTCAAGGTGGCGCGGGCGGTGACGGCGCCGGTGACGTTGAAAACGCGCACCGGATGGGATCCTCAGCACAAGAACGGCTTGGCGATAGCAAAAATCGCCGAGGACAGCGGCATCGCCGCGCTGGCCATTCACGGACGCACGCGCACCGATATGTATCAGGGCGATGCTGAACACGAAACCGTGGCTGCCATCAAGGCCAATGTAAAGATCCCCGTATTTGCAAACGGAGATATCGCTTCCCCGCAGCACGCACGAAAAATTCTTCAGCAGACCGGGTGCGACGGCATCCTGATCGGCAGAGCGGCCCAGGGCCGGCCATGGATCTTTGACGAAGTCAATTTTTTTCTCTCGACAGGAGAAATTCGCGCAGTGCTAGCGCTGGAAAAAGTCCGTGATATTATGCGCGCCCACCTTGAAGACCTGTATGCTTTTTACGGCGATCAAACCGGTGTTCGGGTGGCACGTAAACACTTGAGTTGGTATTTCCGGCAGCACCCCGGACAAGAGGACTTGCGGAATCGGCTCGTTCAAATCGAGACGCCCGCAGAACAACTGTCCACCCTGCTGCAGCATTATGATACGAGTGTGGATCGCGCCGCGTAGGCGTTTTGGAAAACAATAATAATCAACGGGGATTGAACTTAAGGCCATGGTCGCTAAAAAGAAATCGAAATCGCGTCGAGAGATCGCGCCTGGATTCAACGGCCGCGACTTGAAGGTCAACGGCAAGGGCGTGCCCTTGCGTTCGCAGGCTGAAGAGGCCCTGCAATGCTATTTTGAAACGCTGAACGGCCATAAGCCCGCACATTTGTACGACCTCGTGATGCGCGAAGTCGAGGAGCCCTTGTTCAAAGTGGTGATGGGCCATGTTCAGGGCAACCAGAGCCGGGCCGCCACCATCCTCGGCATCAATCGCGGCACTTTGCGCAAGAAACTCAAAGAGTTCGGCATCAACGAGTAGCGCTTTAGTGCTCACGCCCGTACGTCGCGCGCTACTCAGTGTTTCCGATAAGACCGGCATCGTTGAATTCGCGCGCGAACTGAAAGAGCGCGGCATCGAGCTGTTGTCGACCGGCGGCACCGCCAAACTGTTGACGAGCCACGGCATTCCGGTCAAAGAAGTCGCCGAGCACACCGGCTTCCCGGAAATCATGGGCGGCCGCGTGAAAACACTTCATCCGAAGATTCACGGCGGCTTGCTGGGCAGGCGCGGACTCGATGAGGCGGTGATGCGCGAGCACGACATCGAACCCATCGACCTGCTGGCGGTCAATTTGTATCCCTTTGCCTCCACGGTCAGCCGGCCCGATTGCACCTATGAGGAGGCGGTCGACAATATCGATATCGGCGGTCCTGCGATGGTGCGCGCCGCGGCAAAAAATCATGCCTTCGTCACGGTGGCCGTGGACCCCAACGACTATCGCGAATTGCTGGATGAACTGGCCGCCAACCAGGGCAGCATCAACTTGAATATGCGCCGCAAGTTGAGTGCCAAAGCGTTCGCACACACCGCTCAGTACGACGCGATGGTATCCGCGTACTTCACCGGCGCCATCGGCGGCGGTGCGGCGCCCACCTTCCCCGACGACTTGAATCTTTCATTTCGCAAGCACTTCGACTTGCGGTACGGGGAAAATCCGCACCAGCAGGCGGCGTTCTACACCGACCCCCGCGCCATCGGCGCATCCGTGACCCAGGCCAAGCAAATTCAGGGCAAGGAGCTGTCGTTCAACAACATCGCCGACGCCGACACGGCGCTCGAATGTGTACGCCAATTCGACACGGCCGGCTGCGTCATCGTCAAACACGCCAACCCTTGCGGCGCCGCGAGGTGCAGCACGGTCGGCGAAGCCTACGCGCACGCCTATCGCACCGACCCGACCTCGGCCTACGGCGGCATCATTGCCTTCAATCGCGAATTGGACGCGGCCACGGCGCAGGCCATCATCGAGCAGCAATTTGTCGAGGTCATTTTGGCGCCGAGCATCACCGAGACGGCGAAAGCAGCGCTTGCGACCCGCGACAACGTGCGCCTGCTCATCACGGGCGAACTGCATTTGCCCGTGACGCAACTGCTGGAATACAAAAGCGTGGCGGGCGGCCTATTGGTGCAGACGCGCGATACCGGGGCCGTTCGGGCATCCGAGCTGCGAACGGTCAGCAAGCGCCCTCCCACGCTCGCGGAGCTCGATGATTTGATTTTCGCCTGGCGAGTCGCGAAATATGTCAAATCAAACGCCATCGTTGCGGTCAAGGACAAGGCCACCATCGGAATTGGCGCCGGCCAAATGAGCCGGGTGATCAGCAGCAGAATCGCCGCCATGAAAGCCAAGGATGTTGGGCTGACCCTGGAATCCGCTTCGGTTGCCTCCGATGCATTTTTTCCGTTTCGCGACGGCTTGGACGCCTTGGCTGAATTCGGGATCAAGGCGGTCATTCAGCCCGGCGGCTCACGCCGCGACGCCGAAGTAATCGCGGCCGCCGACGAGCACGGCATCGCCATGGTGTTCACCGGCATGCGCCATTTCCGCCACTAGACTCATGAAAATTCTGATTGTCGGCGGCGGCGGTCGCGAGCATGCGCTGGCGTGGAAGTGCGCGCAGTCGCCGCGCGTGCAACATGTCTTCGTTGCACCCGGCAACGCCGGCACGGCGCTGGAATCAAACGTGAGCAACATCGATATCGCAGCGGATGACATCGATGCACTGCTGCGATTTGCGATCGGCGAGGATGTCGATCTCACCATCATTGGTCCCGAAGGTCCGTTGGTCGCCGGTATCGCCGATCGCTTCGCGGCAGCCGATCGCCGCTGTTTCGGTCCCTCGCGCAACGCCGCGCGCCTCGAAGGATCGAAGGCCTTCACCAAGGAATTCCTGCAGCGCCACCGGATACCGACCGCCGGCTTCGCCACGTTCGGGGCGGCGGATTTTGACGAGGCCTATGTCAGGGCACAGCGCCTGCCGCTGGTCGTCAAGGCGGATGGATTGGCGGCCGGCAAAGGCGTGGTGATTTGCGAGACGCACGAATCGGCCATAGCAGCATCCCGCGACATGCTCGGTGGAAGTTTCGGCGCCGCCGGCAACACCATCGTGATCGAGGAATTCCTGCAGGGCGAAGAAGTCAGCTTCATCGTGGTCGCGAAAGATGTACAGGTAATTGCGCTGGCGACATCGCAGGATCACAAGCGCCGCGACGACGGCGATCAAGGGCCGAACACCGGCGGCATGGGCGCGTATTCGCCGGCTCCCATCGTTACGCTGCAACTGCATCAGCGCATCATGCGCGACGTGATTGAGCCGACTTTAAAGGGTCTCGCCACCGACGGCAGTCCCTATCTCGGTTTCCTGTATGCAGGGTTGATGATCGCTGCGGACGGCACGCCCAAGGTATTGGAGTTCAATTGCCGGCTCGGCGACCCTGAAACGCAGCCGATCCTGATGCGGTTGCAAAGCGATCTCATCGATTTGTGCGAGGCGGCACTCGACGGTGCCTTGGAACGACTCGACGTTCGATGGGACTCGCGCGCCGCGCTCGGCGTGGTCATGGCCGCCGGCGGCTATCCGGATGCCTACCGCAAAGGCGACCCGATCAGCGGACTCGATGCCGCCGCGGCCCTGCCGGGAAAAGTGTTTCATGCCGGCACGCGGGCCGAAGGCACGAAAATCGTGACGGCCGGCGGGCGCGTGCTGTGCGCAGTAGGATTGGGAGACAGCGTCGGTGCCGCGCAGCATCAAGCATACAATCTCGTGCATACCATTCACTGGAATCTAGTTCAATACCGGCTGGATATCGGCTACCGCGCGATCGAGCGCGAGTGACGCGGTATCAATCACAGCCAGGAGCTTCACATGCCGCACACTCGTCCCAGCATCGCCGACAAGCGGCGCACCTTCCTTCGACTGCACCAGCACGGTTGCTTCGTGATTCCCAACCCGTGGGATGTGGGTAGTGCGCGCTATCTGCAGAGTTTGGGGTTCAAGGCATTGGCCACCACCAGCTCCGGCTTCGCCTGGTCGCATGGCCACCGCGATGGCGGCATGTCCCGGGATCGCGTGCTGGATCATCTGACGGAAATGGTTGAGGCCACCGACCTGCCGATCAACGCCGACTTCGAGCATGGTTTCGCACCCGATGCTGCGGGAGTCGCCGAAAGCGTGCGCTTGGCGGTGGAAACCGGCGTTGCGGGACTCTCCATCGAGGATTCAACCGGCCAGGCGTCCAAGCCCCTGTTCGACACCGATACGGCGATCGAACGAATTCGCGCGGCGCGCGGCGCCATCGACAAAGCCGGCGCCGACACCATGTTGATCGGCCGGGCCGAGGGCTTTCTCGTCGGGCAGCCGGACATCGAACAAGTCATCGCGAGACTCAAGGCCTACGCGAATGCGGGCGCCGACTGTTTGTACGCGCCCGGAATTCGCTCCGTGGAACACATCACTGCCGTGGTCGCCGCGGTTGCGCCGAAACCGGTCAATCTACTCGTGGGCTTCAACGCCGACTTGACCCTGGAGAAAATCGCGGCACTGGGCGTGCGGCGCGTCAGCGTGGGCGGGGCGTTGGCGCGCGCCGCCTGGGGCGGATTCATGCGCGCCGCCAAACTCATCCAGGAAGAGGGAAAGTTCGACGGATTCGCCGACGCTGCATCGGGAAGCGCCTTGAACACGATCTTCCGCGGAGACTAAGGCCTCCTCACCATCGTTTGCATCAAATGCTCCAGCGCCGCGCCGGGATCGGCGCACTGGCCGGTATGCACGGGCGACGTTTGGACAATGGTGCTGCGCGGCGCCACCAACCAGTGAAATCGTTCGCGCGCGGTCATTTTCCCGATGTCCCCCGCGCCCTCGCCGCCCGCACAAATCGTCGGGATGACCGCCAGCGCGCTTCTGACAAGATCCAGGTCCACATGCGCATCGATCGCGAGCAATGCGCTCTCATCCAGCTCGATGCCCGCCTGCAATATCCGCTCCACGTCGCAGGAGAGAATAATGCCGGCATTGACGAACTCACCGCGCTCGACGCGCGGTACTACGCGCACGATCGCATAGTCATACGTGCGCAGCGCGCGCATGAATGGCCTCCTGTACAAAAATCTTCGAAGAGGCGAGACGCACCTTGAAATAGTTCAGATACGCTTGCCGCTGTTGCGATCGACTGTCAAATCCCGGATCTTCCGCGAGCCAGACATCGGGAATCAGTTCGATAATGGCTGCTATTTCTTCCAGGTCGAGGCGTGCCGTCATCTCGGCATCGACCTCTTCGATCATGCTCGCAAACCTCAACAATACATGGTCCTTGATCAACGAGAACGGGGTTCGCGCATGTTCGCCGCGGCTATTCCAAGCGTGATGAAAATACAGCGCGGCGCCGTGGTCGATGAGCCACAGGCGGCGATGCCACATCAGCATGTTCACGTTGCGCGCCGTGCGATCCACGTTGCACACGAAAGCATCGAACCAGACGATCGCGGAGGCGAGCTTTGCATCGGGTTGAAACACCAGCGGATCGAAGGTTACCGATCCGGGCAAATAATCCAAAGCAAGATTCAAGCCGGCGCTTGCGCCGATGAGACTTTGAATTTCTGCATCGGGTTCGGTGCGCGCGAGATCCGCCGGTAGCTCCGCAAAGACGATCTCCGGCACGGGCAGTCCGGCAAGCCGGCCGATCTGGCCGGCCAGCAACTCTGCAATCAACGCTTTCGGCCCCTGCCCCGCTCCTCGAAACTTGAGCACGTACAAGCCATCGTCGTTTGCTTCGACAATGGCCGGCAGCGAACCGCCCTCGCGCAACGGCGTGACGTAGCGGCTCGCGGTGACGGTTCTTATGCGGTGCGTACCGCCGAGCCCTGTTGCTGGATGGGTGACTATTGCGGCCTCGCGACTTCGATGTGCGCGCTCTGGGTGATCTTCGGATCGCTGCTCGAATGATGCGCCCGGAACAAGCGCCCTTTCTCGGCCAGCAGCACAAATCCGAGGCTGACAAACCCGCAGCACAGGGCGCCGGCGGCCAGCGGCATCGTGGTGCCGTTGAATTGCTCGCCGATCAGAATTCCCACCAACGCGCCGCTGAATGTCGAGATGAAGCCTTGCAGCGATGCGGCGATTCCCGCGATCGATCCCATCGGTTCCATCGCCATGGCGCCGAAATTGGACACCGACAAACTGAAGGTCGCCATGGTCAACGATTGCAGCACCACAAAGGTCCAGATTTGCTCGAGGCCCAGTGCCGCGATGAGAACATGCAACCCCGTGACGGCAATGAACAAGAGCAATGCAGTATGCGAGATAAGCCGCATACCCAAGCGCTCCACGATGCGCGAATTCAAGTACGCGGCCATGCCCATGAAAATGGCGCATAGCGCGAACATGCTGGGCATCAATTTGGGCCGGTGAAACACCTCGGAAAAAATCTGCGCCACCATGCCGACGTAAGCCATGATGGTTCCGAACATCACCATCATGGCGAGCGTGTAGAAAATCGAAGCGCGGGTGCCGAGCACGAGCTTGGCCGCGTTCACCACGTGCATACGCGTGAGCGTCATGCGGTATTCGGGGTGCAGAGTCTCCGGCAGGCGCAAGAACCCCCAGGCCGCGACCATCGCGGCAAACAGGGCGAACACCACGAAAATATAGCGCCAGGGGGCGACAAACAAGATCAGCTGGCCCAAGCTCGGCGCGAGAATCGGCACCGTCAGGAATACGACGAAGGTCAGCGACATGACCCGCGCCATTTGCCGGCCGGAGT
>Ga0193709_1000043_pt1 | contig 58206 bp, 39 predicted proteins | sample H3c2metaG_FD_160571 | JGI IMG/M metagenome (GOLD analysis project Ga0193709, IMG submission 160571) | Soil microbial communities from a riparian zone of the East river system, Colorado, United States - H3c2 | ecosystem: Environmental > Terrestrial > Soil > Riparian zone | place: USA: East River...
TGCAAGACGGTCACATCGAACGACCTGACGTTGGGCGGCCCTGCGTCCGGCAATTACATCCTGTCCACGACCACCGCCACAGCTTCGGCTACGATCAGAAAAAAGTCGGTGACTGCTGCCATCACGGCGGATGACAAGGACTATGACGCCACGACGGCGGCCACGATTCACTGCACGCTGAGCGGTGTTCTGGCAGCCGAAGCGGCGAACGTAACCTGCAGCGGAACGGGAAGTTTCGCCGACGCGAATGCCGGACCGGGCAAGACGGTCACATCGAACGACCTGACGTTGGGCGGCCCTGCGTCCGGCAATTACATCCTGTCCACGACCACCGCCACAGCTTCGGCTACGATCAGAAAAAAGTCGGTGACACCGGCGGTCACCGCAGACAACAAGGACTATGACGGCACGACCTCGGCAACGATCCACTGTACGCTGACGGGCGTCCTGACGGGGGACTCTGCCAGTGTTATCTGCAGCGGGACGGGGAACTTCGCGGATGCAAATGCGGGACCGGGCAAGACGGTCACATCCAACAACCTGACGTTGAGCGGCACCGCGTCTGGCAACTACATCCTGTCCGACAAGAACGGCACAGTCGACGACAAGATCAGCAAGATCGACGCGACGGTTTCAGTGACAGCCTACAACGTCCCCTATGACGGCGCCCAGCACACCGCGAGCGCCACAGCCACGGGTTTGGGCGGCGCTAGCGTGGGCAGCTTCATCCTCACCGGCACCCAGCACACCGACGCCGGAACCTACAACGCCGACGCTTGGAGCTTCTCCGGCGGAACCAACTACAACGACAAGAACGGCTCAGTCGACGACAAGATCAGCAAGATCAACGCGACGGTTTCGATCACGCCTTATAGCGGCATCTATGATGCAAACGCGCACGGCCTGGCAGGGACGGCGACGGGTTTGGGTGGCGTGAACCTGAGTACGAGCTTGAACTTCGGGTCCAGCTTCACGAACGTTCCGGGCGGCACGGCGACGTGGACGTTCACCGGCGGCACCAACTATAACGACCAAACCGGCACGGGCAGCGTCACCATCAGCAAAGCAACGCCTTCCGTAACCGTCAACTTTACGCCTAGCACACTCACCTACGATGCGAACCCGCACGCAGCGGCGGCAGCGGTTACTGGTGTGGGTGGCGTCAATCTGACCGGCCACGGCGGCCTGTCTATAAGCTATACACCGGGCGCGTACGTGGTTCCAGTCAACGCCGGTAATTACTCGGCCTCGGCGCATTTCACTTCGACGGATACCAACTATAGCGACGGCGACAGCGCCGCGGCATCCCTCCTCATTAACAAAGCTACGCCCACGGTGACTGTGACGGGCGGGTCGTTTACTTACGACGGCAATACCCATCCAGCCACGGCGACGGCGATCGGGATAGGATCGACAACCGTGGCGGGCACGTTCGTCTTCACCTACACCCCGCCGGGAACAACCGCCGTTCCGGTGAACCCAGGATCGTACGCGGTAAGCGTCGCATTCACGAGCGGCAGCCCGAACTATACGAATACCTCCGGTTCGGCCGCCATTACCATCGGGTATGGCATCTGCAGTGCCTCAACTGGCCCTGGTGGCGTCATTCTCCCGCCGATCAACAGCGATGGAACCAGCGTCTATCAGCGAAAGGGCGGCAGCACGATTCCAGTGAAGTTCCGGGTGTGCAGCGCCTCGGGCGCTTCCATCTCGAATCCCGCGGCAGTCTTTTCCGGCACCGGCGGCACTTTGACCATGCTGAGCGCCGTCCGCGGCACCATCAACAACATCAACGAAGCTGACGGTACCGACATTCCTGATGTCGCCTTCCGTTGGGACGGCCAACAGTGGATCTTTAACATGGCCACGAATAATCTCACTTCCGGCAGCACCTACGCGTTCCGGATTAATCTAGCTTATGCTCCCGCGTCGATAACCTTTTTGGTGGGCGTGAAATAAATCGATCCGGCGATGAGGCTGGAGTTCTCGCGTCGGCTGGCTGTAGACGGACATAACCACCAGTCGTTATAGACCGGTCACTATTTGACGAAGCGCCGGAAATCCAGAGTATACTGGGCTCATCTGCGACGACCGGAGAAATCGATGGCGACTACTGTCTGGAAGGGTTTTCTGTCGTTTGGATTGTTATCCATCCCGGTGCGCTTGTATTCGGCAGCGCGCAGCGAACGGATTTCGCTGAACCAACTGCATTCCGTCTGCAAGTCTCGTATCAAGATGCCGTTATTTTGCCCGGTGTGCGACCGCAAAGTGGAACGCAACGAAATCGTAAAAGGCTACGAATACGATAAAGATCAGTATGTGCTGTTCGAAGAAAACGAACTGGACGAGATCGAACCGGACTCCAGCCGGACCATGGAAATCCTGGAATTCGTCAAGCTGGACGAAATCGATCCGCTGTATTTTGACGCCTCGTATTACTTGACGCCGGAGCCGGAAGGCAAGAAGGCGTATTTTCTGCTGCAGAATGCGCTGCAGGATTCCAATTATTCGGCAATCGCAAAGCTTACCATGCACCAGCGCGAGCATACCGTGATCGTCCGGCCGCACAAAGGCGATGGCAAAAGTGGCCTGACGTTGCACACCATGTTTTATCAAAGCGAAATTCGCGAAGTGGCGGAATACGGCGGGAAGGATCACGTCGAGGTGAACGCCGCGGAAAAGAAACTGGCCACACAGTTGATTGAAAACCTTGCGGCGACCTTCCAGCCGGAAAAGTATCGCGACGAGTATCAGGAAAGTTTGCTGACGTTGATTTCAGCCAAGCAGCAGGGTAAAGAAGTCGCGCCGGTGATGCATCCTACGCGCGCGCCGGTGATCGATTTGATGGACGCGTTGAAAAAGAGCCTGGAACAAAAACGGCCGGTGCCCAAAAAGCCGCCGGTGCGGGCGGTTCCAGCCGCAGCAGCGAAGGATGCCAGGAAAATCAAGAAAGCGTAAAATGTCTCTCCATGGCGACCGATCGATTTAGCCGCGCCGACGTACTGAGAATCCTGAGCGTTTCCGAAAAGCAGCTTGCGCAATGGGAAAAGCTGGAACTGGTTTCCTCGTTAGAGCCCGCCAAGACGCAGTACGATTTTCGCGACCTGATTAATGTAAAGACCGCCAAGCAGTTGGTGGAAAAAGGCGTATCGCCGGTACGCCTGCGGCGTTCGCTGCAGGCTCTAAACCAAAAATTAACTGAGATTAAGACACCGCTGAACGAGCTGCGCATTGTTTCAGATGGCAAGGATATTCTGGTGCAGGATGCCGGCTCGCAGCTGGAACCGCTGTCGGGGCAGCTGCTGCTGACGTTCAAGACGCAAGACCTCGCCGACAATGTTCTTGCCATGCCAGAAAACCCCAAGGCCATATTTGCCATGGCGCTTGAATACGACAACGATCCCAGCACGCGCAAAACGGCTGCCGAGACTTACGAACGGGTGATCGCGCTCGAACCTGAGAACGTGGATGCCCTTCTGAATCGCGGAACGATTGCCTACGAGCAGGGAGATCTGGAAACCGCGGCGGAATATTTCGAGCGCGCCGTCGAAGTCGCGCCGGGCAATGCTGTCGGATTATTCAATTGGGGAAGTACGCTGGACGATTTGGGCCAGCTGAATGAAGCCCGCCAGCAGCTTCGTCTGGCGACCAGAATGGATCCCGATTACGCCGACGCGCATTACAATCTGGCGATTGTATGCGAGAAGATGAACGCGGAGAGCGAAGCTCGCGATCACTGGAACGTATATCTGAAACTCGAACCTTCCGGGCGTTACGCGGAATACGCGCGTGCGCGTCTGGCTTAAAAGCTCCCGCGTCTGTAACCTCTCAGTCGAAACCCGCGCTTATTTGTCCTCGATGTGCGCCGCACCCTCGGTGACGTTAAATCCGTCCAGCAACAGCGATGGCTGGACGCCAGAGATGTCGGATTTGCGCACCCGCACCGAAAGTTCCCGTTTTTCTCCCGGAAGCAAAGAAATGTAGTTGTCGTCCCAGAAGACCGGCAGAATTTCGCTCTGGCTCTTGCATTTTGCGAGGCGCAGGCGAGTCAGGAAAGCCACCGACTTGCCGGAGTTTTCCAGGGTAACTTGAAACACCGCGTCATGTTCGGCGCCGGCGCCGGGGCGAAGCGTCGCGCGGACGGTAGCTTTTGGCAAATTCTGCAGGGCGGAAAAATCCGCAAAGCTGGTTTGCGGCGTGTAGTACCACTCGGTTTTTGCGTAATCCAGTTCATCGGGCTTGGTCGAGAGCCAATAAAAATTGCGGCTGAGTAAATGGCCGGTAGCCGAGAACAGCTGCAAATTCAGGAAATAGGCGGTGGAAATATCAGCTGGTTCCGGAATGGCGATCGATCTTGCTACGCCGTCAGCGGCGACGTCCAGGCTGGCTTCGCGGGAAAATTTCTCCGCGCCCGTTACATCGTAAAGCTTGGCAATGATTTTCAATCCACTCTGCGGAGCTTGCGTGCCGTTGACCACCGCCACGGTGCGGTCATCGTAGGAAAATTGCACGTGAACCGGTTCAAGCGCAATCTTTGCTCCGAAGTATCCGGCCGCGGGACGCAGATCGTAGCTATACAAATGCCAGATGAGACTGGGCCAAGCGTTGTTCAGCATCCACTGAATAATTCCCGTGGATTTATATTTATTGCGGCCATAGGCTTCGAACATGGCGCGTTGCCCTTCGTAGGTCATGGCTTGCGATTTCCATGCGTAGTCGGAGGCCTCTTTGGCTTTTCCGTAGCGCATTTCGAGCGCGTGAGTGAACAAATCGATGTTCTTGAATTGGCTGCCGCCGGCGTGAAAGTTCCAGACGTCACCTATCGGCCATAACTTGTCTTCTGGAATAAATGTTTTCAACTCTTCGAGGGGCGGCAGCGCGGGGCCGGGACTGGTCTCGGTGTTGAAACCGTACGCGCCTCCCGCTTTGGTGTCCAGCAGCCAATAATCGGGAGGCACGTAATCGTACGGGCCGCTCATTTTTACGCCGGTGTCGCCTGGGATTTCAGATTTTTTTGCGGTGGCCGACGAAATGACGGGCTTGGGCCAGTGGGTTTCTTTTTCGACGTCGAGATAAGCTTGTTCGCGGTCAGCGGGCGGTGGATTGTCGCTGCCGTTAAGCCAAATTAAGAGGCTGGGGTGCTGACGAAGGCGTAACAGCTGGTCGCGCAGCGAATGGATGGAAACCTGTTTATTTTGTTCGTTCCATTTGCCCCATTTTTCCCAGGCGTCGCAACAGCACCAGCCGGCCATAACCAGAATACCGTCACGGTCGGCGCGCTCCATAAACGATTCGTCCTCGAGCTTTCCTTCCAGACGAATGGTATTCAACCCCATTTCCCGGACGTAGCGGAATTCCGCTTCGCGCCGTGCTTCGTCAACCCGCAGCAGCATGTCCGGAGCCCAGCCGCCGCCGCGAACCAGCACCGGTTTGCCGTTTACCTTAAGCAAGCGGTAGCCCTCGGCGGTCAATTCTGAATCCGTCTGGACAATTCCAAAAGGGATGGATTGCGTATCCGAAATCATATTTTGCGCGGTCACGAATTCGAGGGTCAGTTTGTGTAGAAAAGGCTCGCCCATTTGATACGGCCACCAAAGTTTTGGCCGCAGAAGATTCAGCGACGGGACGGTGTCCGGCGAAATCGTAATTTCCTTGGCTTCGTTGGCGGCGAGTTCCACATGCTGGGAAAAGTCAATCGAGAGACCACCGCCTGCGATTTTTCCGCGCAGAGTGCCCTCGACCGGCTCCGGGCTAGAATTGTCCGCAAAGGCGCGCACCGTGAGATGCGCGATTTCGGCCGCCGGCAAGTCGAGCTTGGTTTCAACGAACGGATGGCGCACCGCGACCGGACCGCTCGCGGAAAGCACGACTTCTTGCCACAAGCCCATGTCCTTATCGGGCGGCGTCGGATTCCAATCCACCCAGGTGATGCCGAGCTCGCCGGCAGCTGGCGCGGAGACCGACACCGCGACGGCATTTTTTCCGCCGGGGCGAACGAATTGGGTCACATTGAAATCGTAGCGGCGAAATGCGCCAACCACCTGGTCGGCGCCAGCCACTTTCCTGCCGTTGATCCAGATCTCGGCGCGATAGTTGATTCCGCGAAATTGCATCCAGATCTGTTTGCCCTTGTCGGCCGCCGGAACTTCGAATTCATTCCGATACCACCACGGCACAGCGTAGGGACTGCTGGCGGGCATTTCTTCATTGGCAAATTGACCGCCGATTTTATATTCGACGCCGGGAAAAGTGCGCAGATTCATACCGTAATAAGGATTTTTATAAACGCCGTTTTCGACCAGGACAGCAAAAACCGTCTTGGGAGCGGATGTTGCGTACCAACCGCGGGTAGAAAATCCCGGCTCAGAAACCTGGCCGCCAGGAGCGGAAACCTGCGCGGAACTCTGCACTTTCCAGCCGTCGCGGAGGACGGTTTGTCCCGTGACCTGTGGGGCGAGCAAAAAGAAGCAAGCAATCGCGGAGGCAAGCCCGAGCAGCCAGCGCCAACAAGTTTCTGTAGAAAAACCCTGTAACCTCCGGGCATCGAAGAGCCGGTTCCGCGATGGGTTACTCATCTAGAATACTCCAGTATTAAATCGATTCAATTCACTTGCCATCCAGCCGATCATGCGCAGGCACGGTAGTGTAATCCGGCACGGCAGGCGAGGCAAGACGGCAAAAAAACAACGCTCTCGGAGAAAATTCCGGAGAGCGTTTTTGCGAACCAGACACGATTCCTGGAAGCGGCTTAGTTACTCAAAGGATGGACGTAAGCGTTGTTGGCGTGGGAGAACTCCACGTCGGGAAGCTCGGTTTTGAGCTGGATGCGAACATATTTTCCTTTGCTGCCGCCGTCGCCCGCGAACGTCAACAGATATTGATTGCCGAGGTGGGCTTCGAGCTCATCGAGATACGGTTTAAAGGAAACCGGTGCGCTGGTTCCCAAATAGAAGCTCTCGCCACCCGTCTCGTCGGTCATTTTGCTCAAGTTGTTCTGACCGAGGTTAGAAAGGGCGAAGGAGCGGCTGCGGTGTCCAAATCCCGGGGAGTAAATGCTCCAGAGATTAACGTTCTCCCGCTGTGCGCGGGAAATCACTGTGTCCACGTCAGGGTAGAACGGTCCCCAGGCACCCCGGAAGTTATCAATCCCGGAGGAGATGAGCAAAAGGGAACGGCGTCCGCCCGTATCCGGCCAGCGTTTCAGCCAATCGATTACCGCAAGATAAGGACTGGAGCCCGCGCCAAACTGCCCGCGCGGAATGCGCAGTGCTTTCGCAGCGAGGGCGTGGTCAGTCGTAAAATCCTGTGCGACCATGGCCGTCGAGTTGGAGGCATAGGCCACCGCTACCAGAGTGTCTGCGGGCTGTGCCAGGATGAATTCTTTCAGGTCGTTCCATTGGCTGGCAGCGCTGGTATCCAGGGCATCGTCAATCAGGAGGGCGAGAGCAAGCGAATTTCCCTTTTCCCAGCCTGCGACCTGCTTTCTTTCTTTGTTGACCGTAAGTTGAACATCATTTTTCGAGACCGAAGGCGGAGCTGCATCTTTTTTCCCAATGGCGGTAACGGTGATGGTGGCCCTACCAGCGGCGGGCTTGGGCGTTTGCGCCAACAGCGGCGCAGAACCGGTAAGCGCCACCAGCGAGCCCAGCAGTATTGCCGTGCGAGTCCTAGCGTTCATGATTCTTTCACTCCCTTTCGTTGCTTCTTTGTGGTTAGATGCGGCGCGGATATCCGGGGTAATGCTCGGTATTGTATAAGTTTCGCCGTCATCAGAGAAAATAATTGGCCAATCAGTCATGAAACACCGGACAGAGGAAAAAGTTTCGGCGACGCAGGGCAGCTTCGACGTGTGTGTCATCGGAGGAGGAGCTTCTGGCGCCGGGTGTGCGCTGGACGCCCAACTGCGCGGCTTGAAAACAATTTTGTTGGATGCGGGCGACTTTGCTTCGGCGGCCTCGAGCGCCTCGACAAAATTGGTGCACGGCGGAGTGCGCTATCTGGAGCAGGCGATTAAGAGTTTCAACCTGGAAGAATACCGAATGGTAAAAAACGCGCTGCGCGAGAGGCTCTATATGCTGGCCAACGCGCCCCATCTTGCGCATCCGGCGCAGTTTCTGGTGCCGGTGTATTCCTGGGCCCGCGCTGCTTACTACCTGCTGGGGATGGAGTTGTACGACGCGGTTGCCGCCGAAAGCAACTTGTTCCCGAGCCGCTTTCTATCGCGCGAAGAAACACTCGATACCATGCCTGGGCTGAAAGCGCGAGGACTGCGCGGCGCTGTCAGTTATTCCGACGGCCAGTTCGACGACGCGCGGTACGATCTGGCGCTGATTGAAACCTTTGTAGCGGCCGGCGGAACGGCGCTGAATTACGCGCGCGTTACTGGATTTGGGCGTGACGATCGCGGCATGCTCAGTTCGGCAACGGCACGCGATGAACTTTCTGGCGAGACGTTTTCCGTTTCGGTGAAAAAGTTCGTGAACGCTACCGGGACCGGCGCCGACAAGATCCGCGCGCTGGCGAACCCGATGCTGGCCGCGAGAATGCGCCCCAGCAAAGGTGTGCATCTTCTTTTTTCCGCCGAAACATTTGCGGGAACGGACGCACTACTGGTTCCTCACACCGAAGATGGCCGGGTAATTTTCGCCCTGCCCTGGCAGGGCCGACTGCTCGTGGGAACTACCGACGAGGAAGTTACACCGGCGACAAGAATGCTGGTAACCAAGGACGAAGCGGAATATTTGCTGCGCCAGCTAAATCCTTATCTGGAAACTCCACTCCGCCGTCAACAGACGGTGAGTGGCATGGCGGGATTGCGGCCGCTGGTCGCGGCTGGTCAGGGAACCGCGACCAGCAGGCTAATTCGCGACCACGAAGTGGAACTCGACAGTTCGAGTGGAATGATCAGCATTCTGGGAGGCAAATGGACCACCCACCGGCTGATGGCGGAAGACACCATTGACGCCGTGCAACGCGAAATGGGCGGGCCAGTGACACCAAGCACGACAAAACAACATCCGTTGGCGGGCGCGGCCGGCTACGACAAAGGTTTTTCAAAAGACATCGAGAAAGAGTATTCTCTCCCCGCCGATGTGGCCAAGCACCTTGCCGGAAAATTCGGCAGCACGGCGCTCGAGGCTTTGCAACTGCTCCAAGAGAATCCAGCCTGGAATCGGCGCATTGCCGCAGGCTTGCCGGTGATCGAAGCGGAAATCATATTCTGCATCCGATCTGAAATGGCCGAAACCATCGAAGATCTTTTGGCACGCCGTACCGGCGCGCAATTGCATGGCTGGACGGAGGCCATCGAAGCGGCGCCGCGCGTAGCGGAGCTGCTGGCGCAGGAAAAACATTGGGAGCCGGGCCGGCCTGCCTCTGCGGTCTCGGAATACACCACAAAAATCTCGGCGTTTCTCGATGAGCTAGGTCTCAGCGAGGCAAAAAAGTGAAACGGTATGTCGGAGCAATCGATCAGGGAACCACCAGTACGCGGTTCATGGTGTTCGACGCCGATGGCCGCATGGTCAGCGTTGCGCAAAAAGAACACCAGCAAATTTATCCGAAGCCGGGTTGGGTGGAACATGATCCGGCCGAGATTATTCAGAATACGAATGAGGTTGCGGCAGAAGCCCTCGGAAGCGGCGGAATTTCGGCCGGCGAACTTGCCGCCGTAGGGATCACCAACCAACGGGAAACCACCGTAATTTGGGACAAGAAAACCGGAAGGGCGATCGCCAATGCCATCGTCTGGCAAGATACGCGAGTGGCGGAGGAGGCGGCGCGTTTCAGTTCGAACGGAGGACAAGATCGTTTTCGTGAGGCGACCGGGCTTCCGCTGAGCACCTATTTCAGCAGCCTGAAGGTGCGCTGGCTGCTGGACAACGTTGTCAATGCACGAGCTAGAGCGGAAGCAGGCGAACTACTGTTTGGCACCATGGATTCCTATCTTGTATGGCATCTGACGGGCAGCGTAAATGGCGGAGTGCACGTTACGGATGTGACCAACGCCAGCCGCACGCAGTTCTTGCGTCTCGAAACGCTCGAGTGGGACCCGGCGTTGCTAAAAGCGTTTGAAATTCCGGAAATTCTGCTTCCTTCTGTGAAGTCCAGCAGCGAAGTGTACGGCGAAGCCACAATTCCCGCTCTCGAAGGCGTTCGCATCGCCGGGATTCTTGGCGACCAGCAAGCCGCGCTCGCGGGACAAGCTTGTTTCGAGCCAGGCGAGGTGAAGAATACGTATGGCACTGGTTGTTTCCTGCTGATGAACACCGGCGAGCGCATGGTGCCCTCACAGAGCGGACTGCTTACAACGGTTGCGTATAAGTTTGGCAACTCTCCGGCGCACTATGCACTGGAAGGCAGCGTGGCGATCAGCGGAGCCCTAGTACAATGGCTGCGGGACAACCTGGGAATCATCGAGAAGAGCGGCGATGTCGAGACGCTGGCGCGCAGCGTCGAGGACAACGGAGATGTTTATTTTGTTCCGGCGTTCAGCGGGCTCTATGCGCCGTACTGGAAAGACTCGGCGCGTGGCGTGATTGCGGGTTTGACGCGTTATGCGAACAAGGGCCATCTGGCCCGAGCGGTGCTCGAGGCTACGGCTTACCAGACGCGCGATGTGGTTGAAGCCATGGAGAAAGATGCCGGAATCAAGTTGAAAAGCGTCCGCGTGGATGGCGGCATGGTCGGCAACGAACTCTTGCTGCAGTTTCAGGCGGATATCTTGAATCGCGAAGTGGTGCGGCCTGTGGTGCAAGAAACAACCGCGCTGGGCGCCGCCTATGCGGCTGGACTTGCCGTTGATTTTTACGGCAGCGTGGAAGAATTGCGTGGCAAGTGGAAATCTGATCGCGTTTGGCGGCCGGAAATGGCGCAGGCTGACAGAGACCGGCTGTATCGCGGATGGAAGAAAGCGGTTACCAGATCTTTCGATTGGATAGAAAACTAAAAGCAGGAGCGCTGGATGAACCGAGCCTGGCTGGGAGAATTTCTCGGAACGATGATTCTGATCCTGCTTGGCGATGGCGTCGTTGCCGGCGTGCTCCTGAAGAAATCGAAGGCCGAAGGCAGCGGATGGATGGTAATCACCGCCGGCTGGGCCTTCGCGGTGATGGCCGGAGTGTTCGTGGCCATCGCTTGCGGGAGCAGCGATGCTCATCTGAATCCCGCGGTGACGATGGGGATGGCTGTGCGCGCCGGAAGTTTCGAGAAAGTTTTCCCGTATTTCGTTGCGCAGGTGCTGGGCGCCATGGCCGGAGCGACGCTGGTGTGGTTGCATTTCCTGCCACACTGGAGGGAAACGGCGGAGAAAGACGTTAAGCTCAGCTGCTTCTGTACCGGCCCGGCGATTCGCAGCGCGCTGCCCAATCTTTTAAGCGAAATCATCGCGACGTTTGTTCTGGTGTTTGTGGTGGGGGCAATTTTTTCTAAGGCCGTGGCCGCCGGAGGAGTCGCGAGTGGCCTCGGGCCGTACCTGGTTGGAAGCCTGGTGTGGGGAGTGGGACTTTCCCTGGGCGGTACGACCGGATATGCGATAAATCCGGCGCGCGATTTTGGCCCGCGCCTGACCCACGCAATCCTGCCGATTGCAGGAAAGGGCGGATCGGACTGGCGCTACGCTCCGATTCCAGTCCTGGGTCCGCTCACGGGCGGAGCGCTCGCAGGCTTTGCCTTGCGAATCCTGGGAATCTGAATACTCCACTGCACTAAACTGGCGTTGCGCAATTCGCTCCGGAGAACTATGGAAGCAGCCATCGAAGAACCCGCGCCCATCCCCTCGCGCAAACGGCGCTTCCGCTGGATGCGAACTCTGCTAACGGTTCTCGTGGGTCTTCTCATCGCTCTGGTTTGCGCCGGAGCCATCTATGAAGGTATCGAGAGTCGCCGCGACCGGCGGCAGTATCATCCCCCCGGGCAACTAGTGGATATCGGCGGCTACCGTCTGCATCTTTATTGCATAGGCAAGGGATCTCCTACCGTAATCCTGGAGGCGGGTGGCGGAAATCCATGGCTTTCCTGGTACAAGGTGCAGCCACGAGCCGCGGCATTCACCCGCGTTTGTGCCTACGACAGAGCAGGGCTTGGCTGGAGTGATCCCAGTCGGCGACCGCGAACGGCCAAGGTGATTGCCGAGGAATTGCACACCCTGCTGCACAACGCCGGGATCAACGGGCCGTTGGTATTGGTTGGACACTCATTGGGTGGCATGGACGCGCGAATGTTCGCCAACCAATATCCCAACGAAGTGGTGGGCATGGTGCTGGTGGACTCTTCGCATCCCGACCAGGACGATCGGTTTCCGCCGGAGGCCAAGAAACTCGCCGCAGCTTCTTATTACGTAATCCGTGTAATGCAATTCACTTTGCCCGTCGGATTGCCCCGGCTTCTCGCGTCTCGGTCGGTTCCACCCGAAGTTCGGCACGAGTTTTGCGCAGTCTTCTGCCGGCGACAGTTGCTCGCTGCGGTCCGGGCGGAAGCAGCCGCCCAGAAAGAAACTTCCGCGCAGGTTCGGGTTCTCGCTTCGCTGGGCAATTTGCCACTGGTCGTGCTTTCGCACGATCCCGGTAAAGTGCGGTTTCCAGGAAATCTGAGCAAACCTGTGAACCGCGAGTGGGGCAAGATGCAAGAAGAGCTGGCGCACTTGTCCTCGAACGGCTCTCACCTGGTGGTCGAGGGGAGCGGCCACGACATACAAATCGACAAACCCGAAGCGGTAGTCGATGCCATTCGAAAAGTGTTTGGCCAGGCCAAAGGAGCCAGCTAGCCAAAGAGGCCAAGCGTCCGCTCAAGAAACGCAATCGACCAGGGAAGTTCGGCCCTCCGCCTAGTAATGAACGTTGAAGTTCATCAAGTTCCAGGTAAAGGCAAGCCAGATCAGCCCCAGGCAAGCCAGGGCAAGAAGCAAATCGTGCAGTTTGGTCCAAATCCAGCGGTTCGGATTACGCAGGCTGCCAATCGCATTCCACCACACCAGAATGGTGCCGATGGTAGAAAGCACGCCTAAAATTCCAAACAAAATAATCCACGGAGGAAGCCCGTTGATGCCCTTGGGATCGTCGGTGAGTGAAAGTACCGCGGACCAGCCGACAAAAAACACCAGCAAGAACAGGCAAACCGCGCGCACCAGCAGCCGCAATTTGCCGTCAGCTGGGCTGTAGTCGAGCTTCTTGCCGTAGTGCTTTCTGGTGATAGCAGCCACTGGCCACAACAGCACCGTCAGGCACGTCACCACCAGTCCAAAAATAAGCACGCCGAGGTTGAAGTGCTTGTTTTCGAAAAGACCGACCTTCTGAAAAACGAAGAACGGATAGTCCAACTGGAATTGCCAGTGGCCGGCGGAATCTTTTTTGAAGCCCACGTGGTCCTGCCCATGCACTTCGCGGTAGAGAAATGGAGCGATCTCCTCAAACTTTTTTAACTGGCCGTTTTCGCCTTTCAGCGGCTCGACGCTGATCGTCGAATCGGCATTGACGACTACCTGAGGTTCTCCGAGCGGCGTGGTGAGCGACAGGAAAGAAGAGTCAAATCTGCGGCTGCTTTTATAAAACCCGGCGATCTCTTTCGCGTCCTCAGCGGCATGTTCTGCCTTTTCTCCGGCAGTGGGAGTGAACGGAAAATATCGATCCAGGAACGCTTCGAACAAATTGGTGCGCGCGCTGGTTTCACCCTCTCCAGCACTATTGTAGGAGACAAAAAATCCCACGTTTTCATCGAGGATGAGGTGCAGGTCGCTGTGAAAGAAAACCGTATCGCCGCCGTGACCGATAATTCGCTTCCCGTTTCGCGATTCCTCGTAAAAACCGTAACACATCGCGTTTAGCCGGTCGTCTGTGCCATAGAGCCGCGAATGCATCTGCTTCGCGGTTTCCGGCTTAAGAATCTGTTTATCGCCGAATTTGCCGTTTTGTAGATGCGCGATCATGAAATTGCTCATGTCCTTTGCGGACGTGGAGACGCTGCCGGCCGGATAGGCTTCGACAAATTCGAACGGCTGCGCTTTGTCAGAAGCCTTCTTGTATCCGTTGGACATCAGCGGCTTGAGATTTTCCGGAAGCGGCTGAACGAACGTGGTTCTCTGCATCTCGAGCGGGGTAAATATGTTGTCTTGTACATACTGATCAAACGATTTGCCAGAAACACGCTGAACGATATAGCCGGCAAGCGCGGTGGCGTAGTTCGAATACGCGGGGACGATTCCAGGCGGAAAGATGCGATCCGGAACGTGCTGTTTCAGAAATCGTTCGAGACTATACATGTGCTGCGCGTCGGCCACGAAGAGATCGCGTCCGAGTTCTTCAAACCCGGCCGTGTGGGTCATGATATTTTTCAGTGTGATCGGTTTTCCGTAGGCTGGCGGAATCTTGAAGTCCAGATATTCGTTAACGTCTTTGTCCAGATCCAGCTTTCCTTGTTCAGACAGTTGCATCACCGAGGTCCAGGTAAAGAGTTTAGAAATGGAGCCCGGGCGGAACAGCGTGCTGTCCGCGGTCACCGGTGTGTGCTTTTCCACGTCGGAAAAGCCATAGCCTTTGGCAAAAATAAGCTTGCCGTCTTTTACCACCGCGATGGTCGCTCCGGCGATGTCCTCGCGCTGCAATTGCGACGGCATCACGCCATCGAGAAATGCTTCAATGTCGGTACCGGTCAATTCGTGCTTCGTTGTTGTGCCGGCGGGGGCGAGTTTAGTCTCGACCGTGCCGGGAGCCTTGGCCGACTTGGGCGGTGTAGTCTCTTTTACAGTCTGCGCAGGCAATCCTTCGATGAGAGTTAGCCCGCCGACCATGCATGCGAAGAGGCTAATCACTCGAATTGACCTTTTCATGAATCCTCCTGAAGTAAGTTCAATCTCAACGGTTCGATCGTTGCGTGTCATCAACGCGCACGCAGGCAAAAGCCATCGTCAGAAAGACAGCTTCAACGCAAACTGCACGACTCGCGGATTCACCACCGTTGTGGTGATACGGCCGAATGTTGGTGAGGTGAATTCTGTATCGGGATCTCCGAATTGCGGATGATTGAAGGCATTGAAAAACTCAGAGCGGAACTCCAGGACCCCGGATTCCCGCGGCCAACGAACGGGAAATCTCTTGATCAGGGAAAGGTCGAAATTGCGCTGCCCGGATGAGTCGAGAATGCCTACACCAGCATTACCGAATCCGACGCCGCTTATATCGTCGGCGCTGAAAACGGCGGGAGCGGTAAAGCAAGTGGTGTTGATATAGGTCTTGGTGCCACCAATGTTAGATTCGACCGAGCCCGAATTAAGATAGTGGCCGGGGGCGCAAGTACCTGAAAGTGACGGGCGGTCAAGCCCGGTGCCAAAAACGCTGGGTGCATCCGCAAAATGGTTATACGTAAGAGTGAGCGGGTGCCCAGACTGGAAGGTAACGACGCCGGCGACCATCCAGCCACCCAGAGTCTGCCCTTTGAACGAATGCGAATTCTTGGGTCCGGGGAGTTGATAAGTGAAGTTGGTGATGAAACGTTGCGGGCGAATGAAATAGTCCGGTCCATAGCGCTGCCTGGGATCGTTCTGATCACCGACGGATTGTCCGCCGTTGGCGTTGCTCGTAGTGAAAGGGTCAGTGGAGAGATCGCGTGTGAACGTATAGGAAACTTGAAACTGCAGGCCGTGGCGGAAACGCTTGTTGAGTCCCACCAGCAGGGCGTTGTACCAGTAGGCGCCAGACGATTCGATCTGTAGCATTTGTGAGGGATCCCAGCCTTCGAACGGAACGCGAAGCGAGACGTTGGCGAGAGTATTGGTGGTTTCGCCGCGAATCGGGTTGGTAGCACTGGCAAGTTGGGCTTGGTTAACCGACCGTTCGCGAATTTGATGAGTGCCGCGCGCGCCGGAATAGCCGACTTCTAGAGTTAAGTCGCCGGGCAATAGAGTTTGCAGTCCGAGGCTATATTCCTGCGACATCGGCGGCTGGAAGCGCGGGTCAAAGATCGTCGTCTGTAGGACTGGGTTTGGACTGGGGCCATAGGCGGGGAAAGCCGGCAGCGAAGGAACGTTGAGCATAAATGGCACTTGTTCACTGGCGGCAGCATTCTGTGCGCCCTGCAGCTGACGGATTTGACCGAAAGGAGCGCCCGTCAAAAGCTGCAGGAAGGGTTGGCCTGTGTACCGGGAATGATAGATGCCATAACCTCCGCGCAGAACCAAGCGCTCCGTCCGTGGAAGGCGCCAAGCAAAGCCGACACGCGGATTCCAGGTATTTTGGTTATTGCCGTACCCGCCGAACTCGTTGCCGACCTTCTGCACACCGGCAGGTATAGCTCCGCCGGAATAGTTGGAGGAGACTAAATATCCCGCGAGTGAGCCGGTTGCTGGGGGATTAGGGTCAGCTAACCTGACGTCGAAAGAGCCGTTTCTCCCCAGAGCGTCGGCAATGTCGCCGATGCGATCGTAGCGTAAGCCCAGGTTGACGGTGAGCCTTGGCGTTATCTTGATATCATCCTGTGCGTAGGCGTTTGTTTCCCACACGCGCCAAGCACGGTCAAAAAGGCCCGGCAAATCCACCGAGGCGATGATGTTACTGGTATTAAGCGCAAATGCTGCAAAAGGCGCGGTTCCGTTGCCGTTAGCATCCAACCCCAGCAGAAAGTCCGGCCAGCTTAGAAAGATTTCGGCTCCTATGTAATGAAATCCCACTTCGTTCAGTTGCTCGCGGGAAACGCCGCCACCAAAACGCAAGGCATGACGGCCGTGGGTCCAGGACAGTGAATCTTGGAAGGTGTAAGTATTTTGCGCGAGGTGGACGGTCTGCCCGTTACCGCCGAGCGACAAGCCGTTGGGCGAACCGAAGTCCAACCCGATAGCCGGAATCGTGTCATCGAAGGAGGGGACGGTCGCGCCAATCTGCGAATAACTGAAGACTTTGCTTTGCGCAAATAAACCCAGTGTGCGGTGAAAGCCGATCTCAGCTCGGTTGATCAGGGCCGGGCCGAAAATGTAGGTATGGGTCAGAGTGAGATTACGGAAATGGTTGGTGAGGGCAACTGGGAAACCGGGGCTAGTCCCTCCGCCGAGATTGGCTGTGGGTAGCGTAAATGTAGTGTCGCTATTGCCAAAGAAGAAGCGGCCCTCTAATTTACTTTTTGCCGATAGCTGCCAATCCGCGTTGGTCATGAACTGGTCTTCCGAATAGGGACAAGTGGAACTGAAGGCAGAGAATCCCTGTGAGTCGAAGGAGGGGTTGCTGGGGTCGACCGTTTGCGGCGTCGGGATGACAAACTGGCCATTGGGCAGCTTCATTTGCAGCAAGGCGAGAGCCACCGGATTAATGTTTGACCCGTCGCTCGAAACGGCGGGTCCAATTGGCACCGGATTCTTAGGATCGCCGGAGAGGGCCACCCCAATCGCCGTTTGGATCGATCCGCGCTGGCCGGCAAACAATTGCCCTAAGGCCGCGGCCGAGCGATCGTCCGTAATTGGTGGAGAGGTGACCGAGCTGGAGCAATTGGCATCCAGACCATTTCGCTGGCGCGTGCCCTGATAGGACGTGAAGAAAAAGAGCTTGTCGTGCTTGACCGGACCTCCAAGGTCAAACCCGAATTGGTTCTGCTTCAGTACTGGCCGAGGTTGGCCCGCGGCGTTGCGGAAGAATGTATTCGCATTGAGGTCCTCGTTGCGGAAGAATTCCCAAAGGGAACCATGAAAATCATTTGAGCCGCCTTTGGTGATGACATCGACATTCGCGCCGGCATTTCGCCCATAAGAGGCGTCATATTGTCCGGTTTGCACTTTGAATTCCTGGATGGTGTCGGGATTGGGGATGGCGACACCCCCGCTGAAATAACCGCTGCTTTGCAGGTCGTTTATACCCACTCCATTCATCTGTACATTGTTGTCGGCCTCGGTGCCACCGTTGGAAACGATTGGCACCCCGCCTAGACCGAGGTTTCCGCGGCCGATGGCTCCGGCGTCGTTCACATCGGCGGCGACGCCGGGATTCAGGGACACAATTTGCGTGTAGTTGCGAGTAACGAGCGGAAGATCGCGCACCTGCTCGCCACTGGTTACATGGCCCAAGGTGCTTGATTCTGTTTGTAACTGTTCCGAAAAACCCTCCACGACGACCCGCTCGGAGACTTGACCAACTTCAAGGCGCAGGTCGAGTGCCGCCGTTTCCGTGACCGTAATCTTTACGTCGCGGACGTACAAGGTCTTAAAGCCGTCCTTCGAGGCTACGATGGTGTACAGCCCGGGTGCCAGTGCGGGTACTGAATAGACGCCGCGCGAATTCGATACCACGCTGCGAGCTTCACCGGTCGCCTGGCTCGAAACGGCTATCTGCGTCCCCCCCACTAATCCGCCGCTCGGATCAACTACCGTCCCAGAAAGCGCGCCGGTGCCGGCAGTCTGGGCAGAGCAACAGTTCACCTGTAGCAGAGCGGCGGTTAGCATGATTATCGCCACCGATCGGATGACGATAGATAGAGCGCTGGGCCGAATTTTTGTTCTCATGACTTCCTCCCCCAAGAGAAATCCTGGCCGTCGATTCCGGACGTGACTGTTTCACTCGTGCACTTCGCTCCCGTCACCGTTCGATTGGAACCAGCGGTGATCGGCGCGATCTTCCTCTTCACTTCGGCGAAGCAATTCCAGCGAGCGCGCGGTCTGCGTATGAGCGCAAGCAATCAAAATCGTTCCCAGCAGGCTCAGCGGAGCGACATAAGAGCCGCCAAAGGAGGGACTGGCGACGGAAGCAATCGAGCTGTCGTCGCAAATGCGGGCGATCGGCGAGGTTTCGCTGTCGGTGATGCCAAACGTCGGCACCCCGAGTTTCTTGGCGCGAATCGCCGCTTCCACCGTGTCGCGCAAACACTGGCCAAAGCTGATTGCGATCAGCAGGTCTTGCCGCGTCAGCGTTCTTACTCTTCTCTGGACGTTTCCGGTGCTGCCTACGGGAGCCTCAGCGGCAAATCCCAGGGTCATCAGGCCGTAAGCCAGGTGCCAACTCAATCCCGCGGCCAGGTCGATCCCCACAATCAGAATTCTGCGGGCGCGCTTCACTTGCTTCGAGAGTGCGACAATTTTTTCCGGATTGAGCGATGACTGCAGACCTTGGAGATTTCGCAAGTCCATCTCCACGCCGTGGCGAATCCGGTCGGCTACGGTGCGTTTTTCCTTGGATGCCGCTTTCAAGACGGCGTACGGAGTGATCTGGGTGACAAAATGCGCGCGTAAGTCCGCCGTGAATTCGGCGTATTTCTTGTATCCAAGAGCCTGGATGGTCCTGACGATGGTTGCAGCATCTACTTTATAGCGCTTGGCTAATTCACGCGAGGACAGGAAAAACGTATCCTCGGTGTCTTCCAGAATCTGGCGAAGCAGCTTTCGCCGGCTCGGATTCAGGTTTTCTCCCGCGGCCGCGAGACGTTTTTCGAGCGTAGTCTGGCCTCGCCGGCGCTCGGCGGGAGGCCTGCCCGTACTGGCAACGCGAAATTGATTTAATCTGGTCAGGAACAAACCCCCTGGCGGAATCCCATTGGGGGAATGGGCACCCGCTAATGGAGTAAGCGAATACAACGAATGTTGCACATTGTCAAGCTGTTTCAATATCTGTTGCATGCGATTGATTTTGTAAATGCACGCAACGAATGTTCAGCGGCTCGCGGCAAGGCGTTCTTGCCGCACACCCTCCGGCAGGTTCGAACCGCAGAGCGGACACAAGTCGAAATAACGAGCATTGCTGAAATGGAAGACTAAAAAGACGAAAGAGCGGCCCCGGTGAGAAGCTGCTCTGTCGCAAAATTAGTTAGAGAACTGAATTAGAAGTCGAATCGAATCCCAACTTGCCCTTCGCGGCCGGGCAGACGTTGAAGCGTGCTGCCAAACACAGGAGAAGTGCCATCGAGGCTTTGCACCGCGGCGACGTTGCCCTTATTGAAGAGGTTGAAGAATTCGAATAGCACCTGTGCCTTCACTCTCTCTCCGATGTTGAATCGCTTCGCCAGTCTGGTGTCCACGTTCACGAAAGCAGGCGCGGTATAGCGGTTGCGGGCAAATTCTGGAAATTGGCCGGCAAAGCTGAGCGCTTCTCCGTTAAACAAACCATCTCCGTCGAAATCAGACCCACCGTCCGCCGGAGCCTTGCTGTAGTGAAAACCGCTCTGCGCGCGAAGGATTCCGGAGACTTCGAATTTCCACGGCAGTTGCACGATACCATGGAGCAGAAAGGTGTGACTCAGGGAGAGATCCGATGGGCCTTTGTCGATATTTGCGCCATTGTAAAATGTTCCCGCCTTCGGTACTGGATTGCCGAGGGTATTAATGAACGGGCCGTCCGCATTAGTCTGGCCGTTTCCGTCGGTAACCAGAGGCACTTTCCCGACAAAACTGTCTGAGAGTCCTGCGATCGCCAGGAAATTAACGCCTTCGCCGTTCTGGATTTCTGAAGTGAGCGTTGAATTCAAAACGTTGTCGATGGCGTGCGTGAACGTATAATTGGCTTGCAGTGTGAAGCGATGAGACATCCTCTTCTGGAATCCAACCGTAAATCCGTCGTATGTGCCTTCGCCCCATGGCCCAAAGCTCTCAATTCTTGTTGAGCCCGTTCCCGGCACCAATTCGTTGCCATGGTCCGGCATTCGCGCTTCGAACGCCAAGTTGGTTGCGCGAACGGTCAAAATATCTTTGATGTCCTTGTGGTAGTAGTCGAAGGTAAACACCATTTCCGAACCAATTCCCTGCTGCAAGCCGACATGATAGTTGCGTGTGTACGGCACCTTGAAGTTCGGATCAACCGTGATTGGAACTTGACCGGCTGTGCCCAGGATGCCGCCGATCGTCGTCAGATGGCCGAAAGGATCCCAGGACCAATAATCCGCCGGGAACACCAGGCTCGTATTTGAACCGGCTGCATTCGCGATGGCGGCATCAGCAGCCTGCAGGAACTGATCGGGCGTGAAGCCAGTCAGCTGCTGTACATTATTGATGTCTACAACGGTATTGGCCGGAATCGGAACGTGACCCGAAGCGACAACACTGTTCAAGTGGTCGATGCCGTATACGGTTGTCCCAAGCACGGTGTTGTCTGCGGGATTGATACATTGCGTCCCTTGAGCTGCCACTTGCGCGTCGGTGAGGGAATTTGCCAGACATACCGTTGGACGGCCGCGGCCTTCAAAGTTTCTCCCGATATTGGTCGGGTCGCCGTAGAACAAACGAGGGAATGACAGCAAACGTTCTCTTTGGATGTTTGCTCCGCCCAGCCCGGGAATATCACGAGCGACTCCAGCGCGAAACTGGTCGTAGAAAATTCCAAAGCTGGCGTTTACGACGGTCTTGGGAGCTAAATTCCAGGCGGCGCCAATACGCGGTGAAAAGTCCGTGCTGTTCGGAAAACGCGTATCGTAATCCCACCGCAGGCCCAGGTTCAGGGTAACCTTTTGCGCGATCTTCCAGTCGTCCTGCACAAACAGGCCGTTGTAGTTATTCCGTATGTGAACCTCGTTATCTTTCGGCGTCGGCCCAGATTGCAGGGTGATAAGGTTCACTCCAGAATCGATCGGCCCAAACTGCGTAAAATCAGCTTCCGTTGCGAAGAGTTGCGTAAAGAAGTTATTTGGCTCGGCTCCGTCAACCTTCGTATTCTGATAGTCCCATCCAAACTTGACGATGTGCGAACCGAACTGCTTTGCGATGTTCGTTCCGACAGAAATATATTTTTGGTAGAAAGAAAATGGGTTGTAACCAGGGCCAAACGAGACTTGGCCAAGATTGCCGAACAGGCCGCCGCTATCGTAACTGTCGAATCGGTTAAAGAGGTTGTTTGGAATGCCTGATTCCGGGTGAGAGGGACTCGTTTTGGATGGATCGGCCCTATACTGCAGATAAGAGCTGACGATCCAAGAGTTGGATCCGCCGATCGTCCATAGATCATTCAAACCTAGCATCAACGTACGGCCGTCAAGATTCTGTCGCGTATCGGGCAAACTAGTTGCGGCAAGCAATGGCAGATAATCTGTAAGGTGCGAGTTCGTATAGTTGATCTGCTGACTGATACGGTGCTGGCCGACGTTCTCATCGAGTCTGGCTCGGCCTCGCGTATCATGAGTCAGCGAGTGTTTGTTAAACGGCGCTTCAAAGTCGACCAGACTCTGTGGGAGAGTCGGATCGAAGACGAAATTCAATTGGCGACTCTCCAGGATTCGCTCGATGGAGCCAAAGAAAAATACCTTGTCCTTCAGAATCGGGCCGCCGGCATACGCGGTCGGATCCCAGCGATTGAGGAACGGTGCTCCGCTCGATGTATCCGGAATATCGCTCGAATCGAATGCGGAACTCCGGTAAAAGGCCGAAAGTCCACCATGCCAATCGTTGGTGCCGCTCCGCGTTACGACGTTAACGACGCCTCCTGACGCATGACCGAATTCGGCCTTGTACCCACCCGTCACCACCTGGAATTCCAAAATCGCGTCCTGATTGAATTGTGCAGAAGGACCGCCGTTGAAATTATCGCGGTTCGGCAGGCCATCGATCAGATAAAGCGTATTTCCGCCGCGTTCTCCGAGAATCGGAGTGGCGTTATCCCCTGCCGGGTCACTCTGCCGATTCAAAGCGACACCCGGGACGAGTTGCAAAAGGTCCAGATAGTTCCGGCCGTTGATCGGCATGTCTTCAATTTGCTGCGTCGTGATGGTGCTTCCAGTGGAAGAGATCGTCGGCTCCAGCAGTGGAAGGGCCGAGCTGACTTCGACCGTCTGGTTTACCGAGCCTACTTGCAGAACAAGGTCGTAAACCAGGGTTCGGTTGAGTGTAACCTCAAGATTGCTGACGAGTTCTGTCTGAAATCCGTCCTTCGAGATTTTGACCGTGTATGTTCCAGGCGGAAGGGCTCCCAAACGATAACTGCCGTCTGGTTCTGTCGAAGTGCTGCGCTCGATCACGAGTTCGGCGCTGGTCACGCGAATTTCTGCGCCAGCGACCGCCAAGCCTTGTTTGTCTCGTACAGTTCCCGTGATTGTGGAACTAGTTTGCGCCGACAAGCTGGAGGCGAGAAAAAGCAGCGAAAACAGCAAACAACAAAAACGTATTTGCCAAGAGCAACGAGACCGGAACCTTCCGGTCAAGCGCGCCACGACGTTTTCTTTCTGAGTCCCCATAAACACCCCCCCCTTGTTTCTGCCGAGAACGAATGCGCCATCGCGAACCCCAACCTCAGATCGGGTGGAGAAACGCCTGACGCAACATACGTTGCGCTCGAATGAGTTGCGTACGATTTGCCGCGAGTCTAGGTGCGAGAGGACCGAATGTCAATAATAATCTGGCCATTTCACAGCGCAACGGGTATGCAACACATGTTGCGTAGCGAATCCGAAGCATCGCAAAAATAGATACAGCGGATGCAACGGATATTGAATGTTCTTGACACGTTGCAACATCTGTTGTATCTCCCTTTTGCGGGTTATCCGCCCCTTTCAAACAATCTGTCTCTCGAGAGACTCTCATGAAGCTGTTTCAGCAAAACGGAAGGACGGAAGAAAACGTCTTTTCGTGTCTGAGCGACGAGAAGGTAATACGTGGATGGAATGAATGATCAGGAGTAGCTTGACGTTTCGAGGGGAGATCAGATATCTCCAGCCATTTGCAAACGATTGATGTCGTGAGTGCCGCGGCAGATTCACCGACTCAGCTCCGGCGAGTCCTGGGCATGCGCGATCTGGTGCTGATGATTATCGGCACGGTGATCGGTTCTGGCATATTTCTTGTTCCCGGTGCTATCTTGCGGGCGGTTGGAAATTCCGTGCCCCTGGCGTTGGCGGTCTGGCTTGCCGGGGGCTTACTTTCGCTTCTTGGCGCGCTGACGTACGGGGAACTGAGTGCGATGAAACCGCAGGCGGGCGGACTGTATGTTTATATTCGCGACTGTTTTGGGGCCTTCCCCGCTTTCCTGTTTGGCTGGACATTGTTTTTCGTCATTAGCTCGGGGTCCATCGCAACTCTGGCTGTGGCTTTTGGCAACTACCTGGGAGAGTTCATGCAACTTTCTCCCTGGGGCATCAAGGCCGTTGCCATCGCCATGATCTTCATTATCACAGCGGTAAATGTCCTGGGTACTCGGCGAAGTGCCAATCTGCTCAACCTAACAACGGCAATCAAGGCCTTCGCTATTCTGGCGGTGAGCATCGTGCTCCTCTGGCAGGGAAAGCATTCGGTATTCGCAGACGCAAATTCTCCGCTGCATCCGGCATCGGGCGCGGGATTTGGATTGGCCATGATCAGCGTGCTGTGGGCATACGAAGGCTGGCAATATGTGACCTACACCGCCGGTGAAACGGTTGATCCTCAGCGAACTTTTCCTCTCGCTTTCCTGATTGGCACCGTGGCGCTCACCGCAATCTATCTCTTCGCAAATATCGCCTATCTGGCCGCGCTGGGCGCTGCCGGCGTTGCCGGCTCAACGCGCGTGGCGGCCACAGCCCTGTCCCAGGTTGTCAGCCACGGCGCCGGCAAACTGGTGACCGTCGCCATCCTCATATCCATGTTCAGCGCGGCCAATGCCATCGTACTCAACGCTCCGCGGGTTTATTACGCCATGGCAAAGGATGGACTTTTCTTTTCGTCGCTGTCTCGAGTCCATCCGAGATTTCGCACGCCGGCGCTCGCCGTTTGTGCGGCGGGATTGTGGTCTATGGTGCTCGCCGCGACCGGAACGTATGAGCAACTGCTGACCTACGTGGTCTTTATCGGCTGGATTTTTTATGCGCTTGCCGCGGCAAGCGTTTTCGTCTACCGCAAACGCTCTCCGGATGCCGTTCGTCCTTATCGCGTACCTGGATATCCGTTCACTCCGATCATTTTCATAGTCGCCGCAATGGCTCTGGTCGCCAACACGGTCGCAATGCAGCCGGCCCGAGCGGGCATTGGTCTTGGAATCGTGCTTCTCGGGGCTCCCGCATATGCCTTCTGGCGGCGCAATGCAAAACTCGCAGACAGAGTGGCCGCCGGGCAGGAATAGGAGAAGCGCATCGGCGGAGGAGCTGGAAATGACTGCCGTGCCTATTCAAGTTTGGATTGTTCGAGCAATCGGATCCTGAATTACGTCTTGGAGCTTTATGAAGATTGAGTCCATCGCACTTCGTGAAATACACATGAAGTTGAAGGCGCCGTTTGAAACAAGTTTTGGCACGGTACAGAACCGGCGGATTCTTCTGGTTGAAGTGGTAGCCGACGGCGCCAGCGGATGGGGCGAGGTCACAGCGGCCGAAACGCCAGCCTACAACACGGAGACCACCGACACGGCGTGGCACGTCATTTCCGATTTCATCGCTCCCTCCGTGGTCGGAAAGAGCGTCTCTGAAGCTTCGGAACTTCCGCCTTTGATGGCCCAGATTCGCGGCCATGAAATGGCCAAGAGCGGGGTTGAGAACGCGTTGTGGGATGCCGCGGCACAGCTCAAAGGGGTTCCTCTCCATAAACTACTGGGCGGCACGATGCCGGAGATCGCATGTGGCGTCTCGCTCGGCATTCGCGAAAATCCGCAGTCGCTTGTAGAGAGAGTGGAAGAAGAACTTCGCAGCGGCTACCAGCGGATCAAACTGAAAATCAAACCCGGCAAGGACTATGCATTCGTTGCGGCGGTACGCAAGGAATTTCCCGACATTCGCCTGTCGGTCGACGCTAATTCAGCCTATAGCCTGGATGATGCCGCGCACTTGAAGAAACTCGACGAATTCGGCCTGCTGATGATAGAGCAGCCCTTAGACTGGGATGACATCTACGTCCATGCGAAACTCCAAGCACAGATCCAAACGGCAATTTGTCTTGACGAATGTATCCACAATACCCGGCACGCTCTGACCGCGATCGAACTGCATGCCTGTCGGATCATCAACATCAAGCTTGGCCGGGTGAGCGGCCACACCGAGGCGCGGCTGATGCAGGAAATGTGCCGCAAGCGGGGCGTGCCCGTTTGGTGCGGCGGAATGTTGGAATCGGGCATCGGACGGGCCCACAACATCGCGATGTCCACGCTGCCGGGTTTTACGCTACCCGGGGATGTCTCGGCAAGCCAGCGCTATTGGAACGAAGACATCATCGAGCCCGGCGTTGCAGTCACAGCAAAGGGCACGATTCGAGTTCCTGACACTCCGGGTCTTGGCTACGCCGTGAGGCGCGATCGCATTGAAAAACTCACGGTGCGCCGCAGCATTTGGGATGCGCGGCACGCCACGAGTGAAGAAATCTCTGCGGTTAGGACGGAGTCATGTTGAAGAGCCGGCCAACCAATGCGGTTCCCAAATACAGAAGCCAACCATGCAAATACTTCGGAGGTATCGCGTGAGCACTAGACACACCGTTCGAATGGCGGGCTTCAGCGTTCTTGCCGTCATCGTTGCGGGCTGCGGCAACGCAACCCTTGCCCAGTCCAGCTCCACCCTGGAGCAGCGCCTTAAGAACATTATGAATCGTCCGGAGTTCGCTCACTCCCGCTTTGGTATCAAATTCATTTCAGCGGAGTCCGGGGATGTGGTTTACGAATTGAATTCGCCGCAACTCTTCGTGCCGGGTTCGACTACCAAGTTGCTTTCCGCCGGCACCGCACTCGAACTATTGGGCGCAGATTATCGTTTTCATACCAAGATCTACCGCACCGGGCCCATCCAGAAAGACGGCACGCTTCAGGGCGACCTGATTCTCGTTGCGAGCGGGGACCTGAATCTCTCGAATCGCATTCAGCCGGACGGCACGCTGGCGTTTGAGGACGAGGATCATTCCTACGGCGGACCGGACAGCAAGGGCTTGCCTGGTGATCCGCTTCAGGTTATGCGCGACTTCGCACGGCAAGTCGCCGCAAAAGGAATTAAGCGGATAAAAGGCAGGGTGCTCGTAGACGCCTCGCTGTTTCCGGAAGGCGTCCGGGAACTTGGCACCGGCGTAGTGATTTCGCCGATCGTAGTAAATGACAACGTAGTGGATGTCGTCGTTAGCCCGGGTCCAACGGAAGGTTCCCCAGTTCAATTGAAGATCGCCCCGCAGACCGCGTATATCAAAATCACCAACCAGGCCAAGACAGGAAAGGCTGGCTCCAAGACATCGCTCGACTATGAAAACGAAAAACTCAACCCGGACGGAACCAGGAGTGCAACCCTCACCGGCAGCTTGGCCATCGGCGGCAAACCGACCATGGCTGCTTATCCCGTGCCCGAGCCGAGCCGATTTGCCGCAACAGTTTTAATGGAGGCACTGAAAGAACAAGGCGTCACGGCAACGCCCGCGCCAACCGAACAAATTGATTTCAAAGTACTGGCCTCCAACTATATACCTGAGAATATCGTCGCTGAACACGTCTCGCCGCCACTCAGGGAGGAAGTAAAGGTCACGCTCAAGGTCAGTCAAAATCTGCATGCCAGCTCCATGCCGTTTCTTCTTGGCGCACTGCTGGCTCATAAAGACAAGCAGATCGACCAGGCGGGCTTCGATCTTGAAAACGAATTCCTCACCAAGGCTGGCCTTGATCTCGGTGGCGCTGCGCAAAGCGACGGGGCTGGCGGCAACGCTTACTTCTCACCCGACTTCATGACCCACTACCTTTTTTATATGTCGAAACAAAAAGACTACCAGGACTTCTATCGCTCCCTGCCGATCCTTGGAAAGGATGGCACGCTCGTCAAAATTCAGGTCGATTCGCCGGCTGCGGGTCATGTGCATGCGAAAACCGGGACCTATGGCCTGTACGATGCGCTGAACAAGAAATTGATGATCACTGGCAAGGGCCTCGCGGGTTACATGGACACGGCGAGCGGCCAGCACCTAATTCTTGCGCTGTACGTCAACATGGTTTCCGTGTCCATGGATGACCCGGACGCCGCACAGACCTTCGCGGGGCAGGCCCTCGGAGAGATTGCCGCCGCGGCTTATGACGCAGCGCTGACTTCACAGTCCGGTCAGTCCTCGAGCAACGAATACGATGTGCTCATCAAGAACGGTTCGATTGTTGACGGCTCGGGAAACCCCTGGGTGTCGGGCGACATCGCGATTCGCGGCGATCACATCGCTGCAATCGGAAAACTCGACGGTGCTCACGGCAAACGCGTGATTGACGCAAAAGGCCTTGTCGTTTCGCCGGGCTTCATCGATATGCTCGGACAATCGGAAGCCAGCTTGTTGATTGACAACCGCTCGTTGAGCAAGCTCGCGCAAGGCATCACGACGGAGATTACCGGCGAGGGCGGATCGATCGCGCCGCAAACAGAACTCACTTTGAAACCGCTACAACCGGTGCTCGACCATTACAAATTGAAAGTGGATTGGACCACTCTCGACGGCTATTTCAAACGTCTGGAACAAAGTGGCACTCCGCTGAATATTGGCACCTACGTGGGCGCCGGTCAGGTTCGCGAAGCCGTGTTGGGAGACATCGATCGTGCTCCAACCCCGGCCGAGATGGACAAAATGAAAGCTCTCGTGGATCAGGCCATGCGCGACGGTGCTCTGGGCCTCTCCACCGCGCTTATCTATCCACCGGGTCATTACGCAACAACCGATGAATTGATTGAGCTGGCAAAGGTTGCTTCGCGATACGGCGGCATTTACGGGACGCACATGCGCAGCGAGGGCCAGACCGAGCCACAAGCCATCGAAGAAGCTCTGCGCATCGGCCGTGAAGCCAATCTTCCCGTCGAAATTTTCCATCTGAAAGTTTCCGGCAAGACCCGCTGGGGCAATATGCCCAAAATTGTTAAGCAGATCCAGGCAGCGCGCGATTCCGGGCAGGACGTAACTGCCAACATGTACCCCTACATCGCCGGTGGCACCGCTCTTGCCTCCAGTCTTCCGCCGTGGGTCGCTGACGGTGGCTTGGAAAAACTCTTGCAGCGACTTCATGACCCCGCAGCCCGCGCCAAGATCAAAGTGGCGATGGCTTCCGATCATCCCGAATGGGAAAATATCTTTTTCGATAGCGGCGGCGGCAGCGGGGTGATGGTTGGCGGAATCGAAAACCCGGATCTAAAGAAATTTGATGGCAAGACCATCGCCCAGATCGCCCTGGCACAGAAGAAATCGCAACTCGATACACTCTTTGATTTCATTATTGCGGACAAGGGACAAACCGGCGCACTTTATTTCATGGCCAGCGAAAATGATCTCATGTATGGCCTGAAGCAGCCGTGGACCAGCCTCTGCCTCGATGCCGGCGAGATGTCTCTCGACGGACCGCTGTATGAGCCGCACACCCACCCGCGCGCTTTTGGCGCCATGCCCCGTTTTCTCGGGCACTACGTCCGGGACCTACACCTTCTTCCGCTTGAACAAGGCATCCGTAAGATGACTTCCCTTCCCGCACAGCGGGAACGATTGCTTAACCGCGGCTTACTCAAAGAAGGATATTTTGCGGACATCACCATCTTTGACCCCGCTTCCCTGAAAGATGTGGCCACCTACACCGAACCTGCGCGCCTGGCCAATGGCGTAAAATATGTTTTCGTCAACGGTCAACTTGAATTCGAGGATGGCAAATTGACCGGCCGCACTGCGGGGCAGGTTTTGCGCGGACCGGGATGGAAGCGCCCTGCGGTCGAATAGCACTGAACGACGGCAGGCATAGACGCTGATACCTTGCCGGCAATCGCTGAGGTAGACTCTTCTCCCGTGTCCGTCCCTCACGAGCCAGTTCAGCAGGCCTTCAATGCCGCGGAATATTTTGTCGACCGCCATCTTCGCGAAGGCCGCGGCGGCCGGATCGCCATCGAGTGTGAAGACCAGCGAGTCAGCTATTTACAGCTATCCGACCGCGTCGATCGTCTTGGAAACGCTCTGCGTGACACTCTGGAAGTTCGCATGGAAGAACGGGTACTCGTCTTGCTCCCGGATATTCCCGAATTCGCGTATTGTTTTTTCGCAGCCATAAAAATCGGCGCCGTTCCTGTTCCCGTCAATACACTTCTCCGTCCGAACGACTATGAATTCCTGTTGAACGACACCCGCGCGCGCGTTGCGATCACCAGTGAATCACTTCTGCATTTGATCCAGCAAATTCCCCGCGAACGGCTTGCCTTTCTTAAGTCCATCCTTGTCGTGGGCACGGCGCCCGAGGGTACACTTTCGTTCTCGGAGCTCCTGGCATCTCACTCTGCGGATCTTGCCCCTGCTCCCACCTGCACCGACGATGTCGCGTTCTGGTTGTACTCCTCAGGGAGCACCGGCGCTCCGAAAGCCTGCATTCATCTGCAACACGATATGGTGACGGCCAGCGAGCAGTATGCCCGCAACATTTTGCACATTCGCGAATCCGACCGCTTCTTCAGCGTTGCAAAGCTCTTTTTTGCTTATGGCTTGGGGAACGCCCTTTATTTTCCTTTGGCCGTCGGGGCCACCTCAATTCTTTGGCCGGGATCTCCCTCGCCCAGAAATATCCATGATGTAATTGAGCGCCATCGTCCCACTCTCTTTTTTTCCGTGCCCTCCAATTACGCGGCGCTCGTGGATTACCGCGGCCAGAACAGCGGCTTCGCTCTATCGAGCGTACGCCTTGGCGTCTCAGCGGGTGAGGCTCTGCCTGCGTCGCTCTGCCTGCGCTTCACCGAATGCTTTGGCTTCGAAATTTTGGATGGCATCGGGTCAACGGAGGCTCTGCATATTTTTGTTTCCAATTCGCCCGGCGCAGTACGACCCGGTTCCTGCGGACGCGCCGTTCCCGGCTGTGAAGTGAAAATGCTGGACGACGCGGGCCAGCCAGTACCTACGGGCGAAATTGGCAATCTGTGGGTCAAAAGCGATTCGGTTTGCGCCGCTTACTGGAACCGCCACCACAGAACCAAACAGACGATCGAGGGCCATTGGATTTCTACCGGTGACAAGTTCCACCAGGACAGCGACGGTTACTACTGGTTCGATGGCCGGACCGACGACATGCTCAAGGTCAGCGGTGCATGGGTGAGCCCTTCGGAGATCGAGAGCGTCCTGATGGAACATTCGGCCGTGGCAGAAGCCGCTGTGGTGGCAAATAAGGACAAGGATGGCCTGACCAAACCGATCGCGTGGGTGGTGCTCAAGGCAGGATTCGTTGGCAATGCAGAACTTGCTGCCAACCTCCAGGAATTTGTCGTTTCTCGTCTTCCTAATTACAAACGCCCGCGCTGCGTGGAATTTGTTTCTGAGTTGCCCAAGACTGCCACAGGCAAGATCCAGCGCTTCAAACTGCGCGAGTCTCCTCTCAATTTCTGATCTCTGGCGCCAGCCTAGTTTAGCTACACTCACAGGCGGGACGCTTGAACCCTTCGCATTGCGAAACTTGGGAATCTGAACGATCGAGGACTTCGATGGACGCGACACGCACTTTGCTGCTGGCGGCTTCGCAAAATCGCTGGTTGCGGGAACGCGCCAGCCGATACGCGTTCGTAAAGAAAAGTGTTTCGCGATTTATGCCGGGAGAGACTCTGGACGACGCGATCTCTGCGGCCCATGAACTGAAGAAACGGAATATCGCTTCGGTGCTGACCCATCTAGGCGAGAACATCTTTGACCAGCAGGAAGCGGAAAACGTCGCGGCGCACTATCAGCAGGTGCTGGAAAGAATTCGCGCCGAAAATCTGCAGACCGAAATCTCAGTGAAACTCACACAACTGGGACTCGATCTTTCGCCAGAACTTGCCGAACAGAATTTGCGTCGCTTGCTTGCGGTAGAGCACCGAGCAAGGACGCTGTGGATAGACATGGAAGCGAGCGCGTACGTAGATGCCACCCTCGGAGTCTACAGGCGCCTTCTCGCAGAATATCCCAACGTTGGAATCTGTTTGCAGGCGTACCTGCACAGGACAGCGGCGGATATTGAAGCGCTGCGACCGCTGAAGCCAACAGTTCGCTTGGTGAAAGGCGCATATGCCGAATCGCCGGACGTGGCGATTCAGAACAGAGATGCGATTAACGCTAGTTACTTGGCTTTGGCCGAGACTCTTCTTCGGGCTCAGCTACGAGGCGAAGTGCGCCGTGCAGCATTTGCAACTCATGACCCCAGGTTAATCAGCCGCATCACCGGCTTCGCTGCAGCTGAAAAGATTTCGCGGAGCGAAGTCGAGGTGCAAATGCTGTACGGGATTCAACGCGGGGAACAAGAACGTCTGGCGGCAGGCGGGTGGCGTTCTGCGGTGCTGATCGCTTATGGAGATTATTGGTATCCGTGGTTTGTGCGCAGGCTGGCCGAGCGGCCGGCAAATCTTTGGCTATTGCTGCGAAATTTGACGAGCAGCTGACTGCGATACAGCCAAGCCCGCAAGCCTCGCGGTCGGAGCGGCGAAACGTGCATGAGACAAATTCCGAATAAATTGCGCGCACAAAATACGTTGTGAACTGCTAGCAGTTCGGGCCAGCCGATCAGGCGTGTCTACTTGTGGCCTAGCCGGATCACTAGGTGCGCGGAAAATTGGAAATTATTCTGGTGGTCGCTCAGGAAATTCGTCGAGACGTAGTCGCCTTGCAGGCGGACAGCGAAACGGGGATTAAGATTGATGTCTACGCCTCCACCGGGCACTTGGATGAATTTGTCGGTTGATTCAGAAATTCCCAGATAGCCGCCGCTGGCGTGCATGGCGCCCAGTTGAACGTGAACGAAGGGCGTAAAGCGCTGGTACTTGCGGAAAGCAAAAACGGGACCAAAAGTATAGGTCTGCGCGGTGACGTGCACTCCATTTGTATCACCGCCAAAGGCATTAATTTCGACTCGCCCTCCGAACCAGTCGTTCATGTTTTCCTGAATAGCTCCGCCACCGCCGTGCATATTGAAGCTATTGGTACCGACATTGGCGAGGAGATTAGAGTAGCCGCCACTGAGCTCCCACTGCGGAGTTTCCTGAGCGGCGGCAGGAAGACAGAACAACAAGAGAATTGCGGGGATCAACCAGGCTACACGTCGCATTGGATCGTCTCCTTAGAAAATTGCTGGTCTATCAGCCGAGGAAGCAGTTCACGCCCACGGCACACACAGAGTCTCCACGAATGAAGACGTGGAGGCGTTTTTTTACTTCACCTGCAAATTCACCGGTACGGAATGCGACATGGTGCCCGCGGTTCCAGTCACAATAAGCTGATAGCTTCCGGCTGGCGTTCCGGAGCCGGAACCAACTGCTGTTCCGCCATTGCATGCGCTCATCAAAAGAATGGGGATAAGCAGCATGAAGCTGGCGGTCACATAGACGCGACGAGGCGCGGGCAGCATTCGAATCGCCAGAGCCATCAGAGCGCAGAGCGCGAGAACGTAGAAAGCCAGAAATGGCAGCCTCGGCAAACTTGGTTTTCCACCAGGCGGCACCATGGTGCGAGCGATGGTGGAAATGGTGACGGTCGCAGTGGCTGTGCCGTTCGCAGTGAGAGCGACAGAGCTGGGCGAAACTGCACAGCTGGATGCGGCTGGCGCACCACTGCAGGACAGTGAAATCGTTTGAGCAAACCCCGAAATCGAGGACACCGTCAGATCAAAACCAGTGGAGTGCCCGGCGACGACGGCGACGCTGGAAGGGTTCGGAGTAATGCTGAAATCCGGAACCATTCCGCTGCCATTCAACAACACCACTTGCGGACTTCCGGGAACGTTGTCCGTGATGGTGAGCGCGCCGAGGCTGGATCCCGAAGTCGTAGCTGTGTAGGTAACGTTGATGACGCAGTTGGTGGAAGGTTGCAAGGGAGCCTTGGAGCAGTTGTCAGTTTCCGCGAAATCACTGCTTGCAACAACGCCGGAGATGGTTAGAGGAGACGATCCGACGTTGGTCACAGTGACGGATTGAGGTGCGGTCGCGACACCAATCGATTGGCTGCCAAAACTAAGGCTAGAGGCCGAGAGCTGCACAGTAGATGTGCTTCCTGTAAGCGATACGACGTGCGTCACCAGAACACCGTTTTCGGTATCTGCAATGATAAGCGAACCTTTACGTAATCCGACGGCAGTGGGACTGAAAGTGACATTGAAGGTGCATTGCGTACCCAAGGGAACACTCGAACCGCAGGTTGTGGTCTGGCCGAAATCTCCCGGGTTAGTGCCACCGATTGTCACGGAATTAATTGCAACCGCACTGTCCCCCGTCGTAAGAGTCACACTTTCGGGAAGGCTGGTCGCGCCGACATTCAAAGACTGAAACACAAGGCCGTTAGGATTGAGGATGATGCCATTCAGAACGCTCACCTTGGAAATGAAGGCGTCGCAGTTTCCTCCTGAACTGGCTTGTTCAGGATTTGTGAGCGGGAAATCCAGGGAACAAGTTTGCCCAGTGACGTAAGCCGAACCGATGGAATCGACAGCAATGCCGTAGCCGCTTTCAGTGTTGGCACCGCCTAGGAAGGTTGAGTAAACTATGGTGGCGCCGGATGGATCCAATTTTGTTACGAATGCATCAGCGTTTCCGCCGCCGTATGCGGGTTGAAACACTGCGCCGACTACCGGGAAGTCAGAAGAGACCGTCGAGCCAGTAATGTAGGCGTTGCCGTTGCCATCGATCGCAATACCGCCGGCCGTATCCGCGAGCGAGCCACCGACGTATGTAAAATAAATGAGCGAAGCAGCGCCGCTAGCCGATGGGTTAAGCTTGGCCACGAATGCGTCGCCATTGCCGCCATACGGTATCGGGGACGTGAACAGCCCTGCAGAACTCGATTCGCCTGCCACGTAGACGTTCCCTGTTCCATCGACAGCGATGCCATTACCTTGGTCTAGCCCGCTGCCGCCGAGTAGCGTCGAGTACGCGAATGCCCCGCCGCCCGTATTAATCTTTGTTACGAAGGCATCGCCCGCTCCGCCATTGGCCGCTTGCAGTGCGCTGCCCGTGACGGGGAAATCGGGTGAGTAAGAAAGACCGGTGACGTAGGCGTTGGCGTTTCCATCGACAGCTACGCCGTAGCCGATGTCTTCGTTGCCACCACCAATGTAAGTCGAATACAGGACTGTGGTCCCGGTTGCGCTGATTTTCGAGAGAAACGCATCATCGGCTCCGCCAATCACGGTCTGGGCGGCGGTAATCGGAAACGGAGGCGGCGGAACATTAGGTGGGACGATCGGGACGGTAGGAGTAATGTTCGGGCCGACCTGACCGGTGACGTAAGCGATCTGATTCGCGTCGACGGCTATCGCTTGGCCTCTCACGATTTCATAGTTGCCAAGAAATCCAGAGTAGATGAGAGCCGAGCCTGCCGGATTGAGTTTCGTGACAAATACATTCGAAACGATCAATCCTTGCGGGTTCCAGCTTGCGCCGCACTTGCCATCGCCACCGCATTCCGTGTTGAAGGAGCCCGGCGTCGCGGGAAAATCGGGGGACAGAGTGGTGCCGGCGACGTATGCATTTCCAAACGTATCCACCGCGATTCCGTTGGCGATATCTTCGTTCTTTCCGCCGAGATAAGTTGCGTAGAGGAGCGTCGAGCCATCGGCGCTGATCTTCACAACGAAGGCGTCGCGTGCAAAATCATCCGGTCCACCATGATTGGGCTGCAACGGATGCGCCGTGGGAAAATCGGTGGAGAAGGTACCGCCCGCAATGAAAGCGGTTTTATCCTGCGCGACGGCTATTGCGTTGCCGCCATCAATATTGCTTCCGCCGAGGTACGTCGAATATTCAAGAATCGGGTCGATAATTAATTCGCGTTTAGGGTCATAGCTACCAACTGAAATTGCTGCACCCTTCCGGCCACGCAAAACATAATTGGCAGTCACCAGTTGCCGCTGTCCGTTGTTGTCTTGCTGATAGGCGAGCGGTTTGCGCATGCGAACGTCGCCTGCCGCAACCGAAGCGATTAGATTGCCGTTTTCGTCCAACCGAACCTTGTCTGCACCGGAAAACTTCAGCGCGATGGTGCGGGAATCGGCGCCTGGAGAAACCACGAAATCGTATTCGAGTCGTTGCTGAGTTCCGTAATACACAACATCAATGCCTGGATAAAGGCTTCGTTGTTTGACGCTTGCGTAGGTTGGAATATTAACGTGCCACGACTTTGGATCGCTGCCGATCAGGTAATTGATTTTTCCGACCTGCTCTTCAACCGCAGTCATCAGAGCGTTAGGGTTGGAATTAGAGAATTGCAAACGCAGCAAAGAACCACGTGCGAAGCGACTGGCTTCTGAAGAGCCCTTTTTGGAGCTTTGCTGCTTTGCGGAATCAGCTTTGAGCAGGAAAGTGGTCTCGTTCGAGCTGAGAAACAGCGAATATCCATTCGCGCGGGCAAGATACTCAACCGATGCGTCAGATTGTCCTACATTGGGCTCAAAGGAAAGCGGGAGTTTGCCATGCTGATTGTTGACCGTGGAAGTCGGTCGCGCGGAATTAGCGCTCTGGTGAGCAGGAAGCTGCTTGCCCAAGTGACGCGGCGCGGAATGCATCGGCGCGGCAGCCCATCCGACAGCGACAGCTACAAGTGCGGCAGTTGAAGTAAACAACAACTTGAGAGAGCGCTCCGCGGCAAAGCAGGCATTCCCGTTTGGTCTCATATTCCTGCCCTTGACGGTTCAAAGAAGACGAACCCGTGATAGTTTTGACTTCTGGGACGACACACTACGCCATCAATACGGCTACATAGAGCAAGCGAACGACCATCAGTTAGAATTAACGCAAGTCATTCATAATTAAAGGAATAGCTCGGACTGCGACCGATAAAGCGTTCTCGATTGGTGACTCTATCAGAATGGAACGTTGCTCAATAGTGACACACTAAATCGCATCCGACCGGACGCCTAAAATGGCTAAGTGTCTGACAATCTGCCGGATTCCACCATTAGCGCCGCTCAATCGGCTGTATTACTGTCCTGACAGTACGCGTTACGGAAAAGTAAAAACCAGCCCCAGGAGAAGACGCTAGATTATCGTAGTGCCGGGCGGAAATCTGTGCCGATAGGTTCGCGCGCCGGCTCGCGGAGCGGCGCCAACGAATCTGATGTGACGGAGAAGAAAACAGCGATCTACCGTAAGGCGCAAGACTCCTGGCGCGAAGGCAGTCCGCAGCAATATCGGGCCGACCTCTCGCCTGATGAAAAAGAAAGCCTAACGAATCTTGGTGATCTCCAGAACGTCGCCCACTTGCGTCCCGGTCCGGTAGATCGTGTGCGGTGGCAATTCCAGCACGCTCGTCGCCTTCAGAGAAACCTTGGACACGCGGAACGGCCGAAAATGCTCCTCCACGTGAACAACCTTTCTGTCTTTGCTTAGGAAGACGAGATCGATCGGAAAGAGCATTCCGATAGAGTGCACGCCCCGAGATGGGATGATCCAGAGCCCGCGGCCGAGTTTTGCCCAGCGCTTGGTTTTTCCCAATAGGCCAATAAGGCGGCGGAGATAATTGTCCGCAACCGCCGCCTCGGTGGCCACAAAGGTCTCCCGAGTCTTGTTATACACGTACACGTATCTGCTGTAATTGCCGTTACTGCCCGCCATTGAGTCTCCGTGAAAACCACCGGCTGATGCCGGTAGGGCTTGCCTATCCCCCGAACCGAAACGAACTAGTCGATCGTCTGACGCTTGCGGCGCCAAATGATGATGCCAAGTACGACGAGAGCAAGAACCCCCGCCACGACCCGTATCAGCGTTGCAGTTTCCATGTTTCTCTCCTTTTTACGAATAACCGGTGACCCTGAATGCGGGTCTCCGGAAAAATCGAATTTACTTCATGAAGCTCAATTGGTGCATCAAAGTGATAATTGCCGGGCCTAAAATCACCACCATAAGCGCGGGAAAGATGAAAAATACCAGCGCCGGAACCATTTTGACGCTGGTCTTGGCGCTCATCTCTTCAGCTCGCTGGCGGCGCTTTAAACGCATGTCGTCGGAATAAACCCGCAGAGATTGCGCGATGCTGGTGCCAAACCGCTCGGTTTGAATCAACATCGCAACCAACGACTTGATGTCATCGAGCCCGGTGCGGCGGGCCAGTTCGCGCAATGCATCAATGCGAGTCTTTCCGATGCGCATTTCCAGGTTCACAAACTGCAGTTCCTCGCTCAATTCCGGGTGCGCTATCTTCATGTCCTGCGCCACTTTCATCAGCGCCTGATCCAGTCCGAGGCCAGCTTCAACGCAGATCACCAGCAAATCCAGTGCGTCTGGAAGAGCCTTGCGAAGTTTGCGTTGCCGGACGCTTACCCGCCAAGTCAGCCACATATCGGGCAAAAGATACCCGACCGCAAATGTGGCAATCGGGACAAAAAACACGTTGATACGGTACAGGCCAGAAAAATACACGCCGGCGAGCGCGGCAATCGGAAATAGCAGCTTTACTCCGCGCATGGCCAACAGCGCTTCTGAGCTTCGATAGCCGGCGCGAAACATCAGAAGTTGTGTGCGACCCGCTTTCTCCGTTCCGGGAGTAGGCATCATCTTGCCGACGCTAGCCAGGGTGTCGCGAACACGCTCTTTTTGCCGATCAGCGAATTTTGGTTCTTCCTTCGCAGACCCGGCGATTCCAGCAAGCCGTGCAAGGCGCGTTGCGATGCTGATCTCAGCCGGAGAAAAGGCGTAAACAATCGCTACAACGACGCCCGCGGTAGCCAAAAAAGTTAGAATCGTGAGAATCCAAATCATGAGTCGCCTCCTTTCTCCTTAAACCTCGAAATGGATAATCTTCCATAAAATCGCGGACCCAATCACCTGCATAATGGCCGCGACCGCTAGAACGATGGGGCCTTTGGGATCGGTGAAAAGCACACCTATGTATTTCGGGTTCAGCCCACCAAGAATGATCAACATCATAATCGGAAGGGCAATAAGAATGCCGGCAGTCAGACGTCCTTGTGCGGTGCGCACTTGCACCTCACGATAAATCCGGAAACGGTCCCGGATCACGCGCGCGAGTCCGTCCAGGATCTCGGCCAGGTTACCTCCGGTCTCCTTCTGAATGAGCAGCGCGGTAACGAAAAAGCGAACGTCGATGAGCGGCACCCGCTCCGTAAGGTTAAGCAGGGCGTCGCGCAGTGGCAGTCCAAAATTTTGCTCCTCGAATGCAGTTCGGAACTCACCGGCCAGAGGTTCAGCACATTCCTTTGAAATCATCTCGAGCCCGGTCGTAAACGCGTGCCCGGCGCGAACCGCCCGGCCAAGCAAGTCCAGAGCCTCCGGAAAGTGCTCTTCAAATTTGCGAAGCCGTCGTTTACGTTTGAACGCGACAAACGCAATTGGAAGCAACGCGGCGATAATCGCGATAGGAAGCGTGAAATAGAAATGCGGAAGAAAATAACCAGCTCCGATATACGAGCCAAGACCCACAATCCCGCAGATCATCAGCAGTTTAGCCGGCTTTAGAGTCATGCCGGCCTGCATGACAAAGTCCTGCAATTTTGTGGACCACGACCACTTCATCATCATCTGATGAAGCCACGGGACGCCGCTCATCATCTCGTCTCGAACCAGTTTTAGACCCAGGCCGACGTCGCCGCGACGTTCAGCCTTGTGAACCGAACTCATGCGCTTGCGGATTTGTTCCTGATCTCCTCCGGCACTGGCAAAAACCCAGATACCCAGAAATCCGACGACAACAACGAGGAACGTCAGGATCGCGATTAGTGCTCCCATGGCAATGCTCCTCAGTGGATCGGTGCGGCTTCAAACATGTTGCTCGGAAAATGAATGCCGGACACTTGCAGTCGTTCGGCGAATTTGGGCCGCACGCCGGTGGCAAGAAACTCTCCCAGAACCTCGCCGTTTTCGCGTACGCCGCGCTTGCGAAAAACGAAGATGTCCTGCATGGTCACAACACTCCCTTCCATGCCAGTGAGCTCGGCGACGCTGATTACCTTACGCGTTCCGTCGCTGTGGCGGCTGACCTGGACGACCACATCGATTGCGGATGAGATCTGGCGCCGAATCGCCGATTCGGGAATGTTCAAGTTGGCCATCGCGACCATCGTTTCCAGGCGTCCCAGCGCGTCGCGCGGCGTGTTCGCGTGAATCGTGGTCAGCGATCCATCGTGACCGGTGTTCATCGCTTGCAGCATGTCCAACGCTTCTTCGCCGCGAACCTCGCCAACGATAATGCGATCGGGGCGCATACGAAGGCAATTGATTACCAGCTGCCGCTGGGCCACTTGGCCTTTACCTTCAATGTTGGGCGGACGCGTCTCCAGGCGCACCACGTGTTCCTGGTTGAGCTGCAGTTCCGCTGCGTCTTCAATGGTTACAATGCGTTCCTTGTTTGAGATGTGCGAAGACAAAACGTTCAGGAACGTGGTTTTGCCGGCGCCGGTGCCGCCCGAAATCAGGATGTTAAGCCGCGCCTTTACGCACCCGCGGAGTAGGTCGAGCATCGGCTGCGTTAGCGAGCGGTTGGTTACCAAATCATCTGCGGTTAGGCGCTCACGGCCGAATCGACGGATGGAAAGACAGGGCCCGTCGACAGCAAGCGGAGGAATAATGGCGTTGACGCGCGAACCGTCAGCCAGGCGGGCGTCTACCATCGGCGATGATTCGTCGATGCGACGGCCAATCGCCGAAACTATTCGATCAATAATGCTCATCAAATGCGCGTCGTCACGGAATTGCACGCTGGTCGGTTCCAACATGCCCTTTCGCTCGACATACACCCGCTTGTAAGTATTGACGAGGATATCGGAAACCGTTGGATCAGCCAGTAGCGGCTCGAGCGGACCAAGTCCGAAGACTTCGTCGAGCACTTCCTGAACCAGGCGCTCACGCTCCTGCAGGTTCATCGGAGCGGATTCACCGTGAACGATGCCTTCGAGGATCAGGCTTACCTCGCGGCGAACTTCCTCGCGGCTGACGTCGGTCAGTTTGTCGAGGTTCAGCTTCTGAATCAGTTTTCGGTGAATCGCAGCTTTGACGGAGCCAAAGTCAGTGCGCGGCGAAGTTGTGGTTACGATTGGCGACATGCTCTACCTCATTTCTTTGTCGGGAACGAGAACAGCCCGGACAGGGGGCTCTTCTTCTCATCCGCCGGAACATCAATTCCGACCAGCTGACCCGCAATCTGTCGATAGCGGTTGGTTAGAGTATTGTTGTGATTTTCCATCAGCGGCGTGCCAAGGTTCACAGACTGGCTGGCTTTGCGAAAATCGTTCGGAAGGTTTGCAAAAATCGGCCGGTTAATGTCCTTCTGGATACTTTTCAGCACGTCATCGTCGCCCTTGTGCCACCGATTGATAAGAATTCGCGCGCGATCCTGTGGAATGCCGAATCCCTTCAGCGCTAACAACCGCCGCTCCAGCGTCCACAACGAAGGCACATTTGCCTCCGCGACAATCAATATCATCCGGGCGCTGCGCAGTATGGAACCCCATGCGGTCGAAAACTGCGATCCAATATCCATGAGCACAACATCGAACCCGTTCTGGGCCACATTGACGACACGATCGAGTACATTGACGTCGATCTTTTCCCACTCTTCCGGCTGCGTGGTCCCGGCAAGCAATTCCAACTTGGTTTTGTGCTTGGTTAACAACCCCGCCAGGAAATGGCTGTCCAGTCGGTCCAAGCCTTCGACCGCGTCCCGAACACCAAATTTCGGATGCAGGTCCAAAAGCAAATGCACGTTCCCGAGCGGGCGGGCGAAATCGAGAAGAACGGTGCGTTTGCGGGCAAACGTGGCAAGCTGTACTCCAAGATTTACAGCCACCGTTGTCGTCCCGACGCCGCCTTTTGCACCCATGATCACTATCAATTTATCCTGCGAGTGGAAGTCCTTGGTGTGCAGATCTTCTGCCATCCGCAGCAGCAGATCCTTTAGCGAGTCCGTCTGCACCGGCTTGCCGAGAAAGTCCTGTACGCCGCTGCGCATGGCTTCAAGAAGCAAGCTAGGCTGCGGAGGAACAGCCGCCGAACATGCGATCAACTTCACGGCTGGCTTGATGCGACGAAGTTGATTTGCGAAAACAAAAAAGGGATCGGGGTCTCGCGCTAGGTCAAGAAAAACTACGTCCGGCATGTTTTCCGCAGAATCTGGCATACGATCGGCAGGTACCACCCATTGCACCACCGAACTGACCAGACCAGTTTGTTCGAGTCCGGCAAGCATCTGCGCCGAACTCGTCAGGTCACTACTGGCGATGGCTGCTGTCAACATGTTGCGAAGAGCCCACTTCCTTTTCCGTTGAAGCCGCTGCTAACCGTTGCAAATACCAGCTCACCGCGGCTCATTTCGAGCCGGGGCTTTTTCCCTCAGCCGGAGTGATCTGATCCAAAAAGGGCTGGGGAAAGTTTGGACCGTGCGGCACGTGATCCGGGCTGGACGGACGGACTATATGCGGAGTCACGATGACCAGCAGTTCGTTTTTGCTCTTGCTGAACGACTTACTTTGAAAAAGTTTTCCGAGAACAGGAATATCTCCAATACCCGGCACTTTTGACAGAATTTCCGTGACTCGATTGTCTACAAGTCCGGCAATCGCAAAGGTCTGGCCATCAGCCAAACTCATTTCCGATTCTACGCGACGCGTAGATAATGCTGGCAGCACGAAACCGCTGATAGTGACGCCATTTGAAAAATCTAGTGTGCTGACCTCAGGCTTCACTTTTAAGTGGATTGTGCCGTCGGCAGTCAGAATTGGCGTGAAGCTGAGCCGAATTCCGAACTCCTTAAACTGCACGGAAATCGCGGGAGAACCACTGCCGACGCTTGTAACCAGGGGATAGGGAAACTCACCACCCGCCAGGAAACTGGCTTCTTTGCCCGATTCAGTCATCAAGTTGGGCTCGGCAAGTATCTGGAGAAGGTTCTGTGACTGCAGCGCCTGGATGACCGCTCCCAGGTGAATGTTCGGGTTGTACAGAAAAATGTTCAGCGCATTGGTAACAGTCTGCTGCACTGTGGTCGCTACAGGTGAGCTCCCGCCAGCTTTTATTGGAAATGTGTCGTTGATAGTGAAAGGACTGGTCCCGCCAAACTGTCCGGTGGTGATCGATCCAATCGTCTTTCCAAGGCCGGTGGACAGGATGTTGAACCCTAGCTGTGTCACCGCCGACCGGTCTACTTCCGCAAAACGTACTTGCAACAGAATCTCGCCCGTGAGCGGCGGAGGAATTTCCATCATGCTCGTGACCTTGGGCGCGGCGCCCTTGACCACTTCCAAAATCTTGTCAGCAACGACCGAAGACGAGATCTTTCCCGTAATGATCACAACGTCTTTTGAAGTATCGATGTGCACATTTTCATTGGGAAAAACTTCGTGAATTTTTTGACTTAACCCGAGAACATCAATGTCCACCGACACTTCAAACGCCTGGCTCTGATCGGCTTCGTCCCAAAGCAGAAGCGACACGCCTCCGGGCTTCTTTCCGTTCACCAAAACCTGCGTCGGGCTAACGACGATCGCTTCCGCGATTTCGGGATCAGCCAAAGACACCCGCTTGATCCGCGATGGCGAAGTGATCACTAAGGATCTCCCCACCAGCAGGTGCAGGGTTTGCGGCTCCGAGGATTCCTGGCCCTGGTTGGCCGGTGCCACAGGAGCTTGCGCTGGCGTCGCTGCCGTATTGGCAGGTGCTGGAGCGCTCGCTGGCTCCTGAGCAAATACCGCCGTTGCGGTAAAGCACATCGCGCTTAGGAGAACTGTGTAGGCCAATTGCAGTTTTTTGGTCATGTAAAGTTGTCCTGGCATGGGCTGGTCTTAGTGCTGCACTGTCTGATTCGAATTCGGAAATGACTTGTTTTCGCGCTTATTGCCGGTAATGACTTCAATCACGTAGGGTGGCGGTGCCGCGGGGGGACCGGTTGATTTTTTTCCGGGAGCCCGCACGGGCTTGGTGACCGCACCTTCTGGTGAGAAGAGACTTGCGTCCATTACTGCTTTGGGATCGTTCTTTTTCGTATCGATAGTATTGCGCAGCGCAAGCTGGATCTTTCCCTGCGTGCTGGCCATCGTGAGTTTGTTAGCGTCATCCGGACTCACCAAAAGCGTAATTACTGCAACCGTCTGTGGCTTTCCTTCGCGGTCCGGTTCGATCTTTTGACCCGATGCAAGCACACGAACATTTTCCAGGATGGTTCTAGTAATATTGGCGGCCCCGCCGCTACTCCCGCCGATGACTCTTCCAGTCACCAGCACGTCCACCGTAGTGCCCGGGATCACGAAGCCCGCAACGCCAACGACTTCGTTCACGGCAACGGATAAGGCTCGCATCCCCTCGGGGATCGTCGACGGCATTCCCGCTCCCGATTCTTTAGGCGAAAGCTTCGCCTCAAGTACCGGTTCATTCTCTGCCAGCGGCGTAATGATCGCCCGGTTCGTGACATCCTCCACGCGCGTGAACATTCCCGCTACTTGTTGGCTTGCGGGCCATTGAATCAAGCGGGTATTGGACGCGTCTAACCGAGTGCCCAATGGTAGAGGAACGGCTGCTACCACCAAAGTCTGCGTCGAGGTCGGTTTAACGATAGAAGCCTTTTGAAACTGCTTGTAAACGAAGCTGCTGAGGACGAATGCGACCACCAGCGCGATAACCAGCCCAATCAGCAGGCGATTCGTATTCATGGGTAATCTCTCCCTCGTTCAGACAAACTCATGGGCGGATAGCTTTGCTCGATATTCTACTAAACCGGCCAGTGAGCCGCGCAAAAACAAACAACAGTAGCAGCGGCAACGGCAACACCAAAGGGCAGCTTCAGTAGGCGTGGGTTATCCAACGAAATTTGCGGGTTCTTCTTCAAGCCGAACGCGAAAAACCCTCTTACCAATGTCCACGTATTGCGTAGCGTTTCCATTACCCGGCCAACCCGATACACCTGGACGATGGCCATAATTCCCGACGCAAAAATGCTGCCGACCAGAACAAAAAGAAACAACTTCCAGCCTAGAAATGCTCCCACCGCGCCCATCAATTTCCAGTCTCCCGCTCCGAGGGCGCGCAACCCGACCAACGGAAGCAAAAGAATCAGTGCCAGGCCACTCCCTCCGAGAGCGAACAGCAAACCGTGCCAGCCGTTCAGCACGACGTGCAGCGTAACTCCGGAGAGAAAGCCTGGCACCGTGAGCCAATTAGGAATGCGCCGCGAACGCCAATCTAGCAAAGCCGCGGAGATTGTCAGTGCCAATGTAAAAATCCAGATGATTTGCGCAGCAGGCATGAAGAGTTATTCTTCTCCAAATTGGATCGAATTACCGCTTTGCTCGGACTACCTTCCACCAGAACTAGGTGGCCAGGTTGGTCGACGCTTGGCTGAAAACACTGTTGATTGCACTGGCCAGTGTGCCCAACGTCGCGATTGCTGCCAGGGAGAGCAGGACCAACAGGAGCGCGTACTCTGTTAGGTCTTGGCCTTCCTGTTCTTTCCACAAACGTACCAGTAGGTTTTTCATTTTTCGGTCCCTCTCAAGTAGTTTATTTGTGTCTGCAAAATAAGGACGGTAGCAACCGCTAGCGCTGGGCGTGAGCGGCTGCTACGTACCCTAACCCTCAAAAGTGATTTTTCAGGACCGGCCCAATTACGTGGCGCTGAGGTTCTGTGCGGCCTTGTTGAACACCGAGTTGATCGCGCTGGCCAAGGTGCCCAGGGTCGCAATCGCTGCCAAGGAGAGTAGAACGAGCAAGAGCGCGTACTCGGTCAAATCCTGGCCTTCTTCTTCTTTCCACAAGCGAATCATGAGGTTCTTCATTGGTGTTTCCTCTCAGTCGATTTAAGATCTAAGCGGCGCAGGGAGGTACCGCTTTGCTACCAATAGAAGCATCTTGAGAGCCAATCAGGAACATGACTCAATTTGGTCTAAGTCTATGAATTTAATAACCTTATATTCGACCGAGCTGGCCTTGTACCCCTGCGCTCGGGTCTAAGGCTAAATTGGTATCCGTTTGTTGACGGACCCTGTGGATATTCACATCCTTTGGTGACGGTGTCTCCCCGTCCCAAACAACAAACAAGGCAGCTACAGGTAGTGCCAATAAGTAGAAGCGGGTGTCAGCGAAGAGCAGCACCATGGGGCCTACCAACGCCAAGCAGGCCAGGACTAGCGCGATTTTCCCTCGCAGCGTTCTAATCGGCGCCAAGCCCCCGACGAGCACCAAACCAGCGGGCAGGGCCAGCAAGCTTGTGTCAGCGATCACTTGGTGGTAACTCACCAGCAGAGCGGTAAGCAGGGCTCCCCCCAACGAGGGGCGCTTTAGCCCACCCCAAACCATAACCGCCGCCGAGCCAATAATCACGATCCAGTGGGTCACCGAAACCGAGCCTCCAGTAAGAACATAGGCTATGCCTCGCAGGTTCGGCATCCCTTCGGGATGGATTCCATATAGCACTCCATTCGCGGACGAGTACTTCGCACTCATCGCGATAATTGACCGCACATAGGAAACCGATCCAGAAAAGCCGGTGAGCCAAACTGATACGCTCACCACGGCCGAGGCAGAAATCGCAAAACCAGTCAGAAATCGCCAGCGCTTCCAGATGAGAAACAAAACAACGACGGGTATGGCGTACTGAAACTTAAACAGCGTCAGCCCCACCAACGCACCGGCTTTCAGGTCTTTGTGGGCGTATTCAGCTGCGATCGCCGCCGCGAACAACGCCAGCAAAATCAGGGAGTCCTGTCCCTCAATCAGCGCGATCGCTACGGGCAGAAAACAAACCACAATAGCCACTGGCAGGTATGACCAAATTTGTGTCAGCGGCGAAAACAGTTCTCTGAGCACTCGAATTGAAGCGACAAGGATAATCAAGTTGGCAGCCAGGAATGCAAGATAAGCGTGCCGGTAGTTTAAAAGAGAAAAAGGCGCATAAAAAAGAGCTTCATACGCAAGGTGGTTGAACGGCAAAGCGCCTTGAGCAGGTCCTACGAGTTCGTTCTGGAATTTTTCGTACAACGCGTAATCGTAAACGTCCGCGGCGTGACCTGCGCGTACCATGTATCCGGCTGTATAGAGGTGACGAAAATCAACCCGGCCGCTCTTGCCCAGCGGAAGCATCAAAAACACGCCCGCGACCGAAACAAAAAACAGCAGGAATGCGATCGTAATGACCAGCGGCCGCAGTTTCGCATGAACTGCAGAATCGGATAGATTCAGAACACTGGCGTCGTTCGACTTACGTTCCAAGCTGAGGCTCCATTCGCAAAATAATTTTCCAAACTGATGAACTTCTAGAGCGCCGGTCCTTCCTCCGCGTCTAGTTTGTAGATCCGGACGCCTCCATGTTCGCTACGGAAGAGTGGACCAAGTGTCCGCTCCATTTCGCGCTCTTTCTCCAGCGCACGGGAACTTGCCGGTTCCCATTCAGAGGCAAAATCGTCATCGCTCATCACCCAATAATTTGCGCCGAGGGGTTTTGCGCTCGAAACGATGCACGCAAGCTCGGAGCTCAGAACGTCCGGCCGGTACACTCCGGCAGCCGAAAATATCACCGGACGCAGGCCCTGTCTGCCGGAATACAGAAACGCGCTCGCATCTTCATACGCCAATATTCTCGAATTCGGTGCAGTTTTCTTTTCCAGCCAGGCATAAGCAGCACGCTTCTGTTCTAGAAGAGCACCCCGTGATTCACTAATTTTCTTAATCGAACCAATTTCTCCGCGCCAGGAACCTTCAACTCCCCACAACAATACCGCGCCAGCGGCACACAAAAACACTGCCGCTAACTTTCGTTCAACACTGCTGCCCTTCCGCGTTGGAGAATTCCGGACTTGCCACACTATCTGTCGCACCTCGATGCAGATTGCAGCGCAAAACAGAGGAAAAAAAGGAATCAAGAAGCGGTCCATCACGGAATAATCCCAGATCAGAATCGGCAGGATAGAAAATCCGAGCGCAAAGTGAATCGGCTGCCATCTTGCGGAATCGGCCAGCCTGAACATTCCGCGAATTGCTATCGCGGACAGTACTAGCACGAGAACCAGCGCCAATACTGTGGGTCGAATGAAAGTTAACTTCACAAAATACATTCCCGGTTGCAGCACCACAGATCTGAGATTACTCGCGACCGTTTGCCAGAAAACACCATGCGACAGTACATCCGTCTTCCAAAATCCCGCATAGCTGGTGTAGTACAGCCACATCGTTTGCCATGATTGCGCGCACCTGTTTGCGCCAGCCGACGGCATCTGTGGAGTTAGAAACATTGAACGCCAGAGGAGTGCGCCCACGAAAGGTACAACGCACGCGGCGAACACGCTGGCTTTTCGCCAGCCGCTGCGCAGGCAGATCGCCAAAAACAATCCAGCTGCAATCGGAATTCCCATCGTCCGTATCAGGATGGAAAGCCCGGTCAGAATTCCACACCACACCGTTGCACTCGATTTTGCTTCCTTTTCGTTCACCCTGGCTGCAACCACGCACGCGCCCAGTGCGAACGCCGCGAATGGAATGTCTGCCATCAGATTCGCGGAAAGAAACAATACTCTTGGATTCAGCGCACACACGGCCGTTAGTATTAACGCAATTACGTCGCTAAATCCGGGCAGCCTGCGCAGGAAAGCAAATGCTGCCAGTAAATACGACACTCCGAAAACCAAATTCAGCGCGACAGCGGAAGAAATGTTGGCGGGAAATGACGGGTTCCAGCGCCACACCCAGGACAATATCCACGGATACAAGATCGGATATTTGGTAGCGGACGGCGTGCCTGGAAGGCTCGGCAGAATGTAGCCGTGGCCTTCGGCAATAGCTTTGGCCGAAGAAAAATACAGCGTGTCATCGTGCGAGAAACCGAAAAAACTAGTGGGATGCAGACGGACTACAAAAAAAACGTAAGCCACGATGATTGCGGAAAACGCGATCCACGAAAAAAATCTGGGAAATCGCGTTCGCTCCGGCGATCGCGCGGGTGCTTCGCTCATTGACTGGCGATTTGGCGAACGAAGATGACGCTGGTGTCGTCGCCATAGACTCTGCGCCATTCCGGAGTTACGGAAAGCACCGACGCTAGCGATTGCTTGGTTCCCAACAAACACGCGCTGATTCCGTAATTGCGCAGGATGCCCAGTGAGCCGGCCTCAAATTCATTGAGATGGACGTAATCGCCAAATACGCCGCTGCGTTCGTATAAATCTCCACGGCCATCAATAAAAACTGGCTGCCCGGCAAAGACCAGATATCCGCCAAATCCATAAAAATTCAGTATCTTCCCAGGAATCGGATGCGCACGCAGATAATCGAGTGCCGCGACCGGATATGTCTGGGCAACCGTTTTGTCCAGCGCGGCTCGCTTGGGAAAATAGTGAATCATCGCGGCGACAACGGCTGCCATGAGCACGGCGTTGGCAATATATTTATCTTTGTTGCGCATGTACGCAGGAACCCAGCGCGCAAGCATGGTCGCAAACACCGGCGCGCAAAACGGTACGAACAACAAAATAAATCGGACGTGCACGCACGCCATAGCCGTGCCGCCGGCCACGAGCAGCAGCTCTTCCAGCCGCCACGAGAAACGGTAGAGCATCTGCAGCAGGAAGAAGATCACCACCAGGCCAAGGAATATCTTTCCGCCGATCAACTCGAACGGCATGGGCCGCCATTCATTTACGTTGGCGACGTTGATGGGCTGCGAAAACGCCATGTCGAACGGATACACGGCGAGTTGCGTTCCATACGGAGTTATTGGCAAGACTGTGAGACAGCACAGCAGCGCTGTCTCGAGTTGCAGGCGCTGTTTGCGCGTCCACGCGGTCGCTTGCACACTGCCCAGCTGAAATGAAAATAATCCGGCGACTAAATACAAACCAACCACGCCGATTCCAATGATGAACGAGCCGTGCGTGTTCACCCACGCCAGGAAAATCAGCGGCAGCGTCCACAATGGCCAGGAAACTCCCTGGCGAAATTTCTCCATCACCAGCAACGTCAGAATCAGGAACAGGTAGCCAAACATTTGCGGCCGCAGAGTGAACGATGCGAATGCCAACGAAGCCAGAAACAGCGCCGATATGAAGGCGGCCTTGGAATTTCCGGAGCGCACCGTTGCCAGCCAATACAGCGATAGAATAATGATGCTGCCAAGGGCAATCAGAAATACACACAGCGAAACGACTCCGCCCAAACGGTACATCCACGCCAAAACGATTTCGCCCAGCCATTCATAGGCAATCCAGGGAGTTCCCGCAGCAGTAAAGGAGTAAGGATCAACCGTCGGAAAGTGATGGGTGCGAAGAATGTCCTGCCCGACTTTGATGTGCCACCAAACGTCGGGATCTACAACAAATCCGCGGCCCTCATAGAAAACCCGGCCGATCAGAAACATTCCCAGCATCGCAGGGAATGAGACTGCCCACTTCAAGCATTCGACGAGGTTCGACGAGGCCCTCGCAGCTTGATTCGTGGGTTTCGCTAGTCTTGCCGAGAGCTCAACGTCCACAGGAACTTCGGCAATCGATTCAGATCTCAGTACGATTGGCTCGTTAGTCGGTTGGAGGCTCATCTTTGCTCCTTGCAGGCATCGGCTGCGATCCTCCCTCACCAGCCAACGTGCTTGTGGCATCTCCACGTACGAAGATTACACTGGTGTCGTCCCTGTAAATCCGTTTCCAATCCGGATGTTCCGTCAGGACCACAGCAAGCGGTTCGTCCTGCTGCAACAAAAACATACGAATTCCGTAAAATCTCAATATCGAAAATGCGGCGGGCCTGAAGTTCGCGACTTGCAGATAATCGGCCATAACACCCTCGAATTCGTAAAGATCCGCGCGTCCATCAATGAATACTTTATGTTCCGGCAGGTTGCCAACGAGATAGCCACCGTAGGCGTAATTGTTAAATAGCGGACCCTGTAGTTTGTGGCTATGAAGGAAGTTGACAGCGCGAACGGGAAACTGCGTCTCGACGGCGTGTTCAAGATTTGATCGCGTCGGAAAATACCATACCATTGCGAAAGCCACGCAGGCCATCAAGACAGCATTTAATGCGAACTTATCCTTTTCGCGATGATATGGCTGGAGCCAGCGAGCGAGCATAATGGCAAGAATTGGGGAAAAAAACGGTGCGAAAAGTAGCACGAAGCGCACATGCATGCAGGCCATTACGACGCCGCCGATGCCGAGGATCCATTGCTGCAAACGGAACTTGAAGTGGAACAATGTCTGCAGCACAAAGGCCACCACCACCACCGCGAGGAACAGTTTGCCCCAAAAAGAATTGAAAGGCATGGGAAGCCATTCCGTGATGTTCCCTACACCAAGGGGTATAGACAACGCGGTGAGGAAAGGATACGTAGCTTGTTGCGTCCCATACGGCGTGAGCGGAATCACCGCGAGAGAACCGAGAAGTGAAAGCTCCAACTGAATACGCTGTTCCTCCGTCCAGCGAACGCCCTCGACGCTGCCAATACTAAAATCGAACAGGCCCGCTCCCAGCGTCAGCAGGATTACGCCCAGTCCGATGATCCAGGAACCATGGGCATTAATCCAAATCAGGAAAAGCGGCGGGAGAATCCAAAGGGCTTTCGGACGGCCTTGCCGAAAATGCTCGAGAACAATTAAGGTAATCACCAGAAACAGAAAACCGAACATTTGCGGCCGGAGATTAAAATTTCCAATCGCGAAAATCGAGACTATGGCGGCCGAAACGAAGCCGGCCTTTGAATTCTTTGCACAGAGCGAAGCATAGTAGTAAAGCGCGGTCGTGATCAGGCCGCCAAGCAGGATCAATAACCCGTCGAGTGCCTGCAGTCCGAATTTTCCAACGAAACCGATCGCAACATCACCCAGCCAATCGTAGGCAATCCAGGGAGTTCCCGCCACGGTGAAGGAATAAGGGTCGGTGGTTGGCCAGTGATGGGTGCGTAGGATGTCCTGACCAATTTTGATGTGCCACCATACGTCGGGGTCCACCACGAAACTGCGTTCCTGACAGAAAACTCGGCCGATCAGAAACAATCCCAGCATTGCAGGGAATGAGATGGCCCACTTCAAAGCTTCGACCAGTTTTGAGGATGATTTCTCAACTAATGGCTTTGGTGCGGAAACCTCGTTTACGAGGAGATCAGCACCGGGGGACGCATCGACGGTTGAGCCGTTCGAAGGAATCGCGGTCTGAGGTTGGCTCATGATTGGATGATAGCGCAGTAAGAAGGAAGCAAGTTAAACGCCATTTCGGGCCAGGTCGTGAATTGGTATATAGCTGAAATAAAGCGGCTTATTAAATCAGGAGGCGCTAAGGTCGCGGCGGATGGTGGCGATAGGAGGGTAACCCGGGTGCCCTTTTGTGGACGGAGCGGGGAAAATAAAGCGGAAGCGAGGTGCAGGCTCTCTAGTGAACGATGACGATTTCCGATGAGCTGGATAGGCAGTAGCCAACTTTGGAGCATGGTGCAGTCGGCGTCGTCACGGCCGGAAGGAAAGGGAAACTAAAATTATAGGCGTACGCTACCGTAACTTGTACCGTGCAGCCGGGATAATTGGGATAGGCTCCAATCTTCACCGCAGGGTTAGCGGCGCTCGGGACCTGGTTAGCGCAAATGTCAGGGCTACCGGCTGGTGCCAAGAATGACGCGCTAACGTCGGCGTTAGCTGGATCCAAGCTAGCCGGCAATTGAGAAGTGACGTAAGTTTGAATTTGCGCGGCGGTGGCGTCTCCGTTATTCATCCCGTTAGTGCCGTTACAAGACCCGTCATCGCTGCAGGTCTTGCCATTAACGGCGGCCCACCGGGTGCCTTCTTTTGCGGCGTTGTTAATTGCGTGGTAGACATAAAGTACGTGTCCGAAGCCAGAAATTCCAAATATTAAGACAAAAAATAGGATTACTACGAATGCGTACTCAACTAGAGCCGCACCTCGTTGTGAGCGCCTGAAACGCAGTCCGGAAATGATCGTATTGAACATACCTAAAACGGAGATCAAATTGGAGCAACTCGTAGGGACGCCGTTCTTGAAACGCTCAAAGGGTTTATCCCAAGGTAATTAAACAGACCACTGAAGGTGCCGGAAGCGGTTACATGGATAGTTATGACCCAATGGCCCCCAGGGCAAGCCGGGGGAGACCCATTTTGGTCGCAGTTTGCCACCGTGTCAGAAGAAATGGTCCCGTTGCTATCGCACCCGCAGGTCGCGTTGGACGAAACCGCTAATCCAGTTTGGCCGTTACTCTGAAAATCGTTGACTGCTGCCGCCTGCACTTTGGCTTGTACCGCAGGATCGGTTGAGGCGTGGGACAAACGCTCGGCGCCGTATGCCGCACCGGCTCGGGCTGCGTTACCTACAAGAATGCTGATGTAGGCGTAGCGTCCGACCTCAATCACACCGATAACCAGCAGGAGCAGGATAGGCAGCACAAAGGCTATCTCCACGAGAGCCTGGCCCTTCGCGCGTCGCTGGCTGGTGGCACGAATCATAAGCTTACTCCACAAGGGTGGGCCACTGGGTTACTCCGGTGAGTGGTCCCCCACCGTTTGTTAATCCTGAGAAATTGGAGGCGAGATTGACGTAGGCGCCGCCAGAAACCAAGAGCTGATCCGTTACGATAACAGTGTACGCAGCACCATTATTGAAGCTCGACGTGCCAGAGAAATCCAGGTCAGCGGTGGGCATATAAATGGCGCCCTGGAAAAGAGAGTTATCCGTGCCGTTGATCGTGGCTTGCTGGGTATCGGCAGGATCTTGATAAAACAGAAGGCCCTCGTACAGGCCCAAGTTTGGCGCGTACATTTGTGTGTTCGAGGTGCCGTTAATCTGCACGGAGGCGCCATTCGTAATATAAAAGGTCACACCGTCAGCCCCAGCAGCTTGCGTACAAGAAGTCATGACGCTGCCGGAAAAACTGGCAATGCCGCCGCCGCAGACGTTCGCGCCGCCGTTAACTTTAAAGGTTCCGCCGTCGATTACATAAACACCAGGACTGAAAACGGCGTTGGTGCTGGAGTTTACAGTGATGCCGCCGCTATAAGTTCCCGGCGAATAAGTTGTCACACCGCTTACGGTTGTAACGGAACCTGCGCCAGGCGAGGTGGGAATTGGGTACTTTCCGCTAAACGGGTCGCCTGAATAAGGCATGCCTGTAACTGGCGTTGGGCAAACACCGGCGGGTTGATCCGAAGTACAGTCCGGAGTCGAATTGTTCGGCAAATTCACTCCGCCACCAACACCAATCGAACCTGCCTTAATGCTGACATTGCCATTCGCGACGAAATTGCCGTTATCCACGATTCCACAGGTAGGGGCTTTAATGTAGTTCGTGCCTGTGCTTCCGATACCTGCTTTATTGAAGTTGAGCTGTTTGCTCGGAGTGCCTAGGGTATAAATGCATCCACCCCCGCCGGCGGCTCCGCCGCCTGTATTCGTGGCGACGGCGCGAGCCACGACAGTCTGACTGTTGACTCCAAAAATCTTCATAAAATATGTCGGCTGAACTTCGGCAACGAACACTTCGACATATTTGGTCGCGTTTGCTCCAGTCGAGTGCGGGCCGGTGGTTGGCGGGTTGCTGACTTGCACGCATATTGTTCCGATTGCCGCACCGGCAGCGGTGCAAGTGGTAACTGGATCCCCTGTGGGATTTGAAAAACCATTCTGGGTGGCGGCACTGATCGCACCGGGGGACCAACTTGTCGAGCTATATCCCAGATTCGAGGCGCCCGCAATCGCTGCCGCGTCCGCGGCGGTTTGCTGCAACCGCTTCTGGTATCGCAGCGTACCCATGTCGATTGCCAGACCGGCAAAGCCGGCCAACACGACCATGGCTACCGCGGTACCGACCAGCACCTGGCCCGATTGCTTATTGAGCTTCATAGCGACCTCCACTGCGAGAACTTTTGATTACTGCTTGTTAATAGTAGTCGAACTGTATCCGGCATGGGGGACATGGCCCGGAACGAAAACTGTAAAATCAGTGCCATCACTGTACTCCGCCTTCGCGCCATTTGGCAACGGTTCTGTCGTACCGATTTTGCTAAAAACTAAAGCCTTAGACGTACTGGGCTCGTCGTACACCTCATCGGAGCAGGGGGGCTAAAGCCGGTACTACATGCGGACGCGCAAATTGTTACATCAAGGTCTGTAAAGTACAGCCCTTAAAACCCGGAAACCCGTGTCCACGTTGGGTTACACCTTACGGCTGCGCAGACACTCCACAGATCGTCCTAAAGCAGTTCCGGTTCCAAATCCAAGAAAGGCAATATGGCCCGCCTCACGCGACCATCCGGACAAACTCCGGCAGCACGGCAAATGGTGTTTTGACGGCATCAATTCCTTCACCAAGTTGCTGGATCTTCGAGCTTTCCAGGTGTCCCAGCATAGTTCCGGCCCGCGCCAGGTAGTCCACTTTCTCCGGCAGCAGCCCCATCACCCGGCAAGCAGTGGCGTCCACGGCAACCGGGTCGTCACCAAAAAGCAACACCCCGGCAGCCTTGGGAGTTCCCTGAATAGGCCCATTGCCTTCCATTCCCATGATGCCGTCGACGATGGCAAAATCCGGCCGCGCCGCGGCATTGATGTCCAAAATCGAGCGGTCAATTCCCGCCCAATGCAGCACATTTTTCGGCCAGCCGTAGCAGCTGCCCGGGACGATACCGAACATATTTTTCAGCGAAAGTGTGACTCCCGCCCAATGATGGGTTTTCAGCTTGGGCATGGAGACCAGAAAATCCACGCCCAGCACGGTCTTTGGCAGGAATAATTCCTTCAGCCGGGTGGCGTGGGTTTGCAGTTCCACACGTTCGACATCGTCAATATTCAAATCGCAAAAATCCTTACCTAGCTTGCCGGTGAATTCCTTCAATCGCACCGATTCCAGAATGGCCTGAGTGTCGCGGTCCAGGGCCGGGCCGTCGCCAATCAATACGCGCGCAGCGCCCAGCTTCAAAAAAGTTTCCCGCGTCGCGGCGATCACCGCGGGATGAGTGTTCATCACGCCTTGCGGATCGAGGCCGACCAGATTCGGCTTCAGCAAAATTGTTTTGTCTTTCAGCGGCAATTTGAATTCGCTGATGCTTTCATAAATCAACGCGAGCAGATTTTCTTCGTAGCGCGCGACTCTGCGAATCATCACGCGTGACGGCGGCCGCGAGAAGGATGGAATGAGTTCGCGATTGCGCTGGCTCATGACGTTTTTCCTGCTGCGTCTTTTCTAATGGTTGCGGAAACGGGCGCCCAGCGGCGCGCGGGATCGAGCGCCAGGCAGACCCAGGCCAGTACATGCGTTCCCTGCGCGGCAAGCGCTTGCGCGCTCCAGTCCTGCAACTCACGGCTTGCGTGTGGAGGTTGGACACCGTAATTTTCGAGAGTGATCTGCGCCACAGCCAGTGAAGCGGCGCTTGCAATTTTTGCGAGCTCTTTTTGTAGCCAGGCCAGACTTAACGCGCGGCCCGGTTTTTCAGGCGCCTCACGCAGCGCCAGCAACGCCCAGCACGTTGGCAACACCAATGCATCGCCATCCACGCCGTACACGCGTGGATTGCCACAATTCCAACCACCGCCCGGGCACATGCGGTCGTAAAGCAGTGCCACCGCGAGATCGCGGCGCTCCGCAGCATTTCTCGGCAATTGTTCCGCGGGGGCGTCGCGCAACGCCAGCAACGCAAACGCAGTTGGCTCGACCCAGCTGGCGGTTTTCGGAGTCCAGCCCCATCCACGGTACGAATCATTCTGCGAATGGATGTGCGATTTCGGACGCAGACTCTGAACGAATCGCATCCATGGGCTGCTGTCGCGCGGGAAATCGTCGCATAGCCATTTCAACCCGGCGGCTACATTCTTCGCAGACTGGCCGTCCGCCGCAAGAACCGAGCAAGTCAGCGACGTAATCCAACTGCCAGCGCGCATTTCCGCAAAGGGCGGCCATGATCCGTCCGGAAGTTGAGCGGATTGCAGGTAACCGGCGCCCTTGCGAAAACTTTCCGTACCCTGAGCCTCTGCGTGACCGAAGAGCGAACGCAGCGCCCAGGAGGTGGGCTCAACGCGGCTTGCCTCGCCGGCATGAAATCCCCAGCCGCCGTCAGCATTTTGCAGAGTCTTCAGAAGCGAGACGAATTCATCGCCAAGCCCAGCAGCGAAATCCGTGCGCTCCGATTGATTTGGCATTTCGAGAATATTTGCGACCAAGCTGGGCACGGCGAAACTTCACAGCACTCGTCAAAAATCGTTGCTTTACGCGGGCTGTAAGTACAGCCCGCACCCTACATTACCGGCCCGAGTGGAGAAGTGTCCGATTCCTTCTCTTGAGTATCCGATGCTTCTTCGTGAATTTCGAGCTGATGGATCAGACGATGCAGGTAACCGCGAGCGACTCCCAGTGCGCGAGCGCTTTCCGCTTTGCGCCAACCATATTCGCGCAGCGTGCGCAGGATCAGGTTGCGCTTGAAGCGGCGAATCTCATCTTCGTACGACATCATCGGAGTTTCGGCCTCCGCTTCGACAGCGACTGGCTGCGCGACGGGTTCCTCGACCGGGGCAATCGAGCGCAACGACGCCGGCAGTTGCGCGACTTCCAGAGAATGGCCGTCGGACAAAACCACGGCGCGCTGCACCACATTTTCCAGTTCGCGCACGTTTCCCGGCCAGTTGTATTGTTCGAGCGCCTGCATCATGGCGGGAGAAAAACGCCGCACTTTTTTGTGGAAAAGCTCGGAGGACCGCTGCAGGAAATGATGCGCCAGCAGCGAAATATCGTCGCGACGTTCCCGCAAAGGCGGCAAACGCAGTTCGACCACGTTCAAGCGATAGTAAAGATCTTCGCGAAACTTGCCCTGCTGCACCATTTCCTGCAAGTTGCGATTGGTGGCGGAAACGAGGCGAATATCAACGTTGATGGTTTTGTTGCTGCCCAGACGCTCAAACGTTTTTTCCTGCAGCACGCGCAATAGCTTTGGTTGCAGACTCAGACCGAGGTCACCGATTTCGTCCAAAAACAGGGTTCCATGATTTGCCGCTTCCACGCGGCCCTGCCGCGTTAAAAACGCTCCGGTGAACGCGCCTTTTTCATGGCCGAACAGCTCATCCTCGACCAGCGTTTCCGGAAGGTTGGCGCAAGAAAACGCAACCAGCGGGCCGGCACCGCGCGCACCGCCGTGATGAATGGCGCGGGCCAGTAACTCTTTGCCGGTGCCAGTCTCGCCGGTAATCAAAACGTTCACGTCGCAGGGAGCGATGCGCTCCGCCATTAAAAAAAGTTCCTGCATGGCGGGCGAACTTCCCAACAGGCCATGCAGGCGGCGGCCGCTGGTTTGCAGCGCGTTCAAATGGCGAAGTTCCCGCTCCGCCGCGGACATACGATACGCGCGCCGGAAGAGCAACCGTAATTCGAGAATATTGGGAGGATTGGGAATGCTGTCGGTGGCGCCCTTTTCGATGGTGCGCAACATCAGCGGGCGATTTTCCGCGTCGCAAAGAACCAGAATTGGCGGGTGCGCTGGCTGGGCATTTATATCG
>Ga0193709_1000044_pt1 | contig 57772 bp, 51 predicted proteins | sample H3c2metaG_FD_160571 | JGI IMG/M metagenome (GOLD analysis project Ga0193709, IMG submission 160571) | Soil microbial communities from a riparian zone of the East river system, Colorado, United States - H3c2 | ecosystem: Environmental > Terrestrial > Soil > Riparian zone | place: USA: East River...
GCTCGGCGGCTTTGCGTTCGGCCTCCGTCTCGGTTCGCGACGGACCAGGTGCTACCGTGCCCGCGACAGGCGGCGTCGGCTGAGTGGCGCGCCTTGCGACCACGGGCGCTTCGTTTTTATCGCGCAACTCGCGTGCTTGAACGGGGCGAAGTTTGCGTCCGCTGGCTTGCTCAATCTCACGGGTGTCCGGGCCCTCGTTAATGACGGTTTTATTGACGACCTTAACCTTCGTAATATTGACGGTCTTGTTGATGATCGTCGTGTTGTTCACGATGACCGTTTTGGGACGCACCGGCTCGAGAAAACGGCGTTCCTCGACAAACACGTAACTTCGCTGCGGAATCGCCCGGGTGTCCACCTCTATCTCGCCCGACCGCCCAATGCGCGCCGAGGGAGGCAGCGGCGACCACCCGACATAACCGCCTCCGCGATGCCAGCTCACCCACGCTGGCGCCCACATCGTTTGTGGAATCCAATACCAACCAAAACGCGGGTCGAAATCCCAGCGGCCATAATGATAAGTGGCCCAGCCCCACGGTTCGTCACTCACCCAGTACCATCCAGCATCCGTGCGCTCCCAATGCCCATTGCAATAGGGACGCCAATCCGATTCCACGCGCGCCGGCACCCAGCAGCGACCGTTGCTGCCGATATTTTCCCAGTGGCCATAAGGAGTCAGGGGCTCATAAAAATCGCGCTCATCACGGATGACAACCTCGACCGTTGTCGGCTCGACATAAGCTGGTGGTGGCGGCGCAGGCTCAACCGGGGCGGGTTGCACAGCAACGTCCGGAGGCGGCGGACGCTGAACAACGTAGGTTGTGCAGGCCGTGAGGCCGACAAGCGATGCAATCGCTGCGAAGATAATGGTTTGAGCTGCGACCCACTTTTTTTTCATAAGTTATAGTATTTGAAGTTCCGCTTTCGATTAGACGTGCTTGCGCCAATTCTGTTCAGATGAGAGAGATTCCCAAAGGAGCCTGGATAAGGCAAGCTGCTGCGCAGAGCGCGGCTCTGTCGGAGACCAGCCGCAGCAATTTACGCGGAGCACTCCGTGAGGCGCTATCGGCGTTTGGACAAGCTGAGGCCGATCTCGATTAAAATCGCGCTCCTGACTGCCGTTTTCGTGGCAGAATCCTCCTTAAGAACAAAGTGGTGGTAGGTGATGGATTCGAACCATCGAAGGCGTAAGCCAGCAGATTTACAGTCTGCCCCCGTTGGCCACTTGGGTAACCTACCGCGCCAATCAGTCTAACGTTTAAAGACCAAAGTCCAAAGTCCAAACATCAGACCAAAAACGAGCGCGTATTAAGCCAAACTCACCCAGCCTTTGTCAATCCGCTCGAATGGCACATTTCTGCGCCCTCTCGCTCTCTCCGGTCAAAGTTTGCCTCACCACGGGCTCAGAAAGGCATGGTGAAAAGTAGCTATGGCTAACAGCCTTCGTATCAACCTGCGGTTTCCGGCGCCCGTCCGCGCTGATAAGCGATTTGAAAGCGGCATAGGGCTACCGCTTTTTCGTTGCCGCCCACTGCAAACACACGGCGGCCAAACGCACAATGTCCCAGAGCAAGATAACAAACTACCTTTTTGTGCGTTCCGGCGGAACGCCTGAAAATAGCCCGGCATTTCAATGCCGGGTACGCCGCCCGAGTGTCGCAGAGTCCCGAAGGGATGGCTGAAAAATGCGGGTTATCAGAAAGTGAGAAGCTCCCAAGTGCAACCACCCGCCAGGTGTCGATCGCTCGGAAACCTCGCTAAAGCGAGGTGTGCCCGAATTACCCGCTAATTGCGACTGACTTTCTAGCTTTGGAAGACTTTCCAGGCTGACCATAGTGGGCTTCCGGACCGTGCTTGCGGAAAAAGTGTTTATCCAGCAGTTCGGACTGCATCGGTTTCGTGTAAGGAAAAAGACGCAGCGTTTCACCAGCCAATCGAACCACGTGCTCGAGGACGACCGCATTATGAACAGCGTCATCCACCGTCTTACCCCAGGCGAAAGGCCCATGACTCGCGACGAGCACACCCGGACAATGCAAAGGATCGCGGCCAGCAAAGGTTTCAACGATTACATTGCCGGTGTTGACTTCGTAATCGTCTCTGATTTCGCGAGCGTTCAGACGGCGTGTGCAGGGAATCGGCCCGTGAAAATAATCGGCGTGAGTCGTGCCGAGAGCCGGAATCGGGCGGCAGCCTTGCGCCCAGGCAGTGGCAAACAGGCTATGGGTGTGAACGATTCCGCCAATCTCGCCAAAGGCACGATAAAGAAGGAGGTGAGTGGGAGTATCGGAACTGGGCTGCAAGTCGCCTTCGACGACTTTTCCAGTTTCCAGCGAAACGACCACCATGTGTTTCGCCTTCATCGTGGCGTAAGAGACGCCGGAAGGCTTAATGACGACATTGCCGCTGGCCCGGTCAATCCCACTGACATTGCCCCAGGTTTGGATGACCAGACCCTCGGCTACGAGTTGCAGGTTGGCGGCGCAAATTTGCATTTTAAGTTGGTCCAGCATTCGCGCCGATTAGAGTAGCTTAATCTGAGCTTTTTCTTTGGCCAGGGCTTCGGCAAGGCCGGGGAGGCGTCCATTGCGCCGCTCGATGATGTGTTTGTCCACAGCCGGGTCGAACGCCACGGGATAATTCCCATCGTAACAGGCCATGCAGAAAGAATTCTTCGGCAGGCCCGTGGCCTGGACGAGTCCGTCCTGGGACAGATAGTAGACGGAATCGGCGTTAAGGTAGTTTCGAATCTCCTCCAGTGAATGATTGGCCGCCATCAATTTGCTGCGGTCGGGAAAATCAATGCCATAGACGCAAGGATTCATGTGCGGCGGGCAACTCACCAGCACATGAACTTCTTTCGCGCCGGCTTCCTTGAGATTATTGACGCGCGCTTTGCAAGTCGTGCCGCGGACAATCGAGTCGTCCACCACAATGACGCGTTTGCCTTTGACGAGCTCGGTAATGAGGTTGAGTTTCACGCGGACGTCGAAGTCGCGAATCAGTTGTGATGGCTGAAGAAAGCTGCGGCCTACATAATGGTTTCGAACGAAGGCCATTTCGAAGGGAATGCCGGACTCGAGTGAATAACCGAGCGCAGCGCAGTTGCCACTGTCCGGGACAGGAATGACAACGTCGGCGGAAATGGGGAATTCGCGAGCAAGCTGGCGGCCCATCTCGACCCGGACCTTATAGACATTGCGATTGGCTATTGTACTGTCAGGCCGGGCGAAATAGACATATTCGAAAATGCAGAAAGCGCGGCGTTGATGTTCGGGAAAGGCCTGGACGCTGCTGATTCCGTCCTTATTGATAGCCACGATTTCGCCAGGTTCGACATCGCGGACGAATTTCGCATGAATCAGGTCCAACGCGCAGGTCTCGCTGGCGAGGACCCAGGCATCATCAATTTTGCCGATGCAAAGCGGACGGAAACCGTGCGGATCGCGGACGCCAATAAGCTCCTTCTCACCCATGATAACAAGCGAGTAGGCGCCCTCGATGCGGCGAACCGCGTGAATGAGATTGTTCCCGTGGCCATTCTCACTGGGCTGAGCCATCAGATGGAGAATGATCTCGCTATCCACGGTAGTTTGCAAAATCGAGCCTTTGGCTTCGAGTTCATCGCGCAGTTGGGCGGCGTTGGTCAAATTACCATTGTGAGCGATTGCAATTTGTCCGCGCGCGCAATTCGCAGTGAGCGGCTGAGCGTTTTGCAAAAGAGACGAACCAGTGGTCGAATACCGGGTATGACCGACAGCCATATTCCCATCCAGCTCATGCAAAATATCGCCTTTGAAAATTTGTGAAACCAGGCCCATGCCCTTATGGGAATGAAATTGCCCACCGTCGCAAGTGACGATGCCGGCGCTTTCCTGGCCGCGGTGCTGGAGCGCGTACAGCCCGTAATACGTCAGTTCCGCAGCGTTCGCATGGCCGTAAACGCCAAAAACTCCGCAATAATGTTTGGGATAAAACTGCATCGGTAACTAATTATTCCATGAGCCGCCGATCAAAGCCAGCCAAGACAAATTTTTTACGCCGATTTTTTGAATCACTTCATCGCCCGGGCAATCGAATTCCACCAAAGATCGTGTAGTTCGCTTAATTGCCAGGACAATTCGGATGTGGGGGTTTTGATGGTTAGGCTGTCGCCGCCCACCATGCCGATCCAGGCCGCGGGTACGCCGAGAATTTTCGCTCTGGCAAGCACCTTGACGGCATCGATACCGGCCACCGAAATGATAATTCGCCCTTGAGTCTCGCCGAAAAGCAGCGCGTCGAGTCGAGCAGCTTTAATGGTTGCAAAAAAGGCGTCGGCCTCAGGCGATATTTGGGGTTCCGCGACGGTTTCGTCGCCTCCCGGCGCAAGGCGAGCAATCTCCGGGGTAGTTTCCTCGGTGAGTGGCGGTTGTGGAGTGAAATCAATCTCGGCGCCGATCAACCGCGGTGTGTCGCGGGCGATCTGCTGTGAAATGCAACATTCGGCAAGGGCCACAGCGAAGCCGCCGTCGCTGCAATCGTGGGCACTCTTAACCACGCCGGAATGAACGAAAGCACGCAATGCGAGGTGCAAATCCACCTCTTTTTGGAGATCGCAACGAGGAGGCGTGCCGGTTTTCAATCCATGAACACGCTGCAAATAAGCGGAGCCGCCGAGGCCAAATAATAGATCGGCTGAATCAATCATTTCTCCGAGGAGAATGATTGCGTCACCCTCGTCTTTGAACCATTGAGTCGTGACATGCTCAGGCTTATCAATCAGGCCGACCATGGCGACGGTGGGCGTTGGGTCAATCGGGCAACTGGGATTTTGATTGTAAAGGCTGACGTTACCGCCGGTCACGGGCGCATTGAAAGCCCGACAAGCTTCGGCCAGGCCGCGAACTGATTCACGCAATTGCCAAAAGATTTCGGCGTTAAACGGATTGCCGAAGTTGAGATTGTCCGTGGTGCCGAGTGGTCGAGCGCCGGTGCAGGCGAGATTTCGCGCGGCTTCAGTCACGGCGATTTTGCCGCCTTCATACGGGTCGAGGTGGACGTAAGCAGCGTTGCAGTCGACGGTGAGCGCGATGAGCTTTTCGGAAGTGATGCGTGATGCGTGAGATGAGCAATCGGGCTCAGGCGGCAGTGAATCGTGTTTGATGCGAATGACCGCGGCGTCGGACCCGGGCGCGACCACGGTGCCATCGCGGACGGAATGATCGTATTGGCGATAGACCCAGTTTTTCGAGGCGATAGTTGGCCACGAAAGCAAGGTTTTCAGAGCCGCGACCCCGTCTATCAAATCGGGAATGCCCGCAAGAGTGAAGGCGCGCACGGCTTGAATGTATGCAGGCTCGCGAGCTTCGCGCTGATAAACAGGCGCCTCGTCGGCGAGCTTTTTGGCGGGGATATCGGCCACATGAAAACCGTTATTCCGCACGACCATGCGGCCAGTGTCTGTCACCTCTCCGATTTGTGCCCAAGGCAAATCCCATTTATCGAAAATGCGTTTCACTTCCTCTTCGCGGCCCTTTTGCACGATGATGAGCATGCGTTCCTGCGATTCGCTCAGCATGATTTCGTAGGGCGTCATGTTCGGCGCGCGCTGCGGAACTTTGCTGAGGTCAATTTCGATGCCGGTCCCTGCGCGCGCGGCCGTTTCGCAAGTCGAGCAGGTCAATCCGGCGGCACCCATATCCTGGATGCCGGCAACTGCCCCGGTCGCGAGCAATTCAAGGCAGGCTTCGCAAACAAGCTTTTCCATGAACGGATCGCCGACCTGAACTGCGCCGCGTTGTTGGTCGGCGGATTCCTGGGTTAAATCCTTTGAGGCGAACGCGGCGCCAGCAAGACCATCCCGGCCGGTGGCGGGGCCGACGTAAAAGACAGGGTTGCCAATACCGCTGGCGCGGCCACGAACGATTTGCTCGTGCCGCAACACACCAAGGCAGAAGGCGTTCACGAGCGGATTTCCTTCGTAAGATTTGTCGAAATAAACCTCACCTGCGACCGTCGGAATACCGAAGCAGTTGCCGTAATGGGCGATGCCGGAGACGACGCCGGCGAAGAGACGGCGGTTGTTGGTAATTGGTGATTGATGATTACTGATTGGAGATTGCGAATCGGACGGTTGAGTATCTTCGGTTATGGGGCCGAATCGGAGTGAGTTAAGGGCGCAAATGGGCCGCGCGCCCATGGTAAAGATGTCGCGGATAATCCCGCCGACCCCGGTAGCAGCGCCTTGGAATGGCTCGACCGCACTGGGATGATTATGAGATTCGATTTTGAAGGCAATCGCCAGCCCATCGCCAATGTCAATGATGCCCGCGTTTTCTTCGCCCGCGCCCACCAGTATCCGCGGTGATTTTGTGGGAAACGTTTTCAGCAGGGGGCGGCTGTTCTTGTAGGAACAATGTTCGCTCCACATCACCGAGAAAATGCCGAGTTCGGTATAATTGGGTTCACGCCCAAGAATACCTTTGATGCGCTCAAATTCTTCGCTGGTGAGATTATGCTTTTGGACCAGCTCCGAAGTTATCAATGGTTCAGTCATCGAATAATCAAAATCACAAAGTTACGTGATTGAAGATGGAGTGACTTTCGCGCGCAGACAAGCAAATCGCGTGAAACGGATCGGGGCGGGACGGCGGCTGTGTCCGAGACCAGCCGCAGCAACGTCCGGGGGCCATCGTGCAATGCAGCTTGCTGCGGCTGATCTTCGATACAGCCGCGCTCCGATAGCAGCGCCGAATGCATCCAAATCCCGCACTTGATAAAGGATCATGAAACTTTCTGGTGTCGGATTCAAAATCCCATAGCTTGGCGTGGCTGCAATGAGGCAGCAGTAACCTGATAGTCTGTTTCGATTGAGAAATTTTACATGTTGAGTCCTTCCCAAAAAGAGATCGTCGCAATTGCGATTTTCTCGGTGACTTACCTGCTCATCAGCGGACGGCAGTTGAAAATTTTGCCGTTGAACCGCCCTGCGGCAGCGCTGTTGGGGACGGTGCTGATGGTCGCATGCGGGATTTTGACACCGGAGCAAGCTTACCGCGCGGTCGATTATGACACGTTGGTCTTGCTGCTGGGAATGATGGTTATTTCGGCATATCTGTGTCTCGCCGGGTTCTTCGATTGGGCCGCGGATTGGATTCTTCGTCGAGCGAAAACACCCCAGGCGCTGCTGTTGTATCTCGTTTGCACGTCCGGGATCTTATCGGCGCTTCTGGTCAATGACACGATTTGCCTGATGCTGACGCCGCTGGTTATCGCGGTGATGGTGCGAGGCAAATTGCCGTTACCGCCTTATCTGCTGGCGCTGGCAATGAGCGCCAACCTGGGAAGTGTGGCAACTTTGGTGGGTAATCCGCAAAACATGATTATCGGGCACATGTCGAAAATCCCATTTCTCCGATTCTCGGCGTCGCTGCTGCCAGTGGCGATTGCAGGGATGGTGATCGAGCATGCCGTTCTGCGGGTCGGATTTCGGAGAGTTCTGAATGAGGCCGTTATCCATAAGCCAGAAATGGTTCCGCGAGCTTTAAATCAGCGCCTCCTGGCAATCACGTTTGTCGTTTTGGGGATGGTGTTTGCCGGTTTTGTAGCTGGGCTGAATTTGTCGTGGACGGCACTGGCGGGAGGAGCGCTGCTGATGGTGCTGGCGCGGCGCGACACGCACGAGGTGCTGAAGTTAGTGGATTGGCACTTGCTCGTTTTCTTTGCGGCACTGTTTGTCGTGGTCGAAGGATTGAACGGGACGGGCCTACCAGACCAAATCTACCACGCCGTTCATGGTGTTTTCGGCGCATCTAGTGGACGCCAGGCATGGAACCTGGCCTGGTTCTCGGTTGTTGGCTCGAACATTTTCTCGAACGTGCCGTTCGTGTTAGTGGCGGGGAAATGGATTAATAATTTCACACAACCTGATTTGATGTGGAAAGTCATGGCTTTGGCGACGACGTTTGCCGGCAATCTCACGATTCTCGGCTCGGTAGCCAATATCATCGTGGTGGAATCGGCGCGACCGCATGTTGACTTAGGATTTTGGGATTATGCGCGCTTTGGCATTCCCGTAACAATCCTGACGACCTTGGTTGGCATGATCATTCTCATAATAATGGGCTAGTGCAAATTTGAACCATTTCGGGGCGGGGAAAAAGCGGCAGAGGACAGCCGCTTTCCTCCCGCTTATCAATGCAAGCAAGCACCGGAAGACTACCTTCGAATGGTCAGGACCAAAAGCGCGCCTGCCAAAGACAGCACCAGACTGTAGCTGAAGGCGACTGATGTTCCGACTGCGCTCCACAAAACACCCACGATTATGCTCGAGAGAAAATCGCCAATTCCATTGACCGTGGCCAGAACGCCGAAGGCCATTCCGTGATGTTCTTTCTCAACGAGTTCGGCGCAAAATGAGTCTTCAAGCGTCTCCTCGAGAGCGACGTTTGTTCCGCCAAGAATGAAAATCAACGCGAAGCTCCAAATAGCTATCGGCAATATTATTATGCAAAGGGACATGATGGCGGACATGACATAGCCGCCTGCCAGCAGGATTTTTTTGGGGAACCGATCGCCGAGCCAGCCGCCGATAAATGCAAACGTCGCGTAGAAAACGTTGTGCAGAATGTAAAGCGCCACGGCGATGCTGGCCGCTTTGGCTGGACCGAGCATCGGCGTCAATTTTTGTGTCGCGAGCAGGATCAGCAACGTATGGGCAAAAGCGCCGAGACCGAACAATCCTACCGCAACCAGGAATTTCAAATAAGGTTTTGGCAGGGTGCGGAGGCGAGCGCCGAATGAAATGTGTTGAACGGGCTTGCGTTCCTTTTCCTGGACGAGCAATGCGATTAACGCAGCGGCGGCGAGACCGGGAATGAGCGTCAGCGCGAATAGCGCCGGATAGCGATGATTGAGTGCCTGCAGCAAGAAAAATGCGCTGGTCGGACCGATAATCGCGCCGAGCGTGTCCATCATGCGCTCGAAACCAAAAGCACGGCCATAGGTATCGGGAGTTACCGCTGCCGCGAGGAGTGCTTTGCGCACCGGCGTGCGCACACCCCGTCCAAGCCAGGCTGAAGCGCGCGACACAAGAACATGCCAGGCCGCCGTGGCAAGTCCGAACGAGGCCGTGCCCAAAGCGGTCACGATATAGCCGACGATGGCGCTGGGTTTGCGGCGGCGCAGATTGTCGGCGTAATAACCCGACGCCATTTTGGCGAAGCTGGAGAGGCCGTCAGCAACTCCTTCGATTATCCCAAGCCAGACCGCAGCCACACCGAGACTGGCAAGGAATGTCGGCAACACTGCAGTGGCTATCTCGTGTGACCAATCGCTGAACAGCGAAGCCAGGCCGACGCCGAGGACCGTCCGGTTCAGCCAACGGGATTTGATCGAATCATTTGGGACCGCCGCCATGCACCTGCTGCAAGAGCACTTCGATTTCCTGTTTCTCTTTCAAGAACGCTGGTTTCGCGGCTAGAGCCGCAGTAAAAGCGCGCTCGGCTTCCTCACGCTTGCCCAGCGCCAGCAAGGCGCAACCCCGTAACGCTGCATTCTGATAAAATCCTGGATTCAGCGACTCTGCCTTGTCCCCGAGCGACAGAGCAGTTGGCGCATCCTTCTTTTTTAGAGCGCGCCGGCCGTCCGTAAGGAATTGTTGTGCCTGCCGCGCGCGCTCGAATTCGCCCGAAGCCACCATTGGGTCAGCAGAGACCGTTTTTTCCGGAAGTTCATGAAAGAAATCCTGCACATCGAAAGCAACAAACTTTCCGAGTTGATTCGGAGGTGAAGCAGCCCAGAAGATTCCATCAGTCAAATCCATGACGGTTGCATGTGTAGCGATCAGGGCATTCAGGGCGCCACGGTTGCCATTTCCCTCGAAAGCGCCGCCGGGCAACTTTCGGTCGCGCAAAAAATCCACTGCGTGCGGAGGGTCGATCTTGCCGTGCGCCGCCTGAATCAATTCGGTCATTCGCGCTTTGCGAGAGGTGGACGTGGCCTCGACCATTTGCTGTTGATTCCGGGGCCCATCGCGCAGTCCCGCGGTCTCGAAATGATTCGCGCAAACGATCCAATCGCCTTCAGCTTCGCGAACCTGGATCGCATCGGGCGTTTTCTCTACGACGATAAATTTTCCATCAGCCTTGCTGCCGATCAACCAGAGAGTCGAAACAAAAACTTTCGTCCCGCGCAAAATGTCCATTGTTTCAGTTAGATTGTGAGCCTGCTGCAAAATGTCGCGCGCGACGATTGCGACCGGAGTCGCCGTGTCGCGGGGCAAACTCGAAGGCGCCCCATTGACCGTTACGGATATTCCTGCGCGGTTCATACCTGAGACGACGCCCGCCATGCCGGCCCAGGAAAGCGATATGAACGGTATTCCGCGGTCCGGTTCGCACATCACAACGACGCGGTCACGGCTGAAAACTTCGGCAGCTTCCCAATCAAAGTTGCGGCCAGTGAGCAGATGACCTTTCGCGGTTGCCTGTCCCCACGCGCCAAACGAGGTGCAACCGGCGCGCGAGACGAGCGGGTTATCAATCATCATATAGGAAACATCATGGGCCGCATGGTAATTAAGGACGCGATTGTAATAAGGACCGAATTCCGGATGAGTGTCCGGGCAGCCGACCGTTGCGCCGAAAATCTCCATCCGGTAATCCGCGGCGATGTAGTCCGTCAAATTGCGATTGCGGTAAATGACATACCATTTTAACACGGTTAGGACGCAATCATTCGGGACGTAGCCATGGATCATTTTGATGAACTCATTTTCAAGCGTGTGAATCTGTGGCTGGAGCAAAACCCCATTGGCATATCCTAATTCAAATGGCCGGCCTTTGAGATAGACGGTAAGCAAACCCTCACGATGGCCAACCCAGGATTGTCCGAGCCAGACTTTGCCGTCGTGTTCCCCGGTCTTTAATTGAAGGATGGAAGCATTCGCAGGAATTGGTGGCGGCCTGGCAGTCCAGCTTCGCAACAGCAACCCGCCGGTCAACCAGCCTCCGAGCGCAAAAACGATTGTTCCGAGGAAGATTCGTTTCAGCCATCTCCACTTCGGCTTGCCGCGATGTTCGGTGACGTTAGTCGCGGGTCCGTCGGCCATTCTTAATGCGCCGCGACCGGCAGTCTGCGTCGTTGGATCGTCAAGTGCCATTTGATCTGACCAGCTTCAATATTGTCTCTCCGGCAGATTGTCCTCCGACTGAAAAACTCGCCCGGATTCCGATACATCCCTCGTTCTCCGAGACCTTTAAATTCATGCTTACCAGCTCCGCCGGAACGATTGGTCGCAAAAATTTAGCCTTGGAGATCTCTCGAATGCCAAATCGCTCCCCGAGCAACCACTCGGCGCCGAGCCGTGCCATTTCCAGTTGAAACACCCCCGGAACCAACGGCTGTTTTGGAAAATGACCAGCGAATACCGGATCAGCCGCAGCAAATGTGAACTCAATCGAAGCAGTGCCGTCGGGCTGTTGTGAGAAATCGCCGATACGAGCTGCCGTAATGGACGCGTGCATCGTCACGGCTTTGGTGCTTTCGACGGATCAAACAAACTCTCCGGCTGTGGTCCGGTCTTCGTTTCCACAATTCGCAAGTCCAGTTTGTACCAGAAATGTTTGATCAGAAAATGGTTACTATCGAGCATTTGCACCGGACATTTCTTTGGCGTATGCGCGCCGAAAATGCACTCCAAATCCGCTGCGACATATCGGCGAATCCAATCCGGCTTGAACATTGGGCTCGACTGCATCACGTACACCGTGCCGTCCGGCTTGACGAGGAGATCTGCCATGGTTTGCCCCAACGCCTGGCTGATGATGAGCCGTTTGCCGCCCGTTTCGCTCAGCGCAAGGTAACCTGTAAGCGCGAATTGCCGTCCTCGGGCAGTGAAAATCGCGCGATGGGTCATGAAAGCATTTGCGGGGAAATGTCGTTCAAGTGCTCCAGCATTGGTTTTGGATTTTTCGGTTGCACACCCCGTTACCAATAGATTGGGAAGCAACGCAAGAATCGTAAGCCTGACTACAGCCTGCAGCAAAAGCGGATCCGCCGCGCAAATGACGGTACTGGCATGACGAATAACGAAACCCGCAAAATCGGCTGGTGTGAACGTCCTTTCGTCATTCGACATTCGATTTTGTTTCGTCATTCGACATTCGTCATTCGGATTTCGAACCCACCCGGGACTTTTGTTACACGCTGGCTAGGGTCCTCGTCCAACCGCTTTTTTGATTTCCGCAACATCCACCGGCTTGTTTTGATCGAACGTGCCCGGCGGAAATTTCACATCCCGATGTTCTTCGCGAAAAAGAATTCGAGTCAGGTCTCCGTTCGGCTCGTTCATCACCACTTCACGCGTCGTCGAAAAATCCGGCAACATGTGTATCTCCAGCGACGAGAGCACCGACCGGATCGATTCATCCTTTGGTTTCAACGTTACCACTGCGACGACGCCGGTCGCAACCGAGACATTGAAATCCGCAGTCAGAGCATCCATTTTACCCTGGTGCATGAGTGACATCTGCTCCATGACCCGGCGCAACATTTGCGGAAAACCGAGCTTAAGCTTTTTCCATTGCCCATCCTCTTTTTCAAATTGAGCCACAGACTGATGATTGCCCATCAGGATGGATTGAAACGGCGAAGTTGTTTCCCAGCGAATTTGATCGGGCCGTTCGATCAGCATAACCCCCTCGCTCTTCAACGGTTCAGAAAACAATTTGAGCTGCCGTTCCTGCGTGAACTCGAAATAAACCGAATTCATGGCAGACATTTTACGGTGGAGGTCCACCAAAACGGGAGCTGGTTCAGTTACTGGATGGAGCGATGCCTCCGCTGCCGCAGCCGTCATCCCTGCGAGAACAACTATTGCGAGCACCCACCTCGTTGTTAAATTCGCCATCCCTTCACGCATTCAGTGATTCAGTTTGAGTTCAGCAATTGATCCAACCGCACTACTTCATAGTCCAGCGCCCGCAGCCTGTCCAATAGTGTTTTCACGGTAGTAATCAGCCGTTCTGCCGGAATGTTTCCGTCGTGCAGCAAGACGATGGTACCTGGCTCAATGCGCCGACAAATGCGTGAGACAACCTCTTCCGAGTCCGTCAGCTTGGTGTCCAGCCCCCGAGCGCTCCAACCAATCACCGTTAATCCCGCCTCACGTGCTGCACGAAACACTCTCGGATTCGAAAGCCCCATTGGCGGCCGAAAACATGTCGGTGCGATGCCCGTGGCTTGGCGTATTGCTTCTTGCGCCTGGTTCAATTCGGTTCGCAAGCGTTGGACAGTAAAAAAATTCGTCGCATTGCTGTGAGCGTAAGAATGATTTTCCAAAAGATGCCCCTCGCGCACAATCCGCGCCGCAATATCTGGATGCGCTGCAACCCGCTTGCCGACGCCGAAGAAAGCCGCCTTCACCCCTCTTTCAGCCAGCAGTTCGAGCAATGCTGGCGTGGAGCGCTCATCCGGACCGTCATCGAACGTTAGCGCGACGCATTTTCGGCCCCGCGGCCCTCGGCAAACAAACCGTCCAAACAAACTTAGTTGCGGAAATGCGACGCCCAGCCCAATACAAGCCAGCAGAAAAATCACTGCGCCAATCCCGAGCCCGACACTTCGCGCCATCAATGCCAACGCGCCGAGTAGAATGCCGATCGCAAGGATAAAATGGTATCTCGTGAATCGCATTCAGAGGTGATCTTATCGCCGAACAAGAATCATCCCTTTGCCGCGGCGCAACGCAAGCGTGTATAACAGAACTCCACGTTTTCCCTGCTGAACCAGACCGATAGCCCTCGAAAATCCGAAACCCGACGCGGCATGAAATTCTCCGCACAGTTGCTTGTAAGTTTGATGTTCGAGCGTTTTGCCAACGCGCTCCGACAGATTCGTTATGACTGCCTGGTACATCGGGTCCAATGCGGGCGAACCACCTGCGCCACTCAACACAACATCGATGTCTCCGAGATCAATCCTTGACGCAATCCAATCAGCCTCTCGTTTCGCATCAAATGGCCTTCGGTATCGCCCGACATGCACTGCCGTTATTTTCGCCAACGGCTCCGTGGTGTTCTCCGGGAGCACCAGATTCGCAGCCACGGCTCCTTCCCCCGGGCGCGTTTGCTCTGTCCACAACCCCCAACGTTTTCCAATGCTCAGAACGTATTTGTTCAGCTCATCCACCGCGCCAGCAATGGCACAATCAACTTCTCCAGACCATAGCTGTGACATCGCTTGCCAAACCGCGCACTCAAACGAAATCTCGCCCATTGTCGGCGCTGAGTTCAGTCCACGCGCCTGTTGATCAATTGCGATTTGCGCCGCTGGAGCATTGTGGACCGAGCCAGGAAAACGTGCGGGCATCGGTTCACGCTCGTCCTTCGAAATGAGATTTTCAATAAACACAGCCCCATCTTCCAGGCAACCCATGCCTGTGCCCATTGCAATCGCGACCCGCTCTGTGGCAGTAGTCGAATGACTTCCTCGCGCCGCTATCAACGCCATTTGCACCATCCGGTTCAATCGGCGTCGCTGATTCGGACTCAGCGACTCCGCCCCGGCCAAAGTTCCACAATGATGCGACAGCACAATCCCTTCAGGAAGTGGTGGATCGATTTGGCGATGCACAACCGCGCCCGGACCGATTACACCAATTCCCGCTACTGCGGCTGCCTTCGGTCGAATGGAGCGTGCCCGCACGGGCGATTCAGGCCGGGAAAAAATCAACACGGCATTATTTCCACCGAATCCAAATGAATTGCTCATCACATGCGTCAGTGATGCCTGCGTTATTTCTTTGACCGGTTCGATTCCAATAGCTGGATCGACCGTTGCGAAGCCGATGTTCGGCGGCATCTGGCTCCGGCGGAGTGCCTCAATGCACACGGCAGCTTCAATTGCGCCACTCGCTGCAAGCGAATGACCAAAAAACCTTTTCGTGCTCGATACGGGCGGTACTCGTTCGCCGAAGACCGTCTTCAACGCATTCGCTTCTGCAACATCATTATCACGCGTCCCGGTTCCGTGCGCATTAACGTAATCGATCGCTCCCGGTTCGAGATTCGCGCGACGCAACGCCGACTGCATCGCCGCCGCTGCGCCCGCGCCTTGCGGATGCGGCGCAGTCGCATGATACGCATCGCAACTCGCTCCCCAACCGCTCAATCGAGCCAAAATCGTCGCCCCTCGCCGGAGCGCAATCTCTTCCGCTTCAATCACCACCATCGCCGCGCCTTCGCCGAGACTCATTCCCGCTCGGTTCGCGTCAAACGGCCGGCAGCCAGCGCTGTCTACCAGCAACAATGAATGAAACCCGCCCCACGTCATTCGGGACAATGAATCCGCTCCGCCAGCCAGCATCACATCCGCTTCACCAGCCATAATCAAGTCAGCCGCAGTCGCAATCGCCAATGCGCCCGATGAGCAAGCCGTCGCCACCGCCATGCTCGGCCCGTACAAACCGAAATCGTCCGCGATGATTTCTATGGCAGACGCGCACTCATGAAAACGAGTCGGTCGCACACGCAGCTTTCCTTGTTTGATGAGCGCTGTAAGAAATCGTTCGCTGTCAAAAGAGCCGCCGACCGACGTGCCCAGCAGCACACCGGCGCGCTCGGCATAGTCTCGCAAATCGATTTTTGAAGAATTAATCGCCTGCCGCGCTGCCAGCCAGGCAAGACGATCGCTGCGCGAACCTCGCAATGGCGCGCCCAAATCCGTCAAATCGCGCCGCACTTCTCCCGCCAGCACCTGACCGTAGCGCGGTGATTCAAACAAGCTCAACGGCCTGAGCCCGCTTTCTCCTTTCTGAATCGTTCCCCAAATCTCCTCCATTCCGAATCCCGGCGCCGCCACGATTCCGATGCCGGTAACGACTGGAAATCGCGCGCCTTCCACAGCCATACCATTTACTTCGCCGTCTGCTTGGCCTCGATAAATTCGGCCAGCGTCCGCACTGACCGTAAGGCGGGCCGCCCCTCCTCGATGTCCTTGATGACGATTCCGTAGTGTTTCTCCAGCATTACAACCAATTCCAGCGCGTCAATTGAATCCAGGCCGAGCCCCGTTCCGAAAAGCGGTGCGTCATCCTCGATTTGCTCGGGAGTCACCTCCTGCAACCTCAGAGACTCGATAATTTTTGTCTTCAGTTCGTTCGTCGAGACGTGCATGTCAAATGTATGGTCCATTCGAGAATATTCTACCGCTCATCGCAATTGGGCGGTATGAGTTATTTCGCTACTTCCTGCAGCAGAAATTTCAGCGAGCGCAGTTCCTCGCAGATTCTCCCGCACAAACTAACGCGCACACCGACTCCATGTCACGGTGTTTTTCCTCCAGGGCGACTCCGTTTGTCCCGCGCACGAGAAAGACCGCGCGTACCTGCGCCTTTGGCTGCACTCGAATCAGTTCCGAAGCTGCGGTTGTAATGACGTCGCAAGCCACGCACACGCAGCCATCCACCTCTTTCCGCTCAATCAAATCCCTCGCTTCCGGCAACAGCGTCGCATCCGTTCCCACGAAACAAAGGTTAGGTCCTGTCAGGCGGTAGCGAATTGCGATCTCGCCAATGGCTGAACTTGGCAACGTATACGCAAATAATGTCGGGCTCGGCCCACCAATTTCTTTTCGTCCTTTCCAATACTCAATATCCGTCGGCAACGAGCCTGCGCTCACCGCCAGGCACACGCCAATTCGACTGCGGTCCATCTTCTCAAAATTGATTCCGAGCCTTTCCACTGCCAGCAGCGCCAGTTGACTCAACAAATCCATCCGGCCAAAACGGGAGCCCATCTTGGCCGTTGATAAATCGGCTTCAGTCACGATGCCGGCTGCTGCGACGACGACTTTAGCCATAGCCGAGAACAATCGCCCCGTTAATCCCCCCGAAACCGGTGTTCACTTTAAGCACGCGATTCATCCGATTCGCACGGCGCGCTTCGCGCACTAAACTGCTCGGCGCGCCCTCAGCCGCGAGCTTCAATCCAGGCGTTCCCGGCAAACAGCGTTCCTGCATCGCTAGCACGCACAAAATTGTTTCCACCACACCAGCAGCGCCCAGTGTATGACCCAACATTCCTTTTGAACCGCTGACTGGCGGACACGAATCTCCAAACACGCTCCGCAGCGCGGCCGACTCCATCGCATCATTGAACGGCGTGCCGGTTCCGTGCGCGTTGATGTAATCAAGCTCCTGCGGGTCCGCTTTTGCCAGACTCAGCGCCGAGCGAATCGCTGCGGCCAGACCCGAACCGTCACGGGACGGACCCGTAATGTGATTCGCATCGTTGCTGTTGCCCCATCCAAGGACTTGGATTTGTGGATTAGTGGATTCCTGGATTAATGATTTTCGGGCCAGAATGATCGTCGCGCCGGCTTCGCCCGGACTCAGACCCGCCCGGTCTCGATCAAACGGGCGGCAGCCTGCCGGATCGAGCGCCTTTAAAGCACTGAATCCGGCCATGACAAAAGCCGACAGATGATCAACGCCGGCCACGAGGGCTGCATCAGCTGCCCCGCGTTGAATCAGCCTGGACCCCTGTTGAATTGCAATCAGGCCCGATGCACAGGCGTTGGAAACGCATTGCACCGGTCCCTTTGCGCCGTGCGCCGCGGCAAGATCCGCCGCCAGCAAATCGCCCTGCAGATGCCGCCTAGCCATTTCGGAACAATCCCGTCCGTCCGACAACCGTTCCAGCGCTTCGATATTCGCCTTGGTCGTTGCCAACACGAATCCAATCCGATCAGGAGTGATGGATTGCAGAACGTCTCGCCCTTGCTCACAAGCCTCTCGCAACGCCTGGTTCGCCAGTTCGTAAGCAGGATCGTCGTCCCCATCGCCATTCTGAAACACCGCGCCAACGATACTCGATTGAAATCGGCCATCGTTAAACCGTTCGCATTTTCGAAGCCCGCTGGCACCCGTCCGCATCGCAGTTCGAAGCGCTTCTACGCCCACACCAACCGCACTCGTTGCGCCACAGCCAGCGATGACAACGTCAGGGAAATCCCGTTGGTCGAGGTCAGGCATAGAGCGATAGTTGGCCGGAAGCGATCAATTGACCTTCGCATTTTACTTCGCCTGAAACCAACAGCATCGGGCCGAAACGTTTAAGTTCGCGAACATCGATCTGCAATGATTTTCCAATTGGCGCACGCACTTGAATTCGAAAATCTGTGACCGCCGCCAGCATTCCACCAATGTTCGCGCCCGCTTTTCCACACCGTCGCGCCCGCTCTCCTTGTGCGGCAGCCACGGTCTGCGTCATGCATTCCACCAATGCCGTTTCCAACACGACGCCGTCCGAAACCGCAAAATCGCCTTCTCCGAAAATTGCCGTAGCCGTTGCTTCCGTATCTGTGCAACGCGTCAACTCTTCAATCCACAACATCGGCCCGCGATGCGGGAGCAAATTCTCTATTGCGCTCACATTTTTCAGGGCAGACGCTTCGCTACTGCCGGAGTTCCGAGCGGGGTGCCCTCGCGATTATCTGTCTCTGCCCGCGCTCTGGGTTGCGGCTTCGAATGCTCGTCAGACTCCTCCCAAAAAGGATAAAAATTATACCACTGCAACGGATCGCATTTTACAATCGATTCAAGATCGCGCGCAAAACGAGTTGCGCAATCACGTAAATAAGCGTCGCGCTTATCATGCGCTGGCATCTGCGGACGCTGCGGCGCAAAGCCGATAAACCGATAATGTCCGCCCTGCTCTCGCAAATTAAACACATGCACCAATGGCGCGCCGGCAATCGCGGCCATCACGTACGCACCGATTGGGAATCGCGCCATTCCTCCGAAAAAAGCTATCGGCGCAGAAGGGCTGCCATACGCTCTATCTCCCATCATCGCAACAATCTCACCGCGACGCATTGCTGCCACCAGCGGGATCGTGTCAGTTGGCGAACCGGTCAGCGGCACCAGCCGAAAATTCGCTTTCGACGACTGATTCAAAAGCGCACGGATGCCTGGTGTTTCATGATCGAATCCCGCCACGTTCACCGGCACATCCAGCCGGCTCAGCAATTGGCCGGCAGCTTCCCAATTGCCAATGTGAGCCGTCAACAGCAACACGCCATGCCCTTCAGCAACTGCGGCCCTCAAATGCTCTTCACCGTCAAACGAGAAAGAGAAGTGGCGCGTTTTGCCCGCCAGAATCGCTGTCCGATCAATCAGCGCTATGCCAAATGACAGGAAGTGTCGGAATACCAACCAGCGCCGTTTCCACCACGAAACCTTCCCATAGACACGCTTATGATAATCCATCGTTGCCTGCATATCCGGCGAAGCGAACGAATAGTACGCGGCCACTGGCGGCAGCAGCGCATAGGTCAGGCGAAGCCCCAAAACCCGCAATACCGTGATAAAAAACCAAATTCCGCCTCGCCCGCCGCGGAGTCGGCCTGTGCCCGACCAATGTTGTGATCCAGGCGATGGCATATGGCTCATTGATTAATTCTTAATTTCCGAATCCCGGAAAGAATCGCCCCTTAATCTCAAATGGACGAAATGCTTTTGTAATGATGACTTTCCCCCATCGTTCAAAATTCATACGCAAACACACCCTATAGCCAATGCATTCTTCTAAGGTTCTGACTTAGCGTCCAGTAGCGTTTCTCGGTCTTGGTTCGTTAACCCTTTTACTTCAGGTCCCAGCATTTCGGCAAGAAGAATGCGGCTCCCGGGTGGCCGCTTCTTTCCCCTACACCCTGCCCTCGACCCTCGGCCTTGCCTGCGTCAGCCTTTCCGGCACAGCCCGCATTCTGCCAAACAAACTCAGCAGCGGACCCGTTAATGTCGTCGTCGCCAACGCCATGATAACCAGCATCGTAAAAATCCGTGGAGACAAAATTCCCAGGTCCAATCCGATATTCAACGCGATCAGCTCCATCAACCCTCGCGTGTTCATCAACGCTCCCAATTGCAGCGCCTCACGCCAACCCATACCCATCAATCGCGCGGAGATCGCCGTCCCACCCAGCTTGCCGCTCGTCGCCACGGCCAAAATGAGCAGACACAACAACCAGCCTTGGAAATCGTTAAGCAGCCCGACTTGCGTCCGCAAACCCGTGAAGACAAAAAAGAGCGGCAGCAATAACACCGAACTGAAATTCTCGATCCTCAAACTAAGTTTATGCCGAAAGCCGCCAGCTTCAGGCATAATTGCGCCGGCCAGAAACGCTCCAAATATCGCATGGATGCCTGCGATTTCTGTCGCTAAAGCCGAAGCCACTACGACGCAAACCACAATCGCAAGCGCTCCCTTGGACGGCTCGTCTTCGACCTGCGCAACGCCCAGCCAACGAGGCAACACCCGCCGCACGCCCCAAACCATCACTGCAATGAATGCCAGCACTAACACTAAGCTCATCGCCGAACCTGCCACACTCGACGCCCGGGCAATTGCAACGACCAATGCGAGCACGCTCCACGCCGTCACGTCATCCACCGCTGCACAAGTCACCGCCATGCTGCCCAGAAACGTTTTCGTAAGATGCCGCTCCTGCAGAATGCGCGCCAGGACGGGAAACGCTGTGATGCTCATCGAAATCCCCATGAACAGTGCAAAAGCCACAAAGGTCGCTCCCGCTGCCGCCAGATGTGTGTATAGAAACCACGCCAGGACAACACCCAGGAAATAGGGAATTACAATGCTCGCATGGCTGACTACCACCGCCATTTGCGCTCGCCGTCGAATGTGCGTCAGGTCCAGTTCCATTCCCACCGTAAACATGAATAGGCAAACACCAATCTGGCTCAACAATCGTAGCGTGCCTGCTGACGCGTCGGGGAAAACAAAGTGAAAACCATCCGGCCATACCAATCCAAAGAAAGACGGCCCCAGCAAGATGCCCGCTACCATTTCGCCCACGACCGAAGGCTGGCCGCAGAGCGCGAAGGCGCGGCCCGCCAAACGTGCCGTCGCTATGATTATCAGCAATTGCAGAAACAGCCGGCTAACCGGGTCTTTAAGATTCCGGACCAGTGCCGACAAACCCGATCCTTCCTCAACTCGAGGCGCATTGGCCGTTCCGGTTGCACTCACTGTTTCGGTTGTTGCCGCTGGTGGCGATGGAAGTTTCTGTCCAAAATGCAAAACCGCCAGAATACCCAGGCCGAAGAGGGAGACGAGCACGAGATAGTAAACGGCCGATGGTTTCAATTTCTCTCACATTGTCAGCCCGGCAATTCCGCCGCAAGCCGATCCGCTGCCGCCGATCCGAAACATTTTACCGGGTTTCCCCCCACACGAACTCCTTTGTTCACCGCGACGAGACCCACTAGAATGAATCCGTGGATTAGGTTTGATTTAGGGCATGATATGGGTGAAAAGGACCTGAAGAGAGCCGCCTGGGAAAATCTTGGCGACAAAATCAGCAAGCGGCTCTGGTTTCTCGATAGCGAAAAGTTGTGCGCCAGAGCGCGGCGTCGTACGGGACTCGAAGAGTTTGGCGGTCCTCCCGTCGATGAGCCATTACAGATTCTCACCGACAGCCTGGAACGCGAAGCCAATCTTCATCCGCTTGGCCGTTCGCTCTTGCGCATCCATCTCCAATCACTTCTGGAAACTCGATTGCGCCTGAACGAAGAATGGCGAAAAAAATCGCATCTGGCAGACATCCCGATTCTTCCGCCGATCTTTGTTACGGGCATGCCGCGAAGCGGTTCTGCGTTCTTGCATGAATTGCTCGCGGAAGATCCCGCCAATCGAGCGCCGCGCGTCTGGGAAGTCATGTTCCCCATCCCAATCGCCCGTTCAGCGCACCGCGACCCGCGCCCGCGAATGGCCGCCACCCGCCTATGGTGGTTCCGCCGTTTGGCTAAACGCCCTGATTCCGTTTATCCCATGCGCGCTACCACCCCGCATGAATGCGTCGCCGTCCACAGTTACACACTCTTGTCACAGGAATTCATCTCGACGGCACGCATTCCGAGTTACGAAACATTCCTTCGCTCAACTGACCTCACTCCGGTATATGCCTGGCAGAAGCGTTTCCTTCAATATCTGCAACTCGACTCTCCCCGGAAGCGTTGGGTCTTAAAGGCTCCCGATCATGTCTATTGCCTGAAACAACTCTTTTCAATCTTCCCAAACGCAATCGTCATTCAAACTCATCGCAACCCGCTCGAAGTGCTGAGATCGTCAATCCAATTGACCGAGGTGTTGTACAATCTTTTCGCCTGGCCCGGCGACCGCAATCAACTTGCTGAGCGCGAGGCCATGTTGCTCGCTCGAGCGATGGAACAATTTATTTGTTTTCGCGACGCTCATCCTGAATTGGAAAATCGATTCATTGATATCAGTTACTCCGATCTGGTCGCCAATCCTTTGGCAGCAGTCCTTCGCGTTTATGAGCGAGTTGGTGCAACGCTTTCTGAAGAAGCGGTCAAACGAATGCGCAAACTCATCTCTCAACGCGCTCGCTACCGGAAACACAATCCCACGCTGACCGAATTTGGCGTCGATGTCCTTCGAGAGGCGCGCCGATTCAGCCAGTATTGTTTCAGGTTTGGAGTCCCTTGCCAATAAGCACTCGGTAACTCCAATGCATGCCCCAAAGCGAGTTGAATCTGCCGAAAAATCGTTCTCTTCCTCCTCGTTGTCGTTCTCGTCGTCGTCCTCAATTCACTATCCCGATGGATGTGAAAAGGCAAAAGAACCGCATGAAACGGTCGCCTCGAATCCTCGATCAAAACGCGACCAAGCTCCGACAAAAGCGTACCATCTCGTGCTATTGGGCGTCGGAGTCGCGTTCCTGGCGTATCTTATCTCGAAAATCGGGCCGCGAGAGATATGGAAAGAGTTTACATCCCTGGGATGGGGTTTGATTCCATTAATTCTGGCTGAAGGGATTGCGGAAATGGTTCACACGTTAGGCTGGCGGCATTGCATGAACGAGCCGTATCGCTCATTGCCGTGGTTCTTTCTCTTTCGGGTTCGGATGGCCGGGTATGCGATCAATTATCTCACTCCGACGGCTACGCTCGGCGGAGAGGTGACAAAAGGAACGTTATTGGCTTCGGCCCATAGAGGGCCCGGCGCTGTGACGGGGGTGCTGATTGGGAAACTCTGTTTCGGATTCTCTCACCTCTTGTTTGTCGTCGCAGGCTCGCTCTTCATTCTTTCGACTGTGAAGCTGCCGCCAGCACTTTGGATTTCGATGCTCTTCAGCAGCGCATTGGTGACGAGCGGGATGATAATTTTTCTCTTCATTCAAAAGCGCGGAAAACTTGGAGCATTCATTCGCTGGTTGGTCGAGCGGAAGCTGGGTGGGCGTTTATTGCAGAGAGCGGCTGCTGGAGTAACTGAAATTGACGAAGCGCTCAGAGTCTATTACCGCGAACGCGCCGGAGAGCTGCCCTGCGCGATCTTGTGGCATCTGCTCGGTTATTCGATTGGGATTGCGCAGACGTGGTATTTTTTCAGTCTGTTGAATCGAACTTCGTGGGTTGTCGCTGCTGCAACGTGGTTTCTCGGCATGTGGTTCGACCTGCTTACCTTTGCCATGCCATTAGGCCTCGGAACTCTTGAAGGCAGCCGAATCATCGCGCTCAGGGCGGTTGGCTACAATGCCTTGTTGGGAATGACTTACGGAGTAGCTCTTCGGTTGGCGCAACTGTTCTGGGCAGCAACCGGCCTCGTGAATTACGCTTTCCTGGCGTCCCGCAAAATACCCGATGACTGCGCAAAATAAGAACTGAATGCAAAAATCCCGCAGGTAAGTAGTGCTCTTCGCCTGCGGGTTTTATGCCTGTGTCCTGGAAAATTCGTGCTTATTTCGCCACGACTTCGATCTTGGACACCGTCAGTTCTTTCTTTCCGTCAACTTCCTTCACCGTTCCGGTGGCGGTGACCTTTTTGGCTTCTTTACAAAGGTCTTCATGAAAGTCTTTGCTGACTTTGTTGTCCGTCAGATAGTAAGTGACCTTCTTGCCATCTTCCGTCGTCTGGATGGCATTCTGACACTTCTCGGTTTCTTTAAGGATGCACTTGGCGCACTTGCCTTCGCCAGTGATGGTGACTTCCTTGCCGTTTTCATCGGCAAAAGAAGGGGTCGCCAGCGCGAGCAACAGCAGCCCCGCGAGGCCCGTAATGACAGCAATGTTTCTCTTCATGGATATTCCTTTTCAGTTTTGGTTTTTGTTTGGTCGCGATCCCAGGGATTTAGCGGTCAATGCGCACCGATTGTGGTCCAAACGAACACAACGCATAGGTAGGTGAAGACCCCATACCGGTGTAAAACGTCACGCGTAATCCAAACTGTCGCTGAACGAACGGAGCGAAATTCCTGCCGCTCCCGGGCACTCGCGAATGGATCAGTCGCAGAGGACTCGGTATAAACGTGAAAATATGCCGCTTTGCCTCAGTTCAAGAGATCGGCGAATTCTCGCAGTTCCGCTGCATTTAGATCAGAGACCGCACAGTAATTCATCCCCGCTTCCTGCCAGGAAATGAGGTTGTATCCTTTTGCGACGCCGGGCTTCTTACTTGTGTTGCGATCACCCGTAGTCGGCCAGACGAACAAATTAATCACGTGTTTGTTGCGCTGATACACCTCAGCCGCAACTGGCCGATTCTGCAAATAATCAAGGCGGCCACCGAGCAGGGGAAACCCGTGCTCAGCCAGATTTGTCACGGACGGAGCAAAGTCAATTTTGCCATCGAACCAGGGCTTGACCGTGTGCTGATCGGATGAAGCAACATCGGTTAAGTGATTCACCATCATCGAGCGGACATGGCCTGACACAACTTCTTCGGTAAGGCGTTTATCCGCGGACGGCACAAAAGAGATGGCGAGAAGGATGACCAGCGCACTTGCTGCGACCGGAATGAACCATCGAATCCATTGGACCCACGCTTCTTTGCGAACAACAGCACGCTGGGGCAAGCGCACAGTTCCATTTTTTGCACAGGTTGAGGCCCGAATGCGATTGCTCAAATTGCTCGGCGCCCGAAAGTAAAACGTCGAGGACTTGAACGCGGAACTCAAAGCGCGAATATTGTCCACCTGCTGCGAGCACGAGCGGCAGTTGCTTAGGTGTTGTTCAAATTCCGTCGCGCGGACCAGGTCCAGTTCTCGATCCGCGTAGGCGTGTGACAAAGCTCTAATTTCTTGACAATTCATGCGGAAATTCGTGGTTGACGACGATGGTGAAGGGCCTCCTGCAATTGCCGGCGCGCGCGCGCCAGGCGAGACATGACAGTTCCGAGCGGAACATCCATCACGTCAGCGATTTCTTTGTACGACATGTCCTCCAACTCGCGAAGAATAATGGCTTCCCGAAATTCTACGGGCAGTTCGCCGATGGCATTCATCACTTCCTGATGATCGGTGTTCTTCAATAAAAAGCCTTCCGGATTGAGCGCCCCGTCTTGAATATTTTCGATTTCTTCGTCAGATATTGTCCCTACTTCGTGTTTCCGGTTCTTCGCGAGCCAGGTGTAAGCCGCATTGCGCACAATCGAGAGGAGCCAGGAACGGCTGTTCCCGCCGCGAAAACCCTCAAAGAATTTGAACGCGCGCAGAAAAGCATCCTGCACGATGTCTTCCGCATCGTGTTCATTGCGCGTCAACCACCGGGCCAGGTTGTACGCCGCATCCAAATGCGGCATGATTACTTCCTCAAAACGCGTTTGTTGTTCCGCTTCGTTCAATCGCTTTTCTTTCGATGCAGATCGCATCTGCATCTTATTAAGAGACCACGCAGTCCGCCATTTTGTTCCCGGAATTGCGATTTTTTTTAAATTCGCCGAATTTCGCTATTCGCCGGAATATTTTTCAACGACGCCAGTCTGGAAGGTTGAAACAAATCAACCGAACACTACAAATGGAAAACAAAGCTCGAATTTCAGACAAAATTACGCAGAACCACGACACGGATGGGATCGACCGTCGCGGTTTTCTCAAATGCATGGCTTGGGCCGGCACGGGTGTGCTCTGGTCAATAAGCGGTGGCATTCTTCGTTCCGAGACGTTTAACCAAGTTGCCAATGGCGCAACCGGCATGAGCGGAGAACTCAATTTCGTTCAAATCAGTGACAGCCACATCGGCTTCAATAAAGAGGCGAACAAAGACGTGGCGGCGACTCTGCGCGAAGCCGTAGCAAAAATAAATGCGCTGCCTGTCACGCCCTCGTTCATGTTGCACACTGGCGATCTGACTCACCTCGCCGAAGCAGAGGAATTCGACGGCCTGGACCAAATTCTGAAAGACTGCAAAGTGCGCGACGTTTTCTATGTCCCGGGCGAACACGACGTTCTCAACGATAATGGCAAACAATATCGCGAGCGGTTTGGCAAAGGCTCCCAAGGTTCGGGTTGGTATAGCTTCGATCAAAAAGGCGTTCACTTCATCGGCCTCGTTAACGTAATCGACATCAAGGAAGGCGGGCTCGGCGTGCTTGGCCGTGAACAATTGGAATGGCTTGAAAACGATTTGAAAGGCCGCTCAACCAGCACTCCCATTGTCTTGTTCGCGCACGTACCGCTGTGGACGATTTATCCAAAATGGGGCTGGGGCACCGACGATAGCGCGCAAGTTCTCGGTTATTTAAAGCGCTTCGGTTCGGTGACGGTCCTCAATGGCCACATTCATCAAATCATCCAGAAGGTGGAAGGCAACATCACGTTTCACACCGCCATGTCGACTGCCTTTCCGCAACCGCAGCCCGGCGCTGCGCCGAAACCGGGACCGATGAAAGTGCCGGCGGAGAAATTGCGAAGCGTCCTCGGGGTGACCAGCGTCAATTATGTCGAAGGGAAGAATACATTGGCGGTCGTGGACACACCGTTGCAGACATGATGCATGACTTGTGATCTCACTTTTGAAGAAGCGCGATGAAGAAATTTCGCTACGCATTTAATTTGGGGTGGCTGCTTTTTGGAATGGCGGCCACTCCGGGACTCCATGCAAGTCCTCCAGGTCTCAGCCACGAGGCAAAGCACGGCCAAGATTTATTCGCGCGCAACTGCGCTCATTGCCATGGGGATGATGGTCGCGGCGACGAAGGGCCGGACCTTCATAACTTGAAAAAAAGCGATGCGCGCATCACGAAATTTGTTACTCAGGGCATCAAAGGGGAAATGCCCGCCTTCGGCGCCAAACTGAACGATGCGGATGTTAAAGCGCTCATAGCCTTTCTTCGCACGCTCAAAGACTGATTTTCAACCGAAGGCTCAGCCTTGAATAAGCCCCGCTTCGGGAGTGTGCGGATGATTATGCATACGCTCGATCTTTCAGCGTGGAAACATCACCACGATTATTGCGGCGACTTCACCGCCGCCATGCCTGACGAGCCGAAATTATTCAGCCAGTTCGATGATTGACTTCGCGCCGACCTTGGGTACCTTGCGTCCGTGCTTTCACGGCTGCCCAAACTGCTGCTCGTATTGGCGCTCGCCTCTTCCATCGGCGTGCATTGGGCGTTCTTTCAAACCCTCGCCTGGGCGCAGATGGTCATCAGCTATTCGCATGACGCTTCCCTGACTGAGGCGCTGACTAAGACGTTCGACGGCAAACATCCGTGCAAGCTTTGCAAGAATATTGCCGAAAGCAAACGCTCCGACAAAAAGGCCGATTCCGATCTCGATTTGAAAAAGTTTGAATTTTCGTTTGTGCCCTCCGTTTTCATTTTTCGCGCACCCGCTTTTCTCGACGATTCGCGGCCGGTCAATCATTTCGCTGCGGCTCTCGTCCAACCTCCTCCGGTCCCTCCGCCTCGGCAACTCCCCGCCTGAAGTTACATCCTGAGTAAGTGCACGGCTTATCGCAGGCGACTCTCCCTCGTCTGATGTAACTGCGCTAAAAGCGTGTTCTCGAAGTTTTTCTGCTCACGCATCGCGCATCAACGCATGACGATCAATCCATTTAACTTATTTTGACCCATTTAACTCAGTTTACATTTTGCCCAGTATGAAAAATTTGTTCCCGACAGTTCTTTTAGCAGCGTGTGCCCAACCGGCGCTCGCCTGCGATTTATGCGCCATTTACGCCGCAACCGAGGCGCAGGGTTCCGGCAGTGGGTTTTTCGGCGGTCTTGCCGAACAATATACCCAGTTCGGCACCCTCCAGGATGATGGCCACAAAGTCTCCAACACCATTGACCAGCACATTTATAGTTCAGTTTCGCAGATATTCGCCGGCTACAACTTCACCGACCAGATCGGCGTTCAGTTCAACCTGCCTTTGATATATCGCGAATTCAAACGCCCCCGAGGCGCTGTCATCGACAGCGGCACCGAATTTGGCGTCGGAGACGTCTCGTTGATTGGCAATTACATGGTCTATCGCAAACTCCACGAGAAGTACACGTTCACCTGGAACGTCCTCGGGGGGATCAAATTCCCTACCGGCAACTCCAGTCATCTCAAAGAGTCCGACATCGAAAGTGAAAACGGCCTGCCTGAAAGCGGCATTGGCGGGCATGACCTCGCGTTGGGCTCCGGATCATTTGATGGCGTCCTCGGCACCGGCATTTACGGCCGCTGGCAACATTTATTCCTCACCGCTGGTTTCCAATACGCCGCTCGCAGTGAAGGTGACTTCGGCCATCAATTCGCCAACGACTTCACCTGGGCTGGTGGTCCGGGTTATTATCTGGCCCTCACCCATACTTACACCCTTGCACTGCAAGCGCTCGTCTCCGGCGAATCCAAAGGCAAGGACACTGTCCACGGCGTTCCGGATGGCGACTCGGCCGAAACTATCGTCTATCTCGGCCCGCAAATCGATTTCACCTGGTCCAGCCGCCTTAGCGCACAACTCGGCGTCGATATCCCGCTGAGCATTGACAACAGTGGCTTGCAAGCCGTGCCCGATTACCGCGTGCATGCTGGTTTGACGTGGCGATTTTGACGGCGCGAACTTCGGAACGCCGGGCTTCTATCAAAATCGCCACGAAATCCCTCCTCGAATTTCATAATCGGCAACACTCTGAAACCCCTTATTCGCAATTCGCAATGGCACATCCACGCCGGCATTCGCGCTGAAATGCTCTCCCAATGTGAAGGCAAGAAACGGCCCCATATACCAAGCCGTTTCACCCGTCCGATTGGAAATCTGCCCAATCAGTTCGTCGCGCCCCAAAGTGTAGTAAATAGCGTTGGCCTGAAGGCTCAACGTCCACGAATCGCCGAGGAATACAAATGCTCCCGGACCGCCCGACACGATCAATTCGTTTCCATACTGAAATCCGGCCTCGCCTTTTGTTCGAAGGTAATATTGGAACTGCCCATTAAAAAACCATCGCTTCCAGCGCGCGTTTGCGGTGAGCCCGAACACTCCATCGTAAGAACCCGATCCCAGCGCCAGCATGTGCGGATGCACACTGGCCACCGAATGCCCCAGTGGATCGTGCGGCGTGCCCGGCGGCAGAAACGACTGAAACAGCCTTGCCTGCGCTACTTCGTTATCGAGCCGACCCGCGTCGCCAGTCGGAAATTTTACTCCACCCAGCAGGTTCAATGATATCCCATAGCGCATGGTCGTTTTTTGAAAAACCGTCACGCGCCCGATCAATGCCGCATCACCCAGGCCGACCTCCGTGCCTTTTTCTGTAAATAAAACCGGCGGCGCTGTCAGCGAGTAACGCAAATCCGTTCGCCGAAAATTCAAGTACGTTAGAGGAATATTTAAGCTAAGCCCAAGCCACGAATTGAAATTGTAGCCAGGCACAATATGAGTGATCGAGCTATCGACATAACTCGGATTCGAAACCGTCACCTCTTTCCCATCGAATTGCGGCGTACGATAGGGAATGTATTGCTCGGATATAGTGAACAATAACCCGCTCTCAGATTGGCCCTGCGCACTTCCGGCATTGTAAATCGCGCAAAGTTCACATGCTCCCGCGACATGCGCAACGAATAGGAAGGCCAGCGTCGAAATCAGCCTCGTTCGCATTCGCTACGGCGTGACGTGCAGCCGGTAAAAGTGATTTCCCGGTCGAAGATCCGGAACGATATAATGGTCATTGAACGGAAGAGTTGGCGCCGTATAGAGATTAGTCCAGAGGGCGTTCGTCCCTAGCTTGTCTGTCGCCTGCAAGATGTAGGTTCGATTCGCATCGGTATCAAAATGCAAGAGCACTCCGTTAGTCCCATTGACCGACCATCTCTCAATTAGGTAAATCGTGGGCGGAGTAGCGAGCGCCAGACTTCGGAGCAGAAGGGTGAAGATCAGACCGGCTATGGCAAATGCCCAGCCACTCCTGTCAAATCCGGATTTTTTTCCGTAACCAACCATTCTCTTCATGGGCATCGTTCTACACGGCAACACGATCAGCGCTGGCGCCGCCATCGTATCACGCTCGTTATAAGACGTCATTCTCAAACAATTGTTCCCCGGTTTCGCTGTGTTGCACCTCGTTTCAGCGCTTCAACGACTAAACACCGGCGATTTCTTGTTGATTCTTACTCGCCATTCGTTTCATCCTGATCTCACCAAACGCCCATTTTATGACGAGACCTGACTCAAATCTGGAGGAACCGGATGGAAATCAATGAAGCTCTTGCCGACTCTCTTGCTCCAAATGCTGCCGCAATAAAAAATGCCCGCGGAGTCGTGCTGAAACGGAAACTTGTCGGCCTCTTCCGCTCCACCGATGGCACTCTCCTTTTCGGTGACTGCAAAGGCAGCGGCGCAGAAAATTATCGCCCTTCGGCGGATTTCGCCGATCCATCCAAACCTGTTTTCCGTTGCACCTGTCCCAGCCACCAATTCCCTTGCAAACATTCCCTCGCTCTTCTTTACGCGCACGCTCAAGGCGGGAAATTCGTCGAAAAAGAAATCCCGACCGACATTTCGGAAAAACGCGCCAAAATCCAGGTTCGCGCTGAAAAGAAAAAGGAGGAGGCCGACAAACCACGCCAGGTTAACACCAGCGCTCTAAAAAAGAAGATTCAGACCCAACTCACTGGCCTCGACCTCCTCGAATCCCTCATCACTGACCTCATGCGCGCCGGTCTCGGAACTCTCAACGCCAAATCCGCGCGCCAGATTGAAGAACAGGCCAAACAACTCGGCAACGCGTATCTCCCGGGCGCTCAAAATGCACTCCATGCTCTGACCGGCATGTTCTATCGCTCTGAAATCAGTTCCGAGGACGAACTCAAAGCCTCCGAACGCGAACGCGTCTATAGCGCTGCCCTGGATCAATTGAACCGGCTGCACTCGCTCTGCAAACAAGGCCGCAAGTATCTGCAAACCCGTCTCGATGATCCCGAACTCAAACCTGAAACTGAATCCGACATCGCCGCATGGCTCGGCCACGCCTGGCAACTGCGCGAACTCAAAGACGTCGGCCTTGTCCAAAACAACGTCGAACTCCTTCAGCTTGCCTTCAATTCTCACGACGACTGGACCCGTAGAGAATTTGTTGAAACCGGCGCCTGGTTGAACCTCCAAACCGGCGCAGTGCAACTGACCCGAAACTATCGCCCATACCAGGCGGCCAAGTTCATTCGTGAAGATGATTCCTGTTTTCACGTCGTCGTCACCCCGGAACTTTGCGTCTATCCCGGCAACATGAATCCGCGCGTGCGCTGGGAAGCGATGGAACCGCGGCCAGTGACCAGGGCCGATTACTCGCGCGCCCGTGAATTTGCCAGGCCCGATCTGAAGGCGATCATCAAAGACGTCAAATCGCAACTCAAGTCGCCCCTCGGTGACCGTCATCCCTTTGCCCTCATTCGCTATCGCGCTCTTGGCAAAGCCGGCGACCATCCCGTGATTGAAGACCCGGCCGGTGAACGATTGGCGCTAACCGATTCCACCCGCGAAAATGAACCAGCGACGCTCCATCTGCTATCGATGCTTCCGGCGACAGCTCGTCACGATCAGGTGATGCTCGTTCGCTTTCATCATGACCTTGATTCGCAAAACCTCCACGGCAAACCGTTGAGTATTATCACGGAAAACGAAATCATTCGTCTCGCTTATTAAAGGTGACTCGATGAGCCTCGCATTAATTCAGGAATCCGCCAGAGAAGTCCGCCGACTTTCCATCGCCGGCAGCAATCTCGCCGTCGGCGATTTTCGTTTAAAAAAACTCTTGCCGCCGCTCGAGCAGGCCGGCGCCAAAGTCCCGGTCTTCGCGCAGGTAGCCAAAGCCATCAACGATCTCGTCAACGGCAAGGAAACCGAATCCGCCGCCAATTTGCTCAGCCTCAGCACTCTTATCAACGCCATCCTTTACACACAGGGCCAAACCGGCGCGGAGGGTAGCTATTCCAACCTTGAATTATTTGCGGCCGCGTCCTGCAACACCAGGACTACCGCTCGCGTCCTCAAACCCCTCGTTCAGGCGCTGACCAAAACCGGCAGTGGCCGTTTTGAAATCGTTAGATCGGCAGTCGAGCGCGGCGCGTTCAACGACTTGCGCCTGATCGAACCCTCCATCCGTGCCCTCGACGATGTCTATCCCGAGTTGGCCGATCTCGTCATGGAAAAAATTCTCCCGGCCTACGGCTCGGGTATTGCGCCGTTGCTGAAATCGAAGTTGGATTTGAAAGGCAAGAAGTGCGATGCGCGTCGCCTGCAAGTCCTTCACCAACTCGACCCTGCGAGTACCGTCGAACTCTGCAAAACGGCGCTGGAAGAAGGTTCACCTGATGTTAAAGCCGCTGCGATTGGCTGCCTCGGAAAACATGAAGATTGCTTGCCTCTTGTGTTGGAGCAAACCAACGCCAAGAACAAAGTGCTTCGCGCCGCCGCTCTCGAAGCTCTTGCCGAACACGATCGTCCGGAGGTCACCAAAATATTTAGCGACCTGATAAAAGGGAAGGCACTCGATATCCTTGCTGGCCCGTTCCGCGCCATTCGCAATCGTCAGGTTCTTAAATCTCTTCTCGACGAAGGCCAGCGGACCTTCGAAGCCGTTCTCAAGGGCGATGAAGACCTACGGTCTCGCTTCTGGGAGGTTCTCGCCTGCCTCAATCAAAGAAAGGATTCCGAAGTCGAAGAATTCCTGCTCGTTTGCATGAAGGACGGCGACAAGGTTCTCAAACTGAAGTCGCCGAAGAAATCTATCATTGGCGCAGACGACCTCGTCGATCGCTTAGTGTCTCTGCTCTACGATGTCGGTTCCCAGAAGTCTCTTGAAGCAATACTTGCCAAGCGCGACATGCTGCCTGCCACCGTCGCAATGCCCATCATCAACAGCGCTTTGCGCATCTGGCCACCGGCGAAAGTGTACGAAGAATTTTCGCCACTCTTGGCCGAAAAGAAAGGTGCCGGCAAAGCGAAGAGCGAAATGCTCCAACACGTCATTCGCATGACGCGCGGCGGCTTTTTCTCGTACGGGTATGACTTCGGCGCAATCGACGAAACCAATCCCGATTCGAAATGGCTCGAAAAAGTCTCATGGGACCCCCGCTGGCTCGATGCGGCTATCAAAGCAGATTTGCCTGTAATCGTTTGCTGTTTCGCCGAACCCGATCACAACGGCGCGATAGCTTATCTCGTAAACCAGTCACAGGACAAAAAGTCGGACGAAGCCGGTTTGATAATCAAAGCATTGGCTCGCTGCAAGTATCCGAAAGTCACCGAGACCTTTCTCAACGCTATTACCGCAAAAACGAAGAAAGCAAAATTCTTTGATTACGATCTCCAGTTCCTCTTCAGGAGCGCGCAATTCCTGCCTCCTGCCGATTTGCCGCAACTCGACGCCTTTGCCGCGAACCTGGACGAAAAATTCATCGATAAATATCTCGAAGCGCTTGCGCCATTGCGGCCCGCGAACCAAGCGCCCCAAACTCCCCCTCCAGACCCTACTTAATTATGGCAACCAAATCTGCAAATGGCGATCTTCGTCTTCCCGGCGAAATCCTCTTCGCCGAGGAACTCGACGCCCTAATCAAAGCCGAAAAACACCCAGTGCCTGCCGGCTGGCGAATGTCGCCCCGCTCGGTCCTCATTTACATCTGCGGCGGCAAAGCCGGCAAGATGGACATCACACCCAAATACATCGGCCATCAGCGGCTCGTCGAAATCGCCATCTCGACGCTCGTCACCGACCGAGCTCTCTTGCTCATTGGCGAACCGGGGACCGCCAAATCCTGGCTCTCCGAACATCTCGTCGCCGCCATCAACGGCGACTCCGCCAAAGTCGTTCAAGGCACCGCCGGCACAACCGAAGAACAAATCCGCTATACATGGAACTACGCGATGCTCATCGCGCGCGGGCCGAGCAACGAATCGCTTATCAAAAGCCCCATCTTCAGGGCCATGGAAAGCGGCAGCATCGCCCGCTTCGAGGAAATTACCCGTTGCGCTTCCGAAGTTCAGGACGCACTCATCTCTCTTCTGTCCGAAAAGCGCCTCTCCGTTCCCGAACTCACAACCGAAGTCCCCGCCCAACGCGGTTTTTCCGTCATCGCCACCGCCAACACTCGCGACCGCGGCGTCAATGACATGTCCGCCGCCTTGAAGCGCCGCTTTAACATCGTCGTCCTTCCCGCGCCCGCTGACCTGGAAACCGAAGTCTCCATCGTCACCAAGCGTGTCGGTGAACTCGCTTCCAGCCTCCAATTGCGCTCACAAATTCCCAACGAAGACGCCATTGCCAAAGTCGTCACCATCTTCCGCGAACTGCGCGCCGGCCAAACGCTCGACGGCAAAAACAAAGTCAAAACTCCTTCCGGCGTCCTCTCCACCGCCGAAGCGATTTCTCTCCTCGCTAACAGCATGGCTCTCTCCGGCAATTTCGGCGATGGCAGTGTTAGCGACAACGACCTTGCCTCCGGCCTCCAGGGCGCGGTCATCAAAGACGACGATAAAGATCTCATTGTCTGGAAAGATTATCTCAGCAACGTCATGAAAAAGCGTGGAGCTTCCTGGCGCGGCCTTTACTCCGCATGTCAGGCGCACGTCGGAGAATAAAACTCGAAGCTCGAAATCCGAAATTCAAAGTAAACTCAAATGTCCAAATTCGAACCGGGGACCCGGAATTTAATAAGGCGCAGTGCTTCGCCCGGCAGAAATCCCAAAGGGATTGCGCCCTCCAGCCCAGGGTTGCGAGGAACGAGCTACCCTGGGTTGGCGGTCATCAGGGACTCTACCAACCCTGAAAGGGTTGCGCCAAGGCGAGTCGCCCGTGTTACTCGGAAGCTGCGCCCAATTTCCTGCGCGCTCCTAAAGGCCTCTTCCTCGTTTAACTCATTTAACCTTGGTTGTGGCTTTGCAACCTTGTGAACCGCGTGGCCTCAGCCCCCCACATTTTCGGCGTCCGCCACCTGTCCCCCGCCGCAGCCTGGCATCTGCGCCAATTGCTCGACCGCGTTCGCCCCAAACTCGTTCTCATCGAAGGTTCCGATGACGCCGACGATCTCATTCCGCACGTCGTCAGCCCGAAATCAAAACTCCCCATCGCCATTCTCGCCTATACCGCTGACGCTCCCGTCCGCACATTCTGCTACCCACTCGCGACTTACAGCCCCGAATATCAGGCGCTCGTCTGGTGCCAGGAAAACAAGGTCAAAGCGCGCTTCATGGATCTGCCCTCCTCCGTTTTTCTCGGTCTCATGGATCGCGATCATGGCACCGCCGTCCTCGTTCCCGACAAAAAAGACGATTCCAATGGCGACGAGGATGACGAAAATTCCGAGGACGAGCCAGCATCGCCCGAGACAGCTCAAAAACCCGTGCATGATTCCGTCTATGACAAAGTCGCGCGCATCGCCGGCGAACCAGACTACGAAACTTACTGGGAACGTCACTTCGAACAACTCCGCGAAAAAGACACTTACTGGAACGCCACACAGGCCTATGGCCAGGAACTTCGCACCCTGGAAGATTTCTCGACCCGCATGGCCGCCGAGAATCTCGTCCGCGAAGCCTACATGCGCCGAAAAATTCAGCAGGCCATCGCCGACGGCTTCAAACCGGAACAAATCGTCGTCGTGACTGGCGCTTTTCACGCCTCGGTCCTCGGCCCAGAACACCCGCCGATGACCGATGACGAACTCGCGAAACTTCGCCGCCGCGAATCGAAGATGACCCTGATGCCCTATTCCTTTTTCAAGCTCTCTTCGCAATCCGGCTACGGCGCAGGCAACCACGCTCCCGCTTACTTCGAGATGGTTTGGAACCAATTTCTCAGCGCATCGTCAGACGAATCCGAAAAGTCCGACCCGTCTGACAGATGTTCCCTCGCCACTCTCTTCCTCACCAAAGTCGTCCAGGAACTTCGCGCTTCCGGAACTTTTCGTTCCACTGCCGAAGTCATCGAAGGCGTCCGCCTCGCCGAATCGATGGCCGACATGCGAAATTCTTCGCCGACCCTCCGCGAATTGCAGGATGCCGCCGTCACACTCCTCGGTCAGGGCGATCCGTCCGTCATCCGTGAGTCTCTCCTGCGCGTCGAAGTCGGCACCGCCATCGGCTCCCTCGCCAAAGGCGTCAGCCAAACTTCCATTCAGGACGATTTTTACCGTGAACTTTCTCGCCTGAAACTCGATCAATTCAAAGCATCCGTTAAACGCGACCTCGATCTCGACCTCCGCGAAAATCGCCGCGTCAAAAGCCAGGAAGCCGCTTTCATCGATCTCCATCGGTCGAGCTTCTTGCATCGTTTAAGCGTTCTGGAAATCCCATTCGCTCAAAAAGTCGCCGTCAAGCAGGAAGGCACCACCTGGGCCGAACGTTGGTCCCTGCAATGGTCTCCCGAAGCCGAAATCGCCATCGTCGAAGCCGTCCTGCTCGGCGAAACCATCGAACTCGCCACCGCCGTCAAATTTAAACAACGCCTCGACACCTGCACCTCAGTCGCTGACGCTTCCACTGTCATTCGCCAGGCCTGCGAATGCGGCATGAGCGCCTCCATCGAACTGGCCCGACAAACCCTTCAGCGCCTCGCCAATGACTCCACCGATTTCATCGCCCTCGCCAGTGCCGCTTACGACCTTGGCCTCGTGATCCGCTACGGTGACGTCCGCCAATACAACGCCGAACCGCTGAAACCGCTGCTCGAACAGCTCTTTCTTGAAGGCGCTTTGACCCTCGTCGGTGCAGCTGGTTGCGACCTCGCTGCCGCCAAAAAAATGCTCGGCGGCATCAACGAACTCAACAAAGTCGCTTTGGATTATACCTCCCTTATCGACGAACCACTCTGGATCGGCGAACTCCAAAAGCTCGCCCGCGCCGATCACCTCAATCCTCTCCTTTCCGGTTACGCCTGCGCCCTCCTCGTCGAACGCAATCTCATTTCCAACGAAGAACTCGCCCGCGAAGTTTCCCGCCGTCTTTCTCCCGGCATCGAAGCTGACCTCGGCGCGGGCTGGTTCGAAGGACTGTCGAAACGCAATCGTTACGCCCTCCTCACCCGCCTCATTCTCTGGAAAGAACTCGACAACTACGTCGGTTCGCTCACCGATGACGAATTCAAACGCGCCCTCGTCTTTCTCCGCCGCGCCTTCGGCGACTTTAGCCCCGCCGAAAAACGCAGCATCACCGAAAACCTCGGCGAAATCTGGGGCGCAAATGCCGATGCCGTCAGCGAGGTCCTCAGCACCGAACTCACCGAAAAGGAAAAAGAAAAACTCGACGACCTTTCCGGCTTCGACTTCGAGAATCTATGAGGCGCATTTTCCAAACTTTGGACTTTGGACCTTGGACTTTGGACTAATTCCATGCCCTCCACCCTAAACAAAGAGCAACTAAAACGCTGGCGTCTCATCCTCGGCCAACACGCCCAGGAATCCCTCGCCAAAATGGCTGGCGCCGGCGGCTGCGAACTCTCCCCGGAACAAGCCGGCATGGATGAAGCCCTCGCTGCCATCTACGACGAATCCAGCGGCGAAGGCGCCGAGGGCGGGCGCCGTGGCCAGCGTTCCGCAGGTCTTGGCCCCTCCGCTCCCAATCTGGCCAAATGGCTCGGCGACATCCGCACCTACTTCAAAGAAGACGTCGTCACCGTCATCCAAAATGACGCCATCGAGAAAAAAGGGCTGACCCAGCTCCTCTTCGAGCCCGAGCTGCTCAAAAACGTCGAGCCCAACCCGCAACTCGTCGGCACCTTGATGGCCCTCAAAGGCCGCATTCCCGAACGCACCAAGGAAACCGCGCGCATCGTCGTCCGCGCCGTAGTCGAAAAAATCAAACGTCTGCTCGAACAAAAAATCCGCCAGGCCGTCATGAGCGCCCTCAATCGGAACGAACACTCTCCCCTGCCCCACGCGCCCTCTATCGACTGGAAATGGACCATTGGCCGCAACCTCAAAAACTATCAACCCTCTCTCGGAACCATCGTCCCCGAACGAGTCTATTTCTTCTCTCGCTCCCAACGCTCCAATAACTGGACCGTCATCGTTTGCATGGACCAAAGCGGCTCCATGGCCGAATCTGTCGTTTACGGCTCCGTCACCGGCTCCATCTTCGCTTCGCTACCGGCATTGAACACCCGCGTCGTCGCGTTCGACACTGAAATCGTCGATCTCACCGAGCAATGCGGCAACGATCCGGTGGACATGATCTTTGGCGTCCAACTCGGTGGCGGCACCGACATCAACAAAGCCGTCGCCTACTGCGAAAAATTCGTCACCGATCCCGCCCAAACCATTTTTTTCCTCATCAGCGATCTCATCGAAGGCGGGAACCAGGCCCAACTGATTCGCCGCATGAAAGAAATGGTCGAATCTGGCGTCCGCGTCATCTGTCTCCTCGCGCTCTCCGACAGTGGCATCCCGACCTTCGACGAAAACGTCGCCAAACGCCTCGCCGAAGTTGGCGTTCCCTGCTTCGGCTGCACCCCAAACAAACTTCCCGAACTCATCGAAGGCGTCCTCAAAAAACATAACCTCAAAGCCCTCGCCGCCCGCCTCGCCACGAAGAAGCCGTCTTGAATCCTGTTCTTTCCTCTTAGAGCGATTGCCAAAACTAATTCCTCTTCGCAGAGGTGGGGCGAGCGTCCCCGCGCGCCGCTTCCTCGAAGTTTCTTCAGGCAGTCGGTACAAATCCTTTTCTTACGTTTTACGTTTCACCTTTCACCAGATCATCGTTTCTCCCGCATCTGTGTCTATCTGTGTTCATCTGTGGTTGAATTTTCTTTTCTGTGTTCACTGCGTCCTCTCGCGGCTAAATAATTCTCGCCGTTCCGTTCGTCCCGCCCTACACTCATTCATATTTCCATTCGCTCCGCACCGTTCATGAACCGGCTGTCAAAACGCCACGCTTTCACCCTGATCGAACTCCTCGTCGTCATTGCCATCATCGCCATCCTTGCTGCCATGCTCCTTCCCGCGCTCGCTACGGCCAAAGTCAAAGCTCAGGCCACCAAATGCGTCAACAACCTCAAACAAGTCGGCATTTCTTTGCAACTCTACGTGGACGATAACAAAGGCTCCTACCCGCTTCACGACGGCTGGGCCGCTCTCGGCGGCATCACCGGCACCAACGATCCACTCGGCCAATACGGCTCACTCGTTCAATCCACCAATCGCCCGCTCTACTCCTACGCTAGAAACCAGGAAATCTTTCACTGCCCTTCCGACCAGGGCGATTCCTACTTTCCCGGCGTCATCAACAACTGCTTCTACGCTTACGGCAACAGCTACCTCGTCGAATGGAAAGCCGATGCCTTCGGAGTCAAAGCCGTCACCGGCTACGCGGGTGGCGGTACCGCGAGCTCATTAGGCGCTCCGGGTCCGGCGGCCAAAGAATCCGATTTCGCCAAACGCCCCGCCTCCAAAATCATCATGGCCGATTGGATCTGGCATCCGAACCGGCCCCTGAATCTCAGCCAGGCCAAATGGCACAACTACCGAGGCAAACGACGCCTCAACATGCTCTTCGGGGACAACCACCTCGGCCCCACCCCCTCCGTCCCCACTTGGGAAACCACCTCCGTCTCCCAAACCGCCGATCCAAACTATATTTGGTGGTGAACAAGTGGTGTATGGTCTGATCCGAAATGAACGATCTGGGAAAGTTTTTGGTGATTGTGGGATTGCTGATCGCTGCGATTGGAGTTTTGCTGTGGTCTGGCGTTGGCAAAGGATGGCTCGGAAGATTGCCGGGAGATATTAATTACACAAAGGGCAATGTCAGTTTTCATTTTCCAATCGTGACTTGCTTGATTGTGAGCCTCGTGTTGACGCTGCTCCTTTGGTTATTCAGGAAGTAGTGACACGAACCAATGGCTTTCTTGTAACTCCGCCAGGAGTTACCTGTTTATAGCACGCGACCACCCACACCCTTCCCCCTTTGTTTTTCAGCGGCGCGCGATGACACACGTATGAAATTCCGAACGGTTCCGCCGCGCGCCGCTGAAAAAACAAAAGACAAATCTTACGGACCCCTCCCGCTATAAACGGGCCACTCCGTCTCGCCACCGGTTCGCTCGCTTCCAAATACCCTCAAAACAAAATCGCGCATTCCGTGGTTAGAGGGCTCCTTCTTAATTCCACTTGCCAAAGCGCCGATGCGTTCTAAATTCGCCGCATGGATCAGACGGATCAACTGAGAGAATATTTGCCGGTGCTGATGCTCGGAATTCTGGCGGTGGTGTTTTCATTTGGGATGCTGATAGCGTCAGTTGCACTGGGCAAAACTGGAAAGCGAACACCCATCAAGGACACAGCCTACGAATGCGGCATGCTGCCGATTGGCGAAGGCACCGCGCGGATGTCTGTGAAGTTTTATCTGGTGGCGATGCTCTTCATCCTGTTCGACATCGAAGTCGTCTTTCTTTACCCATGGGCGGTCATCTATAAATCGATGCTCAAGGAAAATGCGCCAATGATTTTTGGTTCGATGCTCTCATTTCTGGTGATTCTGTTTGTTGGATATATCTATGCATTGAAAAAGGGAGCATTCGACTGGAAGTCATAAATTGGTTAGGGGTAACTAGAGATAAGTAATTGGTTCAAGAGATCGCGAGACGCTCCAATTCCTCACCAATTACTCATTACTAATCGCCAGTCCCCAATTATACCATGATTAAATTCGGCACATCCGGCTGGCGCGGGCTCATTGCCCGGGATTTTACTTTTGATAATGTCCGGCTCGCGACGCAAGGCATCGCGGAATATCTGAGGTCTCATCCCAGCGCAAGCTCTTCGCGCCAAATCATTTTGGGCTACGACACACGATTTTTGGGGCGCGAGTTTTCACTGGCTGCTGCCGAAGTGCTCGCGGCAAACGGATTGACTCCCCTGCTCTGCAATCGCGACACGCCCACTCCTGTTATCGCGCACACGATCCGGGCGAAAAAAGCCGCTGGCGGCATCAATATGACCGCCAGTCATAATCCGGCCGAATATCAGGGACTGAAATTTTCGACCAGCAACGGCGCGCCAGCCCATCCAGAAGTCACCAAAGAAATCGAGACGAACATCGTTCGACTGCAAGAGCAGAATTGGAATTTCAAATCCGCAGTCATCGGAACCTACGAGTGCAAGACCATCGATCCCCAACCTGATTACTTCAAACAATTGCGCAAGCTGGTGAACTTCAGCGCGATTAAAAAGGCAAAACTGAAGCTTGCCGTCGAGTTGATGTATGGCACTGGCCGCGGCTACCTGGACAAATTGCTCGAAGATTCCGGCGCAAAAATAACCGTTTTTCATGACGAAATAAATCCGCTCTTCGGCGGCCATCATCCCGAGCCAAATGCCGAAGGCATGGCTGAGGTCAGCAAATTCGTCCGCAGCGGCAAAGCGCAACTCGGCTTGGGGCTCGACGGCGATGCCGATCGTTTTGGCATCGTGGACAAGGACGGAACCTGGCTGACGCCAAACCAGGTGCTGGCGCTTGCGTTGTATCACTTGAAAAAGAATCGCGGTTGGACCGGCGCGGTCGTCCGGACGGTGCCGACCAGTCATCAGGTCGATTCAGTCGCGGCAATGCTCGGCGTGAAGGTCCACGAAACGCCGGTCGGTTTCAAATACATCGGTGCGTTGATGGAAAGCGAACCGATTATTGTGGGCGGCGAAGAATCCGGCGGCTTGAGCGTCAAAGGCCACGTGCCGGAGAAGGACGGGATTCTCGCGTGCCTTTTGATGGCAGAGTTGGTTGCAACTGAACGGAAATCCCTGGGCCGAATTTTGAAGGAGCTCGAAAAGCAAACCGGCGAATTTCACACCGAACGAATCAACCTCAAGATTCAGCCCGAGAGCAAGGACGCGCTGCTGGCAAAATTGGGCTCGGGTCTCGAATCGATTGGCCCGTTCAAAGTCGAAAAATTCATCACGACCGACGGCTACAAATATCTGCTTCCGAATTGCGAATGGGTCGCCTTCCGCGCCAGCGGAACCGAGCCGCTGATTCGCTGCTACATCGAAGCAAAATCCGCCACCAATTTGAAGAAACTGCGTTTAGCCTGCGAGGCGCTATTAAAATAGTTTCACCGCGGATGGGTGGAGATGGGCGCGGATGGGCGCGGATCGGGGGAGGCACGTGGATGTGGTCGGACAGGGGGAGACGCTGTTTGCGCGAGCTCGACGCAATGCACCATGCTCAATCGTGTCCTGTAATCCCGATTTCCTGCCACGCAAAACGTTTTTGTTTTCATAATGTGCTCTGTTTGGACCGAGTGGCTTAGATCGCGGTCCTTCTACTTATAGGAAAGAAGTTCAATTCTTGCACGGAGTTGCGTTGTAAGTTGCATGATGAGAAATGGTTAACCCCGATTTTCGAGTTCAAATTTGAGCTGTTCGGCGGCCTGGGATTCGTCGGGGAGCGGGCGCGGAGCGTTTTTGATGGCCGAGGGGTGGAGGCCGATTTTGGACTGCATCAGGCGCAGGCGATTGGATACCGTACCGACGGAGCAACGGCAGCGACGAGCCACCTGTGAGACGGTCATGCGCTGGACGCAGTAGAGTCGGAAGACGGTCAGGATGGTGGGTGATTTGGCGACGTGGATAGTATCGAGACGGTCGAGGATTTGGAAGGCTGCGAGGCGTGTAGCCAATTGCTCATCGAGAGGAGACGGTTTCATAATTTTTAGTTTTGAGCATGGCATGGGGGGTGGGACAATTACGGTCCTACCCCTACTTAAAATTTTGAGGGATAGGATGAGGAAAACTTATGAGCGAACCGTTGAACCGTTGAACCATTCAAGAAAAAAACAAACCGTCATCCATTCCCACACTCCGCGGGTTAAAACCCACTTCTCCCGGATCGGATCAGGACTATAGGAAAGTATCATGAGTAGCACATACGTGATTCGGTGGAAGTCGAAGGTCAACGGGCGCGCGGGTCGCGGAACCAAGCACTTCGAGCGTGCTGAGGCAGAACGCCTGGTCGAGGAACTAAATCGGGAATATCCGCAAATCGAACATGAGGCGGTTAAATGGAGCCCGCAAATGTCTGAGGGCACCGCACAAGAGAGGTCTGAGGATCCAGCCCTGGCTTTGGTAGAATGACCGCAAAAAATGGCGACCCTAACGGGAATCGAACCCGTGCCGCCGCCGTGAAAGGGCGGTGTCCTAACCGCTAGACGATAGGGTCGCTCAAGGGCGAGCAAATATAACCGCCGGAATTCTCCTGTCACGAAAATAAGGATGGGAAATAATACGTGGTGCGTGAGAGGAAGAGTGCCATCTCCTTACACACCTGTCAGAAGGACTTGAGCGTGGACGCCAAGCGCTTTAGCTATCCGAATGAGCGCCGCCAACGATATGTTTTCCTCCGCTCGTTCGACTCGTCCAAGATAGTTTGGATGAAGGTTGGCCTTTTCTGCCAAAACTTCGAGCGTAAGGCGAGCGCGTTTTCGTTTGGCGCGAATATTTTTTCCAACCACGACCCGGTAATCACTGGGGGACGGCACAGGACACCACAAAACCAGTTCGGTTGATTTCGCTCCACACCGCTACACGGATGATTCATTTGATTTTCTGCTTGCTTTCGAGCCGAAGGGACCGCAGCATCGAGGAAAGGAACAGAATGAAGATTATCAATATGGGAATTGCTGCGATCTTTGCGGCATCGTTCAGCGGAGTCGTTTGCGGACAGTCAAATCTAAACTTCAATGGGGCGAGCGCAACTATTGAAGGAGCGATACGGCTCTCTTGGAACAGCACAACCGGGGAAGTTTATCAAATTCAGGGAGCGGATACTCTCGTTGATCCTGACGATGGCACAACACCCTGGCGAACTCTCTACGACAATTATCCATCGCAAGGCACAAACACATTCTGGCTTGATACAGGTTCATTCCCTTACTTTCCAATGACTCCTCATCCCAAAAACTCCGCAGCGCGTTTTTACAGAATCTTTCTCGAAGAGACGGATACCGCACCCACTAAGCCAGATGTCTCAATCACGTCGCCAGTGACAAACAGTGCGGTTTCAAATGAGCTTACGATAACTGTGTCCGCGAGCACCGATCAGGCGGAGTTGCTAACGAAGTTATATGTTGATGGACAGGAGATGCGTAGCCCGATTGACCAGACAAACTGGGTTGACGACGCGACATCCAATCACTACTACTTGGACACGTATTCCATAAATACGTGTGAATGGCCGAACGGTCTGCACATTCTGTTCGCCACCGCCGAATGCATATCTTCATCAAGTAGTGGGCTGCCTAATAGTCTGCCCGCACTCGTTGGTCATTCAGTCTCTCCCTTCGTTCCTGTTACGTTTACTAATCTAATCACTCGAATCTCATTCTCGGAGCCTTTTTTTAAGCCGTCATTGGGACAGACACAGGAGGTTAAAGCAGTCTTCGCCGCCAATGTTGACTGGACGCTTCTAATCAAGGACGTGGACAGTAACACGGTCCGGACGGCCACAGGCAGTGGGGGCTCAATGCGGTTTGATTGGGACGGGAAAGGCAATGGCGGCACTAATATTCCGCCGGGGGTTTATTATTATTACGTTTCTGCACAAACAAACGGGGCACCTCTGTCATTAGGTGCAGAAGACGATTCATTTTCGCAAGAAAGCTTATCGAGCACATCATCCTCGGAAACATGGTATCCCCGGACGGCAAGATAGGCCCTCGCGGCGGGCCTAACGTCATATTTTATCGAGTTCCCCCCTTTGCCGCCGATTAGATCCAACGGCGTGTGGGTCGTTCGCGAACCGCAGCCGCCGATCGAAGTTCAAATTCCCGAGTCAGTTCAGGAGCAGTATTCACGATCTTTCAGCTCGGAAAGCTCCGGCGGAGGTAGTGATAGCCCGAGCCCCGAGTATGCAGGCCCAAATGCTCAGGCAGCGCCTGCTTCGCCTCAGCGTCCGCCGACCGCACCCGTCGCAGGTGCTACCGGCTCGTTTGGAATTGCTTATCAGACCTATAAAGGAAATGGCACAAACGGCTACGCGCCTGCTCGCCCGTTGGACAATCGGACAGGGTTTCGGACCTTCGTCACGTTAGCGGGCCAGAGCGGTTCCGTTCCGCCGCGGTACGCTCCATTGCGTAACGCGGATTATGAAGCCATCAACTTCGCGACTGAGATGCAGTTAGCGGGCTGGGAGATGGGCCTTTTGAAAGACGAGGATCATCTGAGTATCGGTGATCTTCGAGGCACAAATACGCCGCTAAACGGGGTCGATATCGCTTTCCTCGTGCTGCACGGAAATTATGGAACTTCGTTCGACTCCGATAACGACCCTCAACATCCGGTAAAGCAAATGTATTTTCCAATCGCTTCTGGCGGCGGTGCTACATATCTAAAATATTCTGAAATGAAAGTCGGGGGCGACGGCACGAACGGTCTAAAGTGGCTCGCATTTCCTGCCTGCTTTAGCCTATATCATGTCAACTGGTCGAGCATGCAAGGGCAACAAGTATATCCGTACAACCCTGGTCTCCACTTACTTCTTGGCTCTGACACCGCAGATTACACAACACCAAAACTAGGTCAAAACTGGGTGAAATCAATGGTCGGGGATCCAACTGCCACGCCGCCTCGGCCGCCCGTAACCATAGAAGTTGCGTGGTATGCCGGTGCTCAAAAGACATACAAGGACACGAACGAGCCCTTTGACGTTAACCCAATCAAGCTCACGGTAGCAGGGGACAGTGCTTGTCAAAATGACATGCTTCAGATGAAAACAAACACGGTCCTAAGCGGATCTCGCTTCTACGATACACCTCAACAGGTTTACCCGCCCTAATGAGGAAAGAGCGGATCTTCGTTCTCCTTGCGAAAGCCTGCGGTGTAGGCCTTTTGCAAACCTCATTATTTGTCAGTTCGGCACAACCTGCCAAGCACACAGATTTGGATGTACGTTGGGCGGCCCGGACCAATCCTTGGCCGGCAAGGCTTTGGGCTTACAAAGTCGAGCCAAACACTTTTTCCCCAGCCGCGATTTCTAATCTACTGCTCCTGACTGGCTTCACAACAAATGATAAAGCTGACTATGGCTCGAATGGGATGCTTTTCAGCAGTTCAAAAGTGCCAGGGACTTTGCGTGTCTCGTTCCCAGAAAGCACGATTCAATATTATGTCACTCTTGACTACGGTCCGAACAAATTGGCAAAAAACCTCCCCGACGAGAAAAAGTTAATGCAACTGACCACAAACTTCCTTTCGATTGTCGGCATCGACATTAAAGAATTGCTCCGGAAGAAGGAAACCGATGAGCCGGATATAAGATTTTTTCAGCAGCCCACTTTATATTTTGCCAACAGCACGACAATCACGAACGTTCCATATCGCGAGGCCAACTTCACCCGCTCCCTCGATGGGGTTCGGTTTATAGGCTACGACCGAGGCGGTGACGGCGAGGTCGCGTTCGGCGAACGGGGCAGAGTGTGTAAAATCAGGCTCTCATGGAGTAAAGTAACACGCGACAAACAGTTTCGGACTGTCACTCCCGACTGGATCGTGAAATGGATCCGTGGAGGCAACGTCGTTCCTGGACGCCTTCGCGGGAAAGCCGGTCCTGTAATCGACCAATGGGGCGAAGTGAAAACCATCACCATCAAAGAGGCGTGGGCGTGTTGCCGAGGAGAGGATTATTCGACACACCTCAAGCCTGTATTCCCGACGACGCTCACTCCCTTTGCATGTCTTTTGGCGAAAGTCGAGACGCCCGACATAAGCACTGAGGTTTTGATTGATTGCCCCATCGTCGACGAGTCCAAGGAGGCACCGCCAACGAAATCACCGTGAAGGTTTCAATAATCTGGACGAATTCATTCCCTTCTTCGGACGAATGAATAACGCCCTACACGAGCCGCAAACATGAAGGCATGTATAAAATCTTTGGAAAAGGTTCCGCCGTTCGACACCGGCCAGCCTACCTTCGTCGGGTGTTAAGGGTATCCTTTCCCGCAACTTAACTCCCTTGTTGCTTTGCCATTAGTCGTCTCGTAGTTTTGGCCGTGCGACCGGCATGAAAGTTTACGTTGACGGCAAATATTACAGCGAGCGCGACGCGAAGATCTCCGTCTTCGACCATGGCCTGCTGTACGGAGATGGCATCTTCGAAGGCATTCGTGCGTATCATGGCCGCGTGTTCAAGTTGAAGGAGCACATTGACCGCCTCTTTTGCTCCGCCAAAGCGCTCTTGCTGAACATCCCTCTGACCCATCAGGCGGTCATGGCCGCCGTGGTCGAAACCTGCCGTCGCAACAAAATCCGCGACGGTTACATCCGCCTGGTGGTCACGCGTGGCGCTGGAACTCTCGGTCTCAATCCGAATCGCTGCAAAAATCCAGCCGTCATCATCATCGCGGACAAAATCCAGCTTTATCCGCCCGAGATTTACCAAAAAGGCATGGACATCGTCACCGTGCCAACCACCCGCAACCTCCACAGCGCGCTGAACCCCGCCATCAAATCGCTCAATTACCTCAACAACATCCTGGCAAAGATCGAAGCCAACAACTCCGGCTGCGAAGAAGCCATCATGTTGAACGCCGAAGGCTTCGTCGCCGAATGCACCGGCGACAATTTGTTCATCGTCAAAGAAGGACATTTGCAAACACCTCCGCTTTCGGCCGGTGCGCTCTACGGAATTACCCGCAAAGTCGTCATGGAAATAGCGGTCGAATCCGGTCTGCAAGTCAGCGAACCCAATCTGACGCGCTATGATTTATTCAATGCGGACGAATGTTTTCTCACCGGCACCGGCGCTGAGTTGATTGCGGTTGTGAAGATTGATGGACGGGTCATCGGAACCGGCAAACCGGGTCGAGTAACAGAAAAACTGATAGCACAATACCGGACGTTGACTAAAGTCTCCGGTGAGCCTATATACGAGTAGAGAATTTATGTTGTGCTGCATTTGCAAGGAAAAGGAAGCCACTGTGCATTTGACTCAAACAGGGATTGCCGCGGATAAAATCCAGAGACTGGATTTATGTGAGAAATGCGCAGAGACATACGGCGTGAACGACCTGATGGGGTTGCCGTACGCCGAGCGGATACACGCTTGCGAGCAATTACCGTTTTCTGACCGCGAGGCTCCAAAGTGAAATTTTATGCTGTGCTGCATTTGTAAAGAAAAAGAAGCCACCGTGCATTTAACCCAGATCGCCGGCGACAAAATGCAAAAGGTCGACCTATGCGAAGAATGCGCCAAGACGAAAGGGGTGAATGACCCAACGGGCTTCTCTCTCGCAGATCTCTTGCTTGGATTGGGCGCTTCGCAGGAAATCGAACAGGCCGGCGGCGGTGTCGAGATTAAGTGCGCTCGCTGCGGCTTTACCCAGGCCGATTTCAAGAAGGCGGGCCGGCTCGGTTGCCCGGAATGCTATAAGACTTTCTCCGAGCCGCTCGAAGGCCTCCTCAAGACCATGCACAAAGGCGTACGCCACGTCGGCAAGGTCCCGGAATCCTTGCGCCAAAGCCGTGACCTCTCCGACCGGCTGAAGAACCTGGAAAAAAAGCTCGGCAAAGCCATCGAAGAAGAAGACTTCGAAGAGGCCGCCATCCTCCGGGATGAAATCAAGCAAACCAAGGCCCGCCTCACCACGACTGCCGTAATCTGACAATGGACATTCACTCTTTTCTCGTTCCGCCGGCCGATATCGCTAAGCGCAAAGGGCCCCATGACCGGATCGTGATGTCCAGCCGCGTCCGCCTCGCCCGAAACATCAAAGAAGCCGCTTTTCCAGGTTGGGCCAAGAAACCCGAGCGCGTTCGCGTCCTTGAGTTGATTCGGCCCACCATCGAAGGCCTGCCGGAGATGAAAGACTCCTTTTCCGAGACCATGGACAGCCTTTCGACCCTCGATAAGCAGATTCTGGTCGAGCGCCATCTCATCAGCCGCGAACACGCGGCAAAAAGCGCCGGCAGCGGGCTGGTTCTCAACCGCGACGAAACCCTGTGCTTCATGATTAATGAAGAGGACCACCTCCGCATGCAGGCTCTTCGCCCCGGATTGCAGCTTCGGCAAGCCTGGAACGCCATCGATAGCGCCGATTCCCAATTGGAGAAGCGGCTCGAATACGCTTTTAACGGCGATTGGGGTTATCTGACCGCCTGTCCCACCAATATTGGCACCGGCATCCGCGTCAGCGCCATGCTTCACCTCCCCGGTTTGGTCTTGGCCGAGCAAATCAACCCTATTATACAGTCCGTCAACAAACTCGGTTTAGCCGTTCGTGGTCTCTATGGCGAAGGCACTGAAGCCCTCGGCAATGTTTTCCAAGTGTCCAACCAAATGACATTAGGTGAATCCGAAAACGCCATTGTTGAGCGGTTGGAGAAGGTCCTCGCCCAAATCATCGAACACGAAGAAAACGCCCGCGCCACCCTCCTCGAGAAAAAGCCTAAAATGGTCTATAACCATATAGGTCGCGCCTACGGTATTTTGGCCAATGCGCACAGCATTTCCTCGAAAGAAACGATGAATTTGCTGTCCTTGATGCGTTTAGGCGTCGATATGGGGCTGTTCCCGGGCGCCGACCGTTCATTAGTGGACGAACTGTTCATTTTGACGCAGCCGGCCCACCTTCAAAAGCAGCATACTGAGAAACTTTCGGCTGAGGAACGCGACTTGCTGCGCGCAGATATGGTGCGCGAGCGTCTACGGCAGGTCAGCAGGCCGATTGCCAAAACACTCCCGCCCACGGGCGCGGGATTGGACAAACCCGAAAAGTGATTGCATTGTGATTTATGAGCGATGAAGCAATGAATAATTTTACCCCTCGTGCGCAACAAGTGCTCGCGCTGGCGCGCAAGGAGGCGGATCGTTTCAACCATAATTTCGTCGGCACCGAACATCTCCTGCTCGGTCTTATCAAGCTGGGTCAAGGCGTGGCCGTCAACGTGCTTCAGAAACTCGGCCTCGACCTCGAAACCGTCCGCATGGAAGTCGAGAAACAAGTCGGCACCGGGCCCGATCAAAAGATGATCGGCAACATTCCCTATACTCCGCGCGTCAAAAAGGTCCTCGCTCTCGCCGCCAAAGAAGCTAAAGCCCTCAATCATACCTACGTCGGCACCGAACACATTCTATTAGGCCTCTTGCGCGAAGGCGACGGCGTGGCCGCTCGTGTCCTGAAAAACCTCGATGTCGACATCGAGCAAACCCGACAGGAAATCCTCAAAGAACTCGATCCCAATTTTGCTGCCACCGAAGAAGGCGTCAGCGAAGGCTCCGAAAAGCCCGCTCCCGAAAAGAAAGGCGAAATCAAGACACCCGCCCTCAAAGCTTTTGGTCGCGACCTGACTGAAATCGCTCGCAAAGGCGAAATGGATCCCGTCATCGGGCGCAAAAACGAAATCGAACGCGTCATCCAGATTCTCTGCCGCCGCACCAAGAACAATCCGGTTCTGCTCGGCGAAGCTGGCGTTGGCAAAACCGCCATCGTCGAAGGTCTCGCCCAGGAAATCGCCCAGGGCAACGTGCCTGAATTGCTGCGTGATAAACGCGTCATCACTCTCGACCTGGCGCTGATGGTCGCCGGCACCAAATACCGCGGCCAATTTGAAGAGCGCATCAAAGCGGTCATGGACGAAATCCGCCGTTCCAAAAATATCATCCTTTTCATCGACGAATTGCACACCATCGTCGGCGCTGGCTCAGCCGAAGGCACTATGGACGCCTCGAATATCATCAAGCCTGCCTTGAGCCGCGGTGAATTGCAATGCATCGGCGCAACGACCTTGACCGAATATCGCAAATACATTGAAAAGGACGCCGCGCTCGAGCGCCGATTCCAGGCCGTCAAAGTCGAAGCTCCTTCCATCGAGGAAGCCATTCTCATCTTGAAAGGCCTCCGTCCCAAGTACGAAGAACATCACAAGGCCGAGTTTACCGACAAAGCTATCGAGGCTTCAGTCAAGCTTTCCGACCGCTACATCACCGATCGTTATTTGCCCGACAAAGCTATCGATCTCATGGATGAAGCCGGTTCACGCGCGCGTATCGGCACGATGACCCGTCCGCCGCAGGTCAAAGAACTTGAGGGCGAAATCGAAGAGATCAAATCCAAGAAAGAGCGCGCCATCAAGAACCAGGATTTCGAAGGCGCTGCCTCCATGCGCGACAAAGAGAAGCAAGCCAAAGAACGGCTCGAAGCCATCCTCAAAGAATGGCGCACTTCCCGCGAGGAAAAACGCGTCAAAGTGGACGAAGACGACATTCTCCATGTCGTCTCCAAATGGACCGGCATCCCCCTCCAACGCATGGAACAGGGCGAAATGTCGCGCCTGCTCTCCGTCGAAGGCGAAATGGGCAAAGTCGTCATTGGCCAGCGCGAAGCCGTTTCCGCTCTCTGCAAAGCTCTGCGCCGTTCCCGCGCCGACCTCAAAGATCCCCGCCGGCCCATCGGCACGTTCGCGCTGCTCGGACCCACGGGCGTTGGCAAAACATTGCTCGCCAAGACGCTCGCCGAACAACTCTTCGGCGATTCCAAGGCGCTCATCCAATTGGACATGAGCGAATACATGGAAAAATTCAACGTTTCGCGCCTGATCGGTTCTCCGCCGGGCTATGTCGGCTACGAAGAAGGCGGCCAGCTTACTGAACAAGTTCGCCGTAAGCCCTACTCGGTCGTGCTTTTCGACGAAATCGAGAAGGCCCATCCCGATGTCTGGAATCTGCTCTTACAGATTCTCGAAGAAGGTAAGCTGACCGATAACGTCGGACGCGTCGTGAACTTCCGTAACACGATCATCTTGATGACATCGAACGTCGGTTCCGACACCATCAAGAAGCAATCGTCCCTCGGCTTCTCGCCTATTTCTGACGAGAGCAGCTATGAAAAAATGCGTGAGAAAATCATGGACGAAGCCAAGAAGACCTTCCGCCCAGAGTTCCTGAACCGCTTGGACGACATTGTCGTATTCCGCTCACTCACCAAGCCGGACCTCATCCAGATTCTGGACTTGGAAATCACTAAAGTCATGGAACGGCTCAAAGTGCGGAACATCATTCTGCAACTTGATGAGAAGGCTAAGGACTTTTTAGTCGGCAAAGGCTACGATCCCGGCTACGGTGCCCGACCGATGCGCCGCGCAGTCGAACGTTCCCTGGAAGATCCGTTGGCGGAAGAGATCCTCAAGGGCTCTTTCCACGATGGCGAGCCGATTGCGGTCAGCGCCGACAACGACCGCCTCACCTTCTCGCAAAAGGCCACTGCCGAAGGCGCTCTCTCCAGCTAGAGGTTTCAATTTCAAAGAACGGCGCGATTTCTCCATCGCGCCGTTCCAGTTATGGCGTCCCAACCTCCTTATTCAGAGCCACTTACGTCGCAGATTGAACGAACTCCGGCTCTCGCCTGTCTCATCTTCAGTCCGCCATTACCCAAGAAACCAAACGCAACTCAGGAAATCAAAAATATGAAGCGAAAAATCATACTCATGGCAAGTGTGGCAGGGCTGGCTCTATTGGCACTGGCAACTCCAACATTTGCAGCCGAAGACGGCAAGGAAGTCACTATCACGGGCGAAGGCAAATGCGGCAAATGCAGCCTGAAAGAGACTGAGAAATGCCAGAATGTCATTGTAACAAAGGAAGACGGCAAGACCGTCAAGTATTACCTCACGCAAAATGAGACCAGCAAAGAATTTCACGATAACATCTGCAAGGAAGCCAAGAAAGTGACCGCCACCGGCACCGTCAAAGAAGTCGATGGCAAGAAAGAGCTGACCGTTTCCAAGATCGAATTGGCCAAGTAATCAAAAGTTTCATAGGGGTTGGTTTCGCCCGCAGCATTGAAATGGGTTCTTTGCTGCGGGCGTTTTGTTGGCTGGTAATTGGTAATTAGCGATTGGTGATTAGAGGAGTGCTCTAAAGGGGCCTAAGAACTTTTTGGCGGTTTCGCAATACGAACAATTGGGGCATAACCAGTTGCCAATTACTGATTACCAATCACCAATTACCCTTCCCCTTCGGATTTCTCTTTCGCCTCCTCTTCGCCTTCCGTACTCTGTTATCATGAGTCCCGCTGTTGGCGAACACCTGACCCTCACCATTTCCGATATTGCGTTCGGTGGTGAAGGCGTCGCGCGAATCGAAGATTTTGTTATCTTCGTTCCCTTCGTTCAGGTCGGTGAACTGGTCGAGCTCGAGCTCACTGAAATAAAAAAACGGTTCGCCCGAGCGCGTTTGCTCCGCGTCATCCAACCGTCGCCCGAGCGCGTCACGCCCGCCTGCCGCTACTTTGGAGATTGTGGGGGTTGCCAATATCAACACATCGCTTATCCCTCGCAATTGGAACTCAAACATAAACAAATCCGCGATTTGTTCCAGCGCATTGGCGGATTTGATCCCTCGATCATCGCGCCGCTCATCCCCTGCCCTCAGCCCTACGGCTATCGCAATCGGATCATGATTCGCAGCCAGTGGGACAAGTTCAAACAGGGGTTAAATATTGGGTTCATCCGCGCCGATAATCGGCTCGTGGTAGACATCGAGGAATGTTCGATTGCGGAGCCAGCGCTCAACGAACAAATAAAGCGCGTCCGCAGCCATCCGCCACCCAGGGGCGGACTGAAGGTGGTGTTGCGAATTCCTCCTGAAAACTGGGAAGTTCCACGCGATTCGTTTTTCCAGAACAATTTTTTCCTTTTGCCGAAATTAGTTGAGGTGGTCAGTAAACCATTGCGCAACGCCGGGACGAAACATCTGGTGGATGTGTATTGCGGCGTTGGATTCTTTGGCATTGAACTGGCGAGTCTGGTGGAATCATTTGTCGGTGTGGAATTGGACCGGCTCGCGATCCAGGCCGCGCGCAAGAATGCGGTCAACCGGGGACTGACCAACGGTGAGTTCATTGCCGGCGCAGCCGAAGAACTGCTCCCTGCTTTGCTGCAGCGCTTCACTTCCCGCGCCACGACTGTCCTGCTCGATCCGCCCCGCAAAGGATGCCCTTCCCAGATGCTCGAATTGCTGCGCCAGATTCGCCCTGCCCAGATCATTTACGTCTCCTGCCATCCGGCAACCATGGCCCGGGACTTGAACGCATTATGCGCCGACGGTGTCTTTACCTTGGCACAAGTCACTCCACTCGACATGTTTCCACAAACACAGCACGTTGAAACGATTGCAGATCTCAGAAATTCCCCTCCAGTTACTACTCCTTAGCTCATGTCCTTTCCTCTCTCACAAACTTCATCGCTCATCCCGGTATGCGGCTTATTAAACTCGATAGACCCGAATAGTCCAATTTGCCTCGTATTCCGTGTATAAACTTGCCAAACCGCATGAGCATTGATTCAACTGTGGGCCGCCGCATGGCGAAAACACTCGCAGCACGTCCGGAAAAAAAGTTCGTTCGCATTCTCCTGCCCTGGATCATAGCGGCGGCAGGCCTGATAATTTATGTCGTAACTCTGAACCATTGGGTATCGTTCGGGAACCTTTCCCGCGTTGCGCGCCTCGCCCGGTGGAACTGGCAATCGGATGTATACTCGCCACTCGATTGGCTCGTCACCTACCCTTTGAGTTGGCTGCCCGCCAGGTTAATCCCGGTCGGACTCAATTTATTTTCTGCGGCGTGCGCTGCGCTCACTCTGGGCTTGCTCGTTCGCTCCGTCGCGTTGCTGCCGCACGATCGGACTCACGAACAACGTCAGAAAGAGCATAGCCCTTTCGCGCTTTTGACCATCGGGACTGCCTGGTTGCCTCCGCTGCTCGCAGCGCTTGTGCTGGGTCTCCAAATGACGTTTTGGGAAAACGCCACCGCGGGCACAGCGGGTGGTTGCGAGATGTTCAATCTCCTGCTTTTTGCATACGTAATCTACTCCCTGCTCGAATTCCGCCTCGATGAAAATGAATCTCGACTCTTGCGCGCCTCTCTCGTTTACGGCGCGGCCATGGCTAACAATTGGGCGATGATTGGCTTCTTCCCCTTGTTCGTTGTCGCTCTGGTTTGGATTCGCGGCCTCGCTTTTTTCAACCTGAACTTTCTTGTGAAGATGTTCCTCTGCGGATTGGCGGGCCTTTCGCTTTATCTCTTGCTCCCGCTCGTCCAAAGCCTGGCCGATATCGGGCAAGTTCCCTTCTGGAAAGCCCTCAGCCTTAATCTCGGCGGACAGAAATACATTCTAGGCGTCATGCTCAACAAATTTCACCTCTTCCAAAATGACCCGCCATTGTGGATTGTCGCCATACCGTCTTTGCTCCCTATCCTCGTTGTCGGCATTAAATGGCCGTCTTACTTCGGTGATACAAGCAAGCTCGGCATTGCGATTGCGACCTTTATTTCACACTTGGTCCACGCCGTCCTTCTGGTGCTTTGCGTCTGGATAGCCCTTGATCCTCACGTCAAGATCAGCCCTCGATACAACCTGCCCGCCTTTGCATTCCTCACGCTTTATTACCTCGGAGCCCTGAGCGTCGGCTATTTCGCCGGTTACTTCCTGTTACTTTTTGGACCGCAACCCGAAGACCCTCACCGGATGCCGTCTCAGTTGCGCTGGCTCAATTGGACCATCGTGGGCCTTGTCTGGGCCCTGCTTCTCGTTGCTGCCATCACGCTCATTGGCAAGAATTTCCCTCAGATACGTCTCGCCAATGGCTCTTTTCTTCATCAATACGCAAGCCTGCTGGCCGGCGGACTGCCCAAAAAGGGCGCCATTGTTCTCGGCGACGATTCCGAGCATCTTTTCCTTGCCGAGGCCGTCACCTCTCAGCTTCCCAATAGCAAAGACTTCGTTTTCGTCTATACTGGCTCTCTCCGGGGCTCCGACTACCACCGATACCTGCGAAAGAAACATGGTCAACGTTGGCCGGTGGAATTTTCGAAAAATTCTAAATACACCGTCACCGAAGTCGGAGTGTTGCAACTGCTCACCGCCATCGCCCAGACCAATGAATTATATTATCTGCACCCCAGCTTCGGCTATTACTTCGAGATGTTTTATTCCGAGCCGCATGGCCTTGCTTACAAACTTAACTTCTATCCGAGCAATAGCCTCGTCGCACCCTTGCCTTCGAAGCAGTTGATTGACCAAAACAACGTGTTTTGGGCCGAAGCTGAAACTAAAACTTTCCCTCCGCTGTTGGCTGCCACTGCGGAAGCTAATGTCCGTTCCGATACTAACTTCTTTCAACTTTGGATGGAATTCGCGCATCTCAGAAAAGAACCTGCCCGCGACGCCATGCTTTTACGCGGAACCTATTCTCGCAGTCTTAATTATTGGGGTGTCGAACTTCAAAAAGCCGGCGAACTGCCGCAGGCCGCCACATATTTCGAACTCGCGCAACAACTTAATCCGGCGAATTTCGTCGCCAAGGTAAATCTCGAATGCAATCAAAGGCTCCAGGCAGGTGGCAAAGCGGCATCTAAATCCCTGGAAGAAATCATCGGCAATTACAGGAGTTGGGATGGGCTTATGTCTGAGAACGGGCCATTCGATCAGCCCACGGTCTGCCTCGAGCAAGGCCGAATCTACGCGCACAACGGCGAATATCGCCAGGCTGCAAACCAATTTGAGCGCGTGCGAATCCTCGATCCTGAAAACTCTTCCGCTCGGCTGTCGATTGCTCAACTGTATGTCCTGGCCAAAATGCCCGATCAGGCCCTCAAAGCCATTGATGAAATTCGCGCCCAACCGGTCCCGCGCACCAACCAAACCGACTTCCTCGCCATTGAGACCTCCGCCCGCCTTCTCGCAAAAGATGTAAATGGTGCTGTCGCCACTGTCCAATCTGCTCTGGACAAATATCCTGCCGATGAGGGGCTGGTTGCCGTCGCTGCCCAAACGTTCATGAATTACGGTCTTTACACCAATGCCCTGGAGATGATTGAAAAACAACTCAAGCTCGCTCCCGACAACCTGAATGCCCTGCTCAACAAAGGCTACGTCTGCCTCCATCTCGGTGCGTATGACAGTGCTATTGCGCCCCTCACTCGGGTTCTCACCCTCGAAACCAACGCCACCTCCGACTTGCACCGGACGGCCCTTCTCAATCGGGCCATTGCCTATTTGCGGCTTGATCGTCCCGAAGATTCAAAGCGTGATTATGAAACTCTTCAAAAAGTCGCGCCGTCCGATCCTCGCATCTTTTATGGACTCGCAGAGTTGGCCTACCGAGCTAAAGATACGAACAGCGCCGTTCGCAATTACCAACTCTATCTCTCCAACGCGTCGACCAATACCGACGAAGCCCGGCACGTCACCGATCGCATCAAAGAGCTGAAAGGTGCGCCCCCCTGATCTGCACCTAGCATGCGGGTCTCTCACGTAATCACTCGGCTTGTCATAGGTGGCGCCCAGGAGAACACCGTTTCTACAGTCCTCGGTCTCGTTCAAAAGACCGATGTGCAGGTTCGGCTCATTTCTGGCCCCACAACCGGGAGTGAGGGTTCAATGGAATCTTCATTCTCAAGCTGTCCAGAGATCCTCAGCATCATCCCAGATCTCGTTCGCCCGGTGCATCCCTGGAAAGATGCCCGCGCGTGGCTTGAACTCACTCGCGGGCATCTTTCCAGGGATG
>Ga0193709_1000045_pt1 | contig 57277 bp, 46 predicted proteins | sample H3c2metaG_FD_160571 | JGI IMG/M metagenome (GOLD analysis project Ga0193709, IMG submission 160571) | Soil microbial communities from a riparian zone of the East river system, Colorado, United States - H3c2 | ecosystem: Environmental > Terrestrial > Soil > Riparian zone | place: USA: East River...
TCGAAACTGCTATGTGGATGAGGAACCGTTTCACAGCAGCTTGTGCTCACCCTTCACCACTACCAAATTCCCCAAATAAAGGCTCTCTAAAAATTGAGATGCTCCCAATTGGGCCGCTTTGGGGACATTCTTCTTGCTTTTTCGGCAATGGCTGGATACGATCCACCGCAAGACCCAAGATTCAGATGTACGACCTATGAAAACCCCATTCACACTGGCAACGGCGGTCCTGGCTTTGGCATTTGGCGCGATTCAAGGGCAAAGTCAGACGGTTACTTTCAATTTCCAGGATGGCACCGATCAAGGGTTCGGAGCTGGGTTTGGCGATGACGCTTCGAAGTCGTTTCCGATCGTAAACATCGGGGGCAGCCTTCGCATGGGAATTTTGCGCACGGGCGCGTTCCAGGAAGCAGGCCGCCAAAACCAGGGCAACGACGCTTTCCTCGGGGCAATGAACGCCGGGACGGCAAATCCTTCGGGTTATGTGATTAGTTATGACTGGTACGTCGATACCTCATTGTCGCCGGGCAATTACGGGACGTTCCTGCAAATAGGGACTTATATCAATTCGGGCAGCGGAGCGTATGCGCAGGATTTCCCCGCCAGCGGCAAGGATGTGGAATTGAACGGCACGCAACTCGCCAGCGGACAGGTATTTTCAGGGACTGTGACCGAGACGTTGACTCAGAAGTATGGGGCTCTGGATCCGGGGTTCCTCGCCCAGACCTTTATGCGATTCGGGATAATTATGAACGGCGACGGTTCCGCAGCGACGGTGTACTTTGATAATATCAGCATCACTCCCGTTCCCGAGCCCACAACGGTGTCCTTATTGGGGCTGGCCGTGCCGGCCCTGTGGATGATCCGCCGCCGCCATTCGACTCGCCGCTAATCAGTTTCAGGCCGGCTGCTGAGCGGTCGGCGAAGTCCCGATTCCGTCTATCGGGATTCGATTTTCCATCTTTTCCTCGCTTGAGTTCTCATTGCGCACCCGATCTCAGTCCATCCTAACCAATCCGAGTGAAAGCTTTGTTCAGGCGCTGCGCAGATCAAAAATTGCAGCGGAGGAATCCGAACGACAGCGACACGATCTGCCCGTAAGGTGAAATAGTTATGGTGTTGCCGAGAATAGAATCCAATGGCGCGAATCGAGTGACGGACGCGACGGAGCGTGTCCCGCGGTTGTCGGAGGCGAAAATGTATTCGGCGCTTTTGGCAAGTGATCCCCAATACAATGGACGGTTTTTCACGGGCGTGTTGACAACGGGGATTTACTGTTTGCCTTCCTGTAGAGCGCGAAAACCAAAGCAGAAGAATGTACGGTTCTTTCGCAATGTTGAAGAGGCACGCGAGGCGGGGTTGCGGCCTTGCCGGAAATGTCATCCGGATGATTTCGCGCGAGGAGCGGATCCGGTGTTGGAATCGATTGAAGCGCTGGTGGAGGAGGTGCGGCGGAATCCGGCTGCATTTGCGGATACGCAGGCGATGGTGAAGCGATCTGGCTACGGAGCGATGTGATTGTTTGAGCTTTTCCGTCAGCATTTTCACGCGACGCCCGCGGATTTGCTTTTACGGGTCAGATTGGACGCGGCGAAACTGCGACTCATGGGCAGCGGGGCCGGGTTATCGTCGATCGCCTATGATGCGGGTTTTGAATCCTTATCGGCATTTCATGAGAATTTTCGAAAGTTTAACGGGCTGACTCCGGCGGCGTATCGCGAGTTGCCGGGTTTAAGTGAATTTGAAATCGAATTGCCGGCAGGTTATGCGGTGAACTATTTGCGACGGGCCCTGAGTCGGGACAAGCATAGCGTGAGCGAGCGATTGGAAGGGAACGATTACGCGGCGGGTGTGGGATGGGCGGGAGAGGCGGCGTTGTTCAAGATGAGGCTGTCGCCGGGATCGATGAAGGTGGAATTTCCGCGGGGGAGGGGAGTTGAAGCGCATGAATTGGTCGTAGGGTTGTTGGGATTGGAGCAGGATGCGCCGGGATTTGCGAAGCTGGCGAAACGGCTTGGACTGGCGCGGTTAACAGCAGGCCGCGAGGAAATGGGGATTACGCAGACGCAATCGGTTTTCGATGGGCTGATGTGGTCGGTAATCGGGCAACAAATTAATTTTCCATTTGCAGCGTTGATGAGGCGGCGATTGATCGAAAGATGCGGACGGGCTGCGGGGAATGGATTGTATGCGCCGCCGAGCGCGGCGGCAGTTGCGGAGTTGAGCCGGGCGGAGTTGCTGAAGTTGCAGTTCTCGCGGCAAAAGGCGGACTACGTGATTGGGATTGCGAAGCTCGTGGCAGAAGGGAAACTCGATTTAATGGGGTTGCGCAAAGGGTCGGCGACGCGAGCGGAGAGAATGTTGCTGAGTGTTCACGGACTAGGGCCGTGGGCGGTGAATTATGTCATGATGCGGTCGCTGGGGTTCGCGGATTGCGTGCCGCTGGGAGATACTGGAGTGTCGAGCGGATTGCGGGCGCTATTCAAGCTTGAGGAGCGACCGGATAGCGACGCAGTGCGGCGATTGATGAGAATGTTTTCGCCGTATCGCAGTTTGGCAACGGCGCATTTATGGCAGTTGAATCAGCCGACGCCAGAGTGAAAAGATCGACGACGCCCGGCAATCTGACGGGGAACAAATGAGCATTGATGATGGGAGACCTGGCGGTTTTGGGAGCAGTCCACGGATGATCCCGTAATGCGCGACTTTACTTTGGGCTGCTTATCGCGCATTTTATCCGTACATGATACGACGAGGGATAATTGCAGGAGTTACGGGTTTAGGAATGCTTTTTGGCGGAATGGAGCGCCTGAATGCAGACATTGTCACGAACGAGGCTCCAGATTTCAAAGAGGTATATGATCTCATCCGGCAGCATGTGGCTGGGTTGAGTGAAGCGGAGCTGAATCGGGCTGCGGTGCAAGGATTGGTGAATGCGCTGGGCACGAAGGTAATGCTGTTGACGAACGATGCGACGGATTCGTCGGGTGCGGAATCGCCGATGGTGCGGTCGAATTTGTTTGAAGGGGATATTGCTTATTTGCGGATCAAGCGAGTGGCGACCGGGTTGGACCAGCAGATTCGGGATGTTTGCCACGTGTCGAATGGGACAAACAAGTTTAAGGGGCTGGTGCTCGATTTGCGTTATAGCACCGGAGACGATTATCTGGCGGCGGCATCGACGGCGGATCTGTTTGTAAAGAAAGAGCAGACGCTGCTCTTTTGGGGGACGAAGCCGGTGCAGTCGAAGGAAAAAAAGGATGCGATCATGATACCTGTGGCTGTGTTGGTGAATAAACAGACGGCGGGAGCGCCAGAAGCGCTGGCTGCTATCATGCGTCAAACGGGCGCGGGTTTGGTTTTGGGCAGCGTCACGGCAGGGCGGGCGATGGTGGCGCAGGAATTTCCGTTGAAGGATGGCCAGCGATTGCGGATTGCGACGTCGCCCATCGTGATGGGCGATGGATCAAGTGTGCCGGCGCAGGGTCTCAAGCCAGATATTGCGGTGGACGTAAGTTCCGGCGATGAGCGGACGTATTATGCGGATGCTTTCCAGGTGATTCCGAACACCAATTTGACAGCGAGTTCATCGCTGTCGCCGACAAATCTGGCCGGGACGACGAATCGGACCGCTCGCCGGCCGCGTTTTAATGAGGCTGAACTGGTGCGTGAACGGCGGGAAGGAGCGACACTGGATTTGGACGAGAATGAGAAAGAATCTGAACCGGACAAGCCAGTGGTTCACGATCCGGTGCTGGCTCGCGCGCTGGATTTATTGAAGGGTTTGGCGGTGGTTCGGCATTCACCTTCCTGATTTCGCCGTTGACGATTTGGCCAGCCGGACCCAAGTTCAGATTTGACGCTTAGATGAAGACTGTTCTTTTTATATGCACGGGCAATGTATGCCGCAGCCCGATGGCTGAGGGAATTTTTCGTTATGCCGTGCAGGGGCGCGGGGATTACCGGATATTTTCAGCCGGATTAGGGGCGATGGAGGGGCAGCCGCCGAGCCATTATGCGGTGCAGGCGGTCAGGGAACTAGGCATCGATATTTCGGGGCAACGCAGCCGGATGTTGACGCCGGAATTGGTTCAGCAAGCGGATTATATCTTTGGGATGACGCACAGCCACATTGATACGGTGATGCTGTTATATCCGCAGGCAGCCGAGAAGACGTTTCTGCTGCGCGAATTTGATGACACGCTGGACTTTTTCGAGAAAGACATCAGTGATCCCATTGGCGGCTCGTACGAGATTTATTTGGATTGCCGGGATCAAATTGAGCAGGGGATAGCTTCGCTGCTTCGCTTTCTCGAACGAGGCGCGCCTGAAACAGCCGGGGTGATGCAGAATTCAAGCACCGTTGCGATTGGGGCGGATCATGACGGATTCGATCTGAAGGAGACGTTGAAACAACATTTGGAAAAGCGCGGGGTGAGCGTGGCTGATTTCGGCGCGCGCTCGAAAGAGTCGAGCGATTATCCGGATTATGCGCAAGCGGTTGCGCTGACAGTGGCGCAACGAAAAGCGCAGTTTGGCGTGTTGATTTGCACGACGGGCGTGGGGATGAGCATCACCGCGAACAAGATTCCCGGCGTGCGAGCCGCTCTGGTGGCGGATGCCAACACGGCCGCCCGGGCTCGACAGCATAACAACGCGAATGTGCTGTGTCTGGCAGGGCAAACGACGCCGCCGGATGAAGCAGCCAAAATTGTGGATGCCTTCTTAAATGCCCGCTTTGACGGAGGCCCCCACGAACGCCGAGTCAATAAAATGGAAACCCGAATTGTCCCAACCGACTTCACATTGAGAACCGTGGACCCGGAAATCGCAGAGGCCATCCACCACGAGGTGCAGCGGCAGCAGGAAAACATCGAGCTGATTGCGAGCGAGAATTTCACCAGTCCGGCGGTGATGGAGGCGCAAGGCTCGGTGCTGACAAATAAATACGCCGAGGGCTACCCGAAGAAACGCTGGTATGGCGGATGTGAGAATGCGGATGTCGTCGAGCAACTGGCGATCGACCGCGCGAAGAAACTTTTTGGCGCTGAACACGCCAATGTGCAGCCGCACTCGGGGAGCGGCGCAAACATGGCGGTCTATTTCGCTTTTCTAAAACCGGGCGACAAAATGCTGACGATGGACCTCACGCACGGAGGTCATCTCACGCATGGGAACAAGGCGAATTTCTCGGGCAAGTTTTTTGAGATCGTGCATTACGGCGTGCGGAAGGAAGACGAACGGATTGATTATGATCAGTTGGCCGTGATGGCGCGCGAACATAAGCCGAAAATGATCACGGTGGGCGCGAGCGCTTACCCGCGCATCATCGATTTCGAGCGAATGGCGAAGATTGCGGCCGATGTGGGGGCCTATTTACTGGCGGACATTGCGCACATTGCGGGAATGGTGGCGGTGGGATTGCATCCGAGCCCGGTGCCGCACGCCGATTTTGTGACGACGACCACGCATAAGACTTTGCGCGGGCCGCGTGGTGGACTGATCCTTTGCAAAGAGAAATACGGGAAGGACATTGATTCGCAGGCATTTCCTGGGATCCAGGGCGGGCCGTTGATGCATGTGATTGCGGCGAAGGCGGTTTGTTTCCGGGAAGCGTTGCAACCAGGGTTCAGGGAGTACCAGGCGCAAATCATCAGCAATGCGAAGGCGCTGGCGGAGGGGATGAAACGAAATGGTTACCGATTGGTCAGCGGCGGGACGGACAATCATTTGATGCTGGTTGATGTTGGAGCGCGGGGATTGACGGGCAAGGATTGCCAAATCGCTCTCGATGAAGCTGGAATTACCGTCAACAAGAATACAATTCCGTTCGAAACGCGGTCGCCATTCCAGGCGAGCGGCATTCGGCTCGGGACACCGGCGGTGACGACGCGCGGAATGAGAGAGCCGGAAATGGCGGCGATTGCCGATATGATTTCGGAAGTGCTGCTGGATGTGAAAAATGCCGAAGCTCTCAGGAAGGTCCGGCAGCGTGTGCGCGAATTGACCGCGAATTTCCCGCTAGTATATTGAAGGACGGTTAAGCGGAGCGGAAAACGAAAATGGGTCGCCCGTGTGCAATCACGTAGCGACGCAATGGATCTCGATATTCCACTACGTGGTCGGAGGACTGGCGGCATTTTTTTCGCTGCTGTCGGGACTGATGTTTCGGATTTCGTAAATCGCGCCTTCTTTAATGGGTCTCCATACAATTTTATGGTTGCCAGCCAGGTAAAATAATGCGACTTTCGCCGCCGTGCCCCAAGTAATCAGTATTTCGATGCCCCACAGTCCGTACTGTTATGAAAACGCTTCCCCAAGTCAGTTATCGCGCCCTGCTTTGCTTCGCCCCGACCAACCCGCCCAAGTCATTGGATATATGATATGAGGCGCATACAAACGTACGATAGGCAACACACAGATTTACTGCGACATTGAGTCCACGTGACCCAGCTTTCAAGTTTCAAGATGTCCTGCTTACCTCCCGCAAAATCTTGACATCAAGGCAGGTCATGCATATAACAACCTTGACCAAACCACATTCGATATCCAGCCGAAGCTTCCTGGAAGGAATTATCCGGTTCTCGGCTGGCAAAGCTAAAACAGAAAAAAGTATCCCACCACCCTCATGAAAACACGTTGTCTCACCCTCGGTGTCGCTCTAGGTATCACTGCCTTTGCCCGAGCGGACTTTACGCCGATCGCGATAAACCCCTCCAGCTTCAATCACGATCCCGTCATTGAAGCGGCCGCTCCAAAGACCATCGCTGAGCCCACAATCGTAACCGTCACGGCCGATGGCGGAACAAACAAAACGGGCAACACATGGTACGAAGTTGGGTACATGACCAACTCTACCGGTCTTCCCGCCCACAACTCTACGTTTACCGCGAACAATCACACCTTCCAGATGCCGCCCGATTACCACACCAACTGTGTGTTTTTCGTTGGCCACAATCAGAGCTCCTGGACACCCCTGGTTGGACCGGCAACGGCTACTCTGACCACTCCAGCCCAATTTGACCACATTTCCTTCCTGTCCAGTTCTGGTAACGGCCCCTGTCGAGTCGAGTACACCATTCACTATCAAGGCGGCGCAACCGAGGATGGTCCCGTCCCCTTTACCTCTTACGATTGGTTTAACAACGACGTCCCTGGCCACCTGGTCAAAATGTTCGACGCTTTTGGTCGCGTAGGTATGGCTGGCAACATCCCCAGCCAAGGTACCAACGCTGGCGAACTCTTCTTCGCCGACGTAACCGTCGGAAATCCCAGCGCTAATATTACGAGCATCGATTTCCAATGGTTTGGTAATGGCACCGCCCAGAACCCGTGGAGCAATGGTCGAACATTCATCTTCGCGGTTGCTGGTTCGACTGATGCGGGCACCACTTACTCACCGGTCGTTGTTAGCGGCTATAACCAGGATGGTATTGTTGAGGCTGATGCTCCCAAAGCTGCGGGTGCTGGTCCGGGCTCCGTCACTGGTCTGCTCACCAACGACAGTACTTACTGCACATTCACAATGGACGGCGGCACGTCGAAAGGCGGCTTCACCTGGATGGAGCCTGGCTATTTCACTCCCTTTCCAAATGCGGGGTTACCCGCTGCTGGTTCTACAATTACCTCTGCGACGCAACCTACGATTCATTATACCATGCCTTCGACTTATGTTGGCAATTGCGCCGTTTGTTTGGCTTCCAACTTTCCGACTGCCAACATCAAATTCCAGACCCCTGCGACCTATGGCGGCCTTTCGCTTTTGTTGGGCGACGGGAATGGCGTAATAAATATTCGCGCAGTGATCCAATTTGCCGATGGGAGCTCAGAGACAAACTGGATTTCAGGCGTCGATTGGTTCAATCGCACGGATGCTTACGCTTACGTTTGCTTTGGTCAAACCAGCCCAAGCGGTCGCGGCATTCAAAATACACCGGATCAGTTCCCTAACTACTTCCAGCCTGTCTTTGGGCAATATCCCATTCGTGATCCTCGTAACGGTGGCCAGGCATTCCCAAACGTTCCCAACATCCGACTGTTTGATGCGCTGCTGCCAGTGAGCAATACGTCGGGTCAGATCACCAATGTCTCGCTCAATCTGACGAATACAGGTCTCTTTACGACGACGGTCGCCATTTTTGCCATCAGCGGCAATGGCGGTGCAGCTCCGTTCATCACCCAACCTGCCGGGTTGGTAAAGGACAACGTCACAGGGGCTACGAATGCCGCAACAGGTGTGGCTCAGGTGGATAACATCATCATCACCAAAGGCTGGCAGGGAACGAATGACATTTATCTCTATGTTTCCAACCGCCTCGGCAATGCTGTCTCCTACCAATGGAAACGCGCGCCGCGCGGCGGTGGTTTTCGAGACATCTACAACACCTTCGACCTCAGCACATTCGCTAATGTGACCGGCCTGAACATTGCTGGAACAACCAGCAACGTCCTTACGATCAGCAATGCAACTCTCGCCGATTCGGCGGATTACATCGTAGTGGCTTCGAATCCCTACGGTTCCTTTACGAGCTATGTCGCAACGGTGATGGTGTTGACTACCAACTACAGCGTGCTTCTGGGAGCTCCCAGCGGCGACACGATCAGCAAATACACCAGTGACAGCGATTCGGCGACCGCCGCGGAGAATTTCAATGCTGCCAGCGATCAGGTCGCTCAGAAATGGCTCAGCCGGGGGACTGGGGCCACCAATGGTTTCGGCGGCATCGCTACCGGAATAGGCAATTTGCCATTCATTGGGCCCGCCGGATACGTTATCACGCCGGTCAGCGGTGCTTCATTTGTCAACTCAATCCGTTTCTTCAGCGCCAATGACAATCCTGGACGCGATCCGCGCGACTATACCCTCGAAGGTTCCAATGATAGCTCGACCTGGACCCGCATCACCGGCGGCGAATTGCTCGGCACGCTGATGCCCCCGGCTGCACGTGGCGGAACCGGCTCGGCAGCTCTGAACGCTTTCGCTAATCCCTGCCTCGAAGTGGATTTCGCGAACGCCAATTCGTATAAATCGTATCGCCTCACGATCACCAACTGTGTCGAGCCGTATCAAACTGCGACCATGCAGATTGCCGAAATCCAATTGCTCGGCTCATTCGTGCCCGCGCCTCCTACCTGGGCCCGGCAGCCGGAATCCAGCGTGATTGTGTATGTCGGCAGATCGCCGAGCTTTGCTGCGAAAGCCACTGGACTTGGTTCTCTCGCGCCAAAATATCTCTGGTTCAGGAATGGCTCATCCATCTCCGGCGCGACTGCCTCGAGTTATACGCTGGCGAATGCTCAACTGACTGATTCGGCCAGCACGTTCTTCTGCGTGGCCACGAACGGTTTCGGTGCAATTACAAGCAGTATCAGCACACTCACAGTTATCGCTGCGCCGACACAACCGTACCCGGCGGCCGTTCTCGCGAATGCGCCGAAAGGTTATTGGCGCTTGAATGAGCCGGACAATAACTCCGGTAACAATGGCGTTGCCGCCCATGACTATGCAGGCGGTCACAACGGTTATTACAGCAATACCGTGAATAATGTCTCCGGGTACAACCCGGTTGCTGATCCAGACACGGCCATGCAGGTCGGCACTGCCAATGATCAACTGGTATCGGGCATCAATGATGTGGACTTTGGCCGTGCGGCTAATAGCCCCGGAGCGGTTTTCTCGGTTGAGGCTTGGGCTATCGGTGGCAATCAGGCCGTCGATGCCGCCGTCGTCGCCAAGGGCTATAACGGCATCTTGAATCCCGGCATCGGAACGGGAACTGAGCAATACGCCATCGATGTCACCACCACTCCCAGAAAATTCCGATTTCTGGTTCGGGGTGATAATGGCCAAGGTTATCAGGCTCAAAGCACCGCTCTCCCGTACGACCCAGTAACATTTCAGCCAACATGGCATCATCTGGTTGGCGTTTGCGATCAACCGAATGGGATAGTCAAGCTCTACGTGGACGGCTTGCTTGCCGCTTCCGGAGGGATTTCTTCCACAGCCGGGATCATTGCCCAGGCTCTGCCGACCACTATTGGCTCTCGCCCATCCAGTTCCATTGCGGACTACGATAATCAGTGGAACGGCACCATCGACGACGTGGCAATTTACGGGACGGCGCTGAACGACAGTCAAGTTCTGGCCCACTTCTTCGCCGGTCAACGTCCGCCGATTATCACGCTTCAGCCAACGAATCAGCTCACGGCGGAAAACGTCATTGTGACGTTCCCTACATCGGCCTATGGCGCGGGCACACTCAGTTACCAGTGGTATCTGTCGGACGGTTTCAATCCGACGGCGTCGGTTTCGGGACAGACTTCTCCTAATCTGACATTTACAACAACTGCCGCTCAAAACGGCAATAACTATCAACTCGTCGTTACCAACCAATATGGTTCGGTGACCAGCGCCGTCGCGATACTGAGTGTCGTCGGTGGGGCTCCAGGCTTCTTTACCGAGATCCCATCGTCGCAGACGATCTTCCTTGGCCACGTGATTAGTTTGCGCGTCGATCCCAGCGGCACGGCTCCATTCACCTACCAATGGAAAAAAGATGGCGTGGACATTGTCGATGATTATCGAACCAGCGGTTCTCACACGAATGTGCTGAACATCGGATATGCCACCAATACTGACAGCGGCAGTTACCAGGTAATCGTCAGCAATGGGCAGGGATCGACGCCAAGTGTTGCCGACGCCATCCTCGTCACGAATGTGACTGCGACCATCACGCCATTTAATGCGGCTGGCACCGGTTGGAGCCTCCAAGGCACCACACCTCCAATCATGGCCGCAAACCGATTGGAACTAACCTCCAGCCTGGGCAGCACCGATCGCAGCGCGTTCCTGAACGCCAAACAGAACATCACGACCTTCAACGCCTCATTTGTCTATACAGAAACGGCTGGGTCAGGCAGTGGCGCCGATGGTGTCACGTTCTGTATCCAGAATGCTCCCAACGGCGCCGCACAACGGGGTGCTGGTGGTGGTGGACTGGGGTATACGGGCATCACACCGAGCGTGGCTCTGGCGATGAATGTCTATGATCCCAATACCAGGGGAATAGGCTTTCTCCAAAACGGCGTGGGTCCAGCAGCCGGGGCTGGCGCCTATTCATCAATCGCGCCGCTTCTGCTGGGTGCCAACGCGAACCCGATTCAAGTGAATATTCTTTACCAGTCCGGCACCTTGACGGCGACGTTCAGAGACATCGTCGCCAACACGACATTCACCACAAACTTCACGGGTGTGGACATCCCGACCGTCGCAGGTGATAGCGCGGCGTACGTCGGATTCACCGGCGGAGATGGCGGGGCGGTTTCTACTCAAGTGATTTCCAACTTCACCATGAGCCCGCCCCCGGTCAGAATCAACAGCAAGACCGCTGGGAACAGCCTTGTGCTCACGTGGCCGGCTTCGGCTGGAGCGTTCCTCCGAAGCACGCCGACTCTGTTGAACCCGGTGTGGTCATACTCGACATCGCCGTTCCTGGTGGTCAGCAACCAGGCTCAGGTGACAATCAGCCCATTGCTGGGCAACCAATTCTATCGCCTTGATGTTTACCCATAACCCGGCAAGGCAGTTTTCACCACGCGAAGGCCGGGCGGGATGCTCGGCCTTCGTTTCTGGCAGGCCAGAATGCTTCTTGACTATCGTACGATTCGTCCGGTATATTGTACGTTGTTTGACGAACAAAGAAGCCCTTTACAGGTTGATGCAAAGTGCTTAGATTAACAGTGTGCCAATGTTGGAAAGAACTGCCCAAACCCCCGAAATAAACTTTTATGAATAGCATGTTCAAATCCCGGGCCAAGCAACCCGAGAGTCCCGCGTTTACGCTGATCGAATTACTGGTCGTCATTGCAATCATCGCCATCCTCGCGGCCATGTTGTTGCCCGCTTTGGCCAGAGCCAAAGGGAAGGCCACGAACCTGAACTGCATGAATAACAAGAACCAGTTGCAGAAGGCCTTCATCATGTATGCGACTGATTTCAACGAGAAATATGCGCCGAATCCCGATACCGTTACTCACATTCAAGGCGGTAACTGGATCGGTGGCGATCAAACCGGCGGTATGCCGGTGGGTGCCACAGCCAACCCCGACGCGGGCGATCCGCGTTTCATTACTGATCCCAAGTGGAACCTTTTTGCGCCCTATGTTGGGAACAGTACCACGGTCTTTCAATGCCCCCGCGACCCGCGCATCGTTGCTTACAACGGCGGAAATCCGTCATTGAACGGCACCAAGATTAAGCCGGTTCGCAGCGTTTCGATGCAGCAGGGCATCGGAACAAAGGGCGGAAGCGGTGGCGACCAAAAGGTTGACGGTCCCTGGCTTAATGGCAGTCACTCTCATACCGCCGATAACCCGTACGCCACCTTTGGGAAACAGACTGATTTCAATATTTGTTCTGCTTCCGACATCTGGGTTTTCCTTGATGATGATCCGTGGACCATCAACGATGCTGCCGTGGCGGTCATTGCCGCCATGCCGGATTTCGTCGATTATCCCAGCCCGTTTCATGACAACGCCTGCGGTTTTTCATTTGCTGACGGCCATTCTGAAATCCACAAATGGAAGAGCAACCTCTTTATCCATAACAATGTACCGCCTCGGACCACGGCCCAGCCTGGTGTCCAACAGAATGATTGGTTCTGGTGGGCGTGGCATGCCACGCGCAGCAAGATTACCCGCAGCGTCCCCTGATTCGAATCCTTTTCAATCACGTGAGACGTACTGTTTTGCTGATTCCGCTGCTGTTGTGTGCATTTCTTTGCTTTGATGGCGCTGGCTGCAAGAAGGAAGCACAGCCAAAAACGCCTGAAGAAGCGTTGTTGGCCTTGCGCCAATCGCTTGCTACAGCGCCAAGGGAAGTCCAGGACATCCTGTATAACACTGTTGATACTGGAATCCGCTACGGCAAAACCCAGGATGCTATCGCTGGCTTGGAAAAAATTGCCGCTGAGCCAAGCCTCAATCCGCAACAGAAAAAACTCGCTACTGACGTCGCCAACATGCTGCGGGCCAAGGCAACACCCCAATAGCCGCTGCGATTTAACTTCGGGTTCTGCGCTGTTTTGTTCCGTCAGCGCCTCATCGTTTTTGATCGCTCAGTCAAGATTCTCGCGAGTGCAAATGAGTGAGTCATTCGGATCAAAGTATAACGCGTACCACGTCTCCCTTCTGCATGTAGAAATCATGCGCTTACTCGATATAACACCCAACTGCGCGCGTGACAGGTCTCACGATCGCTTTGCCCCCAACTAAAGAGGTTAGCACTTCATCCAAATCGCGAGTGGTCGGCAACGGGCGCTCCTTGCCAAAGTCCACATATCGATCATCAATGCGGCCACGATAAATCTCCTGACCGTTGGGCAAAAATACGGCAACCTCAGGCGTGACGGTGACTTTCGCCTTCTTCACCAGTTCGTGTCGAGGGTCCCGTAAAGGTGGCAAGGTCATATGATATTCCTTCCGATGCTGCTCAATCTCGTTAGCCGACGTCGCCGCCTCAGGATAAACCAGCCAAAAACCAATGCCATCTTTCGCATATTTTGACGCGAGCCTTTCGATCTCGGGCGCGTAGCGGTTGGAAATCGGGCAATCGGTCCGGAGAAAGAAGAAGGCGACGGCCGTAGCCTTACGATCCTGGAACGGATTCACCACCCGGTTCTCGAGATCGAAAACCGCGACTTTTGCAGGACGTCGCATGACAGGTTCTGACTCGCATCCCGCCAGCCAAACGATGCCCATCGATAGCCAAAAGGTTCTGAGGTTGGAGCCGCAAGGTCTCCTCAAATCGCCGCGACGCGTTTTCCAGATCACCTTGCTTTACCAGGACAGTCAAGTCAGCTTCAGAGGCGCGCGATACGGGCGAGACATCAATTTGGTCGCTTCAGCATCGCCAATAATTTCTTCTTTAGCGACGTCCCATTTGATTTTGCGTCCCACCAACATCGAAATGAGGCTAAGATGCCCGGGAATTGCGGAATGATGAGCAGTCTCGACGGGTGCAATCGTGGGCTGCCGGGATTTGACGCAGTCGATGAAATTGCCCTGATGATTGTCGGATTTGTAGAGCTTTACCTTGTATTTGTCTTCCGGGATATTCACAAACCAATCGAGATTCGAGGCATCGTATTTTCCGCGATTCACATAGACCCAGCCTTCGGTGCCGATCCACTTAGCGCCTTGTTGGATATCCGGATAGCCGCCAGCAATCGTCATCGTGATGTCGTTGGGATACTTCAATGTGATTCGATATTTGGTGCACGTATTCCAAAGTGCATCCGGCGCGGGGAATTCGCCTTTACCTTCAATCTCCGACGGGCCCGCATTATCGAAATCGAGTCCCCAGTGAGCAATGTCGCAGTGGTGCCCAATCCAATCCAGCAACTGGCCGCCGCCGATATTGTAGTTCCATCGCCAATTCATGTGGACCCGGCTCTCGATGTAATCCTCGGCGCGCGCCGGCCCAAGCCACGTGTCGTAATCCAATGCCTGCGGAGGCTGTGTCACGGCCAGTTTCCATGCCGGAGTTCCGGGAACAACCTTCGATAAATCCTGCGGAGCTCCCTCCACGCCCGCCAGTTTGGTGAGTAATGCTTTTGAAGTTCCCGCAAAATCATGGTGACCATCGGGCAACCCCACTTCCACATGCGTTACTTTGCCAATCAACCCGTTGCGAACAATTTCAGCGGCCTTCCGGAAAGGAGCTTGAGAGCGCTGCCAGGAGCCGGTTTGCCAAATACGTTTGTTTGTCTGAACGGCTTTGACAATGGCTTGCTGCTCGACAATCGTGCGCGCGAGAGGTTTTTCGCCGTAGATGTCCTTCTTATTATTTGCGGCTTCGACGGCAACCAGCGCATGCCAATTATCGGGCACCGCCAGCATTACAGCATCAACGTCAGTGCGGGCCATCAATTCGTGATAATCATGGTAAGTCTTGCAATCGCTGTTTCCATAATGCCCGTTGATGGTGTTGGCCGCCGATTGAAGATGATTTTTGTCGAGGTCGCAGGCGGCAACGACCTGGCAATCCTTCAACCTCAAAAATGCATCGGTATTACTCGGTCCCTGCATGCCCCATCCGACCACGCCAAGCGTTACGCGCTCGGAAGGCGCGGGCTGCGCTCCTCGCCCGAGCGCGCTGGCGGGAATTATGGTGGGCGCGGCAATTGCGAACCCGGTTGTAGCGATAAAACGACGGCGGCTAATCCCTGATTTTGCGGAAGACTTTTTCATAGTATTAAAACACCCGATTTTCTATTTAAGAGCGAGAATAAAATTCATAGCCGAATTCAGCTCGACGAGCGCTCAACGGCAGCAATGGGCCCCGGTGGGGCACCCATTCGAACCTTGATCTGATCGCCAATTTGAATTCTTCCTGAGCGAACTACTTGAGCAAGTACTCCCTGGCGATTGTTCATCATTGATTCCCGCAATCCCTGGCAGACAGCATCCATTTTTGCGCACGGATCGCGCGGAGCGTAAAGCAGTAATATCGCCTCGCCAATGTCGATTTCTTTTCCGAGCAACGAAATAAGATCGATGCCAGAAGTCTCAATATTTGACCGGACCGCGCCGGGCGGGATTGATTCCAATCCCAATGTTGCAGCATGCTCGGCGATTTGCTCACGTTCAATCAAAGTGATTTGTCGTTTAGTGGCTTGGCCCGTATCGCGACTGACTTTTCCAAAGTAGCGGGGTTCATCAAGTATCCCCTTGGACTCGATCACTTGCATCTCCTGAACACTCTGCATGCCGGAATTTGGGTCTCTCGGATGCAGGTGCAACGACGAAACGTGACCGGTCGAGATACTTGAATCCTGAGGGTTCATTTCTTTGAAAGAGGATACTACTGCTGCGGAGTACCACACGCAAGATCGCGCAGTGGCGTGATTTTCACGCGTTATGCGCGAATTTCACGCCGGAAAGTTCTCCAATATCGTGCGTTTTCGTCGAAAAATGAGCATGGCACCGTCCATGCTTATGATTGATTCCCAGAACGTGTTAGGGTCCGCCATTGCGGAACGGATGTGTATGAAAACACTTTTGAGGGACGTTGCGACTGGACTTTACTTCCAGGGACCGGACCAGTGGACCGGCAATACGGATGAAGCCCGTGATTTCAAACGGATTGATCGCGCCATTGAATTCATTCAAACCTGGAAACTTGATGGCGTGGAGTTGGCATTCTCCTTCAGAGGCTCGAATGATGTAACGTCCGTGCCAGTCGAACGCATCGTGGAGATCTAGACGCGCGGAGCGGCCTTGCTGGATCACGTTTTAATTTCTCTAATCTTTGGAGGTTGAGTCTTGGGGTATACGTCTACCGAGATCCGGCACGTGGTGATAATCAATACCAGCTTGTTCGAGGGACTTCGCCAATTGTTCCTTGCCAAAATGTGGATAACGCCGGGAGCCCGGAAAGTGCCGCACATCAACGAGCGACTCGATTCCATGCGTCTTTAGCATCAGGAGAAAATCCTCGATGCTCCGCGTCGGGTGGCCGAGGGTCCAGATGGTGACAGCTTTTTCCGCTATGGTAGGTTGGAATATGCTGTTGAGAGGCAGGTCCGCCAGAGTATTCAATTCACCGCCGTTGAAAATCAAAGCGCGAATGCCAGATCTCGCGCCGTTGCCGAAGCCGTTTTATGACCCTTCGGCGAAGGTCGTGGCTCCGCAGTTGCTGGGTCATTTTCTGATTCGCAACACACCCATGGGTCCGGCGGGTGGACCAATCGTTGAGACCGAGGCCTATCTACGCAATGATCCAGCATGTCACGGCGCACCGGGACCGACGGCGAGGAATCGCGTAATGTTCGGCCCGGCTGGACACGGCTACGTTTATCTCATTTATGGCTACCATTTTTGCGTCAATGCAGTCTGCCAACCTGCGGGAGTTGCCGAAGCCGTTCTGGTACGGGCAATCGAACCGGCCTTTGGCGAAACGTTCATGCGACATCAACGGCCAGTGAACAAGCTCCGCGATCTAACCAATGGACCGGCAAAACTTTGCGAGGCTCTGCACATTGATCGCGGTTTAGATGGGATCGATTTGTGCGATCCCAAGGCAATTCTCTGGATAGCCGAAAACCCGGATGTCGAAGAATTTCGAAAGAGGCACGGGCCAATCATCACTACAACTCGCATCGGCATTAGTCGCGCTGCCGCATTGCCACTTCGCTTCTACCTCAACGGTAGCGAGTATGTTTCCCGACGAGCCGCCGAAAGGACGAACAAGCTCAAGCGGGGAGTAACGCGTGACAGGAGATTTTGATCATCTGAATTTTCCTCTCACGCCTGCGTCCAATGCCAAATGAATTTCGGCAAGAATAACCGGGGCGACAGGGAAAAAGATGGAATGAATGGCGCGTGCGGACAGCGAGGCCCGACGCCTCAGTTTTCTTTCGGCGCTCGTCGCTATTCGACGACCGGCGCGAGGCGGCTGTTCGTGCCGCAAAAAGGTTTCATGTCTCCAGTCTTCGCTCCCGAATCGGAACGCACTCGCGCCATTTTGCGAGTATTCTCCACCGCGATTTGAGCTCGCTCAGGCGCTTAGAAAATTTCCATTCCGGGTTCGCACGGGTGGCCGACTGATTCGAAACGCCTCTGAATTCTTTCGTCCCGATTTGACTTTCCCGTCGACCTCGCTACGTTCTGGCCTGAAACAACTGAATAAATAGGGAGTAACTATGGCAGACATTGAACGTAAAGCGCAGGTACAATGGCATGGTGATTTGCGGGCCGGCTCAGGCAAAATCTCGACAAACAGCGGAGCGCTCAAAGACGTCCCATATTCTGTAGCGTCACGCTTCGAGGGGGCAAAGGCAACAAATCCGGAAGAGTTGCTGGCTGCAGCCCACGCTTCGTGCTTCAGCATGATGCTCGCAAAAGTCCTTGGTGATGAAAAGAAAGTCGCCAATCAAATCGACACCAAGGCGACATTAACTCTGGCCCAACGCGGCGGAGGCTGGAAAATTTCAAAGGTTCATTTGGAAACCGAGGTCAGCGGGGATGGAATCGACGCTGCCTTGCTCAAGAAAGCCACTGAAATCGCCAAGGAACAATGCCCCGTTTCTGTTCTCCTGAAGCCCGGCCTGGAGGAGCTTACGCTCGAGGCGCGGTTGAAATAAGGTGGAAGAGAAAATTTTAGAGCTATTTCATCGACGGACCTATACTCCGTCGAACATTGCAGAATTGCTGGTTCTGCTCGGGGTGCCGCGAAATCAACAACACAAACTTGAGCAGTCGTTAGCGCATTTGGAGCGCGCCGGCAAAATCGCCCGCATTAAGCAGGGCAGCCGCTACGCGCTTCCTCTGGAAGCCGACCTGATTCCTGGTCGAATTCGGATGAACCGCCAGGGTGTCGGCACGCTTCAACCTGACGATCCAAAATTCCCGGCAATCAGAATTCCACATGATGCGACGGCCACGGCGATGCATGGTGATCACGTTCTTGTGCGCAAGGATGTTGTGCCGCGAAAAGCGCTGCGCGGTCCAACGGGGGGACCAACCGGTCGCATCGTCCGCGTTCTTCAGCCTGCGCGAAAGGAACTTGTCGGCACGTTGCAGCGTGGCCGGGAATTGCTCTATGTTATTCCGGACGATCCGCGAATCACTCAGGACATCTATGTCCCGCCGCCCCGTGATGTTGGCCGGCCCGCGTGCGTGGGCGACAAAGTGGTCGTCGAACTGCGCGAGTGGAAATCACGTAATGCAAATCCGGAAGGCCAGGTCATCGAGGTTCTGGGTCCGCCAGACGCCGAGGGGGTGGATATGCTTTCCATTCTTCGGCAATACCATTTGCCGCTGCACTTTCCGAAGCAGGTTTTGCAAGAGGCGAATTCGGTCGGCCACGAGGTGAAGCCCAAGGAGTTGCCTGGTCGAGTCGACTGTCGTGAGAAACAGGTTGTCACGATTGACCCGGAGGATGCGAAGGATTTCGACGATGCCATCTGTCTCGAGGACGTCCCGGGAGGGCACTGGAGGCTTTGGGTCCATATCGCGGACGTTTCTCACTATGTAAAGCCGGGCACGGCGCTGGATGAAGAGGCTGCTCGCCGGGGTAATTCGACGTATCTCGTGGACCGCGTTATCCCGATGCTGCCCGAAGCTTTAAGCAACGAGCTTTGTTCGCTCAAACCTCACGTCGAGCGGCTGACCAAATGCGTCGAATTTCTGTTGTCGAATGAGGGCCAGGTGTTGCGGACCCAGTTTTACCCGGCAGTCATCCGCTCGCAGTGCCGGTTCAATTACAAGGAAGCCTTTGCCGTTCTGCAAAGGGAGCCGCGCGATTCTGTCGAAAGAATGCTTCACGAAGCGAATACGATGGCGCAAAAGATACGGCGGACGCGCTTCAAGGCGGGTTCTCTGGACCTGGATTTTCCGGAGACAAAAGTCCGGCTCGATGACAAAGGCAAGGTGTTGCGCATCGAAAAGGTTGAAAATGACATTTCGCATCAGCTCATTGAAGAATTCATGCTGCTGGCCAACGAAGCGGTTGCCGGACGCCTGATGGCGCTCAATCGGCCAGCCATTTATCGGATCCACGAACCACCGGACGAAAGGCGACTGGAGGAATATCGCGAAGACGTGCTGAGTCACCATATTCAATGCGGGAACTTGTCAAACCGTCGCGAAGTCCAAAAGTTGCTCGAAAAACTCAATCACCTCGCTATCGGGCAGGCGCTCAAAATCGGATTTCTGAGGTCTTTGATGCGGGCGCGTTACGCGACTGAGCCGCTTGGCCACTACGGTCTGGCAAAAAAGAAATACACCCATTTTACATCTCCGATTCGTCGTTATGCCGATTTGGTCGTTCATCGCGGGTTGTTTGAGCCGTCGGGAAAACAGATTGCCGCGGGCGCGCTTCAGGAAATCGCCGGCCGCATTTCCGAGACCGAAAGGAACTCGGATGATGCTGAGCGTGACAGTCGGGACGTGAAGTTGTTCGCCTTTTTGATAGCCCAACTGAAGTCAGAGCATCCCCAGCGTTACATGGCGCTCGTTACCGACGTGCGTAATTTCGGTTTCTTCGTGGATGTTACCGGATTGGGAATGAGCGGGCTGGTGCCGCTGTCGGGAATAACCGATGATTTTTATCAATTTGATCCTACCCGCAGCCAACTGGTTGGCCGGCGGACCCGCCGGGTGATAAAACTGGGAGAACAGGTCGAGGTACAGATAGCGAAGGTTAATACGTTCAAGAGGCAAGTGGATTTCAAGCTGGCTGGCGGCGTTCCAGCGAAGCGAGAAAAGCGCTCGCGCCACCCGGCTTCAAATTGAGACCTTCTTCTGGTCATCTTTTAATTCGAGCGCTCTCCAAAAATACCAGGCCGCGGTGGTTCGATGCGGCTTCCATTTTTCACCGTGTTTGAGCAGTTCCTTGGGTGTCGGTAATTCTTTCCAGCCGTAGGTCAAGGCAAAGCCTTTGCGCACGCCGTAATCAGTCGAGGGCAGCACATCCGTTCGGCCGAGAGTAAAAATCAATAACATTTCAACAGTCCACGGACCGACTCCACGCACCGTTGTAAGGCGGTCGAAAATCTCCTCGTTGGACATTCTCACAATGGCCCGGGAAGTGGGTACGATTCCTTCGAGCGTTTTGGCGGCAATGTCTTTGATGGCTGCCGTCTTGGCGCGAGAAAGTCCTGCCGCCCGCAACTTTTCGTCTGGCGTCGCGAGCAAGTCCTCAGGACTTGGAAATCTCTTGCCTGGATACAGCGCCTTAACACGGCCGAGAATTATTGCGGCTGCGGTTCCGTTAAGCTGCTGATAAGCCACCGATTGCACTAAAGATTCAAATGGGCTTCGCCGTTTTTTCGGTTTTAGATGGCAAGGCCCGACGCGTTCTATCAGGATGCCAAGGCGCTTGTCGCTGGAGGCAAGAAATTGAATCGCTTCTTCAGTCATGTGGCAGGGCGATTTAGACTGTCCGTCGCATCAGGTTGAGGTAAAGCGGCATGGGGCTGCCGCACTCCAAAACCTTGCGGACGCACTGGCCTGAGACAGAATGCCGTCTAATTTATTTTTATTTAGCGCTCGCGAGAGCGTCCTCACTGTCTCCGCTTGTCTAATGAGCCACTCGCCCTTGATTTTCTTCAAAGTAAATTTCACTTCCTGAGGCGTGAAATCTCTTTCACCATTGGCTCGCACCTTGAGGGTAAGGTTTGCTATAGCGGATGTTTTACCGGGCGCAAAGGTGATGTTGATGTCCAACAACTCGAGATTAAGGCTGGAGAGGACGGAGCGGACGCCCATCGCAGCCTTCAACAAATCATCCTGTCCGGTAAATTTCTGGCGAAGCTCAGGCACGTCAACGGATATTTCAATATCCGGTGTAAAGAAAGTGGTGAGTTTTTGGGCGTTGGCGACTTTCGCGAGTTGACCTTCATTTCCGGCAAAGGAAGCCAATTGTGCCACTTCGGCGAGTCGTTTTCGGATGGCTTGTTCCGGCCCGGGAAAGAAAGTGAGCCAGATCCAAACCCCCGCTGCTATGATGATTATCGCGAGCGCTCCTCGGAAGGCCCATTTCATAGCAGCACTTTGCCCACGATTCTCTCCCGTGATGCTTTGCCTTCCGTGTGATCCACCTGCGGCATCGAACGATTGTCGCCGACAAAATAATAATCAAAAGGCCCGAGCGTCCGCGGTTCGTGCTCCCAATAGCACGGAAATCTGACGTAAGGTTCGTCCAATAACTCTCCGTTGATGAAGACGTGTCCCTGGTGGAAAGTTACCGTTTCGCCGGGCAAACCAATGATCCTTTTCATGAACATAATGCTTGGCCCCGCCAATCGAATCGCGACTACATCACCGCGCCTGGGCTCATGGAACAAATAAGCAAGCCGATTGACGAAATTAACGCCATGTTCGCGGTAGGTCGGGAGCATGCTCGGACCCGAAATCCGGATCGGCAGCAGGACGAATTTTGCAACTACGAAACAGACCACGACTAGAATCACGACTCGCTGCATCGTCCGCCTTGGATCCCGGCCAATGACGACCCTCCTCAGCAACGATGGCGCTTCGACAATCGGCTCAAGCATCGTTTCCATACAACTGTTAGTTCTTCACCCTTTAGGTACCCGTTAGTTTCGCGATTCTGATATTCTGACACAAGCACAGAGTGGGATTGTGTCAAAAATGTAATTTTTTTGGCATCCCGTTCAATATGCGACTGGCCACGCCGAGCGCGCATTTTTCATACCTATTTTGATGCGAGCCCGACGGTTTTAATCGCACCCCCGCAAGGTAGATTGCCTTGTAATTCTTTTTCCCCGGCGGCAACATCCGCAAATGTCCTCCATTCCATCGCTCACGCCAGAGCGGTCGACCTCATTTCCCGAAACGTCCACGGTCGATTCGACGACTCCGATGCAGCGGGTGATGTCCATCGATGCGCTTCGGGGCATGGACATGTTCTTCATCGTTGGCATGGAGGAAATCTTCGAAGCACTGTCGGAGATGTTTCCGATGTCTCCCAGCCTGAACGATCGGCTGCAGCACGCGCCGTGGGCAGGGTTTCATTTCTACGACCTGATCTTCCCACTCTTCGCCTTCATCATCGGCGTTTCACTGGTCTTTTCGCTCTCGAAGTCCCTGGCTGCCGAGGACAAGAGCGGGACGTCGCGCAAGATTCTCAAGCGCAGCATCATTCTCTTCATTCTAGGCATCCTGGTCTATGATGGCATGACAGGCGGCATCCAGCATGTCCGGATTCTGGGTGTGCTGCAGCGGCTGGCCCTCTGTTATTGCGCGGCGGGTCTGGCGTTTGTCTGGCTTAGCCCGCGCAGGCTGCTCGGGCTGACGGTTTCGCTGCTGGTCGGTTATTGGGCGATGCTCGTTTTCATTCCCGTCCCGGGCTTCGGAGCCGGGGACTTCGCCAAGGGCCACAACCTCACCAACTGGCTCGACAAAATGTATCTGCCGTTACGAAAGTGGGATGGCGACCATGATCCGGAGGGCCTCCTCAGCACGCTGCCGGCGATTGCTTCGAGCTTATTGGGAGTATTTGCTGGTCTGCTGCTAAAGAATCCGTCCGTCGAACCGGTGCGGAAGGTTCGCCTCCTGGTTGTGTGGGGCTGTGCCGGAGTCGTGGCTGGCCTTCTCTGGCAGCTCCAATTCCCAATTATCAAGAAAATCTGGACCTCATCGTTCGTCCTTTTCACGGCCGGTCTGAGTTCGCTGTTGCTGGCGTTCTTCTATTACGTGATAGACATCAAGCAACACCGGGATTGGTGCCGGCCGTTTGTCTGGATCGGGATGAACGCGATCACCATCTATCTGATTTTCCATTTTGTGAATCTCGAAGCCATCGCCAAATGCTTTGTCGGCGGAGAAATCCACTCCGGGCTGGAAAATGTCCATCACGGGCTTGGCGCATTGGTCACAGCGCTCCTGGCGCTTTGCTTTTCCTTCCTCATTTGCCGCTTTCTATTCCAGCGAAAGATATTCCTGCGCGTTTAAGAGACATTTTTCTATTCTCAAGAGAAACAGGCAGGTACTCAACCGGTCCATGTGTGGAAGAAATCCACTCCTGTGCTAAAGTATCTGATCTCTTCGAAAGGTAAATTAACCTTTCAGAAAATTGTTCATGATGCGGTTCAATACAACCAATGAAACAGGAGCAATATGAAAATGACTGAAACAATGAGTGAAGCTACTCTCAGCCGCAGATTTACGTTCCCCGGCACGTCATTGACGGTCCAACGGATAGGCTACGGCGCGATGCAACTGGCCGGCCCCGGCGTGTGGGGGCCGCCCAAGGACCCGGACGGCGCCGTTGCCGTCCTTCGCGAAGCCCTCGCGGCCGGCGTGAACCATATTGACACGGCCGACTTCTACGGCCCGCACGTCACCAACCAGATCATCCGGCAGGCCCTGCACCCGTACCCCGCAGGACTGGTAATCGTCACCAAACTAGGGGCCCGCCGCCCGCCCGACGGGTCATGGCAGCCGGCCAGCTTGCCCGAGGAGCTGACCGTTGGCGTTCACGACAACCTCCGCAACCTGGGCTTGGACGCGCTCGACATCGTCAACTACCGCGCGATGGGGTCGGGCCATGGTCCCGAGGACGGGTCTATTGCCGAGCAGGTGACGGTGCTTGCGGATCTCAAGCGAAAGGGGTTACTACGTCACATCGGCGTGAGCAACGTTACGGCCGCTCAGGTGGCCGAGGCGCAGACGATTACCGACATCGTGTGCGTGCAGAACAACTTTAACCTGGCGCAACGCCAAGACGATGCACTGATCGACGACCTGGCACGGCAGGGCATCGCATACGTGCCGTTCTTCCCGCTCGGCGGGTTCACGCCGCTGCAGTCGTCCACCCTGTCGGCCGTCGCGGACCGACTCGGGGCCAAGCCAATGCAGGTCGCGCTGGCATGGCTGCTGCACCGGTCGCCCAACATCCTGTTGATCCCCGGCACATCGTCCGTTGCTCACCTCCGCGAGAATCTGGCCGCCGGGCAGTTGACGCTGTTGCCGCAAACTTTGGCGGAGTTGGACCGGATTGCCGCCGCGCCGGAGGCGTGAGGAATCCCTACCCGACTGCTGTTGCCACGCCCGGATTTCAGTTCGCCGTGCAAAACAGCGCGGGCGCTCTGTCCGCAAGTTCCGCTTTCAGTCGAGCCTTGCGTGATTGCCGGACACTTTGCCGGAGAATTGCGCGTTTGCGCCATTGACGTGGCCTGGGCCAGAGCCAATCGAGTTGAGACTCACAGCTCTAAGCAGATCTCCTCCGTTTCCGGTGGGAATAGCGCCGGTGTAAAGGGTAGTAAAGCCCCAGAAAGTAAAATCAGTCCCACCGCCGCCGTTGAGGGTATAATTCCAGATGCCCCAATTGACGATGCTGTTATGGCCGTGGACGGCATCATCCGGTTCAGTCAAAGTCAGATAGTCGCTGATGTCGGTGGTAGTGACCTCATTGCTGATTGATTCGCGCACGACAAAATAAGGAAGTCCGCCATTGACGCTGCGGAAAAGCAGCTTTGCGGCGTTGCCGAAGTTGAAAGCGCCGGTCGCATTAATTGCGGCGAGAATATCTTTGTTGGTTATTCTTGCCGTGGTCGTTCCGCCGTCGGATGTTTGCACGAGGGCCGTGAGAACGAAAGAGGCGTCCTTAACGGTGGAATAGATTTGATTTGTCTGAGCCTGCGCTGTGAGAGCGAGACAAAATAAAGCCGCTGTGATTGTTTTTGTTTTCTTGAATAAAGTTCTCATGGTATCACGGCTTACTCCTTAACCAGAGTAGCGTTCGCGCCAGAAACACTTCCGGAAAAAATGGTAATCGCGCCCTGCACGCGCCCGACACCTTTGACATCTGACTGCACACGCTCAGAGCCCGCGAGTGTTCCAATGCCGGGGGTGTGAATCGCGCCGCGATGAATAGTCGTGGATCCCCAAAGTTGGAAACCCGTCTCGCCGTTGGTGTTTCCGTTATCGAAGGCAAAATTCCAGGTCTGCCAGCGCGTACTCTCGTTGCGGGAGCGAACTTCGTTTCCGATTTCCGTTACGCCGAAATAATCGCTCACGTCGGTGGTGGTCGTCTTTCCGCCACTTACCTCACTCACCATTAATGCAGGAGTTTGATCGTCGCCGCTGACGAAAAGCAAAAGTGCTTTTGGTCCGAACTGGTACGCGCCAGTCGCATTGAGAGCCGCAAGAATATCTTTGTTAATCACGCGTACCGAGGTCGCGCCCGAGGGAGTCTGGGTCGTTCCTTTCAGAACGAAATTGGCGCGCTGCACCACATTGGTGGATTGCGCGGTTGCGCCGCATGTTGCCAGTGCGAGCAGGGCCGTCATCAGCGCGAAGCGCATCATCTTCTTCATGCGGTTCTCCTTAGCGTTTCATCAATACCATTATTCCGGCCCGCGCGCGCGATCAGGCGGTTGCCATCGGCTCCGGGCATCTACGGCCATAATATCCATCGTTTAATGTATTACCGGTGGGTATAACCCTTTAACAGAAAAAGCTGAAAACCTGACAAGGTAAAATACTGAAGTGAATATGTAACTCACTCCTGTGCCGCAGAGGGAAAAGTCACATTGTGACGCGGCAAGCATTCGGCATTTTTAGAAACGCTCTTTTTGTATTGCTTTCGCAAGTCGAGCAGGTATTGTACCCCGCTCGGTTACAATACCATGGAAAAAGCCTTGAACTCTGAACTTACACGAAAAGCATTGGAGAAAGTTGGCAACCCCAACGTTCTGGTCAACCTCATCTCGCGTCGCGTCCGCCAGCTCAATTCCGGCGCAGGGGCAATCAGCCGCCCGCTAGTAGAAGCCGGCCACATGGGCGCGGCTGACATCGCGTTGACCGAAATTATCGAGGAGAAAATCGGTTTTGAGATGCCTGAAGTCACGGAATTGGTTCGACCCGTAGGCAAGAAACGCAAGAAGCACTAAGCGAAGTTCGAGGGCCGAAGTTCGAAATTCGAAGCAAGCCCCAATCAACAAGAAGACAAGAAGCACGCCGATTCCGAACGGCATGTTTTGGACATTCAATTTTTGATATTCCTTCGAATTTCGGGTTTCGAGTTTCGAATTTAACCTCATGTCCGACATTCTGAGCAACCCGAAAGCCCGCCGCGATTTTCACATCCTCGAAACCTTCGAGGCTGGAATCGTACTCCATGGCACGGAGGTCAAAGCGTTGCGCGCCGGCAAAGGTCAAATCAGCGATGCGTTTGCGCGCGTCGAGAACGACGAGGTCTTTCTTTACAATGCGCACATCGACGAATACTCCCACGGCAACCTTCAAAATCACGAGCCCAAAGCCAAGCGAAAGCTTCTGCTTCACAAATCGGAGATTCGCAAACTATTCGAATTCGCCGCAGTTAAAGGTAACGCGCTGTTCCCGCTATCGTTTTATTGGAAACAAGGCAAAGTCAAAGTCGCTCTCGGAGTCGGCAAGGGCAAAATGCAATACGACAAGCGCGAGGATTTGAAGAAACGCGAATCCGACCGCGAACTCAAACGCGCCACTATGCGCCGCTTCAAAGGGTCATGACTCGATTGTGAACAGAGTGGGGCAGTTCGGGGGGTTCAGACTTTTAGCTGCTGATCTCGTGCGCGGAGATTTCCCTTGCAGCCTCACAACCCAACTTCCTTCTGCCGCTTTGAACCGGGTGGTTTCATCGTCACAATTCCACCTTCACCAATTTGCGCGACTTCAAACCGCACCCGTCCCGCTTGCACCACCTCCGCAATCGCTCGTTGCACCGGCGTCAATTTCGATTGCCCATGCTTCACCTCAAGTATGACGATTTCCAACTCCTCCTCGCCGACCCCGTTGTTCGCAAGATTTGACCGTCCATTAAAGACGACATAATCGATCGGATCTCCCAAGAACCGCGCATCCGCGGGGAAGTAACGAAACCCTGGAAGCACCGGGGCCATTTGTTCGGCGATTTGCCCTTTAAGCGTGCTCCGGCTCTGGTCAACGCTGCGCTTCGTGGCTTCTTTCAGCTCCCGCTGAAAATCCAGCCGGAGCTTTAGAATCCGAATCTGATAAACCAGAACAGTTACAAGCAGAGTGGCAAGCGCGCCGATTAAGAAAGGTGCGATGGCCGCAGCGTCGAGATACTTGCTCATGCTATATTTTGTGCCGGGCATTCGCCGGGTGCAAGAACAACACGGGCGTGAATAAAACTGCCGGGCAGGATCGCCGAGGCAAAACATTGTAAATATGAGGCAGGCCTTTGGCCTGCGACGGAATCTGTGGGCGGATGAACCCAGGGCGTTGCCCTGGGCTGCTATGAAGCAGGCCTTTGGCCTGATTTCCAGACGTGCGATGTTTTCCAGACGAGCGACCGTTGCCGTTTGGATCACCCAACCCGCCAGAAATCTATGCGTGGGTTCCTTGGCAAGTAAAACGAGGGCCCGGGTTCGTTAGCTTCTACGGCTGGGTTCTACCTGATGACAGCCGCCTATGGAATCGGGACAACCCAGTCGATTCTTGAGAAATCATTTTGCGCCCAAGGCTTTCTATGGTTGAATTACAGCCGCAAAGTTGCGTCAAACTTTATTCATGATCGCCCGGCCGAACCTAACAACACCATCGCGAGCATTCGCGTTCATCACCTTGCTCGCATTCACATTGACCGCCTGCAAGCATACCGCTCCGCCTCCGCCCAAGCCGGAACCACCAAAGATCAAATATAGCGAAACCTACGATGTGGAGATCAAAGAGATCATGGACCTCGCGGCCAGGGATCACTGGGAAGAAGCGCAAGCCAAGGCCACCGCGCTACACGAGAGAGATCCTAAAAATCCGCTGTTGGAGCGCGTGCAAAACTGGGTCATCCAGGCTGGCCAAAAGCGCCGCGAACAGGCGCTCGAAGACAAGATTCGCGACATTGATTCCAAAAACTCCGTTTTCGCCCCGACGCCACAAAGCTTGCTTTTCGAGAAAAAAGATCGCGGACTTCCCGCGACCAAGGACGTTCGCGACACAGTCCATCGGATCGAGAACTCGCCCTACATCCCTGACTCGTACGGCAAATACAGTTACGAAAAAGGGCCGCTGTTCGATTTTGAAAGCACCAAAGGGCGCATGTTCAAAGTCCTCGAAAAAGAAGTCTCAGTTCACCTGGACAACGTGCCGCTTGAAACAGTCATCGTCAATCTCAGCCAAGGTTCTGGCGTAAACATTGTCGCCGACAAATCCCTCGCCGCCCTGAAGCAAAATCTGAGCATCAACCTCGACAAAGTGAAGCTCGCGGAATTTCTGCGCTATGTGGGGCGCAACTACGAACTCCAATTTCAGGTCGGCGACGAACTCGTCTGGGTGGTCGATGCCAAAGATCCAAAGAAACTCATGGAGGAAACCCGTTTCTATCGCTTGCGCAAAGGATTCATTCTCCCTGCTCAATTTGGCTCGGAAGACGTGGCCAAGCAAACTGTTACCGCCAACAACATCAGCACCACAACCGAAACGCAGAAATTCAAAAAATTTGTCAACGATGAGACACCCATGGTGCCTGCTCTCGAGAAAGCCATCAAAGAACTCTTCAGCGGTTCCAAGTACATGATTGATTACGAGCGCAACCTCGTCGTAGCCCGAGGCACACCCGAACAGTTGGAGGTCATGGAAAAAATTATTGCGGAATTTGACCGCCCCATTCAACAAGTCCTCATTGAAGCGCGCTTCGTCACCATCTCCAAGCCGGCCTTTATGCAACTTGGCGTTCTCTGGGAAACTGGCCGCGATCCGAACGCCACCCGAATCCCTGCCGATTTCACGGGCCTCGTCGGCAATCAGAATTTTCCACAAACCATCAACGCAGCGGGAGTCGTCAACCCGGCGGTCGGCGTCGGCATTTCGGAGGCGTTCACAAATGTTCTTGGCGCTGCCGACTTGACCGCAACGATCGCTGCCCTCGAACAAAGCGGCGAAAGCCAGACCCTGAGCGCGCCCCGTCTGACCGTGCTCAATAACCGCCCAGCCACCATCAGCGACGGCAAAGTGCAGTACTACTACGAAGAATACGCCGTCAAACAAACCGTCCAGCAATATTATACCGCCTCCTCCTTCGTGCCGAGTGGCAAGCCGACAAAAATCACCGCTGGCGCCGAGCTAAACGTCATGGCCAGCGTGAGCGGGGACGGCCGGAGCATTTTGCTCGCGCTGAACCCGCGGGTGAACACCGACGTCCAACTTGTCCGTTACGCGACGCTCACGGACTTTCAAGGCGGGGTTAGCAATCTTACCAGCACGTTCGACATCAATCTGCCTCAATACCGCACCCAGGAATTGATGACACGCGTCGTCGTAAAGTCGGGCGAAACCGTCGCTATGGGAGGCGTTTTGGAACGCCAGAGGTCGACGATGGTCGAGTCGGTTCCAGTCCTGGGCGACATCCCGCTGATCGGCGCATTATTCCGCCGGCGCACCGAAGTGGACACGCCGCGGTATCTTTTGGTCTTTGTCACCGCAACCATCGTCAAAGACACTGGCGAATTCCTCGTTTACGAAGAAGAACATCCGGGCACAAACGCGCCTGCTCGTCCCCGATAAGACCGCTTTCAAAACCGCGTGGCATTGTCTTTTTCCAAGCTCAAGTTCAGCCGAGTCCGGGCCCCGGTTGGGCAAGTGCTGGCTGTGGACGCCGGGAGCCGCCGCATTAAAATGTTGCTTGCCGGCAATGACTTTGGCCGGCTCGGAATCATCAAAGAAGATACGGTTGATCTTTCCGAAGAGGGCCTTGTCTCGCCAGACGAAATCAAGGCACACCTCCAAACTGTGCTCGACCATTGGGGCAGGCCGCCCATCGCTCTGGTGTTGCCGCAACATCTTTCGATTTCGCAAGTCGTCGATTTACCGCTCGCGCCGGAGAGCGAAGTTGAAAAATTAATTCAGGACGAGACCATCAAATTGAGCGGCGTGAGCGACAGCCGCATCGTTTATGATTTCGTGCGCACTGAGACGCTGGCCGCCAATCGCCAACAGTTCTGGGTAACTCTGTGCCAGGAAGGGGACATCCGCGAACGCATTCAACGGCTCGGCGTTGAAAACGAAGATCTGTGTGAAATCACGACTACAGCAAACGCCCTCATTGCGGCGTATCGAGCTGCGTCTCCCCTCACGTCGCGGGCCGTGCTCGTGCATGCCGGCGCGCAAACGACCGTGGTAGTAATTTTGCTCGCAGGGCAGGGGGCATTCGCTACCAGTTTCCAAATGGGCGGCGATTTTTTCACACGCGCTCTTGCGCGGGAGCACGGCTGCCCCGAAGAAAAGGCGGAAAGTCTCAAACGCGGAGACGATTTGCTGAACGGACCCAAAGCTGATCCAGAAATGCTTGCGGTGGTAGACGGCTGGATAGCAGAGCTGAAGCGCCAATTGAAAGATTGGTTCGAGCATAATTTGGCAGGCGCCGACGCATCTTCGTTTGAAATGGTCGCGAGCGGCGGAGCATTCGAGCAACCCGGCTTTTTGGAATACCTGAAACGCAAAGCGGGTTTAAATTTGCGACCCTGGCCCAAAGCCACACAGCCCGACACTGCGAGCCCCACAAAAGGATTTGAAGTCGCATTTGGAACCGCTCTGCAGGCGATGGGCTACAGCGCGCAGCCCGTATCACTACTGCCCGAGAATTACCGTCTCGCCTGGCAAAAGCGCCTCTGGCAGGAACGCCTGGAATTCGCCAGTTTTGCATTAGTCGGAATCTGCGCGGTCCTTTTGGCTCTGGGCACATGGCACAAGATGTCCTTGATTGGTCATAAGACCGCGCTGCGTGAGAAAGTCCGGGCCGGGCAGCAGGACGTTTATGCGAACGATTCACTGACCGCCGATCTCATTAACGAATATGAGAGTTTGCGCCCCGTGTTTGCAGCCCAACAGAACACGCTCGATGTTCTCAAAACTCTTTCGCTGCTCCAGCTATCACGAAGCAATCGGAGTTTGTGGTATGTCTTGCTGGCCGACCAACAAACCTATTTCAGCGCCTACCCGCCATTGCTCGGCGCTACCAATTCTCAAACCAATCTGGTCGTGACGATGGCCGAACGGCTGACCCGCCTGTTCGGCTCTTCGCCACTGTTCGGTTCGACCAATTCCTCGCCTGCCAAACCGGGCCTGATTGCCGAGCTGTGCGTCCCCGAGGAACCGGAAGCCGCGCGCGTTGCTTTGAGTCACATCGTCAAAGAATTGAAACAGCAAAAGCTGTTCTCGAAAGTCGATTTGCTGTCCGATGATCTGCGCCGCAATCTCGCCGATCCGAAAGTCACGGTTCCGGAGCGAGATTTTGTTCTTTCCCTCGATTTTGCCGAAACGGAATTTCAACAATCCCTTCGCAAGAAGAGCGCAAAAGGTTCACCTCGCGCTACTGCGCGACCGACGTCAAGTTCCACCGATGACGGTGGATAATTTGCCAGGCCCGATGAAAATTCAAATTACGGTTTACGCTTTAAGCCTCGCGCCTCGCGTATCAGGTGCTCCCGCATGAGCTCTTTCCGCGAATATCAGAGACGCTGCGTCGTCCCATTTGCCGGTCTGGCGCTGGCAGCGTATTACATTTTCGTTTTCTTGCCGTTGGACCACAAGACTGAGCGTCTCGACACGCCACTGGAAAAGGAATGGCGCACATTGTCTGCCTCACTCGACCAGACTGACGCCCTCACCATTGATTTTCTGCATATCACGAATCAACTTGCTGAAACGCGCCAGGCGCTGGCGATTCTTGAAAATACCCGGCAAAAAGCTGCGCCCCGCCTCGATCCAGGTCCAGTCGTGCGCGCCAGAATGAATGCTGCGTTCGAATTGGTCGATTACGAGAACGAACGCAGCAAGGAAGTGGACGACCTAATCCGCCTGGCCAAGCAAAAAGCGGTCAGCGTCGAACCGGCCGTTTATTATGGTTTCCCGGAGCATACGGCCGAGATAAGGCAGCCGCGTCTATTATGGCCGGCCCTGGCAATGGCCGACGGCTTCATGCGCACCGCAATTCAATGCAAAGTAGCCGCCATCCACTCACTGGCTGTCCCACTCGCGCTGACGAATTTCCCCGCGGTGAATGGTGCCGAACGCCTGTCAGAAATCTTCTTGCAGGTTGAATTCACCGGCGACGTTCCAAGCGTCGGCAGGGTGATCGAAAGTTTACCGCTGCGCGGCGAAGAACTTCGTGCCGCGGGTTTGGTCGAAGCCCCGCCAGACAAACCGGCGCTGTTCATTGATCGGCTCATCATCAAGAAACAGTCTCCTGAAAAACCGGAGGATGTCCGCGTCTGGATGCGCTTAATCGGATTTGTTCTCCGCGAATAGCGACGAAAATGAAACCTGTTGGACTCCAGACATTGCGCAGCCGGTGGTTCGTAGTTTTCGTCCATCTCTGCCTGTGGGTAATGCTTTACCTGGCGGCGGCGGGTATCGGCGGCAAGACCCCCGATTTTCATGAGAGCGATTCTTTCTCGGCTCCTGCCCAGAGCCCCGCTCCGGTTGCCGTGCTCGATCAACTTTTTGCCGCGGATGTCTGGCCGAAATGGCCGGGAGACACAAATGCTCCCAGTGCTTTTTTTACTCATCACTTCATTCCAGCAGCGCCGCTGCCGTCCAACGTTCGAAAATTTGAACTGACGTACCAGGGCTTCTATCAAAGCGGTGATGGTCCTAAACAAACCATGATTCGGCTTGGGGATAGCTTTCTGATCACGCCCATTGGCGGCAGAGTCATTTCCAACTTATTTGTGGCCGAAGCCACCATGCAGACGCTGACTCTCACAAATCCGGCCGCGAAGACGAACATTCTGGCGCTCAACCAAAAGAAAGAAGTAGAAGTCCCGCTCGTCGCGACTGCACCCACCAATGCCGGAGGTTCGAAATGATCGCCGCGCAAAAAGAAGTCGGCGATCTCCTCTTCGAACAAGGCAAGCTGACTGAGCAACAATTGGAACAGGTGCGCCGCAGGCAACGGCGCCTCAATCTCCCGCAACATCGCGCGATCGTCGATCTTAACTTCGCCTCCGAGGAGGACACCTGGCGCGCACTGGCCGCAGCGAACCATTTCGAATATGTCGATCCGGTTGCGATTGACCCATCCCGGGGCCTCCTCGAACAGGTCCCGATCAAATTCATCTTTCACTACCATTTAATTCCGGTAGCGCTTGAAGATGACTGCATCACGCTCGCATTTACCGAACCGCCACGCCAGATGGAGCAAGGCAATCTTCGACTGCTGCTCGGCAAACGCTTCAAAATCGTTCTCGCCACGCCCAGCGCGATTCACGCCACCATCAAAAAGAATTTTGGCCTTGGCGCCGAGACCATCCAAAAGCTCCGAGACGAACGCGGCGGCGCCGATATTACCCAGGAAATTACTTTTGATATTCAGGACAAAGAAACCGATTCAGCTCTCGAAGCGACAGTTTCGGCTTTCGTGGACCAAATATTGCAGGAAGCCCTCCGCCTCAAGGCCACCGATATCCATCTCGAACCTTATGCGAACGCAATCCGCCTTCGCTATCGCGTCGATGGCATGCTTGAGGCGGTGCCCGTTCCGGCGGACATGCGGGACCTTCATGCGGCCATCGTCTCCCGTTTGAAAATCATGGCTGGCCTGAACATCGCCGAGAAACGGCTGCCGCATGACGGGCGCATCGCAATGAAAACCGGCGATGAAGAATATGATCTCCGCGTCTCCGTCGTTCCCACCAAATACGGCGAAGCCGTTTGCCTGCGTATTCTTGGCCGGCAAAGTCTCTTTCTGGATCTCGGCCAATTGGGAATGGAGCCGAACCAGGAACGGGTATTCCAGCAATTGACGCAACTCCCGCAAGGTCTTGTGCTCCTTACCGGACCCACGGGCAGCGGCAAGACGACGACGCTCTACACCGCTCTGGCCCAGGCCAACGACGAATCGCGCAAAGTCATCACCTTTGAAGATCCAATCGAATACCAACTCGAAGGCACGGTGCAGATCCAGATGCGAGAGCAAATCGGCCTCACTTTCGCAACCGGCTTGCGCTCGGTTTTGCGGCACGATCCGGATGTGGTTCTGGTCGGCGAGATTCGCGATCTCGAAACTGCCGAAATCGCTGTTCGCGCAGCTCAAACGGGCCATCTCGTTTTTTCGACGCTCCATACCAACGACAGCATCAGCGCCGTGACCCGTTTATTGGAGATGAAGATCGAGCCGTACCTGATTGCCTCCTCGCTCGTTTGCAGCATTTCACAACGGCTTGCTCGACGTATCTGCCGCCATTGCATCCAGGAAGATCGCTCAATACCGCAATCCGTTCGCGAAGAAATTGCCGGAGCCCTCGCTATTCGGCCAGAAGAAGCCAAGGCTTGGAAAGGGCGCGGCTGTATTGAATGCAACCAAAAGGGATACCGTGGCCGCGTCGCAATTTACGAATTCTTTTTACTGAACGAGGAAATCGCCAATCTGATTCACCCGGGCCTTCGGGCAGGTCAGCTTCGCGAAGCAGCGCGCAAAATCGGCTGGCGTTCCCTGCGCGAAATGGCCTGGCTCAAGGTGCAGGAGGGCTTGATCCCGGTTTCCGAGCAAGAACGCTGGACTCGGACCATTGACCCCATGGCTTTGAAGGCCTGAATTCTTGGCGAAGGCTGGCGCGCTAAGGATTCGGGCGAAAACTTGATTTTCCATTTCCAACTTGCGCAGGTATCCGCGGGAATGCATGTTGAATCTCGACAAGGTTTTGGCGCAAATTGGATCGTGGTCGATTTAAAAAACATTTTATTAGCCGAGGACAGTCCTGATGACGTTTTCCTGATCCGATCAGCTTTCAAAAAGAGCGGCTTTCAAGATCCGATTTACGTGGTATCCAATGGCGATGAGGTCGTCCAATACCTCAAAGGCGACGGGGCTTACGCCGACCGCAAGCGTTTCCCGGTTCCGCATTTGCTGTTCCTCGACCTCAATATGCCCCGGTTGAACGGTTTCGAAGTCCTCTCCTGGATACGTGCCCGCCAGGAATGGATGTGCCTGCCGGTCATCGTTCTCACCACCTCTTTTTACGGACCGGAAATAAAAAGGGCCTACGATCTGGGCGCGAATTCATTCTTAACTAAACCGCTGGATTTCTCTCAAATGATGGCCAGTTTGAAAGAAGTCGGCGAACACTGGCTCCGGCGCGTCATATTGCCCCAACCAGGCCCCTTTGTTCCCGCTCCGTCGCAGTCAGCGACAAGGTCTTTGAAACCTGCAAGGGCATGCCGTGCAAAATCCCCGCGCAGCCGCCGACGCCGCAGCAAGCCAGACGGAAAAGCTGGATAAATGCCAACCGATTATTGGGGCCCGAGGTTTTCCAATTGCGCGCCAATAGCGAACGTTGAAAACGGTCGGTCACATCAGGGCATCCAGCTTTCCGACGATTCGATTGCACTCGTCAGCCGCCATATCTTTACATTTGTAAATATTCCACTTGACACCCTCTACACTTGTAGAGATAGTGCGCATCGGAATCCATTATGCCCAAGCCGCAGTTCGAACTTACGGAAGCCGAATGGACGATTATTAAAGCCATCTGGGCCTCAGAACCTTGCACTGCGCCGGAGATCCAACTGCGCGTCGCAAGGAAAACCAGGTGGACCTATTCAACCGTTCGGACCCTGATGGACCGAATGGCCTCAAAAGGCCTGCTCACCGCAGAAAAAATTCGGAACGTTACGCTCTATCGCTCGGCTATTACCCGGCAGCAAGCCCAGCGCAGCGAATTGCTCTATGCCCTCAAGCACGCTTTCAATGGCGCGCTAACGCCAATGGTTCAATGCCTGCTGGACACTGGCAATTTGAGCGAAGCCGAATTGGATGAAATCGAGTTGCTGATTAGGGCCAGAAAGAAAGGAGCGCGCAAGCCATGACCTTCACCGCAGTCATTGAGCGACTCAACCTCTGGGGCGAGCACTTTGCCCGCATCTGCTGGCCGCTGTTTTGGCAATCGAGCATATTGATTGCTGGAATGTTCCTTTTGGACCTTTTATTTCGACGCAAGCTGCGGCCGTCAGTCCGCCACGCGCTCTGGCTGGTTGTGCTGATTAAGCTGTTGTTGCCTCCGTCCCTGGCTTTTCCAACGGGGCTTGGCTGGTGGTTGCGCACGCGTGAAGCTGCTCCAGCTAGACAGCAAGTTGCTTCCTATGTCGTAACCTATGGGCCCGCTCGCATAACAACGCCTTTGCCAAACGCTAACTACGCATCTATCCCGGCGCCGCGAACTCGATTATCAACCGCGGCCTGGCGGGTTCTGGCAATCGGCGGGATAAGCCTGACGCTCCTGCTCCTCCTGCTCATGCGCTGGCAACGCCTCCACAAGCAATTGCGCAAATCTCGGGCGGCGCCAATTTGGTTGGCAGAAATGGCCCGCGACGCGCAGCTTAAGGTCCGATGTCGCAGGCCAGTCAGGTTAATGCTTACTGACACCTCGATTTCACCCGCCCTTTGTGGACTGTTTCGGCCCCTCATCGTTCTTCCAAGCAGGCTGCTTGAACGTTTGACTGCCGCCCAATTACGCGCTGTTGTATTGCACGAATTAATTCATTTGCGAAATGGCGATGTTTGGATCAACTGCTTTCAATCGCTGCTGCAAATCACTTTTTGGTGGCATCCGCTGGTGTGGTTCGCGAACGCCCGGATACGCAGAATCCGCGAGGAGGTTGTCGACGACGCGGTCCGGCTTGCCCTCGGTGCCGAAGCCGAGACGTATGCGCCCACGCTTCTCGAAGTCGCCCGCCTCGCGCTGTCGCGTCCGCTCGCGACTCTCGGGTTGGTCGGCATTTTGGAATCGCGGCATGCGTTGAAACAGCGTGTCAATCGCCTGGTAAGTTTTCCTGCGCCACGACGGGCAGGGCTGACATTAGGATCAATTCTCGGAATCCTTGCATTTACTTGCATCGCAGTTCCAATGGGCCAGGCACCGCCGAAGGCGACTAAACCTGCTAACATTTCAGATTCCAAGACTACGTTAACTGGAGCAGAAAAAGCCGCCACCGATCCAATCTGGCTTATCCAACCCATCACCTCGGATGGCTGGGTCGACTATGACATGGCGTCTGGCATCTCCACTTCCACCAACGGCGCAGTGCTTACATACCGTGATACGAAGCTTTCTGCCGAACACATTGCTGTGGACCAGCAAACGGGCCAAATTGTCGCCGAGGGTTCTGTGAGGCTGAGCAGCGGATTTGACATTCCGATGGGCGGCAAATTGTGGATGAACATGACAAATCTTCAAAAACTTGCCCAAAATCAGCCGTCGTACATCAATCCGTCTCGAAGCCGACAGTTTTCAAACAACGGTCGTAATAGCATCCTGAACAAACTCAACACGATACGGCTGGACACTGTCACTTTTGATAGTCTTCCGCTCAGTGAAGTCATAAACTATCTTCGCGAGGAAGCGAAGAAGCGCGATCCGGAAGGCAAAGGCATTAATTTCCTCATCAATCCGAACGCTGACGCGCCACCCGGAGCAATCGACCCCGCCACCGGATTGGCAGTCACTGCGCCACAAACCGACGTCGTGGATATTAACGGCGTTACCATTAAGATTCTGCCGTCCCTGAATGACGTGCGAATGATTGATGTTCTCGATGCCATCGTAAAAGTCGCTGATAGGCGGATTAGATTTTCGATAGAGGATTACGGCGTATCTTTCCGCCTGGCCGGAAATGAGCCTCCGCCTATGCTTTTCTCTCGAACGATCAAAGTCGACCCAAGCGTCTTTGCGCAAGGCTTGGAAAGTGTCGCCGGTGTTTCGATCGGAAATTTTCAGACAGGGCAGGGGGGCGGGGGTGGCCAGCAAGGTAACAGCGGCGTCACCGTCCCGCGCGTTCAGGCAACTCCGAACGGGACTGGCGGCCAAGGCGGGCAAGGTGGCGCTCAAGGCGGTGGTGGCGGTATTTCTGGAGTGACGCGTCCTTCCGCTGCCATTTCGCCGCAGGCAATACGGCAGTTTTTTGTAGACGCCGGCGTGGATCTCACCCCACCAAAGAGTGCGTTCTACAATGATGGATCAGGTACCTTGCTCGTGCACGCGACGAAGGGGGAACTTGATATAGTCGAGAATGCCGTTACTGCGCTATCTGCAACCGCGGAGCAATCAACAGCGGCCGTGAAAAGTGAAACTTCGTCCAATCCGGTTTTATCGCGGACTAATGAATCGAAGGTGCCGGTATTAGGCGTTTTGCCCGTCGTGGGCCCGCTGTTTCAGGTCAGAACGGGCCAGTTGGCGGCGGCAAACTCGCCCCAGCAAATAACCAATGTCAATACCGGCACGAGCGATAAACTCGTCACACGCATCATGAAAGTGAACCCGGATACTTTCCGGGAATCCATACGGGCGATCGTGCCGCTCCCAAACAATGCCAGTCCTCAGGAGACCATGGATGCTTTTCGAAAACTCGTTTTAAGTAGTGGTGTGGAACTGCGCCCGCATGCAAATATGTTCTATAGCGAGCGCACGGGGAATCTTTTCGTTCGAGCTATCGCCCCAGAAGTGGAGGCTATCGAGCAAATGGTTCATGAACTAAATATCGCGCCGGAACAAGTAAATATCCAAGCGAGGTTTGTAGAAATTTCGGGAGATTTTGACGCCGATGCGCTCGCAAAGGATTTTGCGACACCATCCGTTTCAAACACGCCAGACGGAGAGCCGATCGCTGCCACCGTCGATACCAACAGTTCTTTGATCACAGTCCTCGCTGACCCCCAATTTAGAGCCATTTTCCACGCGCTGGAGAAGCGGGACGGAGTTGACGTGCTTAGCGAGCAAAACGTCACCACACTGAGCGGGCGTCAGGCGCAAGTGCAGACTACCGATGTGCAAACTATCGTAAAGCTGAACCCACTAGCGCTGGTTCCGCCGGGAGTGGCATCTTCAAACGTGTACGTGACTGAACCACTTTATTCAGGACCCGTGCTCGATATCATTCCGTATTCTGCGGGAAAGGATGATACGCTCCAATTGACCATTTCAGCCAAGGTAACCGAATTCCTTGGCTATGATGCGCCGCAAGAGAGTGAGTCGGTTCCCGTCTATTTGGACGGCAAAGCTAGTACAATCAAACCACCACATCCTCGAACTCACATCCGAAGTCTCTGCTTTTCCGTAATCCTCCACGATGGCCAGACAATCGTGCTGGGAAGGCCGAAGGATGAAATGGTGACCTATGACAACGAGGGAAACGCTATCACTGCGCCGAGCACCACAAAGAAAAATCTCTTGGTATTCGTCACTGCTACTCTAATCGATCCGGCGGGAAACCGGCTTCACAGCCCTATTCCGCCGGAAACAACCCCGCGCCACTAACCGGGAAACTTAGAGCCCAATGCGGTGTTCGGTCTGAGAATGGATGCTTTACAACCAGCACCGGATTCAAATCGAGCGAAGCGCCTGCGCATCGGAGTCATCATTGCGGTCGCATTGTTGGTTGTGGTCGTCACACTTGTTGCTCGCTCCAGAAGTGCGCAGCTGGAACCGCAATTTGTATGGCTAAACGCAGCGCAATTTGCCCGACAAACGCGGCCAGGCCGGCTTAAAATGTTGTACTACAAAGCTCTTAACTTCACCGCTCCGGTCTGGCAGCGTTTCAGGAGACCAAAAACGCATATTGAAATTTCGTCCAGGATATTCGCCGTGCATGACGCCACGAATGGACAATTCGGCGTTGGCGCGGCCAGTTGGACCAATGAAGCGGGCACGCGGGCATGGATTCTTTCCCACTCCGAGCTGGATGAATTGCGACAACGACTTAAAACATTGAATGGCGTTGACCTGGTAAATGCTCCTGGTGTCACCGTTGCGGACGGGACATCGGCGTCCGTGTCAGTCGGTCAAACCCACCCTCCGACATTTGCGTTTGTTGGCATTACTGTGGACGTGACCCCAAAAATCGCCTCACATCACTTTCAACTCGCCATGAGTGCAGTCTGTACCGAACTAAACCAAAGCACCGCCACGAGTCCTATCCGAACCAATCTCTCTGCCGCATGCCGCGTCAGCCTGCCAAACGCTGGCGGCATTCTGATAAAAGGCCCAGACACCCGCGACAAAAATGCTACAAACTACTGGCTCATTCTGTCTCCAACCGCCATTGACGCTTACGGCAAGCCAATCAAGTTGTAGCGCTACACTGGATCTAGCGCCTCGTTGCATAATTTCGCGATATAATTAAAAACGGCATAGGACTGCCGCACTCCAAAACCTCGCGGACGGAATGGCGTGTAAGAGAACGCGCCAGCGTCTTGGAGTGCGGCTGTCCTCTGCCGCTTTCACCTGAAACTGCCGAGACTGCCCGACAGGTTTAATCGCGCTCAATGCGGCTGTTGAAGATTTTAACCTCATAAATTGTTGACACTGATATTATCCCCGCAATGGGCCTCGATACAGATTTATTCCCGTTCACCCGAGCAGTTTTGCTAAAGCAGTTTCGACTGAGATACCATACAGCTTCACTGTTTTATGGCGCGACGTGTTACCCCGGACCAGTTCAATCCGATTGCGTGGACACTCGAAGGTTTCTGCCAGGAGGCGGACAAGCGCTTCGTTTGCGGCGGAATCCACCGGCGGCGCGGTGACCTTGATGCGCAGTTCGTTGCCGAGAGCCTCGCAGATTTCATTCGCCGATGCCCGAGGCTGAAGTTTGACTGATAACATCACTCCGTCGGCTTCGACGCGGATAAAGGCAGGCATGGTCATTTCTCAAAGAATTCTGGCAAACGCAACGCTCAGGAGTAAAGTATCGGCGCAGTGAGAATTCAGCAACTCCGATGCATAATGAAAACGATCGCCCTGCCGACGCCAGTCATGTTGATAATCCTTGCTGGCTGTGCATCGCAACCCACCCCGTCCGCGGTGAAACCGAATCCGGCTCAGCCGTCTTCTGCGGCTGCACCTTCTCGCAGTGCGCCAATCGACATGCTGCAAGCGGCCGCCTCCAAACCCTCTGAACCTTTCGAGGGAGAAGGATGGGTGCCGTTTTTCGACGGCAAAACTCTTACGGGCTGGCGCGAAACCGATTTTGCGGGCCACGGCTCGGTCGAGTGTGAATCTGCATTGATGGTCTTGAATACAGGCGATCCATTGACCGGCATCAATTGGACCAATCGCATCCCAAAGTTAAACTACGAGGTCGCTCTGGACGCAATGCGCGTAACCGGTTCGGATTTCTTCTGTGGTTTGACAGTGCCTGTGGGTGATTCATTTTGCACTTTGATTGTTGGCGGCTGGGGCGGCTCCCTGGTCGGAATTTCCAGTCTCGATGGGCAGGACGCGTCGGAAAATGAGACGACGAAATTTCTCAATGTCGAGCAGGGCAGGTGGTATCGCATCCGAATTCGGGTAACCCAATCGCGTATCGAGGCCTGGATCGACAAGGAAAAATTTGTGAACGTGGACACAACCGATAAAAAAATCTCACTGCGGGCTGGCGACATCGAGTCTTCCAAACCATTCGGTATCGCTTCCTATCAAACAACGGCTGCGCTTCGAGAGATCAAGGTGCGACGAATACTCGGGCCAGCGGATCCTTTGAAGAAACCCCGATAAACTGCCGTCAAAATCTGCAAATCATATGCACCCAACCGTCCATGTGAATCTTCGATGCGAAATTTGCTCTCATGCCTTTTCTAACTTCCAATAAAACCAAGCCTTCCTATGACGTAATCATCGTTGGCTCAGGCGCGGCTGGGGGCCAGAGCGCGTATGTCCTGGCGATGGCGGGAGCGAAAGTGCTCATGCTCGAAGCCGGCCGGAAATATGACCCGCTCAGCGAAACACCGATGTTCAATTCTCCTCGCCAGGCGCCACTGCGGGGTGCCGGTACACCGGATAAGCCTTTCGGATTTTACGATGCGACGGTTGATGGCGGCTGGACTGTGCCGCGCGAGCCGTACATGGTCAGGCGCAGCCGCAAGGGCAACGGGTGGTATGAAGGCACAGATGTAAGTCTCGCGAGCACCGACCAAAATTTCATGTGGTGGCGCGCGCGGATGCTCGGCGGGCGCACCAATCATTGGGGTCGCATCGCTCTCCGCATGGGGCCATACGATTTCAAACCCCGCGGACGGGATGGCCTGGGAATTGATTGGCCTTACAACTATGAAGATCTCGCGCGCTACTATGACAAGGTTGAAGCTTTGATTGGTGTCTTTGGCAGCAATGAAGGCTTGGAAAACACCCCCAACTCGCCGGAAGGAATCCTTTTGCCACCGCCCAAACCGCGCGCTTATGAGCTGCTGATTAAAAAGGCCAGCGCCGGACTCAACATCCCAGTCATTCCGGCACATCTGGCGATTTTGACGCAAGCGCTCGATCATCAAAAAGTTTCCGGCATGCTCCATCCAAACAATGCGGAAGCCGCAAGAATTTTGACAGAATCCATGCAGGCGCGGCTTCCTTGTTTGTGGGCGACCCCTTGCGGACGCGGTTGCGCGATTAAAGCGAATTATCAATCTACGACGGTGCATTTGCCGCCGGCATTGGCGAGTGGAAATCTCGACATCGTCACTGACGCGATGGTGCGCGAAGTAACGCTCGGCAAGGATGGCAAAGCGACTGGAGTTCTATACATCGACAAAAAATCGAAGAAAGAGATGCAGGCCAACGCGCGTGTCGTTGTGCTGGCGGCAAGCGGTTGTGAGTCGGCGCGGATTCTTCTGAACTCGAACACAAAATCGTTCCCCAACGGGCTCGCCAACAGCAGTGGCAAAGTCGGCCGATATTTAATGGACACCGTCGGCAGCGATCTCAGCGGGCAAATTCCTGCGCTCGAAAATTGCCCGCCTCACAATGAGGATGGCGCTTCCGAAATGCACATGTACATGCCGTGGTGGCTTTACCAGGAACAACTCGCTCACAAAGTTGATTTTCCACGCGGTTATCACATCGAAATCGGCGGCGGACGCGGCCTTCCACGCGGCACCACTTTCGATGGCCTGGGCGAATTTGCGGGCGGCAGTTACGGCAAGAAATTCAAAGAGGACGCCCGTCGTTATTACGGCTCGTTCGTGGATTTCGCAGGCCGTGGCGAAATGATTCCTAACGAGGACAGCTATTGCGAGGTCGATCCTGACAAGAAAGATGCATGGGGAATTCCTGTCCTGCGCTTTCATTTCAAATGGTCGGAGCACGAAGAGAAACAGGCGTCACATATGCAAAAGACATTCGCCGGTATTATTGAAGCCATGGGCGGCAAAGTTCTCGGAACACCGCAGCTTAACGGCAAGAAAGCCATAGCACCGGGCGGGTCGATCATTCATGAGGTCGGAACCACCTGCATGGGAAGCGACCGAAAGAACTCCGTCTTGAATCAATACTGCCAGGCCTGGGACGTGAAGAACCTTTTCGTAACCGATGGCGGCCCGTTCGTATCGAACGCGGACAAGAATCCGACGCTTACCATTATGGCTAACGCCTGGCGGGCTTGTGATTACCTGTTAGACCAGATGAAGAAAGGACAGATCTGATATGGACGAACTGAGGCGCATAAGCCGGCGCGAATCCATCAAGTGGGTCCTTGCCGCAAGCGCGACGGCGTCTTTGTTGACCGCGAAGGGCTTCGGAGCCGGTGGTGTGGCGCAAGGTTACGGTCAGGATCCGAAATTATTGGAAACCTATAAGCCCGGTGATTTGTGGCCGCTGACACTTACGAAAGAGCAGCGGCGCACGGCTGCCGTTCTGTGCGACGTGATTATTCCGGCGGATGATAAATCGCCGAGTGCGAGCCAGTTGGGCGTGCACGATTTTGTCGACGAATGGATAAGCGCGCCGTATCCCAAACAGCAAGAAGATCGCAAATTGATTTTGGACGGACTTTCTTGGCTCGAGCGCGAATCCAAAAAGCGCTTCAAAAAGGCGTTCGCAGATTTGAGTGAGGAACAACAGCATTTGATTTGTGATGACATCTGCTTCGAGCCCAAAGCGAAACCGGCTCTAAACAAGGCCGCCCGATTCTTCGCCCGCTTCCGAGATCTGACTGCAGGTGGTTTTTATACGACACCTGAAGGCATGAAAGACATCCAATATCTTGGCAATGTGCCCCTGACGAAATTTGAGGGTCCGCCGCCCGAAGTCCTGGCCTACTTGAAACTTGGTTAAGCGCCGGGCTGTTTTACTTCTTTTTCTGTCCTATTGCCGCAGCCGTGCTGGTATTGCCAATCCTGTCTACTGCTGAAACGGCAACGACTTCCGGCAAATCTCCGGTCCAGGTGGCAGAGGTTTTGTCGCCGGACATAATCTCTGTTTTCCAGTCATGCCCATTTCGTGCCTGCACCAACCACAGCGACGGCTTAGATGCATTCCCCGCAGCCCAAATCACGCGCAATCTATTCCCGCTGGCCTCGGCGACTGTCAGCGCCGGTTTCGGCGGTCGTCCACTCCCAAGCCAGGGCGAAGCAGGAATCAACGCGGGCTGAGCGTACACCTCCGTTTCGAGAGCGTCGTCGAGCGCTTGATTGCGCATGAGACTCTTCATACTCCAATGGATATGCCCGTCCACTCCCGATTGTTTGCGCGACAAGCGAATCTGGCTGACTATCTCTTGATTCGTCCAGTGCTTTCGGTTTCTGTCCGCATTGACGTCGGAATTCAAGTTCACCGTCTTTGTGACATCGAGACCAGGCAGCAAGTGCCGGTTTTTGCTATTTTGCTGGGTCCACCACTTTAATAACACGGGGAAACTCTGCTCTTCAGACGCAATCGGCCAATAAAGCTGCGGCGCGAAATAATCCACCCAGCCCCGCATCAACCACTTCCGCGAATCTGCGTAAAGTTTGGAATATGCGTCGAAGCCTTTTATCTGCGATGGATTCTCCGGCCTCCAGATACCGAACGGGCTGATGCCGAATTTGACCCACGGTTTCGCCGATTTGATGGAAGAATACACTTTCTCAACAAACGCATTCACGTTTTCTCTACGCCAATCGTCGCGGTCCAATTTTCCGCCCGCGCCAAAGCGTTTCCAACTCGCGTCATCCGGGAAATCCAGTTCATTTCCCGAACGGCCACTCTCCTTGTACGGATAGAAGTAGTCATCGAAATGGACTCCATCAACATCATAGCGCCTGACCACGTCCATGACGACGCTCAGCGAATATTCCTGCACTTCCTTTTCCCCGGGATCGAGCCAGACCTGTTTGCCGTAGTGCCTTACCAGTTGTGGCCGGGTCTTGCTGATGTGATTTGGCGAAGCCGATGACTTCGCGGAAGGATGGCCGGCGCGGTAAGGGTTGAACCATGCGTGCAATTCGAGCCCTCGCTTATGTGCTTCCTGTACCGCAAACGCCAGCGGGTCATAATATGGTTCGGGCGCTTTGCCCATCGTGCCGGTCAGGTATTCCGACCATGGTTCGATTTCAGAGGCGTAAAGGGCGTCGCACGCAGGCCGGACTTGTAAGACAATTGCGTTTAATTTCAGGTGGGCGGCGCGATCAAGAATTCCCAGTAATTCAGCCTTTTGGTCGGCGGTCGTCATTCCCTTTTGCGAGGGCCAATCAATATTCGCAACCGTCGCGACCCATGCAGCGCGGAACTCGCGCATCGGAGCGGGAGGTCTAATCGAGCACTCCTCATACTCGGCGCTCCAGGTATTGATTGTTGCGACCAGCAATCCCGCGAGTACTGAAAAACGATTTTCTTGCATGAGGCGAAATGAAGAAACGGGACGATGGCGGCGCATCATTAAGCAGATGGAAAAAAGGTGATACAGTCAATTGGAAATGAACGCCTGAATCTGCTGAGGGCGTAGGACAAATTTCTTCGAACACAACACCGCGTTCTGCCGATCTGGCTGCAGCCAACGCCGACATTCGCAGGCGAACACCAAGCTGGTGCGCTCGGCAAACGAGCAGCGAGCGATTAATCGTCTTTATTCTTGCCGCCTTCTCCGCCAACGCGATTCATCAGATCAATTAGCGGCAGGAACATCGCAATAACAATGCTTCCCACGATGACGGCCAGGAAGACAATCATGATCGGTTCGAGCAAAGAAGTCATTGCCGCGACGGCGTTATCGACTTCATCATCGTAATTGTCGGCGATCTTGAGTAACATTTCAGGCAACGCGCCGGTTTGTTCACCAACGTCCACCATGCTGATAACCATGGGTGGGAAAACACCGGAAGCTTCCAGCGGAGCGGTAATTGTTTCGCCTTCCTTAACGCTCTCATGAATAGCGTTGACCGCATTGCTTACGACGACATTGCCTGCCGTTTCTTTGACGATGGTGAGGGCCTGCAGGATCGGAACGCCACTGCTGATTAAAGTCCCTAGAGTTCGGGTAAAACGCGAAATGGCTACTTTGCTAACGACCGGACCGATCACCGGCATCTTCAATTTGAACTTATCCCAAACATGGCGGCCAAATTTCGTCGACTTAAAGATCATGAAGATGACCACAAAAACTGCGATTCCGAGCGAGGTGTAAATGATATGGTCTTTGATTGCCTCGCTGATTCCGAGGACCAACCGCGTAAAAGCCGGCAGTTGGGCGCCTTCCAACATTCCTTCGAACACGGACTTGAAAGAGGGCACGACCTTGACCATCAAAATAATCAAAATCGCAGTCGCAACGACCAACACCGCCACGGGATAAAACATCGCCGCGATAACTTTGCCTTTGATCTTTTGCGCCTTCTCCATGAATTCGGACAGGCGGGTCAGCACGACTTCAAGAACACCGCCAAGTTCACCGGCTTTAACCATGTTGACGAACAGGCGATTGAAAACTTTGGGATGCTGCGCGAGGGCTTCAGAGAAGGTGCTTCCCCCTTCGATGGCCAGCGCCAATTCCGCGATGATATTTTTGAGCGTTGGATTCTTCTCTTGTTTTTCGAGCACGCGCAGACCGCGCAGCAGCGGCAAACCCGCATCCACGAGGGTCGCCAACTGCCGGGTGAAAGTCGTCAGGACCTTTGATTTTACCCTCCCGCTAAGGCCGGGAATCTTGATATTGATGCCCCCGCCTTTCTTTCCGCCCGGTTTCCCAGTCGGCTTGGCTTTCTTGTCGGCCTTCTGAGCAACTTTATCGATCTCGACGATCTTGGTCGGAAACAGGCCCATTTCCTTAACGCGGCCTATGGCCTCGTTTTGGCTGGCCACCTCGAGCGTGCCCTTGGTTTCCTTGCCGTGAGGGTCCATCGCGACATAATTATATTTGGGCATACTCGGAATGGGTTAAGCGGAATGGTGGATTACAGAATCGTGAATTGAAAACAGTGGAGCGAGGCAGCCACTTACCAACGCTTTGAAGAGTCGAGGTTCCATATCACGTATATTTCACGACTTCTTCAATAGTTGTATCACCGTCGAAGATGCCTCGCAAGCCGTCTTCGCGAAGGGTGACCATCCCAAGTTCGACGGCTTTCTGGCGAATGACCACCGTGGGCGCGCGTTCATTGATGAGAGTACGAAGGGCATCGTTGATGACGAGCAGCTCGAAAATGCCTTTCCGTCCTTTGTAGCCCGTGTCATTGCAGTTGGCGCAGCCGCGGCCATAATAGAAAACTTTGTCTCCCAAATCATGCGGAGACAAGTTCAGCATCGCGAGCTGACTCTCGGTTGGCTCGAAGGGGGTGCGGCAATTCTTGCAAATCGTGCGTACGAGGCGTTGACCGAGCACTGCGACAAGCGTCGAGGAAATCAAAAACGGCTCAACACCCATATCGACCAGGCGTGTCACAGCGCCCGGGGAATCATTCGTGTGCAGCGTGCTCAGCACCAAATGGCCGGTGAGCGACGCCTGAATCGAAATCTGCGCGGTTTCCAGGTCGCGCATTTCACCGACCATGATGACGTCGGGATCTTGACGAAGGAAGGAGCGCAGGGCCTTGCTGAAAGTGAGCCCTACCGATTCGTTAATGGCCACCTGCATGATACCCTCGATGTCATATTCGACCGGGTCCTCGGCCGTCAGCAACTTCGAGTCAATCGTATTTACACGCCGCAAACACGAATAGAGTGTCGTGGTTTTCCCGCAACCCGTCGGCCCGGTCGCGACAAAAATACCATTGGGCCGTTGAACGGCTTCGGTGACGTAATCGTAAATGAATTTCGGCAGGCCGAGCGATTCGATTTCGAGATTCACGGCGTTACGATCGAGAACACGCAGCACGATGGACTCGCCAAATTGCGTCGGCAGTGTTGAGACACGCAAATCGACCTGGCGTCCGCCCATGTTGAAACTGATGCGACCATCTTGAGGCATGCGGCGTTCCGAGATATTGAGGCTGGCCATGACCTTTATCCGGGATGTCACGGGAAGCGCCAGGTGTTTGGGCGGCGGCGACATCTCATAAAGCGCGCCATCGACGCGATAGCGGATTCGAAACTCTGTTTCGAATGGTTCGAAATGGATGTCGCTCGCGCGATCCTGCACCGCCTGGAGGAGAACGAGATTAACGAAACGCACAATCGGAGCCTCGTTTGCGAGCCCGACCATCAAGTTTGCGTCTTCGCTCGCGGCGACCTGGTCCACCTCGCGGGCTATATCCTTGTCCTCTCCTAATTCCCGGAGAATGTCTGAGACGCTTTCGCTTTCCTCGGGATAATATTTCTCGATGAGCTTTTGAACGGCGGCTGGATCAGCAACGACGAGTTGCAGACTTTGTTTTACGACGAAGCCAAGCTGGTCAATTTGAGAGTGATTAAGCGGATCGACAAGGGCGACCTGAAGCGTGCCGTCCGAGAGGAAAACGGGCAGACATTGATACATCCGGGCGGCTTTGGCGGGAATCGCCTGGATTACCTGAGGTGGCAATTCGGAGTCGCGCAACGACACAACCCGTGTCCCAAGATGATCTGCAATCACCTGGAGCACCGTATCCTGTTCCATGAAGCCCAAATCCTGCAATATCTGGATGACCGGCTTGCCGGTGCGTTTGAATTCAGCCTGAACTTCTTCGTACTGCAAGTCGTCGATCAGATTGTGCTCTTTGATCAACGACAGCAAGGGGGGGCTGGCAAATTCCTCGGACATTAGGATTATAAATGGTTTCTAGCAGTGAAAGTTCGCTGATTCATGCCGGTTCGGCTTCCTCGGCTTCGACACCCATCGCTTGAGCAAGCTCCAATTCCTGCAACTTGGCCTGAATTGTGACCGGGTCCTGTGCTTTGGTGACAACTTCTTCACGGGCGATCATCCCTGCGAGATATTTTTCAATCAGAAACGCGTCGAGCGTCACCATCCCGTATTTTGCGCCCGTTTGAATGTCGGACTGGATGCGAAAGCTCTTATTGTCGCGAATGAGCGCGGCAATGGACGGCGTGTTGACCATGATCTCGAAGATTGCGACGCGGCCTGGTTTGTCAATCCGCGGAATAAGTAGTTGGGAAATGACGGCCTGGAGCACGGTCGAAAGCTGAATTCGGATTTGCTCCTGCTGATTACTGGGAAAGGCATTGACAACGCGGTCGATCGTCTTGGCTGCGCCAGTGGTATGCAGCGTGCCGAACACCAAGTGGCCGGTTTCTGCCGCGGTGATGGCGGCGTCGATCGTTTCAAGATCGCGCATTTCACCCACCAGCACGACGTCGGGATCCTGGCGCAAGGCGCGGCGCAGCGCCTCGGCAAAATTCGGCACGTCCACTCCAATTTCCCGTTGGGTCACCAGCGCCTTTTTATGTTTATGGTAATACTCAATCGGATCTTCAATGGTGATAATGTGGGCCTCGTCGCGCTCCTCGTTGATGATGTTGATCATCGATGCCAGCGTAGTGGTCTTGCCCGAACCGGTGGGGCCGGTCACGAGCACCAGTCCACGGGGTTTGTAGAGAAGTTCTTTGGTCGAAGGCGGCAGCCCGATCTGCTCCATCGTCAGCAACTTGCTCGGGATCTGGCGCAGCACAATGCCGAAATTTCCTTTCTCTTTGAATACGCTGACGCGGAACCGTGCCATTTCGCCGAAGGCAAAGCCGAAGTCAGCGCCGCCGCGCTCGCGCACGTGCTGAATATGGTCTTCGGAGGTGATGCTGCGCATCAACTCTTCCGTATCTTCCGGCTGCAGCGTCGGACCCTCGACGCGATGCAGAATGCCATGAACGCGAATCGTAGGGGGCGTTCCTACGCGGATGTGGAGGTCGGACGCCCCCTCCGACACCACCAACTGCAAAAGATCAGACATTGAATACGACATGCGCGAAATCCTTAAATCATCGACTTATATTACCATGATTACCATGAAACTTCGACAGCGGCTAAGCTCATTTATCACGGGAAAAAGCGAAATCCGAACACCGTATCCGGGTGTGGGGCAGTTTCGGCAGCGACATCTGAGAGCGGCAGAGGACAGTCGCATTGGGGATTGCTGTTGGGGAAATCTGGCAGTTGACGACTTGGTAGGGTGTGGGAAGGATTTGCGCGGGGTTCGCTTCATCACTGCGATTTACTTCGAATTTCGTCATTCGGATTTCGAATTTGTCTCAGTCCACATCACCCACGGTCGCCCTGATTACCTCATCAGGCGTGGTCAACCCGGCCTGGGCTTTGCGAATGCCATCTTCTCGCAGTGTGCGCATTCCCATCTCGCGGGCGCGCGTGCGCAACACCGACGATGGCACCTTTTCATAAATCAGCTTGCGCGCTTCGTCATCAATCACGAAAATCTCGAAAATGCCAAATCGACCGCGGCAACCGGTATTCGAGCAGTTGCTGCAGCCCTTGCCTTTTTGGAAGTTGGATCCCTGCAACGTTGCCGGATCCAACGACAGAGCGCGCATTTCCGCTTCGTTTGGCTGATAAGGCGCGGCGCATTGTTTGCAAACCTTTCTTACAAGGCGCTGCGCCATCAGTGCGCGGGTCGACGAAGCGACAAGGAATGGCTTGACGCCAATGTCGATCAAACGCGTCACTGCACTGGGCGCATCGTTGGTGTGCAGCGTCGAGAAGACCAGGTGACCGGTCAGCGACGCATTGATAGCGATGGTGGCCGTCTCCACGTCACGAATTTCCCCGACCATGATGACGTTCGGCGCCTGGCGAAGAATTGAACGTAACGCCATGGAAAAATTCAGCCCCACCGCCTCGTTCACTTGCACCTGATTGATGCCCGAGAGCAAGTATTCGACAGGGTCTTCTACTGTAATGATCTTTCGGTCAGGTCGATTGATAAAGTGCAGGCATGAATAAAGCGTCGTGGTCTTGCCGGAACCCGTTGGCCCGGTCACCAGCAATATACCATCCGGCAAGCCGATCAATCTCTCGAACGTCTGTTGATCGTCGGTAAAGAATCCCAGTTCCGGCAAGCCCAGGCGCAACCCTTCCTTATCGAGAATACGCATGACGATGCTTTCTCCGTGGTTGGTTGGCAAACACGACACACGTAAATCGATCAGCTTTCCACCGACCTGCGTTTGAATACGTCCGTCCTGAGGAATCCGATGCTCGGAGATGGACATGTTCGACTGAATCTTGAGCCGGCTGATAATGGCCGCCTGCAACCGCTTGGGCGGGGGTTTTATCTCGTGGAGCATCCCATCGATCCGGTACCGCACGCGAAACGTCTTGGCCATCGGTTCGAGGTGAATATCCGAAGCCCGCATCTTGAAGGCTTCGACGATCAATGAATTGACGAGCTTGATCAACGGGGCATCCGCTTCCACCACTGCCCCATCACCCATAGCCGCCGCCTCGATTTCGACGTGCTCTTCGGTCAATTGCTGAACGATTTTTCCGAGTTCGGGATTCATCCCTCCGCCGCGCTCGGCGTAATATTTATTTAACGCCGACTCGATGTCCGCCTCAGAGGCTACCTGCAAACTGATTTCCATCCGCAGCAGATGGGTAAGGCTGTCGATCGTATCAAGGTCCGACGGATCAGCCATTGCGACAGTCAACGTGCTGTCGTGCTTGAATACGGGAACGACGCGGTACTTCTTGGCAATATGCCGCGGGACGGTGGCGATGACGTCGTCTGGAATCTTTACATCCGCCAGATTGACAACTTCAGCGCCAAAATGTGCTGCTTTCGCCTGCGTTACATCCGCTGGACGGATCAGCTTATTGGCCAGCATCAGGTCCACGACGCCAACCCCAGCTCCCTGTGCTTCGTTTTTCAGCGATGCCACCTGCTCGGGACTCACGAATCCAAGGTCCACCAGTATATCTACCAGATAATCGTCTTTTTCAGCCACGGCTCAATGTCTCTTCACGAGGAAATGTCTGTTCAGAAAGTACTGTGGCACCTAGGCACCTGTCAATCCAGAGCGATGCAATATGCAAAGTATCAGGTTTCATCGCCCAGGAACAACTGGTGGATTGGAGAGCGTGCCTGGCTACTGTGTTACTAAACCCGAGTTACGAAAACCCCGTTTCTGGCAACCTCCAGCCAGCAGCAAAATGGAGCGAAACTTAAGTGCATCCCTTATCGATGGACTTTGCAGCACCTTCAACTCACTTCACGGAGCCACGCGGAACTGGACCGAATCCGAGGCTAAGCTGAAGCGATTGGTCCAATTCGCGTTCGCAAGGACGTGTCGGAAGCTTATTGTGTATTGCCCGGGCACGAGAGCAAACTTGGCGTCCAGCCGCATTTCGAGTTCCAATTCCTCGCCCGGGGTTAGAGCTATCCAGCGATACGAGCCGCTTCGGTCCAATTCCTCCCCGAAAAAGCCCGTTGGGTCATCCGATTTCCGCCTGATTTGTTTACCGTCCGCATCGAGCAGGGTAATTCCGAAGTCGAAAGGACTCTTGGTCCCGGTGTAGCCGAAGACTGTCCGCCCCAGATTGCGGAGGCGGATGGTCGCTTGGATCGGCTCCCGAGCAATGAAGTTTGTCTTTGCAAGTTCCACTCCAAGCTGGCATCCGTTCGTGGCGGGGCCCCAGGCGGTGACGCGGTTGTTGGTGGACTCGCCTGCTAGTGCGCAATGGGCCGCGACAGACAGGACAAGCAAGAGAAATGCCGCTGTCAGCGTCGCGGCTCCTTTGTTCGCTAGCGAATTTTCGTAGATATTCATGGCAGCCATGGACCAGTTACGATAACTTTGTTGTCGACGTTGTTCGTCCATTGCGGATGCGTCGTAGCATCTGCATTGTTGACGAGGATTCGTGAGTATGAGGCACTTGAGTCGAGCGACCACACGTTGCCCGTGGAGTTAATCCCGACTCCTTTCCATTCCCATTCAACACGCTTTAAGGGTACAGCTATCGAGGGAACGCTTTGGGCTTGGAACATCAGGTGCATTTCAAAATGGTTTTGCCGTGTGATCTTGTTGGTGTAAATAGGCCCGATCACGCTTAATGGGGAGTCGGCGGCCCAGTCAGTAGTGGGCTGCAGGACTTGATAAACCACGCTATTATCGAGACCGTTGACAGTGTAGCTGTGGCCTTGGCCATCGGTTCCGTTGACGCCAAAGTATTCGTTGCCCACTTGTGTGCAAAAGAATTTTGAGGTATTCGTGTAACCATCCATGCTAAGCAGCTCAAAATTGAAGCGAATGCCATCCCTGTCGTTTGTTGGACTTGGCGTGCCAAGGTGCAACGAAAGTCCCACCGGCTGCCCTGAATAGGTCATTGCACTAGTGTCCAATGCAACTGTTCCGGTAATCTGGGCCGTCATGCTGGTGCGCGGCTTTTTTACATTAAACATAGCCCGCCCAACAGCTTTCTGCCCGCGCACCGTGGCCGAGCAGGTGAGCGCGCGATTGGTGGCTCCGTCCACCCAGTAAAATACCACATTGCTGAGAATTGTCGGGAAATTTGAGTAAACGGTTCCTGAGTTGGCCGTCGCAACGTAATTCGAGATGGCAAAACCGGGCACGTTCCATTTGTAGGCGGTCGGCTGGTCGGGAGTCGGGGCGGAAACGACGCAGTAAAGGCTCATCTGCTGGCCGACGACGACGCTGGTGGTTTTGTCCGTGAGTTCATTTCCGGTGTTGGCATCGAAGATTCTCAGTATGACCTCTGTCTGGCCAGCGCCGCCCTCGTAGTAATGGACCGCGGCTTTTGCGGTGATATCCACAGTCTGATTGGCGGCTAGAGTAACGTAAATATAACTGTCGCTGTCCGGGTTGCCGAAACCGCCGATGGTGAATTCGCTGGGCGCAAGGGAGCGCGAGCCCGGATCGACGGGCAGGAACTCGAGCTTGGTGGCAACTCCATTTAGCCCGAATACTTTCATAGCGCCGGCAACGGATTTCCCGCCGGTATAGAGCTTACCCTTGAATTGCTCCTGCTGGGTTATTTTCGAGTGCGTTTTGATATGCGAGAAACAATCGCTTCCATCGTAAAGATCGCCCTCGGTGTCGGAGATGACTTTTTCATCGCAAAACCTGGAAGCGAAAGGTTTGTCAATGTGGTCGGAGTATGCATTGATGTTGGTCGCGTTGCAGACGGTTGTGACGGACGCCGAATCGCCGCCGAATAAGGCGTAGAAATCCCAGTTGTTCCAGGATGTTTCGGTGTCGCACTGGGAGTAGGTTTCGGTTGCGTTGAAGATATCGTCTCCAGTGCTGATTGCGCTCTTGTGACTTTGTCCCGAGTCCTGATAGCTGAACGTTGTATCCCACGAATCGTCATACTGTAACGTGTAAACCAGTACCTGATCCGAGCCGCAGGTTTGCCGCCGGAGACTAAAGCGAGTTTCATTCTCGCTATAATTATAGCTGGCGAGGTAAGTCCTGCTGGGCTTGTCCTCCTGAAGTTCGGCATCCACTGCTTGCGATGAGGCGGGATTGCCGCTGTTTGAGTAATCAGCCGAAAAACTGCCGGAACCGGAACCATTACCGCCGTTATCCGTATTAGGAACTGCGCGAGCCTGGAAAAGGTACGTTCCTCCAGACGTCACCGGCGCGTTCGTGACCTCCCAAGCGCCATAGCCGTCGAGTTCTGCGCGGACGCCGTTGACCCAAACGGTGCAGTTGGTTGAGTCGATTGAACCCCAAACGTAGGTAGTGGGCATGGTGGGACTGAAGGGCGCGGCCTGGTAGCCATCCACGGTGAATGCCAGCGGGGCAGCGACTACGGTGATATTAGTCACAGAAGTATTTCCCGCTGCGTCTTGAACGGTGATTTGAATGATATTCGTTCCGCTGCTCAAATCGAGATTTTGAATCCAAAACTTGCCGTCCCGTTCAACCAACGCGTTAAAAGGGCTCACATTTCCGTTTGCATCGGTCACATTCGCGATGACGCTCGCCGTGAAATCGTCCACCCAACCCCGGCAGGTGTAGTTGGAAGTGAACGCAACTTGCGCGCCATCCTGAGGCCAGTAAAGGCGGACGACTGGCGGATTGGTTTTGGCGGAATAATCAAGTGTGAGATTCAGAGTCTCGTTTGTAGTGTTGCCAGCCAGATCGGTTGCATGCAAAACCAATATATTCAGGCCGTTTGTCAGCGGAACGTCGAAGGCCTGAAAAGTATTCGTGGTGAACTCCCACACATTCGTATCAAACCACCGATCCAGCAGCGAAATGGGCTGATTTGTGAACACGCCGACGGCGTTGGTTAAATCGAAGGAGATACTTGCAAGCGGTTCCAGGCAGTAGCCCTGCAATTGAATCATCGGCTGGGAAACTGTGCTCGCGATAGGGTTCGTGATGATCAATTGCGGCGGCGTCTGGTCCAATTTGCACTTTGTCCAACGCCAGACCTGCGGCGATGTCTCCGTTCCGCCGCGCAGCCCGATCCAAATCTCATGCCAGCCTTCAGCAGGACCCGGATTCACTGTGATATTGGAAGAACTATAAGTTGCCCAATCTGCTGCGGTGAAATTCGTGCTATCAATCAGAACCGCTATTTCCCTTGGGACACCCGACGTTACGCAAAGCTGAATCGGAAGTAGAGGGCTGCTGATATATTTCGGCGCGGAGGAAATGAAGAACTCGATTGCGGTGTCCACACTGATGCTGACCGTAGCGGGCTAAGACCAAAAGGCTCCGTCGGTGACCTGAAACGCAAAACCGTCCGGGCCGTCGTAGTTTGTCGCGGGTGTGTAGATCAAATTTGGAGGTGTTCCGCTCAGTACGCCGTTTGTCGGACCGTCCAAGATAGTGTAAGTCAGCGGAAGTCCGTCGGGATCGGTCGCTTGCAAAAAGACGTTGAGCGGGGTGTTGGTCAAAGTGTGTAGCGATTGACTGGTTGCCACAGGCGGACCGTAGTTTGTCCAATCCGACCAGTCAGGCACCGAATTAGAGTTTTCGTCGATGCCAGTCCAATCCCGCGCCCAGAAAAAGAGCGCATTGGTCCGATCTAAAATGGGAACGGTCGTCGAAATCCAGTTCTGATTCGAGACGGTAAATAACGCTTGCTCGGGATTCCATCTTGCAGCCGGCAGTGCGCGCGCGCTCATTAGCTCATAAATTTCACCTTGAGTCACGTTATGCAGAATCACGCATGCTACGCCATTAGTAACCGCTGGGATTTCCAAAAAAAGGTTCGTGCCGTAATCTGCTATCTGCGATTCCGAGCCATCGCCGCTCGCATCCTCTTGGCCATAAGATTGGCTTGTGGCCATCAAACCAGCTTCGGGCGGCGTCTCTCTAAAATATTGCTCCTGCTGTTCGAGCGGCAAAATGGTATCATCCACAACATAGGAGTGGCCACGGGCGCTCCACCGGTAAATTGGCACATTCGTCTGACCACTGAACGGGTTATACGGCAGTGGAGGGCCAAATCCAAAGCGGTTAGTATCGAAAGTTGAAAGAAACCAGAACGTACCCGGGAACGAAACTTCGTCCGGTCTGACCAAAGGCAGGTTGGAGTTGTTGTTGGTGTTACTCTGAGCAACGAGCGGAGAAAGCGAAGCACTTAACAGCGTCGCGGCTAGAATAACGCTGGTGAGGGCATGGTTTCCAGGAAAGGTTCTCATAGTCGTCAGGTT
>Ga0193709_1000046_pt1 | contig 56512 bp, 58 predicted proteins | sample H3c2metaG_FD_160571 | JGI IMG/M metagenome (GOLD analysis project Ga0193709, IMG submission 160571) | Soil microbial communities from a riparian zone of the East river system, Colorado, United States - H3c2 | ecosystem: Environmental > Terrestrial > Soil > Riparian zone | place: USA: East River...
GGTCCCGGTAAATTTGCGGTCTTTGAAAGCGTCCACCTCGAGGTGAACGTTTTGGTCGACGGCAATGAGCACGACGTCAATTTCGCCAATGTCCACTCGAGCTTCCATTTCGTTTAGATCAGAGACGGTCATTACGTCAGTGCCGACGTTCTGGACGGTGCCGAGAACGCGTTCGCCCAATTGTGAATTGAGTTTGCTGACGGTGCCGGTGAGTGGTGAAACGATGGTCGTTTTAGCCAATTCTTCGTCAGCGCTATCCAGAGATGCATGGGCCATCTCCATCTGGTGCATGGCGCTGGTGCATTGGGCCTGGGCGACTTCGTAGGCGGCTTTGACTTCGTCGAAGATGGAATCGGAGATGAGCTTATGGCTGGAGAGGTCCTGGTTGCGCCTGAATTCGGCTTCGGCTTTGTGAAGATTGGCTTCGGCGGTGGCCTGTCCAGCCAGAGAAGATTTGTAGCTGGCTTCGGCCTGGTTGCGGTTGGCAATGTAGAAGTCGGGTTTAATCTTCAGGAGGAGATCTCCTTTTTTAACGAATTGGCCTTCCTTGACCGGCAATTCGATAATTTCGCCGCTCACCTCGGGGCTGATTTTGACCTGGACGACGGGTTGTATCTTGCCGTTGGCGACGACAATTTCGGTGAGATTGCGGCGAGCGACCTTCTCGGTCTGAACCGTGATGACGACCTCACGTTTTCGCAGAATGGCTCCTGCGGTAAGGGCTATCAGCGCGATACCAATGACGGAAAAGACGAGTATTTTCCTGCGTTTTTTAGGGTTTGCCATTTAGATTACCTATTAAGACACGTCAAAAGCGGTTTTGTTTCAGTGCGCACGTAGTTTGTCATCGAATTGTGATAGCAGGCCATTATTAAATCGTGACATATTTATAGGCAAAACGGGTGGCCTCGGAGGTATACGCAGGATCATTTTTTGGCGAAAATATGCTGGATGGCTGTGCCAATCGCCCAAAAGAAGGCTGTGTACGAGAGCCATATCCCGAAAACCCAGCCGATGGCCCGGCTGGCGGGCGTATTTGTAAATCGTGCCAGGCCAATCGCGCGCACCGCAAGCATCCAAAAGGTCATTACATTGACGGCTGCAAGGAGTGAATGGGTGGGATTCTGAGGGTCAAAATCTTTGATAAATAGTCCGAGAGTGGCGGAGGCCATGATGTTTCCAGTGACAAAAATGAGGAGTGTCTTGACCACGGCCTCAAGGACTCCGATCGTCGTCGCGAGACCGACTATTTCCACAGCTTTCATGTAAGGCAGGTTAGCTTTGAATGCTTTGCGGCCGACGAGCCAAAGGAAAAAGCCCCAAAGGAAAGGAGTAATAAAGGCGACGATTGCTGGGCCGACTGCAACATTCACTTTCCAAGTGATTTCTCCCATCTTACGAGCCATATCGGCTTGCTGTTCCGGCATGTGAGAGGATTCAATTTGCTTTTGGATGCTTTTTTCCACCAGGTCACTGACCTGATGCCGGAAGGACTCTTGCGATAAAATGATCCCGCTGCAAATCCAGCCCACGACGACGAGGATTAATATCGGCACCAGCCAGTTTGAAGTGGAAGCGGGAGAATCTTTGATGTCATCAAATACGTCCCCGGGCGCGGCAAAGATATTCACCAGCCGTCCTGGGATGGACATGACAGGTGGTTTCGGAGTCGCTTGGAGTTCCGAAACGGGAGGGGGTGGTTCCATAGGATTCGGCCAACAAAGCCAAGGGAAGTATTGAAGGAAAGGAGTTCGTTTGTCCAGTCTTCTGAGAGGATGGCAAGCGCGACGGCATTTCCAATCAGGGCGGTCCTGAAAGGCACGGGGTTCGCACGAAATAAGAATTTCGAGAAATCGCGTAATCTCGCCCGATTCACTGCGAAGAAGAGAATGTGCAGATCCAGCCATCCAGACGGCGGGTAAAGGTCTGTCCGCAATGTAGTGGTCGGTATTTTGCGGAAGAAATTCAGGGATTATGCCCGCATTGCCTGCGGCGGATGCTGATGCGATTGGACGCCGAAGAACGGTTTCTGCAATTGAATTGTGCGAACGAAAAGTTTCAATCTTCGATACCGAGCTACAGAGAGCGAAATTTTCCGTTCGCTCCCGGCGGACCTTAGTCGCGCGGGAAACAACCGGTTGCGCACACTAAAATAGCCGAAGAAGACATGATTAACTTTGCTGGGAAAAAGTCTCGAATATGAAATCTTATACCAAAATGTTTCCGCATTTGCTGGCGTTTCCCGAGCGAACGCCGGTATCGCGGCCGAAACTTTCGGAAAATACTTCCGCCGGGAAAAATCCTTCATCTGCTTTTGAGCGGGAGATGGACGAATCCTTTTTGATTTATGTCGTAGATGACGAGCCTCGACTGACCGATTTGTATACCATCATTTTGGAGGCGAAGGGTTATGCGGTGCGAGCGTTCAGCACTCGCGTCGAGGCACTGGCGGAATTAAAGGGAGAGAGGAGGAAACCGGACTTGTTGATTATGGACTTTCTCGGCCACGCGATGCCGATTGATGGGTTTATGCAACGCTGTCTGCAGGCCCATCCAAATCTGCGAATTCTTGTGGCCAGCGGATTCAACCAACTGGAAGCCCGGTTTACCTATATCAAGCCCGACCGATACCTTCAGAAACCTTTCACGGCTGAAGAATTTCTGGGGGAAGTGGAAGCGGCCCTGGCTGTTTGAGTTCGAATGTTAGAATCGAACGAGGGACGGACTAGCGGGAGAATTTTGAAAATGTAGCACGCTCCATTTCGTAAAAGCGGGCCAGGAGACGATGTGCTGCTGGGTGGTGAAGGCGACGATATTCTCGATGGCGGTCCCGGAAACAACGTTCTCATCCAGGATTAGACGGACTTCATGGTGGGTTCCCGGGGCGGTAGACCTGGTCTCCGCCCCGGGTTTATCTCGGATGGAAAAGCGCTTGCGGGTGGCAGCCCAAAGGGCTAATCCCAAGTTCCGATAATTCAACTATCAAAAGATAATTACAACAATATGTACAACAAAGAAAACCTCGCTAAGCTCAAAAAGATGGACGCCCTCGCGCCGGAAGTGATGAAGGCGTTTTGGGCGTTTGACAAAGCAGCGGTCGCTGCCGGAGCAATTCCCGTGAAATACAAGGAACTGATTGCGGTGGCGGTGGCGCTGACGACTCAGTGCCCGTATTGCATCGATATCCACAGCAACAATGCCCGAAAGGCAGGGGCGACTGAAGCTGAGCTGACCGAGGCTGCGATGGTCGCGGCCTCTTTGCGAGCGGGCGCTGCGGTCACACACGCGACGCATGCATTGATCGGCTAGAACGGTTGCCGGCGACGGCTCGCCTTTTTTCGATTTAGATGGCTGGCGGGGTAACCCGTTTACGGGTTGCCTGTTTATAGAATCGCGCCCCCCTTGGATTTAGCCTTTTGTTTTTCGGCGGCGGGCGACAGGGCGCTGATTAGAAATCACATGCGGTGGATCGCGCGCCGCCGAAAAACAAAAGGAGAGGGAGTGGGTGGCGTCTCGGGCTATAAACAGGCAACCCCGCTGGGGTTTTGAAAAAAGCCATTCCTGTCAGGTTGCGGCGAGGACGGGTCATCGTACATCAACCCGCTATCGTAAGTAGCAATAGAATCGTAGAGAGCCACGCCCGCGCCTTTGTTTGATTTCGCGTTTTTATGCCGGGAAGCCGACCTGCACCCTCGAAATCGGCAAAAACGCCCTTGAAATCGCCAATTACAAGCCCGAATTCACTGTTTATGAGACGGAAAAATCTTAGTAGTTGTGGCACAAAATGGTAAGCTTGGAATATGGCTGAATCCTACATACCCAAGAGCTCCGAAAGAATTGAACTCTGTTTCTATCCCGAGCCGGAGCCGCCAGAGGATCCGAGACATCCTTGGTGTGAAATAAAAGCTAACCAATGGGATGTCGATGGACGTCAATACCTCACCTCACACTGTGTAACGATCAAAGAATTGGAGGATGAGGTAACCAAGTTGAAGTCTGCCTTGGACGAGATTATCGCAAGCGCGCGAGCAAGATTCAGGCGAGAAGATGCAAAACATGCACAGGAGCCAATAAGGGTTCACTAATGATTCGTCGCCCAAGCTTCAGCAGGCTTTAGGCGAAACTCCGGCTTAAACATGCTCCTCGTGTCCATTCGATAGACGACATTATCTTCCGGATAGTCGTAGATATCTTCCACCCTCTCACCACCGAGAGGTTCCATGATCACCCAGGAGTAGCGACCCCCGCTAACCCGTTGGCCATACGTAGGAGGACCTGCGTCTGGTGGAAATTCGTCTCTGCTGATTCGAGTCCAATCCATCTCGAATACCTGATCCGGGAGGATCATTCTTTGACGCACAAGTCGAAATCTGGGCCTGTTCAAATCGACCTGCAGTTCGGCCGGCTTCAAATAGTCGAACACCATTAAGAGTAGGACGAGCGACACTACAAGCACAACGAAGCATGCAGCGACCAAGATACCTTTTCTGCAGCTTTTCTTGAGTTCCTCGCGACGCGGATCAGAGCAGCCGGAAGCAGTCGCAACGATTCTCACGAGGGAGAATTAGCTCCCAAACGCCGAACGAGATCAACCAAAATATCGAGACGCTGCACGCACGACAGCCTTCACGCCACGGGCGCCGCCCGAGCAGATCTCAAGGGGGTAAGCTCTCGAGCTTATGCGTCTTCAGCAGTTCCGCGACAGGTGCTGGCAAGGATGAATTGTTTGAGTCGGCTATCCCTCGCGAGATGCGTTGAGCGGACGAAAACTCAACGTTTCTGCGTCAGTATCCAATGGCATTGAGTCCTTTGCGTGCCAATATTTAAGCAGCATGGAACCAACCGCGAACATTCCCACGAATCGCAAACGGATCGCACGGATCGCGTTCCAGTCAGTCGGTGCCGCGGTTCTTCCGTTCCTTGCCGCTTCATTGTATCTAGTCTTCACACGTTGGCCTCATCATCGTTTCACGACGCTTAGCGACCACTGTGGACTCGGTGCCGCTCTTCTTATCGGTGCTGCCTTGGTCGGAACGCTGCCGATTTCTGTGGCGGTTCGCATTGCCCTGCTCTGCTTTTACATCCCACTGATTTCATTCCTATTGTTTATGTATTCGCTGTATTTTGTCGGTATGGTTTTCGGCGATTGGCTATGAAGAACCGAATGCTTAAGAAAGCCTCTGCCTCGACGCGGAGATGACGCTTCTGTTTCATAATGTCTACCAGTCGCCCGCCGCGGCGACGGAAGGCTTGGGTGACGGGGCCACACGCGCGGACCTGAAAGAGTAACTCTCGGACTTAAGCGTCTTCGGCAGTTCCGTGACAAGTGCCGGCAAGGATGAATTGTTTGAGTTGGGCGATGCCGCGCGAGATGCGAGAGCGGACGGTGCCGAGGGGGACCTGGAGAATGTCCGCGATTTCCTGATACGACGCGTCGTTCATGTAGAAGAGGGTCAGCGCCGCGCGAAAGGGTTCCTGGACTTGCGCGAGGTATTGGACGGCTTGAACGCCATCGAGTGAGTTGACGACGTCGGGCGAGACGACGGGAAGGTCTTCAATTCCTTCTTCGAGTTCGACGTGCGGAAAACGGACGGAGCGCTTGCGTGTGTTGAGGAACTCGCGGTGGAGGGTGGTGAATAGCCACGACTTGACCTTGCTGCGATCCTGCAATTGGTGGCCTTTGGTGGCCCAGATGTAGAAGGTCTGCTGGGTGAGATCGCACGCGTCGGCTTCACTGTGGGTGAGGCTGTAGGCGAAACGGTAGAGCGTTTCGTAGTATTGAGAGACGAGCTGTTCGAAATTGTCCGACGGTACAACGCGATCGTTGGCTTGCGGCGTCATAACGTCGGGACTATAAAACGATGGTAAGGTTAGCGTGCTCATATTTCATATGGCATTCCTTCGTGTTTCCTTGGGAACGATTTCGTTATGAATACACCAGGTGAGTGGGACGAAAGAGCCAGTGCGGCGAAGGCTCCGTTGGAGCATCCTTCTTCGATGTTCCAGCTCCTGTTCGAGCGCAGCGCGGATGCAATTTTGCTGTTTGACCCGGAGGCGGGCACGTTTGTGGATTGCAATGCCGCGGCCGTCGAGTTGATGCGGGCCGACTCGAAGGAGAAACTTTTGGGGGCGCGTCCGGACCAGTTGTCGCCGGAAATCCAACCTGAAGGGGTGTCGAGTCGCGACAAGACCGCCGAGATTATCCGATTGGTCGATGAGCGTGGCGGGTATCGTTTTGAATGGATAGGCCGGCGTTTCGATGGCAGCGAAGTGCCGCTGGAAGTCGTGGCGACCGCAGTGCGCGTGGATGGCCGGAACTTGAACGTATCGGTTTGTCGCGACATATCCGAACGAAGGAAAACAGAGCGCGAATTGCTGGAGTTAAACCAATCGCTCGAGCGTCGCGTCGCCGAACGCACCGCCGCGTTGACGACCAGCGAGGCGCAATTTCGCGCGTTGGTTGAGCATGCGCCGGAAGCGATCGTGGTGTTCAATGGAGACACAGGACGGTTTCTGTTTGGGAACGAGCACGCCTGTCGGATTTACGGTGTGCCGATGGAAAAACTGACACAGTTGACCCCGGCGGATGTTAGTCCTGAATTTCAACCGGATGGCCGGCGGTCGAGTGAATCGGCGCGCGAAAAAATGGACGAGGCGCTCAGAGGAGGCACGCTGGTTTGCGAATGGACTCACCAGCAACCCAACGGACGGCTTATTCCGACAGAAGTGCGGCTGTTGCGCTTGCCAGCGGAGGGCCAAAATCTGGTTCGCGCCAGCATTATTGATAATACGGAGCGCAAGCGGGCGGAGCAGGCATTGCGCGAGTCGGAGGAAAAGTTTCGGGCCCTGTTCGAAGGTTCCAGCCAGGGGGTCATGCTTCAGGACGAAACTCAATTTCTGGAGGTAAATCCCGCGGCCGTGCGGATAATGCGCCGTCAGAGCGCACAGGAACTTATCGGCAAAAATCCTTCAGAGACGTCACCCCCTTGTCAGCCGAATGGCGAAAGCTCCGGCATGCTCGCCCGCAAATATGTTCGGGAATGCATCGCGAACGGCAGCGCTCGTTTCGATTGGATGTGCATCGCTCCAGATGGCGAAGAAATTCCGCTGGAAGTAACGTTGAGCCGAATCCAGTGGAGTGGCCGCCAGGTCATCCAGGCGTTGATCACTGACATCACCGAGCGCAAAAAGGCTGAGCAGGCCTTGCGCGAAGCGAACAGCAGACTGCGCCGTGAAGTTGAGCAGCGCACTCGCGCCGAAGCATCGCTCAATGAACGGGTTCGCACGTCCAGCCTGAGCGCCGAGGTTGCGCTGGCTCTGAATGCCGGGACAGAACTGCAGCCCATGTTGCAACGTTGCGCAGAACTGGTGGTGCGACACCTGGACGTTGCCTTCACGCGCGTTTGGACTCTGAATGAAACGGCCCAAATGCTGGAACTGCAGGCCAGCGCCGGTTGTTACACGCATCTCGACGGGGCGCACAGCCGTGTGAGGCTCGATCAGTTGAAAATCGGCCTGATTGTTCGAGAAAAAAAGCCGCATTTGACGAACAGCGTTCAGACCGACCGCTGGGTCAGCGACAAAGCATGGGCCGCGCGCGAAGGAATGGTGGCATTCGCGGGCTATCCTTTGTTGCTGGAGGACCGGGTTTTAGGAGTGCTCGCGCTCTTCGCCCGCCGTCCGCTCGACCAGGATGTTTTGAAGGCGTTGGGCTCGGTTGCGGACTCGATCGCGCTGGGCATAGATCGCAAGCGGGCGCAGACGGCGCTGGCGGAAAGCGAAGCGCGTTTCAGCGCGGCCTTCGAAGCCAGCCCGATCTTCATCAGCATGATGCGGATGAGTGACGAGAAGTACGTCCTGGCCAATGAGGCGCTGCTGAATTGGCTGGGCTGCGCTCGTGAGGAGGTGTTGGGGCGAAGCTCCGCCGAACTGGGCATTTGGGAGGAGCTCGCTGACCGCAGTCCGATTTGGGAAGCCCTTCGCGGTATCGGCTCTATTCGTCAAAGGGAGTGCCGCTGGCGCAATCGCCGCGGCCAGGTATTCACCATTCTGCTCTCGGCTGAATCCATCACGCTGAATAATGTGCCACACGTCCTCTCCATGGCCCTGGACATCACCCAACGCAAACAGGCGGAAGTGGAAATGCTGAAAGCGTTGGGCCGCGAGAAGGAACTCAGCCAGCTTAAAAGCAACTTCGTCTCGATGGTCTCGCACCAATTCCGCACGCCGCTGGCGATCATTCAATCCTCGGCGGAACTGTTACGAGAATTCTTTCCGAAGATGACGCCGGCCGAACGAGACGAGCAGCTCGAGTCCATCGCCGGAAACACGCGCCGGATGACCGGAATGATGGAAGAAATCCTGGTGCTGAGCCGCCTCGACGCGGGTAAATTGGATTTTCGACCCGGCGCACTCGACTTGAACACGTTTTGCCGTCGGGTCGTGGATGAAGTCTTATCGGCGACGAATCGGCAATGCTCGATAAAACTTTCCCTGGCGCGCAGCTTGGCGAAGGCGCAAGCGGACGAGCGATTGCTTGAGCACATTCTGATCAACCTGCTGATTAACGCGGTGAAGTATTCCCAGCCCGGAGCCTGTGTCCGGTTCGCCGTCAAGCGTGATTCCGCTGAGGCGCTCTTTGTCGTTCAGGACGAGGGGATAGGAATTTCGCAGGACGATCAGAAAATGTTGTTCACCGCCTTTCACCGTGGGGCCAATGTCGAAAACCGGCCCGGGACCGGATTGGGCCTCCTGCTCGTGAAACGTTGCGTCGAGTTGCACCACGGCAAGGTGCGGATCGAAAGCAAAATCGGGCAGGGCACGACGGTGACGGTCAGGCTCCCAGTTTTTGAAATCAAATTATGAAAAGAGTTCTCGTCATTGAAGACGAACCCGAGATGCGGCGCAATATCACGGCCTTGCTGCGGTATAAAGAGTACGAGCCGATCGCGGCTGAGAATGGCCGCATTGGCGTGGAGTTAGCGCGGCGGGAAAAACCCGATTTGATTCTGTGCGACGTCATGATGCCTGAATTGGACGGGTACGGTGTGCTGCGCGCGCTGCAAGCGGACGCCACATTGGCATCGATTCCTTTTATTTTTCTGACGGCTAAAGGCGAGAAGGACGATCTTCGCAGCGGAATGAATCTCGGCGCGGACGATTACCTGACCAAGCCGGTCGCGAACAATGAACTCGTCCAGGCGATCGAGGCACGACTGAGTCGTTCGTCGCGGCAAGTGAAACGGGAATTCAAAGCCGATTTTTCTTCCGCAGGACCGTTGGTAAAGCTCGGCCTTACTCCACGCGCCGCCGAAACATTATTGTGGCTTGCGCAGGGCAAAACGAACTCGGACATCGCGTCAATTCTTAGCGTTACCGAATCGACGGTGAAAAAGCACGTGCAGGAAATTTTCGACAAACTTGGAGTTGAAACTCGCAGCTCGGCCACGCTTTGCGCGTTGGAGGCGCTCAGTTCTCTCCCGTAACCCGGATTTTTTATACCCTGAAAAGCGGCATAGGGCTGCCGCACTCCACGACGCTGGCGCGAGGTTCTGGCGTGCTGCTCCATCCCCGAGGTCGTGGAGTGCGGCAGCCCTATGCCGCTTTTTACGATTGCCACAATTGGAATTCTCCAGAGTCCATCGGGCTCTGAATCTCCACACGTCGGCTGCTACGCTGCGAAATCGTTTTCGCCAAGGCGTGAAATATTCGCGCTAAGCGAGGTTGACTGAGAGGGGAGTTGGCGCTGGCGGGTCGTTTTCAGCGCGCGAGTTTTTGGGGAACTTCTTTCTTCGCTGATTGTCGCATCTACGAACATGCGCAACTGATTTGTTTGGAGCGGTGGGATCATTGGGCCGCCTGGATGTGATGCGAATTCGCCCGTGCCGATGAACTTCGTTCCAGTCAGATGTGTGGAAACAAAGAAAGTAAGGAAAGTCTTATGCTAAACAAAAAAATGAACAAGAAAACTGTCTTCGGAGCGCTGGTGTTGCTCCTCGCCGGCGGCTTCACCGCTCTCGCTGGCAATGATAACCGCGCTCCGGAAGTGCCGGGGCAGATCGCCGTGGACCCCGGCAACAAGGTTCAATTCCACGCCTCCGCGGTGGGATTTCAGATCTATACATGGAACGGCACTGATTGGGGAAGAGCTGTGCCCGAGGCCACGCTGTTTCATGGTAACGCAGTCGTAGCGATCCATTTTGCTGGCCCAACGTGGGAGAGCAACAGCGGTAGCCAAGTGGTGGGAGCCGTTGTGGATTCTGTCATAGTGGATACTAACGCCATCCCGTGGGTGCTGCTGAGCGCAGTCCCGGACAAGACACACGGCCCCGGCATCTTCGCTGATACGACCTTTATCCAGCGCGTGAACACCACAGGCGGCAAGGCGCCCTTTGAAAACGGCACGTTCGTTGGCCAGGTGGCCCGCATGCCTTACACGGCGGATTACTTCTTCTATCGGCAGTCGAACGACTGATTGCGAGAACACCCCGGTCGAGGCTCTGAGGCTTCGGCCGGGGAACGCGCAAAATACTGAGGAACTATTTTCTGAACCGTCTCTCACATCTACCCAAATGCGAATCTGATTCGTATGGAGCATTGGCATCACCGAATTTGGGCGGGCGCGAGCGATGACGATCTTTGCTCCAGTCAGATGCGCGGAAACAACAAAACTACGAAATATGTTATGAAGAATAAACGAAACAAAACAAAAACGATAAATGAAACGCCGGCCCTTCGCCGGCTGGGGCGGTCTGTCCTGACGGCTCTTTCCACAAAGAAAACTGCGGCCGGAGCGCTGGCTGCGGTAATGCTGGTTTCTCAAGCGTCGGCAGATCCCTACTTCTTTTCCACCGGCAATCCTGATGGAAAAGTCGCAACGCTTTCGCGGCCTTCCAGTTCCGGAAAGCTGCAAACCGAGACCGCCGACGACTTTATTGTCACGAATTCAATCGTGATCAACGAAGCGACGTTCACCGGACTCATTCCTTCCGGGGCGAACCTGTCGAGCATCGGCCAGGTCGAGGTCGAAGTGTATCACGTTTTTCCTTTCGACACTGCCTTCCCGCTGTCCGGCAACGTCCCGACCCGAACCAATTCGCCATCAGATGTTGAAATTGATTCGGCAACGCGCGACAGCGCCGACGGCAGTCTGGCTTTCACCGCAACGCTTGTGAATCCCAGCTTCACTGCGTCGAACTCGGTCGTGAACGGAATCCATAAGCAGCCCGGTCAAAGAACTAATGGCGAAGGCGCAGTAACCAGACAAGAGGTAACGATCACGGTGCGTTTCAATCCACCGATCGCGCTTCCCGCCGATAATTATTTCTTCCGCCCGGAGGTGCTCTTGGACAGTGGCGATTTTCTGTGGCTGTCCGCGCCTAAACCGATTGTCGCTCCCGGCACTCCTTTCGCGGCCGACCGGCAAAGCTGGATTCGCAATGATGCTTTGGCGCCGGATTGGCTGCGCATCGGGACTGACATCACTGGCCAGGGACCGTTTAACGCAGCGTTTTCGCTTACGGGTGAGACTGACGCAGACGGTGACGGAGTCGCAGACTCTTTGGATCAGTGCCCGGGCACGCCCGCTGGCGAAATTGTGGACGCAGAAGGGTGCAGCATTGACCAACTCGCGCCATGCAGCGGTCCAGCTTCCGGCGGAGCATGGAAGAATCATGGCCAGTACGTTTCGTCTGTCGCGCACGTGGCTGAAGTATTCCTGCTGCAGGGTTTGATCAGCGTGGAACAGGCCGAAGAGATTGTTGCGGAAGCAGCTCAGTCTCACTGCGGTAAATAACGACTCGGTAACCAGCGTCATAATGATTCCAATGACCTTGGCGAGACTCCTCCCTCTTCTCCCTTGTAACAGAGGGCGGGGAGTGGAGGAGTTCGTCTGGGGTACGGTGATGGAAAAAAGAAGCCGGACGAAAATTCACTGCGGCTTCAACCGGGGAGTAACGATGGCCGTCAAGCGAATGCGTCGAGGCTGCAGTTGGCCTTATCACACCTGTGCTTTGCAAAATATTGTCGCAAGACTTTGTAATCCCGGTCTCCGCTTCACGAAGGAAAGAGTGTGAAGGTTCATCTGTCACCATACTGCCGTTCAGTAACCGAGCGAAATGCGGTGATCGAGACATCACTTCCAATGTCCCATCTTCAAATCAGGCGCGCATTTTGTGACGTGAAAGCTATCGTTCGAATCTTCCGTGCGCTTGTCTTGATCCCGCTGACCCTGACGAGCATCGCATCCTCCGCCGCGGCGCAGGAAGTGTCCATCCCTGACCCCGGCTTGAACGCCGCCATCCGCGAGGCGTTGCAAAAACCCAGCGGGCCCTTGACCGACCAGGACTTGCTCAGTCTCACAAACCTGGACGCCAGCCAGCGCAACGTGAGCAGCCTAATCGGGTTGGAAGCGGCCCGCAATTTGGTCTCGCTCAATCTCGAGATGAATCGCCTCACCAACTTCTCCGTGCCGAACACGCTTACTAATCTGACGATTCTCGACCTCAGCTCAAATTCTCTGACAAGCTTTTCCTTTCCGGGCGGGCTGACGAAATTGACCAGCCTTGACCTGTCCCACAACCTGTTCGCGAGTTTCAGCCTCCCGTCGAACCTGACCCGTCTGAGTTTTCTAGACCTCAGCTTCAATGGGCTCACCAACGTATCCCTTCCAGGCGGCCTGACGAATCTCACCGGGCTCGCTATTCGAGGCAATACCCGGCTTGCCGACCTCGACTTGCCGCAGGGTCTGACCGCGCTGGAGACGCTTGATATTGACAACAATCAATTCGCCCACGTGACCTTGCCCGCGGGGATGAAACATTTGCTCAGGCTCAACCTCGAAGCAAATCAACTCTTTAGCCTTTTGTTGCCGGTTGGGATGACGAATTTAGTCAATCTTCTCCTCGATCGGAATCATTTGGACAGCCTCGACTTGCCCGCGGACCTGACGAAGTTGGCCTTTCTCGATCTCACAGGCAATCAACTCACCAATGTTACGTTGCCTTTCAGCCTGACTGCTTTGATCGAGCTTAGTCTCCCCATCAATCGGCTCGCCAGTTTTACGTTACCTGGTGGCCTGACGAACCTGGCCAGCCTCGATCTTTTTGAGAACGGACTGACCAGTTTCACATTGCCCGCCGGTCTGACTGCATTAACCAACCTTGAACTCGGAGTCAATCAACTCACCAGCTTCACGCTGCCCGCCGGTTTGACTGCATTGACCAGCCTTGATCTTGGAATTAATCAACTCACGAGCTTCACCGTACCCCCGGATGCCACAAACCTGACGTCCCTTATTCTTTTAGCCAATCAACTGACGAACGTCAGCCTGGCCACGAACATGGGGAAATTGAACCTGCTGGGCCTGAGCGAAAATCAGTTGCGTCACTTCGACTTCCCTTCGGGTTTGACGAACCTGGCTTTCGTGAGCCTCCGCATCAATCAACTTACCAACATCACTATCCCGCCAGATATGCAACAGTTGATGGGGATCTTCGTGGATGGGAATCCGCTCGCGTCTCTGGTGCTGTCCGAACCATTGGCGGCGACGAATCTGGCAGGAACGGTGTCGACTCTGCACAATCAAGGCGTTTCTGTATTCACTTACCCGGTTGCGGTTCGCATGGACACAACCCATCTGACGGCGTCCGAGGCATTTGAATTTACTCTCAATGGGCCGCCGGGCATCTACACCATTTTTGGCTCCGCCGATTTGACCGCGTGGAACGAGCTGGGCAGAACGACCAACATTCTCGGTCGCGTTGTCTTCACCGATTCAACAGCCAGCCTCTCCGCAAGAAAGTTTTACCGCGCACGCCAATAGTCAATCCATCACGAAATAGAAAAACATGAAGACTGTCATTCACCTCATCCGGCCGCTGGTCCTGACTTTGCTGGCTTTAGCGATCACGAGTACGACTCTGGCGCAGACTGTTTCCATTCCCGACCCCGGCCTCAACGCCGCCATCCGCGCTGCACTGGAAATACCGACCGCACCTTTGACTGCGCAAGACCTTCTTGCCCTGAGAAATCTGGACGCGAGCCGACGGCATGTGAAAAGCACGGTTGGTCTGGACGCAGCTCGCAATTTGGTTTCGCTTAATCTTCAGATTAATGAACTGACCAATTTTGCGATTCCAACTACGCTAACGAATCTCCTGGTGCTCGATCTAACTGGTAATCCGCTTACCAGTTTGGCCCCGCCGGGCGTACTGACAAATCTCGCATCGCTCACCGCCGAAGGCTGTAGCCTCACCAACCTGACCATACCTGAGACGCTAACCGGGTTGACGAACCTTGACGTTGAGGGAAATTTCATCTCCGTTTTCAACCTGCCTTCGAATCTTACCAGCCTGGTTTTTCTCGACCTGGGTTTTAACTTGTTCACCAATTACTCTCTGCCCGGTGGACTGACGAATCTAAGCTCGTTCTATTTCGCCGGTAATCCTCTGACGAACGTCACGTTGCCTTCGGACCTGTCAGGCATGACCGAGCTTAACCTGTCGCAAAACCTCCTGACCAATTTTACGCTGCCTACAGGAATGACCCATTTGGAGGAACTTGACCTGGCGTTCAATCAACTCACGAACGTGACCCTGCCTGATGATTTGCTCAACCTGAGCGAGCTTGAGCTCGATTTCAACCAGTTGACGGGCCTAAGTTTTCCCTCGAACCTGACCAGCCTGAGCTTTCTCCACCTCCGCGCCAACCTGTTCACCAACTTCACTTTACCCGCAGGGTTGACAGGATTGACCTATCTGGATGTCAGCGCCGGTCCGCTCCAGGTTATCAGCCTGCCCGCGGGTCTGAGTCATTTGAACGCACTGCGCATCGCCGGAAACACTAACCTGACCAGCTTGATCTTACCGCCTGGGATGACCAATTTGACCGCGGCCTTCCTTGCCGGTAATCGACTGACCAATGTCGTCCTGCCGCCTGATTTGAATCGTTTGGAAACTCTTGATCTGGGCGGAAATCTTCTCACCAACCTCACGTTGCCGCGCGGCCTTATCCATTTGACGGGTCTTTTCTTCGTCGGCAATCAAGTGACCATGCTTACTTTGCCGCCGGACATGACTAATTTGGTTTCGCTCGGCTTTCTCGCCAACCCGTTTACCACGCTGGTGGTGCCGGAAGCACTGGATACGACGAACCTGGGCGGATTTGGTGGGACTCTGCAGAGTCAAGGCATCTCAGTGTTCAGCTACCCGCTGACGGTAAGTATGATTTCGCTGCGCCGGACACCGGATGGATCCTTCCAGTTCGCGGTGAGCGGGCCGCCTGGCATTTACACCGTCCTGGCTTCCACGGATCAGATCGGTTGGAGCGATTTGGCGACAGTAACCAACGAACTCGGTTTTGCTAGGTTTGAAGATGAGCAAGCCAACCTTTCTCCCCAGAAGTTTTACAATGCTCGTTCTGCTCCCTGAAGGCCTCGCATGAATCGCAATCTTCTTGACCTCGATCAATTTGGCAAATTTGTTCAGGCGATAAAACGTCGTCTTCTAATTATCATGCTGGGCGCGCTGGCTCTCGCCGAGCCGGTCGTCGCGGCTGCGCCCGCGAATTCCGGGGCGATCGGTTCTTTCACGCTTGTTCAGCCGATGAAACAATTTCGCAAGCAACAGAGCGCCACGCTCTTGTTGGATGGCCAAGTCCTGGTGGTCGGCGGTCAACCGTTCGTCCAGGCGGCGACATCGGAACTTTACAATCCGGTTACCAGCAGTTGGACCAACTCGGGCCCCTTGCATGACGGACGCGCATTTCATACCGCAACCTTGTTGCAAGACGGTCGCGTGGTTGTGACCGGGGGCCAAACGGCGAATCAGCTTCTGGGGAGCACGGAAGTTTATGATCCGCCGAGCGGCCGATGGATAGGCGCAGGCGATTTGAACCAAGGGCGCGAATTGCACACCGCTACGCTCTTGACCAGCGGATTGGTTTTGGTTGCCGGCGGTTTTGAAAACATTTCGAGCGCAGAGGAGCTGGATCCGACCACTGGACACTGGGACACGACCGGCTCGATGAACACACCGCGTTATCAGCATACTGCCACTTTGTTGACGAATGGAACTGTGCTGGTCACCGGCGGACTTAACGCCACAAATTTCCTCGCCAGCGCCGAGATATACGATCCGAAATCGCGGATCTGGACGAATACCGGGTCCATGCGCATTGCTCGCGCCGGTCATAGCGCCTCGTTGCTTGCCGACGGAAGAGTACTCGTCACGGGAGGTGATGGTTCAAGTGCACCTTCGGAAATATACGATCCAGCAACCGGCCGATGGACATTCACAGGCAGGCCAATCGTCTTCCGCGAGTCTCACACAGCCACCGTGTTGCCATCGGGCAAAGTGTTGGTCACTGGCGGACTTGATGACGTCCATATCGCCGTTGCTTGCGATTCGGAATTGTACGACCCGGCAACCGGCACCTGGTCGCGGACCGGCGCCTTGAATGTGGGACGCAATAATCATTCGGCGGTGCTGCTGGCGAACGGCGACGTCCTGATCGTGGGCGGCAATACCGGCGGATCCGCTTTTACGGATCGCGGAGAGATTTACGATAGTGCCGCCCGAAATTGGGATTCGACCGGACCGCTGCAGTTCAGTCGCGCCGGTGAGCAAGGAATTTCGCTTACGAATGGCACCGTGCTTGTCGCCGGCGGATTCAATGGTTTCCAGGATTTTCTGGGCAGCTCAGAACTCTATGATCCAACAAATAGAACGTGGCACGAGACCGGTCCGATGAACATTCCCCGTATATCCGCGACCACCACGTTGCTGGCCAACGGCAAGGTTCTTGTTGCCGGAGGAGTTGGAAATCACATGTTTCTTTCTAATGCGGAAATTTATGACCCAATCACCGGCATTTGGAGTTCCGCCAATTCAATGCGTGATGCACGCTGGCTTGCTGCGGCTTGTTTGCTTCCCAATGGGAAAGCCCTTGTAGCCGGGGGGGCTCTCGGGGGTTCCATCATTGGCATCAAAGGCGGGGAACTCTTCGATTCGATTTCCGGAAACTGGGGCCCCACAGGCTCGATGATCAACGAGCGCTGCGGATTCACCCTCACTCTTTTGCCGAACGGCAAGGTGCTGGCAGCGGGAGGGTTTGGCACCAACGGGCCTGTGGTCACCGCCGAGCTTTACGATCAGGCGACTGGTATCTGGACGCCGACCGGTTCTCTAAACTTCCCTCGCGGTTTTCACACCGCCACACTGTTGCCCGCCGGAAAAGTGCTGGTCGCCGGAGGAACTGGGCCTTCCGAGGGCACCACCGATACGACTCTCGACAGCGCGGAAATCTATGATCCGGCAACGGGCTCATGGACCGCCACAAATCCATTGGGCCAGCCTCGCCAGGGGCATACTGCAACCCTGTTGGCGAGTGGCAAGGTCCTCGTCGCGGGAGGCATGAGTTTTTTTAGAAGCATTTTTCCTACAAGCGCTGAGTTGTTCGATCCAGAGACGGGAAAATGGTCGCCGACGTTCCCGCTCGTCAGCGGGCGGCAAGATCATTTTGCGACTCTGCTTCCCAGCGGCCAGGTCTTGCTGGCCGGGGGTTTCAATACCAGTGATACCGGTCCAAGTACGGAGTTGTATGATCCGGCGAGCGCAGTCGCCGCGCCGTTCTTGTTGAGCCAGCCGACCAAGCTCCAATCGGGCGCCATCCAATTCACTTTTCGAAATACGCCTGGACTCGACTTCAGCGTTTTGAGCGCGACGAATGTTGGGCTTTCGGTCAACGACTGGGCGAATTCCGGAGCGGCCACTGAAGTCTCGCCTGGCCATTATCAGTTTACGGATGCGACGGCTGATGGCCCGCCGCGGTTCTATATTGTGCGCTCGCCGTGAGGTTGTGGCGCGCCCTCTCCGGTTCATTCTTGCAATAGCCTCTTTCGCCGATTCATTCTCCGAGCCGCTGTGCCATTTATTTCGATGCTCAACGCCAGCTTTCGTCTCGGCGACCAGCTCATATTTAGAAATACTTTCCTGACCTTCAATCGCGATCAGCAGTGGGCTGTCATTGGGCCGAATGGGTCCGGAAAATCCCTTTTCGGCGACGGTTTGCGTGGCCGGTTGCCGCTGGTGCAAGGAGAATTGCGATACCACTTTAAACCGCCGGCCGGTCTTTCGCAGGAGGAATGCATCGGGCATGTTTCGTTCGAGGACCGAAAAGCGAATGTTCACGACACGGTCGTTCAATCGCGCTGGAACAGCTTCGAGGAACATGATGCGCTGACGGTCCGCGAATTTCTTTCGTATGAGCGAGTGATGGATGTTAATCCGTTCGAAGTCAGCGCCGAACATTCGAAAGCGAAACCGGCGTTTGACCGACGTTTGCGGCGCGCAGTTGCTTTGCTTCAAATCGAGCCGTTTCTCAATCGTGCACTTCTATCGCTGTCGAATGGAGAAACGCAGAGAGTTCAATTGGCGCGAGCACTTTGCCTTCCTCTGCGGCTGCTGATCCTGGACGAGCCGTTCAACGGATTGGATGCCGTCGCCAAGGCGTATTTTCGAAGTGTTCTCGATCATTTAATGCTCAGTCCGTTACGAGTTCTGTTAATGACGGCGCGCGTTGATGATATTCCGGCGCGGATTTCCCATCTGCTTTGCGTCAATCGTTGCCGGGTAGTCGCGGCGGGTCCACGCAGACAGGTGTTATCGCGGCCGGAAGTTAGAAAACTTTTCAATAACGCGCGGGGAACCTTCGGGCCTAAAGCGCGCGTGTGGCAAAAACCCAAGGGGAGGTATCGTTTATCGGGCGAGGAACTTGTCCAATTGCGCGATGTGACGGTCAGATACGGAGGGACGACTATCTTGCGCGACATTAGCTGGACCGTTCGCGCGGGTGAAAGTTGGGCTCTGCTGGGGCCGAACGGCTCGGGAAAGACGACGCTCCTGAGCCTGATACTGGGCGATAATCCACAGGCATACATGAATGACGTGGCTGTCTTTGGCAAACCGCGTGGCAGCGGCGAATCGATTTGGGAATTAAAAAAGTTCATCGGTTGGGTATCACCCGAGCTACAAGTGCATTTCAACGATTCGATAACTTGTCTCGAAGTTGTCGAATCCGGTTTTCGCGATTCAATCGGTTTGTTCAAACCGGCCACGCGGCATCAGCGCGCGGCGGCCAAACGCTGGCTGCGAGAATTTCGATTGCTGCAGTCTGCCAACTCGCCGCTCTTTGCGCTCTCTGCCGGCCTTCAGCGCATGGTCTTGCTCGCTCGGGCATTGGTGAAAAACCCGCGACTGCTTGTGCTGGACGAGCCGTGCCAGGGGCTCGATACGGCTCATCGTGATTTTTTTGTCAGAGAGTTGGATGTTTTGCTCCGCTCGGGCTCAGTGACTGCCATATACGTTACGCATCGGCCGGAGGAAATTCCGCGCTCGATTCAGCGCGTGTTGAGATTGTCGAAGCGTGGCGGGAAAGCTGTAATTCAATGAATGGCCCGCGCTAGTTGTTGCCTCCAAAGGGAACGTCAACCGAGCCGCCGACCCAGAACTTGCGATCGGTGTTGCTGCCGTCGAATGCAGTGCGGGCATGAAAGCCCCACCGGATGTGACGCTTCCCGCTTGTGTAGCTGAATCCGGCTTCGATGGAATCGTTGATTTCTCGAACGGCGCGCGGATAGATGAGGCTGGTCGGATCGCCGGACTGGAATCTGATGTTGCTGCCATCAATCGTTTGGAGATGCCGGTAGCCGCCATCGAGTTCCCAGCCTTTGATTTTCTGAAAGAGACCGATGACGGTGATGTATTGATCGTTGCCGGTGGTGCGGTTCCAGCGATATAAGGCATCGCCATACACGCCGAGACCGGGCCAGCCGATGTGTTTGCGGACGAGCAGTTCCGGTTCGACGGCAGCCGAACGAACTCCCGGCGCAAACGCGAAATCTTGGTTGTAACTGCCGGGCAGCACGCCACCGGCGCGAAACGTGAGGGTCGGAAGCCAAGGGTAGTCGCAATTTTCCTCGTTGAAGATTTGATACCGGACGCCGAGAGAAGTATCCATCAGGCCGGTGGTGGCCTTGATTTTGCCGTTGTCGAAATAGCGGTAGCCGGCGGTCGTGGCGCCGAGGTTCAAATCGAACGCCCACTTTTCGGTGACGCCATACTGCAAGGCGACATAGCCCTGATTAACGTCGATGCCATAACTTTCGCCAGCGGCCATGAAGCGCACACTGTGCTCGGTGTGACCGGCCCAAAAATGGTAGGCCTCGGATTCTTCGTAGACGAATCCGGCAACGAATTGGCCGGCTTCGGGCACATCCGCCCACATTGCAAATGGCCGGTGAGGGACGTTTTCCGAGGCCTGGGTTGTGAAAGCGAGAATCGACATCGCGGCCATGGTCGCGATTGGGTTGCGGATTCGAGGCAGGAAGTGTGGACCGACTGAATCGCAGGTTGCGAACGTTTTCGACTGTCGGGTTGTGAAGCCAGTTTTTTTCATTTTCGCTTTCTGCCTAAGCCCACGAACGATTTCTACCAGATCCATTTCGGCGAATTCGCGCCGTTTCACGACGGCAAATCGCAACCAATTATTCAATTCAGCGGATGCGAAGGCCCATCGCACGAGTATCGCGCGTGCGTATATAGCAGGTGCGTTGCACGATTCAAGGGTCGCTTTTTCCGATTTGGCGGTGGATTGTACGGATAGCTTCGCTTCGAACGGCAACAGTGGGTGAGCAAATGTTTGGTGAAGTCAGGTGAACTTAGGTGAACTTAGGTGAAGATTGGTGAAGGCGCGGTGTGGGGCGGCTTCAGCCAACTTAAGCGGTTCGCGGTTCGCGGTTCGCGGTTCGTGATCCGTGATGTGTGATGCGTGATGCGTGATGATACGTGACCGGAAATAAAAGATCACTGCGGATGGGTGCGGATGGGCGCGGATTAGGTCTAAAGTCCAATGTCCAACGTCCAAAGTCGGGATGGGAAACATCGAACGTGGAACATCGAACGTGGAACATCGAACGTGGAACATCGAACATGGAACATCGAACATGGAACATCGAACATGGAACATCGAACATGGAACATCGAACATGGAACATCGAACATTGAATCCCGATTCGGAATCGGGATTTCGCCGACTCAACATCGAACATCGAACTCGTCCCTAATAACGGGAGGGGTGGCAAGTAGAAATACAACTTGACGTTCGAAGTGCTTGGGCCGCAGTGGTTTAACCTCAATTGGCCATGGCCAGTAGGGTGGCCAGTTGGGGACAAAGCCAAGGAGTCGCGGTGCCTGGTTTTGGGGTTCAAATTTGACATGAAAGTACGTCATTATACACAGCGTCAGAAGTCCGAATAAGGCCCCTCACCCATCCCCGATTGGATCGGGGCGGGCGGATGGGGAGAGGGAGTGAAGCGTAATTATTTTTGTCGGCGAGCATAGTCGTAATCCGGGAGTGCGATTGAAGGCGGCGGGCAAGAGCGGTGAATTGGCCTGCACCACGGAATTAACGCCAACGGACTTCCCGCTTACGGCCTGACGGAGTAGTGCATCGTCAGAGTTAAGCGCGAAGAATTTAGAATGTCACAATTATAGGACCGACCCAGGATTGACACTTGCCCACGTCTTTCATTTACAGTGAGACTTCCGAAGGACATGATGCACTCGCCTGTGGAGAAACTGACATGCTGCAGGGAAGTCAACGCGTATAACATTATCCTTATTATGGGCGATAAATCCCCGAAATCGAATCAGAAGAAATCCAATCAAAAGCAAACCAAGGTCAGCAGCGCGGCGCAAAGTAAACAGAAGGCCATCGCCGCCAAACAATCTGCCAACAAGAAGTAACCACCAGAGCCGCAGCAGATCAATCACGCCAAATAAGGAGGTAATCCTGGCCGTCATCAGGGTGGGGTTCCAGTCAAGTTTTCTGGCGAATTCTGCTTGCCAGGCAAAAAGGTTGGCCCGCCTGGTCGTGTCTCCGGGCAACTCCACAATCAGGGCGGGGGTATCCTGGTGCCGTGCTCGCTGGACGTGCCCGGAAATCTCAACGGCGGTAACGCGTACAGCCCCTAAATGATATAGCTCTCGCATAACGGCCAAAGCCTTGGCTCCGCGCCAACCTTTTCCGTCGCCTCCAGTGATAGTGCGGCAGTTGTTGTATTTCCGCGATGACGTCACTCATATGCAGGTGGGTTCGCCGAACAATGCGGGTCAGAGGCGGCGGGCCAAGGGCGTGTGGTATAAAACAGGGACGAAATCCCACCGTCCTCTGTACCCGCCTCGTTAGACCTGATCGGCTCGACTTCTGAGAATCTCTTTACCTGTCTCATCGGATGACGGTGTGAATATGTGTGTCTTGTGCTGGCGGTCATTTACAAACAGCTGCCCGCAGTCGCGACACTGATAAACAAAACGCGAGGCGTCTCCTAACAAAATATGAACCTGCATGAAAGCTGCCTCGGCTTCCATGCGTCGCGACATCGCATCGTCAATAACCTTCTCTAGCGCGTTGCCCAGGGGAATCCACTCCTGATCAGGAATGATGCGTCCCTTGCGAGGGAGTCCGTCAGTCGAATCTGAGATGATCGCTCCGCAGGGACAATGTATTTTCATGGAGTGGTGCGTGTGTGGTCTAACGGTGAGGTGAGCGATGGCGGCGGACACCAAATGCCCGAATCTGCAAACGAGTGCCGCCCGCCGCCATTCGCTCGACCGATTCGTTAGGGTTCGTGGTCATAATCCTCTGGGGTCCAGCAGGAGCCCGCAACCCGTGCAGGCGCGAATCCGGTACCGCCTGCCGCCGTGCTTACCCAGGCGCATTGTCCAGCCGCAGGAGGGACAATGCGGTCTGCGGAGCAGGTCTGTATCGAGAGGGTGGGTGCCGCAGTCCGGGCAACAGCGACTAATACCCGCGTCCATAAACCCTTGGCAAGCCGGGCACCTGAGGGGAGGCTTGGAAATCATGGCGATCCCCCAAATCACGAGGCAGATCAGTCCCCCGGCACTAATGTACCAGGGGGCACGGGGAGTAAAGAGCGGCCTGTCGAACAGCAACAAGGAAAAGCCGTTCACGAGGCTGGCCCCGATCAGCAGGCAGAAAGAGCACGCAAGCGCCAGCGACGCAATCCTCCGGTGCCGACGAAACCGCTCGGCGACCGGGCGGAACGCTTCCTGGTAGACGATCACGTCTTCGGCGCCATAGTTGCCAGGTTCGGATGGCATGTTGCGGCCCTAACCCTTGATTAGCAGGAAAGAATTCCTGCTGAGTCGGTAATAGGGGAGAAACTGGGAATTAATTCCTAGTTTTAATAGCAGACTCATGTTACACCTTTTCCTTAACCCTAAGACCCTATGACCCTATGAGCCGCTTCTTTAAGCGTCAAGAAGAGTTGCGACGAACTGCAGCGCGCGGATTTGAAGCAGTCGTTCCAAATCCGAAGCTAAAACTGATGGACCAGGTCAGGGAGGTTATGCGTCTGCGCCATTATTCTATCCGGACGGAAGGGGCAGCATACCTCGCCGAGGTTGCCGTGTCCATTAGGCCATATTTAGTGGGTGCGATTAAAGGTGTCGGGCGGGACCGCGGGGGCAAAACGTTGTAAATATGAGGCAGGCCTTTGGCCTGCAACGGAGTCTGGGGACGGATGAACCCAGGGCGTTGCCCTGGGCTGGTATGAAGCAGGCCTTCGGCCTGATTTCGAGGCGAGCGACGTTTTCGAGGCGAGCGACCGTTGCCGTTTGGATCATCCAACCCGCCAGAAATCAATGCGTGGGTTCCTTGGCAAGTAAACGAAGGCCTGGGTTCGTTGGCTTCCACGGCTGGGTGCTACCCGCACGGCGCAATCCGACACAGCCGCGGTCCGTTGGTGCCCAACGGATTAAATCGCATCCTTTTTTGGTTACCGTTGTGCGGGAATAACCCCGGTTCTTCTTTTTGCGGGAGCATCTTGCTACTGCCCCGCCGGTGGGGACTTCCCAGGGTAGCGTGAGCCTGGCGAGGACAGAGATCGCTGGAAATTCGGCTGTTTCTGCGACTGGCGCTTCGCACACAGTCGCGGTCCGGGGCAGTGGCAAGATACTCTCTCTTTTTGCCCAATGGCTCCTTTTCAATTGCATGGTTTCGGATTAGAGATAGCATCGAATCGTAGTTCCGAACAAAAATTCCAAGACGAGTAGATGACGATTTATGAAAAGAACACGACTTTTTTCCTCTGACAATCGTTCGCGCAAGGTGGCCTGCACAGTATCGGCAGCGGCATTGATGCTGGGTGTCAGCCAGGCGGCGACGGTTGGATTGAAATTCACGGTGGACTACTGCGGCTTCGCTAATTACGTGAACTTGGTGAATGCGACAGCGTTCGGTATTCCCATGAACAGTTGGCAAAATCTGACCGCGATGGGGACGGGATATCATAGTTGTGCAGGTCCGCTTTTCTTTAGCTTCACCGAAACCGTGGACACCACTACATCAACCGGCGGCTTGCACCCCTTGCCGAATGGTTCATTGACCATCAATTGGGGCGGTCCTTGCGCCAACTGGAGCGGCTTTCGAGGCTACGACTCGGGTACGCCACCGCAACCAATCACTTCCGGGCCACCTGTGCCTGAAGCCCAGGTCTATGCCGGATTCATTCGGGATGGCGTCAATTTTGGTCCCGGCGGAAGCGGTCCGGACAACAATCAACCTGGTTACAATATTGATATCACAGGGGTGAAAAGCCTCTTTCCAAGCACTCCCTTCGCTGTGCAATTAGTCGCTTCGAGCGATTCGATGCAGTTTCTGACTAATGCCTTCGTTATTGACGCAACCGCCAGCACGACCCAATCCGTTTTTTATCCCAATCCTCAAGTCTATGGCAATGTCGGCGACGCGCCCTGGTTCAGAGCCATTGGTGGAGGGTTAAGCTCGGCAAGCGGGTCTTTCAATACTGACCATCTCAAAATTATTGGAAATCGTGCCGGCCACTCCGCCGGCCCGCCTGCCTACAACTTTGCCAGCACCATTTCCGCGGCGATCATCACCGATAAACCCGTCATTACAATGTCACCGCAGCCGGTCTTGGTTTGCGGCGGCGATACTGTCACTTGGAGCGGTTACGCGGTGGGAGTGCCGCCGCTGGCTTATCAATGGCGCAAGAATGGAGTGCCGGTCCCGGGCGCTACAACATCGGCCCTGAGCATCGCGAATGTGTCGCGGACTGATTTTGCGTCGTATGATCTGCGGGTGACGAATCTTTATGGGACGGCGATTAGTTCGCCGGTTACGGTTGATGAGATTTTGACGGCCAAAATAAATAACCTCGTGTTGGATTCGAAGCCGTTGGGTCCGGAGCATGATGGCCTGAATAATGGGGCGACCTGGGTCGCCAGCAGCACGGATGGCGCAAGTGTGACGCGAGCCGGAGTGATGAACTTTGATACGAATGCTCCGAATCAGATCACGGTAGCGCCGGATACCAATTTCAATGCGAGTGTTGGCACGATCAGCTTCTGGATGCGATCCAGTGGTGTGGCGGACCCGGCTGGCAACGCGGCAACGTTGTTTGATCGATTGGATAACAGGAGTGGCGCCGGCGGCCTGGTCATTGTGCAAAATTCTGACGGGACGCTGATGGTGGACGCAAGGTTCGGGACTATCTCTATTGGCACGGCGGTAACGACGAACAGCCTTTCAGATAATCGCTGGCACCAGGTCACTGCGGTTTATGATCAGTCACAAGCCGGTCCGCTGTTTGGAGCGATCAATGTGTATGTGGATGGCATTTTCAATAGCACAGCGAATATCGGCGTTGATTGGTCGTGGCCGACGAATCAGATTGAATTGGGACTTTCGCACGATACTGGCTCATGGCAGGCGTATCAGGGTCTGTTGGACGATGTCCGGTTCTATAGTCGGGGTCTTACGAATGCTGAAATAACCTCGCTGTACAGCGGATTGATTGTGGATACGAATGCGCTGGTGATGCAGCTTAATTTCACGACGGCTCCGGGACAGGGAATCATGCTCAGGTGGCAATGTCCGGATGCGACTCTGCAATCGGCCGATTCTGTGAGTGGTCCGTACACGGACGTGACGGGCGCGGGATCGCCTTACAGTGTGTCGGTGCTGAAGGCCGCGAAGTATTATCGGTATCGAGGGCACTCGCCGGTGGCAGTGGTCAGTAATCCGTATTTGATGTGAGGCCGGTATGAGCGTATCTGGAGAAGTAACTCGAGCGAAGCGCCCAGACGCAACCCATTCAGGGTTGTGAACGTTCTGACCGGGGATCCCAGGGTAGCCTCGCAAGCTCGGCAACCCTGGGCTTTGTTGCGGAATCCCGTTGGGATTCTTGCCGGGCGGAACGTCGGGGCAGAGGGCGTCATCTTTTCAGGTTGGGGGGGTACTGAAGTGCCGACAAGATGCGCCCGGCCGCTGCCCATTCTGTCTTGTTGGAGTGCGCGCAGAGGGGCACGATGGGACGCGCGCGGTGAGTCCGTGCGTGACATGAGCCCGACGGATCTGCAGCGGCATCTTAACGAAGCGCGAGAGTTGTTGCTTGCCCATGAGTTTCGGCGCGCGCTTCCGCATTACGAGAAACTCGTGCGGCAATGTCCGAGCGAGGCCGTCGTCTGGGCTGAGTACGGGAATACGGCGTCGGGGCTGGGCCAGGTGGATTTGGCAGATCGGGCCTGGCAGAAGGCACTGGGACTGGCGAGCGGCAACGCCGAACTGATTGGCATGATTGGCCATCAGTATCAAGGGATGCGCCAGCCAGAAAAAGCCAGCGCTTGCTTCGCCCAGGCTGCGGCGGCGGACCCCCGAGGCATCAACCCGCGCATAAGCCTGGCGGTGTTGTTGGAGAAAAACCATCGGTTGGAGGAAGCCCGGAGTGCTGTGAATGAGTGTCTGGCCATCGAGCCGAACGATGAGCAGGCGCGTTACTTTTCAGCGGTGCTGGATCGGCGCGAGAACAAGGTGGAGTCGGCGGAGACTCGGCTGCGCGATTTAATTAAGTCCGAACCACGGCATCCATTTGTTCAATACGCCTGTCGCTACGAATTAGCGCAGATACTCGACCGCAAAGACGACTTTGATGGCGCAATGCGTTGGTTGGGTGAGGCGAAGCAAATCGTGCGCGGATTAACGAATACCGACGCGTTGCTGAAGGGTTATGATCAAGGCGCGGAAAGCGCGCGACGCTTCACGCGGAGCTTGCCGAAGACGATTTTGCGGACGTGGGCGGAATATTTCCCTGAGCGCAAGCGCGAGGTGTCGCCACGCCTGGCGTTTCTCGGCGGACATCCGCGGAGCGGGACGACGCTGCTTGAACAAGTGCTTGGTTCGCACCCGGAGGTCGCGGCATTGGACGAGCCGACTGCATTTCTGGATGTATTGCAGCCCGAATTTCATAAATCGAAGGAACTCTCGAGCACGCGATTGAACGTGTTGCGGAGGCTTTATACTCAGGCGTTGTTGCGGGAATTGGGTCCCGCAGCCACGGGCAAATTGCTGCTCGACAAGAATCCGTCGCCGACCGCACGGCTGCCAGTGTGGTTGCGGGTGTTCCCTGAATTGCGCGTCATCGTCGCATTGCGCGATCCGCGCGATGTCATTCTCAGTTGCTATTTTCAAAACATTCCATTGAACGCCGCGAATGTGAACTTCCTGAGTTTCGAGCGCCTGGCCAGACATTATGCTGATTTGATGGATATATGGCTGGCGGTGCGAGAGTGGGAAGGGTTCACCTGGCTGGAGGCGCGTTATGAGAGCACGGTGGCAGAGCTTGAAAAGGAAGGACGCCGCGTGACGGAATTTCTCGGTTTGACGTGGGACGACGGCCAGGCGCGCTTTTATGAAAAGAGCCGAACGAGGCAGCTTTACTCGCCAACTTATCAGGATGTGACGCGCCCTGTATATAGCCGTTCGGTCGCGCGGTGGCGCGCTTATGAAAAATATCTGGCGCCCATTCTGCCGGCGCTTGAACCTTACTGTCGAACGTTTGGGTATGAGTGAGTCCTCACAAAAACTCCAAATTCCAAGTTGGCACCTTCAGAAGAAATTTGTCTTACGCTCACGCGCGGATATTCAGACGTTTTTTAATTTTCATTAGGCGGATGAAGAGGCAGAATGAGAGGGCAGGTTAAATAAGTTACATGCGTTAAACAGGTTACATGAGGAAATGGCTATGGGAAAAATTGGCGAAACGTTTGGCAAGCTCCTGAGCGGGAGTGCAATCGGAATGGTATTGGCAGCAGGCAATATGTGTGGAGAAGAAACTGTGAAGATTCCTGCGGCTTCCGAAAATCAGGTGCAGGCTGCGGATGATCCGTATCTCTGGCTGGAAGATGTGACTGGAGAAAAGCAGTTAACGTGGGTCAGGGAGCAAAATGCCGTCAGCACGAACGAACTTGAATCGATGCCCGGGTTCGAGCCGCTGCGAAAGCGCCTGCTCTCGATTCTGGATTCGAAGGAGAAGATTCCTTACGTCGCGAAGCACGGAAAATATTATTACAATTTCTGGCGGGATCAAAAAAGCGTCCGCGGTTTGTGGCGGAGAACAACGCTGGAGGAGTTCAAAAAGGCGGAGCCGGCGTGGGAAATGGTCATCGATGTGGATGAGCTTTCGACCACGGAAAAAGAAAATTGGGTTTGGAAGGGATATGCGGTTCTGGAACCGAGTTATGACCGTTGTCTGGTGCAGCTTTCGCGCGGAGGCGCGGACGCGACGGTCATGCGCGAGTTCGATTTGAAATCGAAGAAGTTTATCGCGGATGGTTTTTATTTGCCGGAAGCGAAGAGCGATGTGGCATGGCGAAATCGAGACACGATTTATGTGGGAACGGATTACGGACCTGGCTCATTGACGGACTCAGGCTATCCGCGGCAAATCAAAGAATGGAAGCGCGGCACGAAGCTGTCGGAGGCGAAGCTTGTATTCGAGGGCAAGTCGACGGACGTGAGCGCGGGGGTGGCGGTTGCGCATGATCATGGACGGATATATGAATTTGTCAGTCGAGCGCCGACGTTCTTCACGAGCGAGGATCATGTTCGGCGAGGAGAGCAATGGGTGAAAATTGAAAAGCCCGATGACGCAATGGTTCAGACTTTCAAAGATCAAATTCTCGTCAGGCTGCGCACGGATTGGACTGTGAACGGCAAGACATATCCGGCGGGAGCATTGCTGGCGACCGGGTTCGACGATTTTTTGAAAGGAAAACGAAATTTCGAAATGCTATTCACTCCGACTGAGCGCAAGAGCTTGTCGGGGACGAGTGCGACGATGAATTATCTGATCGTGAACGAGCTTGATAATGTTCGTAATCGACTCTTCATGCTCAAGTTGGAAAAGGGCGCCTGGACGCGGACGCAGATTGAAGCGCCGGATTTTGGTTCTGTGGGTATCAATGGAATCGATGAGGACGAATCGGACGATTATTTCATGACGGTGACAGACTTTTTGACGCCATCGAGTTTGTATTACGGAACGCTTGGAAAAGCAGAGCGGGACAAATTGAAAAGTCTGCCGGCCTACTTCAATGCGGAAGGGCTGGAAATAACCCAGCATGAAGCGAAGTCGAAAGATGGAACGATGGTGCCGTATTTTCAAGTGTCGCGAAAGGGCATGGAATTGAACGGGAAGGCTGCAACATTGTTATACGGCTATGGCGGATTTGAGATTCCGATGCTTCCGGGTTACAGCGCGTCGGTGGGATCGGCGTGGCTGGAGGGTGGTGGAGTTTATGTGCTGGCGAATATTCGCGGCGGCGGCGAGTTCGGTCCGAAATGGCACGAAGCCGCACGGAAACAGAATCGTCAGCGGGCCTATGATGATTTTATATCTGTGGCTGAAGATTTGATTGCGCGGAAGGTGACCTCGCCGAAACACCTTGGGATTCAAGGCGGATCGAATGGCGGATTGTTAATGGGTGTGATGCTGACGCAGCGTCCGGATTTATTCAAAGCGGTGGTCTGCCAGGTGCCGCTGCTGGATATGAGGCGATTCAACAAGTTGCTCGCGGGCGCAAGTTGGATGGATGAATACGGGAATCCGGATAAACCGGAGGAATGGGCTTACATTAGCAAATATTCGCCTTATCAGAACGTCAGCAAGGACAAAAAATATTCGCGGGTGCTGTTCACGACTTCGACGCGCGACGATCGAGTTCATCCGGGCCACGCGCGCAAGATGGTTGCGAAGATGAAGGAGCAGGGGCACGACGTGCTTTACTATGAGAATATCGAGGGTGGACACGGTGGCGCGGCGAACAACAAACAGTCCGCGTACATGACGGCGCTGGCATATACTTTTTTGGCGAAGGAATTGGAAGAGCGAGGAGTGGAGTAGTTAAAACAGCAGAGGTATTTGCCCAACCTAGGCCGGCTCTGGCTCGCATTCATAATAAAGCCGCATTGCCTCGTCACGAAGTTTTCGCCGCTGAGCCTCGGTCAGGCTGTTACAGCGAGCTCGAATTGCCGCCGCTCGCGCGGTTCCGGGCGTCTTTTTTTGGGCAGCAGCCTTGCTGGTCTTCATCTCGACTTCAGCATAACGTTTTCGGATAATGACGCAAGCTTAAGCAGGTGCTGAGCGATGGATGCAATGTCGCCAACGGGCAGCCGCCCGGCGCATCCCTTTCAGAGATTTCTGCAAAATCCGGTTCATGATCCCACTGCGCGTTTTGGGAAATCGACCCTCTCCAAAATGACCGGGATTCGCGCTTTGGTCGTCGCCACTACCTGAGTTGCTGAGACTCAACTACTGGCCCCTTGCCGCCAAACGTTCGGAGCCATTGTTGGCGTTCTTTCTTCGGCTTTTTGGACAAGCGTTCGGCCGCGTCGTAGAATTTTTCGAGATCGCCGCCGTTCAAGTTCAAAAGCTGCATAAAACCTGGAACGAGGTCGTAATAGGCAGCGACGGAGTTTAATTGCGCGTTATTGAGTTGGCGCGAGAACCAGCCATCGTAATCCGTGTTGCCGCCCCACTGAGTTTTCACTTGTGCGTAATGAGTTTGAAGTTGATCGAAGATTTTTTTCTTCCGTTCTCGCAGTTGGTCGGGCGGAATATCATGCGGTTTCTTCGAAGCTTTGATTTTGCCGGCTTCGGTCTTTTCATCGCCGTAGAGGGTTTCCAATTCCTGACGGGCATCCATGATAAGATGCACAAAATCGTTATTGCGCTCCAGTTCGGCCTGGTAATTTTCGAATGCATTCGTGTCGCCTTTGGCGCGCAACCATCGCCGGGCGCCTTCCTCGCCGACGGTGGTGGCAAAGGCTTCGTTGAAATCGGTGTCGCCACGAGCGAATACACGCTGATGGCCGAGTTCGTGAAAGATGGTTTCGGCGAGATCGGGTGCGGGGTCGAATATGAATGTGTTCAATATTGGGTCGTTAAACCAGCCGAGCGTGGAATAGGCGCTCGCGCCGCCGATGTAGACGTCGTAACCCTTTTTGCGCAGTGTCCCGCCGTAATGCTGCGCGGCGTGCTCGGAAAAATAGCCGCGATATTCGAGGCTCCCGACAAGCGGGTACCACCAACTTTTTGATTCCATTGAGAATTCGGGTGCGGCTTCGACATTCCAGACGACGTAGGGTCGATGCACATCGACATACTTTTTATAGTGATTGTCCACCGGCAGTTTGAGTTCTTTGCCTGCGAATCCCCGCAAATCCTGCAACAATTGCAATTGTTTCTTGAGGCGGGGCTCGGTTTGGGAATTGGCAAGCAACTTGTCAATCGGTTGCTGGCCGGCGATGAGTTGGTATTGGCCCTTGATCGCCTGCTTGTAGAAACCGAAAGTCTCGCAGCCGGATACGCCGATAACGATCAGCAGCAGGGTCAAAACGATTAGACCTTTTTGAATCCGACTGGCCTTTTTGAAACTACGAATCATCAAACTCCATCCCATTAGAGACCTTCAACCCATTTTGCAAATTTGAAACAGGAAATTTGCGATATTTCGGGGTGTCAATTTAAGAACCTCAGAGATACGCCATTCTCCCTAGAAACTGTTGAAACAGTTAAATTGACTGGTGTGCGCGCGGACACCCCGCTGAATCGGGGTGTTAATGAGAGCAACCATGATTGCCGCGTCAAAATCCGCTTGAGTCGCTATTCGACGACCCGTTTCCCTTTCTTGCGGGCAAGATATTGCTCCTTGATCCAGCGATAGGTCGCTCTCAAACCGGCATCAAGCGTCGTATCGGGTTCCCAACGGAGGACCTTCTTAATGAAGGTGTTGTCGCTGTTCCGCCCGGCGACGCCGCGGGGGGCGCTGAGTTCGTATTCGCGTTTGAGTTCTACTCGGGCGATTTTTTCGACCTTCGACACCAGTTCGTTAATCGAGACCAGTTCGCTGGAGCCAAGATTAATGGGCGTGGCGATCAATTCGTCCGTATGGGTGATGCGGTCGATTCCTTTCGTGCAATCATCGATGAACATGAAGCTGCGAGTTTGATGGCCGTCGCCCCAGATTGAAATTGAGTTTTTGCCATTATCGAGAGCGGCGATGACCTTGCGACAGATCGCAGCAGGCGCTTTTTCGCGGCCACCGTCCCACGTGCCAAAGGGACCATAGACATTGTGAAATCGGGCGATGAAGGTCTTCAGACCGCGCTCAGCCCAATATTCCTGGCAGAAAATTTCGGACATCAACTTTTCCCAACCGTAACCGCGCTCCGCCATGGCGGGATACGCATCCGATTCTTTCAAGGCACGAACGTTTGGATCTTGCTGAAGCAGGGTGTTGTAGGCGCAGGCGGATGAGGAAAAGAAATAGCGCCGCGCGCCGGCGCGATAGGCCGCCTCGACCATGTGCGTGTTGATAAGAATGCTGCGAAGACATTCGACGCGGAATCGCTCGATGAAACCCATCCCGCCCATATCGGCAGCCAGATTATAGACTTCGACGGCGTCTTCGCAGGCGCGCGCGCAATTTTGTTCCTGGCTGAGGTCCATCGTCAGGCATTCCGTCCCTGGCACTCGCTGATACCATTCGGGCAACGGTTTTTTGTCGATGGCGCGAATGCGGGTGAAGCCTTTCTTTGTGAAATAACGGGCCAATGCCCCGCCGATAAAGCCGCCGCCGCCGCCAATGACAATCAAATCGTCTTTCTTGAGCTTAGGATCTTTTTCTACAAGTCGTTTCTGTTCCATATATGGTGGTCTGGTTCGCGATTCACGCGAATAAGGCGGAGGACAGTAGGGTTTTTGAGGCCAATAAACAAGCCGTAGAAGCGCACAGTTTCGGACAATTTGGCATATTATTGGCTGGACTCTGCCCAATGATTGCTCGCTACGCGCTGATGAACCAGGGGACTGAGGCCGTGGATCAAGACCTATTTGCGCGGGCGTTTCGAGGGGTTCCCGGGCTGACACCGATGGATGCCAATCTGGTTGGCCACGCTGATTGCGGAATGCTCGTCCGCAATGTCACGTTCGAGCAAGCGGCTGCCTTGCAAGCAAATCTGAAAGCGACAGGAACCGAAAGCGAGCGTCAGATCAATAATCGCGGAGCCTTGCGAATTTGCATATTATTCGAACAAGGACGCTTTCCACAACGACCTGGTCTGGCCGCTTTTACATGTTACTGCCCAAACCGCCCGACACTTTTAATCACTCCCGGCACGGCAAGCAAGAATTCAGAGCGCCAGTAAGCCGTAAGCAGATTACGTCCCGCATCATCTGACAGTTTGAAACGATATTTTCGCCTCGGGCGCTTCGCGCGAAACCGATTGGAGCAGCCTCAACCGCAGCGGCTCCGAACCGGGTAATTCGGCCAAAAACCGCGCCTTCACCCAGACCATCAGTCGAACGTAAAACAGGAGGGTCAAAAGTTGTGGAATGTACCACCGGACATCGTAAGGTGATGATAGCCCTGACGGAATAATCCCGACTGCAAAAAGACCTTGTGAAATCAAGTAGATAAAAAAAGGAACTCCTTTGGCCACACCAACGGTCCGGACAATGGCGCCGGCCTGGCTGCGCGCTTTGAACCCAAACCAAAGCGCCGTCCAACACAAAGCCGAGACACCAAAAAGGGTGTTCGTCATTCCGAATAAAATGAAGGCCCACTGCCGGACGGATTGTTCGATCTGCCAGTTTGGGCTGCTTCTCCATACCACGAATAAAATCTGAAACAAATATGGACACAACATCAGGAGCAAAGGCCATCTTAGTGATTGTTTCAGCCCAGTCCACTGATCGGAGATGATGGTCCTGGCTCCGAGTGGCGTGGTTATCAGCAATTCCAACGCGCCGTTGCGGCGGATTTCGAACATAAACCGGCTCATGGCCCAGGCCAGCAACGCTCCAGAAATCATGTTGATGGGCAGCCACCGCAGAAATGCCAGTATTCCGAAGGGCATAATAAACAAAAGACTCCATTGAAGAAGGAGGCCAATCAGGGCCGCGGCCCATAACGTGTTCTTAATGCCACGTTGCCGCCGGGCCAGGAATTCAAGCGGTTGCTGCTGTTTGCCGGACCATGCCAACGGCCATTTTCTTTCGAGTGATTTGAAATATTCGTCGCCGGTGAATCGGTCCGGAATGATTTCGTCGTCTGATTGGGTCGCATCGCGCAAAAATCTTCCAGCGGTGATCAGAAGCGACCAGCCGGCGAAATGAACCAATAACAAAGAAGTCCAGTAAAGGCCTGCAGAACCGTTGTAGATCGCATCGCCAGCCGCTATCAATGTGCTGACACTTCCCAGGAGCGGAATGTGAGCTGGCGCAGCCCACTGAAAAATCAACTCGAAGACAATTGGAACAATGACGAGGGCAATCATCATGCGAATCGTTCTGCCAATCGCGCGGCTTTGATCGAGCGAACCAGCGGACGACCAGAGCCCGGCAGCAAGCGCTAAAAACAGGGAATTGAGCAACGCGAGTCCCTTGCGAAATGCTTCGCCCCCTGTGACCCCACCTGCCAGCACCGGAATCATCATCAGTGGCAGTAAAGCCGCCAGTGCGCAAATGCTGGTCAAACCTGCCGAGCCAAACTTACCCAGCAAAACGTCCTTGCGCCGAACTCGCGTGAGCAACAGTAAACCCAGCGTTCCTTCGCGCCGTTCGCGACTGATGACATCGGCCGTCAGCAAGCTACCGCAGCAGGCGAGCAGGAAACCAATTACAACGATACCGTTGAAGATGAACTTTCCGTTGTTGCCAGCTGTCGTTCCGAAATCTCCGGATAGCAATTCCGGCAAGCAAACGATGGCACCGATCAGCACGGTTGCGAATCGGGTCCAATAGGTCATCCGATTGCGCGCTCGTGCTCGCAGTTCGCGTTCGATTAGCGGCAGAATGGTCATTGCATTTCGCCTATCTTTTGAACCAATCGTCGCGTCACCAATTGCTAATCACGAGCTACCGATCGGCGTCTCACCCGGGCGGCCACGACATTTTCCGTCCGCCGATGATATGACAATGCAAGTGTGGGACAGCTTCGCCCGCGTCGGGTCCATTGTTAAACACGAGGCGAAAACCGGATTGTGTCAGGCCCAATTGATTTGCGACCTCGGCGGCTTTCAACAATAAATGGCCGAGCACTTGGTGATCTTCGGGTTTTGCCTCGGCTATGCGCGGGATCGGCTTCTTGGGAATAACCAATACGTGAGTTGGCGCCTGCGGTTTGATGTCCCGAAATGCCAGTACCAGATCGTCTTCATAAACAATCGTGGCCGGAATTTCACGGTCAATAATCTTCTCAAACAGGGTCTTGCTCATGGCCTCAAAGCTGCAACCCGGATGATAATACGTCAAACGAAACCATTCTTCGCTTTTCGCCGAGGCTAAAGCAGGCTAATTACCTAATGCTTACGCGATGAAAAAATTTCTCGCAAATCTGTTTTGGCTCCTGCTCGCAGTTGCGGGCGCGTGGGCTTATGGGACGCTGGCACTGCGTCGAGGCGAGCCGATTAACTCGGCGTACATCGTCCTGGCTGCGCTTTGTTCGTACGCGATTGGCTACCGGTTCTATTCAAAATGGCTCGCGGCGCGCGTCCTCATGCTCAATGACCGGCGCGCGACGCCGTGTGAGGTCCATGACGACGGGAAAGATTTCGTCAAAACGAACAAGTGGATCGTTTTTGGCCATCATTTCGCGGCCATAGCGGGTCCGGGTCCACTGGTGGGACCGGTGCTTGCGGCACAATTCGGGTATTTGCCGGGGACGTTGTGGATTTTGATTGGCGTCACGCTCGGCGGCGCGGTGCAAGATTTTGTTGTGCTCTTCTCGTCACTGCGTCGCGATGGCAAATCTTTGGGCCAGATGGTGAAGGAAGAATTGAACACCACTGCGGGAGTTATCGCTCTCGTGGCGATTCTGGCCATAATGATCATTTTGCTGGCAGTCTTAGCTCTGGTGGTGGTGAAAGCTTTGGCCGAGAGTCCGTGGGGAGTTTTCACCGTCGGAGCGACCATTCCGATTGCGATATTCATGGGCTGCTACCTGCGATTTGGGAGAATTGGGAAAGTGCTGGAGGCATCTGCAATTGGGGTGGTTGGTCTGCTATTGGCGGTTTGGGGCGGGAAACTGATTCATCAGAATCCGCAACTGGCCGCGATCTTCAGTCTCAAGGACGTCACCTTAGCCTGGACGATTATTATTTATGGACTGGCCGCCAGCGTGCTTCCGGTATGGTTGCTGCTCGCGCCTCGGGATTATCTCAGCACGTTCGTTAAGCTTGGCACCATTGTTGTCCTCGTCCTCGGGGTCTTATTAGTTTTGCCGACGCTCAAAATGCCGGCTATCACGCGGTTCGCAGATGGCTCGGGACCGGTGGTCGCGGGAAAATTATTTCCGTTCTGTTTCATCACCATCGCTTGTGGCGCGATTTCCGGTTTTCACACGCTCATCGCCAGCGGCACGACGCCGAAAATCATGACGCGCGAATCCTATGCGCGACCGATTGGCTATGGAGCGATGTGCCTGGAAGCGTTAGTTGCGATTACGGCCTTGATCGCCGCCTGCACGCTCGATCCGGGCGTTTACCTCAGCATGAATATCAAAGGCGATCCAGCGGAGACCGCGGCCAGGGTCCGCGCGTTGAATTTTCCCGTCACGGTGGAGCAGATGAACCACATCGCCAATGAAATCGGCGAGAAAACGCTTTTCGGCCGAACCGGCGGCGCTGCGACGCTCGCCGTCGGCATGGCGCAAATTTTTTCAAAAGCCGTCAGCGGACGCTGGCTGGATCTCTGGTATCACTTCGCCATCATGTTCGAAGCATTATTTATTCTGACCACACTCGATGCTGGAACGCGCGTTGGCCGCTATTTATTACAGGATGCTTTGGGTCAAGTTTGGAAACCGTTGGGTGAAACAAAAAACCTGCGAGCCAACATTCTGGCGAGCGTGCTCGTGGTCATGGGCTGGGGCTACTTTCTCATTCAGGGTGTCTATGATCCGCTCGGCGGCATCAATTCTCTTTGGCCGCTCTTTGGGATTGCGAACCAGATGCTCGCGGCTATCGCGCTTTGCCTCGGGACGACGGTCGTTTTGAAAATGGGACTTCAAACGCCAGAGTCCAAAGTCCAAGGTCTGGAGTCCACAGTTGAAGAGGGTCGATTAAGAAAACGAAGTCCCGCATTTGCGCTGGTGACGTTGGTGCCATTGATTTGGCTTCTGACGGTGACGATGACGGCTGGCTGGCAAAAAATTTATGATAAAGACCCGCGAATCGGTTTTCTGTCGCAGGTGAAAGTCTTGAATGACAAGTTGCCAGTGTTGGAGCAAGCCGTCGCCGCTGCGCAATCCACAGGCGATCCGAAGGCTATTGACGATGCGACGAAAGCTCTTCGCAACAACCGCGTGCTACAATTCAACAATCGCCTCGATGCCGTTGTAATTGCCTTATTCCTCGCATTAGTTGGTGCGGTTGTTTTGCTGAGTTTTCGCGAATGGATTCTGCTTCTGGCCCGGCGCAAACTTGCGGTGCTGCGAGAGAGCGAGCCGGCCTGGTTGCCCGAATACGCAATTGCCGAAACCAGGCCACTGCACGTGGCCAGTCTGCTCGCGCTCGGCGTCGCGCTGGCGAAAGAACTTTCCGGCCAATCCCATCTCGAACGCGCGCAAACCAGCGCATGCCATCACGAAAAACCAGCCGAGATTTACTGCGACGCCACCGAGCACCGCTTCAAGGGAATTCGGCGATGTTGTTGAGACGCTCGATCATCAATCACTAATCACTCGTCACCAAATACCATCCCCATGCCCCGCATCGCACTCTTCGGCGGCTCATTTGACCCGGTTCACATGGGCCATCTTCTCGTCTCGCAGGCTGCCCGTGAAGAATTGGACTTGTCACGGCTCTTCTTCATTCCGGCGGCCCAATCGCCTTTCAAACCGGATCGAAAACCGACGGCGCCGAACGAACGCTTGCGGCTTTTGCGATTGGCGCTCGCGGGCAAAACCTGGTGCGAAGTGGACGAGCAGGAGATCAGGCGCGGCGGCGTTTCTTATACCATCGATACCGCGCGCGATTATCAGCGTCGATTTCAAGGCGCGGAAATTTTCTACCTGATTGGCGCCGACAACGTCGCGCATTTGCCGAAATGGCGCGAATCGACCGAACTCGCACGATTGCTCGAGTTTGTCGTCATCCCCCGGCCCGGCCAGACGGATGTTCCCTTTCCCGCGCCGTTCCGCGGTCGCATGCTCAAAGGTTTTCCGTTGGGCGTGTCTTCGTCCCAAATTCGCGCGCGCGTGAAAGCAGGTGCGCCAATCGATCACCTCGTTCCAGCCGTTGTCGCCGAGGCCATTCGTAACTATCAGCTTTATCTTTAACCTCCGCTAAGCGAATATTTCGTCAGATGGATTCAAGAAAACTCGCTTTGCTCTGCCGCGAATTTGCAGACAACAAAAAGGCGGAAGACATCGTTATCCTGGACGTGCGTGAGCTGTCTTCGGTGACGGATTATTTTGTGATCGCCTCGGGGACCAGTGAACCGCATCTCCGGGCCATCGTCGATGAAATCATCGACAAACTGCGCGATGAACATCTACGGCCAAAATCGGTCGATGGGACGCTGCGGACGGCCTGGATTGTCCTCGATTATTTTGACGTGATCGTCCACGTGATGCGCGGAGATGTCCGCGAGCGCTACGATCTGGAAACGCTCTGGGGCGACGCGCCGAGAGTCAAGACGCGGAAACGAGCGGCTGCGAAAGCCTGATTCTACGTGGCCTGGCCGAAAACGGCCCTCGGTCCTGCCTGATGATTTAAACTACGCCCGGTATCCTGCGCAATTACCCGCGATAAACAATCATGACGCCGAAATCGGTCATGATTTTCTGGGAACCGATGTCGAGGGTGGTATAGCTGAGGGTGGTAATGCTTATGATGTTGGATTCGCCGATCTTGCCGAGGAAGGCGGACACGAATTCGTCGAACTTGTCATGGCCTACCTCGACGCAGTCGGTGTGTTTGATGGTCTTAACTTTGATTTTTCTGTCCGCGTCCTTGATAGCAGCGACGTCCATGGGAGCCAGGGGTTTCTCGATGAGGCTGGCGGTGGGCGTTTTGTGGACGGGCACTTTAAGGTGCATTTCGATTTTGGCAGCGGCGGAGGAGGCCATCGCGTTCACGGGTTGAGCGCCACGCGGGGCAGCCGAGCCATGGTCGTTTCCACTGAGGCGAGCGGGCGGGCCGCTGGAAGGAATGACGATCGCCTCGCCGCAGGAGGGGCATTCGATTTCCGTGCCAGCACCAGAGCTGTCCACGGCCAATTCCTGATCACATTTTGGGCAGTTAAAGATCACATCCATAGGTCGTGTTTCGAAAACGATTTCAGTTTGCGGATTGCAGTGCAATGGTAGCGATGGCAATGAGAGAAGGCCAGCAAAAAGTTTGGGCCTGTTGACGAGGAGTTGCCTCGTTGGCACCATTTGAAATCAGGATGATCAGAACGATTCCTGCCCCAAAAGCACGGACCGCAATCCGCAGAGCTGCCCGTCGAATCTCGAGGCAAACCGAAGGGAACGTTTCTGGAGTTCATTTTTGGATGATTGCGTGTCCTGGCGATGCCGCCTAAACTGTTGTCGTCGAATGACAGAATTCTATGGCTGACTTCAAATTTGAGTGCCCATATTGCCACCAGCGCTTTTTGTGTGATGAGCAATTCTCCGGGCGGGAACTTCAATGTCAGAGTTGCCAACATCTTATCCATATTCCCCCTGTTCCCGGCAGGACTGCTCAGTTTAAGCCTGAGGCAGGAAAAACCTGGGCGACCTACGTACCGTCCGGCGCCGAAAAACCGCAATCATTCCCAAACAAGCGCCCCCCTGAAGCAGGGAAGGGCACATAATATCAAGTCAAAATAGCGCTGCTGAACTTTAGCGCTAAGACTTTTTGATGTCGCTGAACAACCACGCGCGGGCGTAAGCCCACCAGCGTTTGGCCGTCGGCTCAGAAACGCCCAAGACCGACGAGGCCTCTTCGATGGTCATGCCAACGAAATAACGGAGTTTGACCAGTTCGGCTTTCCGCGCGTCCACGGTGGCGAAGCGATCCAGCGCGTCGTTCACCGCGAGCAATTCCTTGTCATCGGCGGGCGCGAGGATTTCCACATCGTCCACGTCCAGGTGTTCCTTGCCGCCGCCGTGTTTCTGCGCCTGCTTGCGGCCCATCTGCTATTAAATGCGTAGTTACCTGGCAAAAGCTATCAGTAAAGTTGGAGTTTCTTTCCATGCCGGAAAAGTGCTTATCTTCCTTTCATACACTGCGCGTGGAATGTCCGCAGGTTAGCTCGCCGAGAGGCTCGCCCCACCGCCTTCAAATCACTGGTAGGTTCTTTCGAGTTGCTTGATACGGGGCCAGACGGGAGAGTTTTGTGGGGTTCGGTCTTTGACTGAAGAAAAGATACGCTTGGCTTCGGAGGGATCTTCGCGGGCGATTGCAATGCAATAATCGAGTTCGATCCAGGCCTTTCGAGGGTCCTGGATGTTGCGACCGTTGAGTCGGAGCCAGTTTTTGATGGCGGCTGGTCCTTGATTTTTGGCGACCTGATACGACGGTTCCAAAGTTGAGGGCACGCCGGAAAGTTGATCGCCGGAAACAATTTCGCTTTGAGCCTTTTTCTTCGCGGCAACCTCATCCTCGGTTTTGACTTTGTCCCAATAGAGGAATAATTGCCAACCGCCCCAGAGAGCCGCGGCGATGATTAAAATGGTAATCAGTTTAGTCATGACTCTTCAACGCGTTCAATACGCGCGCCAAGTTGCCGCAGTTTGACATCGATTTTTTCGTAGCCGCGATCGATGTGATAGACGCGATTGACTTGAGTCGTGCCGCGCGCGGCCAGGCCGGCCAGCACGAGAGCGGCGGAAGCTCGCAAATCACTGGCCATGACGGGCGCGCCGCTCAGTGGCTTGCCGCCTTTGACGATGGCGCTCGGCCCTTCAATTTCAATATCTGCGCCAAGGCGGGCGAGTTCGCTGACATGCATGAAGCGCGATTCGAAGATGCGCTCGGTGATGATGCTGATGCCGGGTGTTATCGCCATGAGTGCCATCATTTGCGCCTGGGCGTCCGTTGGAAAACCGGAATAGGGGAGCGTGGTGATATCAATGGGTTTCAGCCGGCCATTGCGACGAATTGTGATGTCGGGGCCGCTGCGATCCACCTTAACGCCGGAGTCCTTGAGCTTGTCGAGGATCGCATGCATGTGATCGGCCCGCGCGCCGCGGAGCGTGACGTGTCCATTGGTCACTGCGGCAGCAATGGCATAGGTGGCGGCTTCGATGCGGTCGGGGATGACTTCGTGTTCTGCACCGTGCAATTCTTTGACGCCGGTAATTGTAATCGTCGGACTGCCAGCGCCGACGATTCTTGCGCCCATGGCGTTGAGAAAATTGGCGAGATCGACCACCTCCGGCTCACAGGCGGCGCTTTCGATGAGGGTAACGCCTTCGGCGAGGGTTGCAGCCATCATGACATTAGCGGTGCCGAGGACGGTCGAGCCGGAACGGCCCCCAAGAAACATGGCGGAGCCGATAAGACGCTTGGCGCTGGCGTGGACGTAGCCGCCTTCGATCGTGACTTTGGCTCCGAGAGACTGGAAGCCTTTCAGATGGAGGTTAATCGGTCGCGCGCCAATGACGCAACCACCGGGCAGCGAGACGGTTGCCTTTTTCAAGCGGCCCAGCAACGGGCCCATGATGCAGATTGAGCCGCGCATTTTCCGAATGAGATCGTATTCGCCCGCGCCTTTGATTTTTTTGGCATGGACGTGGACTGTGTCACCATCGACCTTCACTTGCGCGCCGAGCCAGGTCAGGATTTGCGCCATGAAACGCACGTCGCTGAGATTGGGCACGCGCCGGATGGTGCAAGGCTCGCTGGTGAGCAGCGTGGCGGCCATAATCGGCAGCACGGCGTTTTTCGCGCCGCTGATTTGGACCTCACCGTGCAAGGGCACGCCGCCTTTGATTAATAAACTATCCATGAGCGATAATAATTCTCGGTCGCTGATTGTAGTCTTCTATAATGGCTTCGACAATCCACTTTTGAGATTCAAATATTTCGCGAATGGACGGAGCCTGGCCATCGCCAAATTCGAGCATGATTTTGCCGCCGGGCTGCAGGAATCGCGCAGTCTCAGCGGCAATGCGGCGATAGAACACGAGACCGTCGGGTCCGCCGTCGAGGGCTTGGCGCGGGTCATAGTCGCGAACTTCGACTTGCAGCGATGGAATCTCGGAACTTGGGATGTATGGCGGATTGCTGATGATCAGATCGAAAGCTTCTGGCGAAGTGAACGCTGTGAAGGCGTCTCCCAACAAGAATTCGAGGCGCTCGAGGACGTTGTGGCGCGCCGCATTTTGCCTGGCCAAGTCGAGCGCTTCAGGCGAGATGTCGGTCGCGAAAATTTTGGCCTCTGGACAATGCACCGCCAACGCGATGGCCAGGCAGCCGCTGCCCGTCCCGAGGTCGAGGGCGGTTGATGGTCGAGACGATGGAGCGCTGAGTTGCTTGAGAAAATTCCAGCCTTGCTCGGCGAGGAGTTCGGTTTCCGGACGGGGAATCAGCACGTCGCGATTTACCGCCAACTCGAGGCCGCAGAAGCTGGTTGAGCCGACAATATGCTGCAACGGCTCGCGCTGACTGCGGCGTTTGATCAACTCGCGAAAGCTGTCCAGTTCCGTTTGTGAGAGTTTGCGTTCGAAATTCAAGTAGAGCTGCATGCGCGGCAGGTTGAGCAAATGCGCCAGCAACAATTCCGTTTGCAGGCGTGGTGAATCGACACCTTTATTTTTGAGGAACTCAGTGCTGCGCTGGATAACTTCCAAAACGGTCACGCGGAGAATGTAAGGCGCGACGGGAACATGCAAAAGCTAAAGCTTAAAGCCGCCACAGCTCTCTCTCCAACAGCGGAGAAAGGTCGGAATCCAAAAGAATCGCGGGTCATTCAGCCAAGTTGGTTCGCGTCGTCGCGGCGACACAAGGAACAGTCGCCGCGTGCCTGGTGTTCTCGGTTGGCGGGGCAGGGGGCCCGCTCATTTTTTGCCCGGGCCAATAATCGCGCTGAGAACGAAAGGGAGCGAGAAGCACGTTCAACAATCGGTTGTCTTCAGGTAGTGAATAGCCCGGCACGCCAATGATAATCTCCGGCTGCGGGACGTTGAGACCGAGGGTGCGATGGAGCCGGTCCCACCATGGAAAGACGACGCCGTAGTTGGAATTGGTCTCGTGTTGCCGCTGCGAATGGTGAATGCCATGCATTCGAGGCGTGACGAGGAATTTATTGAGGTTGCGTTCGAACCGAATCGGCAGCCGAATGTTGCTATGATGAAAAAGTGTGTTGGCTTGAAACATCAATTCATAAGCCACAAAGGCTGGCATCGAAACTCCAATCAACGCGACCTGGATAATGCGGAAGGCGGCGGACATGAAGACTTCGCCAAAGTGGAATCTGAAGCCGGTGGAGACGTCGAGATCCGGATCAAAATGGTGGACGTTGTGAAATCGCCAGAGAAAGGGAATCCGATGGTTGGCGATATGCCACCAGTAGAAGCTGAGGTCGAGCAGGAGTAACGCCACAACGAAGCCCAGAGCCGCTGGCATTTTCAGAAGATGAAGCAGGCCAAACGAATTTTGCGAACTCCAATTCAACGTCGCCAACGCTCCGGGGCGAACCAGCCAGCCCGCAATTAGGAATGCCAGGGTGGAAACTGCCAGGTTGAGCAACAGTCGCGCGAGCAATTCCGCTTTCATTTTCCGCAACGGCAAAACTCGTTCCAGAAAAAGAAAGGCAAGAAAGAGACTGGCGATTATCGCGACCGTTGTAATTCTGAATGCCATCGGTGAAGTCCGCGCCCATTATGCAAATCCACCTTCGAAATCCGAAGCTCCAAATCTGAAAAACTGAACGACGCACTCCAAGTGGCAGTAGAGTTTGGGGGCTGTGACAAAGATGTGCTCTTGGGGAATTTACCCGAGCGTTTTCGGAGTTCAGACGTGATAGCTTACGATATGAAAAGGGAAATGGGTCGGGTTCTACTATTAATGGGTGTGGGCGCGCTGCTCGCAACGAGCTGTTATACAAGACGCGTCGTGGTTCGAGAATCGGTTGCTGCGCCGACGGGGGAAGTGGTCGTCAGTTCCGAACCGCCGAGACTCAGGCATGAAGTCATTATAGGTGAGGCGCCGGGCCCAGCCCATGTGTGGGTCGCAGGATTTTGGGCAAACCGTGACGGGAGATGGGTTTGGATCCCAGGACATTGGGAGCGCGGGCCGCATGTGGGCGCGCATTGGACCGCCGGAAATTGGGTTCATCGGACTCGCGGTTGGGTTTGGATCGAAGGCCGCTGGGATTAATTGGAGGCTGGCCGTAAGATCGCATCCGCCTTCTTATGTCGGCGGCTACAGGCTGACTACCTCGTTCTGTAGACTGGGCGTCACACTTTGAAACGGGCGGCAATGCCGTCAGATTTTCGAAGCCCCGGTCCTCGCCTTTTCGTCATTTTCCTGGCCCGCATGGCAACATTCATCAGTATTCCACCTCAGTTCGGGTCAAGCCTGTCCAATAATAAGGCAAAAATGCCCAAAAAAAACTCTTGAATAGTTTGGCTGGTAGTCTATGAATTGCCGCGCGGTGACTTGGGTAAACGGGTTTTGCCCACTTAAAATGCATAAGAAGTGACCGAAAAGCGACAACCAAAACCAAAAGAACTTATCGGAGGAACGAATGAGTTTGAATAAGTGGACGGTTGGTTTGGCGAGCGTAGGCATGGTGAGCATGGCCTCCGTCGTCCAGGCCGAAGAAAAGCCTAACATGGTGCAAACCATGCTCGATTCCACGATGCTGAGCGGTTATGTGGATACCTCGGCGCAGTGGAACCCTGGAACGGGCAATGGACGATTGCCAGATTACAAGTTTGGAGGACCGGGAAAAGCAGACGGTTTCAATTTGGATGTCCTCCAAATCCGGATCGAAAAACCGTTGGATCCAACGGAATGGTCCGCGGGCTATCGCGTCGATTTGTGGGCCGGGCCGGATGCCAATGTGGCTGGAACCCAGAGCTTCGGCCCAGGCTCTGAGGGCGGTACCGCTGCAGATTTTGCTGTAAAACAAGCGTATATCGCGCTGCGAATACCGATTGGCAATGGGCTGGATTGGAAGATTGGTGTGTTTGACAGCATCATCGGATACGAATCTGACCAAGGCCCGTCTAACCCTAATTACACTCGTTCTTACGGACATAGCTTCGAGCCGCAAACATTTACCGGCGTTCTGGCGTCTTACCGGTTCTGCGAAGCCTTCGCTCTTTCCGCTGGCATCGCCAACACGAAGGGACCCGGCATCAATTCCCGCGCGTTCGGCGAGGATGGCAAGGCCGAATCTTCGAAGACCTACATGGCTTCTTTCCTGGTCACCGCGCCTGAGAGCATGGGTTTTCTTGGCGGCTCGACGTTGGAAGCTGGCTTTGTCAACGGTCTCGACGATCAGGAAGGCCGCGCAGATTACGATCAAAATAGCGCCAGCTATTACGTCGGGGCGACCTTGGCCACGCCAATCAGCGGGCTCCGACTTGGCGGCGCTTTCGACTACCTGGATGTTCATAACCTCAGGGGAGAAACCTACTCGCTTGCTGGCTATACATCGTTCCAGGCGACGGAAAAGCTCAGCCTTCACTTTCGCGGTGAATATCTGAGGGATCGAGGCCAGCAGAAATTCTTCACCACTGACTTCACTGACCCAGCTGCCTCGACCAATCCAGACCGTGTATTGGCTCTGACTGCCACGGCACAGTATGACCTCTGGAAAAACGTCGTCAGCCGGCTTGAATTCCGGTGGGATCATTCCCTCAGTGGCCAAAGAGTATGGGGCACCGCCAGAACCGACGAAGTCGGCGATACGGTCGGCGGGAGTCTTCGCAATGAATGGCTGCTGGCGGCGAATGTTATCTACAAATTCTAAAGGGAGTAAATAAAGGGAAACAGGAAACTGTTGGGAATTGCAAGATGCTGAAAGCAGACGCTTGGCTAAAATTGAGCATGGCGAACAAAAAAACGCGTGAAATCAAAGAGCCCGACCAATCGCCGTTTGATGCATGTTACAACTTTCCAACGAGTTACAAAACTACGAAAAAATGGCATGGCACGTGCCATACGCCCGCAAATGCACTTGCAGGCGCGGCTATGAACTGTACGTGCGTGCTGCAACCATAACCAAACGACCTAATCACAAAACATCATGAAGTTTAATCCATGGACAGTGGCATTGTTGGGTGCTGGAGTTATCAGCGCACCAGCACTTGCGCAAGCAGAGGAGAAGCCGAATTTCGTGCAGACTGCGCTGGCAGGCACGACCCTCAGCGGCTACGTAGATACTTCGGTGCAATGGAATTTCGGCACCGGCAATCAATTCCTTCCGCCTTACGCCTTTGGAGGATCGGGCAAGGCTGATGGGTTCAACCTGAACGTCGTGGAACTGCGACTGGACAAGCCGGTGGAAGCGGCCGATGTCTGGGGCGCGGGCTACCATGTGGACCTGCTCGCTGGTCCGGATGCCAACGCATTATTCACACAGAGTCTTGGCACAACCGGGGACTTCGGCGTAAAGCAGGCGTATGTTGCTTTGCACGCGCCGGTCGGCAACGGCTTAGACTTTAAGCTCGGTGTCTGGGATACCATCATTGGCTACGAAGTATTCGAATCGGCCAATAACCCGAACTTCACGCGTTCGTATGGCTATACGTTAGAGCCGACCACCCACACTGGTCTGCTGGCAACCTATCAGTTCTGCGAGATGCTCTCGGCTAACGTCGGCATCGCAAATTCATTCGGACCGACCATCAATGGGCGTGCATTCCAACCGAATCCGCCGAACTCACAGGCTGAGTCGTTTAAAACCTACATGGCGTCCTTAACCTTCACCGCCCCGACCAACACTGGATTCCTTGCCGGCTCTACGTTGAGCGCTTGTATCATCAATGGTTTCAACCAAGGCATCCTGGACCTGACGTCTGGGAACTTCGGGATGAACGAAACCCATTATTACGTCGGTGGCACCGTGAATACGCCTGTCAGCGGCCTGAAATTCGGTACCGCGTTCGACTATATCGACGTTCATAACTCACATGGCGACATCTACTCGCTCGGAGGCTACGCGGCTTTTCAAGCCACCGAAAAGCTAAGCTTCTATGGCCGCGCCGAGTACGTTCGCCAACGGGGCGACGCTGCAATCCTGGGAACCACCCCGGAACCAGGCCCAACGGGACCTGCGTTAACGATGCCTGAAAGAGCGATGGAATTCACCGCGACGGTGCAGTACGACCTCTGGAAGAATGTCCTCAGCCGTCTCGAACTGCGCTGGGATCGTTCGCTCAGCGGCCAGAAAGTCTGGGGCAACGTTCATGACAACGGCGAAGGCGGCGTGAGCGGCGGCGTCAAAAACGAATTCGAACTGATCGCAAACGTAGTTTACAAATTCTAGCTGACTCAGTTCCTCCGCAGGCCCCTTCCGACTCACCGCGGAAGGGGCCTTTTATTGCCGACGTGTATTTCGAGGCGGTCGGTTTATCGAACCTTATAGATATTCGACCATGGCTCGTTGTTCCTTCACCATTTCCGCACCCTTGCCATTCGGGGCATGCTGCGGCTGATCTCCGATACAGCCGCGCTCCGTTGGCGCTCGACAGTATTTAGTCGCATCCGGTGTATAGGACACCACTGGACACTTCGACGACGTCTCGATAACGTGGGCGCAAGCCACTATCCGCTGAGTTGCGAATTATCTATGAACATGCCTGCTTATTCAAGCCTGGCGGGTCGTGACGTGGCCGGAAGGCGTGTATTCGATTGCGAGGTTCGATTTCAAAGCCGAAGGGCAGGGAACCCGCCTGATTTTCGAGCATATTGGTTTCCCAGAAGGTCTGCACGATCATCTGGCTGAAGGCTGGCAGCAAAATTATTGGTTCCTGCTGAAAAAGCATTTGGGAAAGCCGCAGGAATAGGCAACCACTCGCGCGCCGATTCGTAAGTCGGCGTTATCCACCAGGACGGTTGAGGCGGCTGCGGTGGAAGCCGTAAAGGTAGTAGAGCACGAGGCCGATGACGAGCCAAACGGCGAAGCGGATCCATGTAATGTTTGGTTGAGCATACATGAGATAGCCGCAAGTGATGATTGCAAGAATAGGGACCAAAGGAACCAGCGGTGTGCGGAAAGGCCGGGGCCGATTGGGATCGGTTCGGCGGAGAACCATGATGCCAATAGCGACCAATACAAAGGCGAATAGCGTGCCGATATTGCACAGGTCAACCACTTCATCGATGTTAGTCACCGCTGCAACCACTGCCACAAATACGCCCGTCAAAATTGTGGTTACGTGGGGCGTGCGGAATTTCGGATGAACCTTGGCGGCCCATCCGGGCAACAAACCATCGCGAGCCATCGAGAAAAAAATGCGAGGCTGCCCAAGCTGAAAGACGATGAGCACGGAAGTCGTTGCAAACACCGCACCGAAGGAAATGAGTCCCGCCGTCCAGTTCATGCCACGTACGCTAAAGGCCTTCGCCAGTGGATCGGCGACACCGCTGAACATTTCGGCCTTCACCATGCCAGTTAATACGAGGGCGACGAGAATATAAATAATCGTGCAAACAATCAGGCTGGCGATGATACCGATGGGCATGTCTCGCGACGGATTGCGCGTCTCTTCGGCCGCAGTAGACACGGCGTCGAAGCCGATATACGCGAAAAAAATGCTGGCTCCGGCGCTGGATATCCCTTTGAAGCCGTTAGGTGCAAACGGATGCCAGTTCTCTGGCTTGATGTAGAACGCGCCGACTCCCACAAAGAAAGCGATAATGATCAGTTTCAGAATGACCATGGTCGAGTTGAAGCCCGCGCTTTCACGAATGCCACGAACCAGAATCCACGTGACCAAGGCGACGATGAGCACGGCTGGCAGATTGAAGATGATCGGAAGGCCGAAAATCTGCGGTGCGTGGCTGAGGGCTTCGTTTCCTCGCAAAGCTGTGTCTCCCAGCCCGGCAATGTTCTGGTCCGTGATCGCTGCGGCCTCAGCGAACTTTTCCCCAGCCTGTAGTGCCGAGCGCAAATCTGTGCCCAACCATGTCGGCCATTGCAGGTGGAAAATCGACGAAACCAAACTTTGAAAATAATCAGACCAGCCAATCGCGACGGCGACATTGCCAACCGCATACTCGAGAATCAGATCCCATCCGATGATCCACGCGATAAGCTCGCCCAGGGTCGCGTAAGCATATGTATAAGCCGAGCCGGCGACCGGAACCATCGCAGCAAATTCCGCATAGCACAGGGCAGCAAATCCGCACGCAATAGCAACAAGGATGAAAGAGAGGACTAGAGCTGGTCCTGCGCCGATATGTTCGCCCCCACCTGCTGCTGCCGTGCCGACGGTCGAAAAAATTCCTGCGCCGACAATCGCGCCTACCCCAAGCAGCGTCAGTTGTACCGGACCGAGGCAGCGCTTGAGCTGAAGATGGGGTTCTTCAGACTCGCCGACCAACTGGTCGAGTGATTTTCGACGAAAGAGTTTAGACACGAATTTCACGGATTCTCACAAATACGTCGGCTCAGACAACCTTTTAATTCCTGGCTTTCAACTCACCGCCAAATCGTTAAAGTGCGGCCATGACTGCTAAGGCTCTGAAGGTTCGGCATTTTGCCAGTGATAATTACTCGGGGATTTGTCCGGAAGCTTTCGCTGCGATGGCCGAGGCGAATCAACAGCATGAGGTCAGCTACGGAAACGATCGATGGACAGAAAAAGCCTCAAACCTGATCCGCGAAATCTTTGAGACCGATTGCGAAGTTTTTTTCGTGTTTAATGGGACGTCAGCCAATTCGTTGTCGTTGGCATCCTTGTGCCAATCGTATCACAGCGTGCTGTGTCACGAATTGGCTCATGTGGAAGTAGCGGAATGTGGAGCGCCTGAATTTTTTGCCAATGGCTCGAAGGTGCTTCTCCTGGAGGGAAACCACGCAAAAATCGATGGAAAATCGATCGAGCGAGCCGTCAATAAGCGGTCCGATATTCATTATCCCAAACCGAAGGTGCTCAGTTTGACGCAGCCGACCGAATTAGGAACGGTTTATTCTGTGGAGGAACTGAGAGCGTTAACAGATATCGCTCGACATTTTCAGCTCCGGGTGCAAATGGATGGCGCGCGTTTTGCCAATGCCGTAGCGTCACTCGGCGCCGCACCAAAGGAAATCAGTTGGAAAGCCGGCGTGGATGTGTTGTGTTTTGGCGGGACGAAAAATGGGATCGCCGTGGGCGAGGCGGTTGTGTTTTTCAACCGAGAACTGGCAAAAGAATTTGACTACCGCTGCAAACAGGGCGGCCAGCTTGCATCAAAAATGCGGTATCTCTCGGCACCCTGGGTTGGTGTTTTGCAGGATGGCGCATGGTTGCGACACGGCGGCCATTCCAACGCGATGGCGAAGCGGTTGGAATCCGCGATTCGAAAAATCCCAAACGTGAACGTGGTGCATCCAGTGCAAACAAACGCAGTCTTTGCAACCATACCCGACAAAATGGTGAAGGGGATGCACGAGCGGGGATGGAAATTCTACACGCATGTTGGCAGCCAGGGTGAGGCGCGGCTGATGTGCAGTTGGGATACGACCGCAGGAGATGTGGACGAGTTTGCAGCGGACCTGGCTGAGGAAGCGTCACGATGAGGCGGTGCCCTTCGTTAATCACTCGCTCAATCAGATGAATCCAATTACAGTCGCGCCATGAACATTCAAGTGGCCGTCCTGTGCGACGCGGCGACCGATGACAACGGTAAACTGAATCTCCTCGGCGCGTTCGACACGATTTATACCCAACAACTGCCCGCTGTTCATCCTCAGTGCTCGATTGCTCTCCGGGTTACGTTCTTCAGCGGCGACGAGGGAAAGCACACTTTGCGCCTGAATTTTGTTGATGCCGATGGGCACTCAATTATGCCCGATTTTCCGCCTATTCCGGTGGAAGTTGTTCTCCCTGATGACATGCATTTTGGGACGAGAAATTTCATCGTCAATATTCAGCAACTCAAATTCGAGAATCCAGGACTTTATTCAATCGACGTTACGCTGGATGGCCAGCCACAAGCCAGCGTTCCCTTGCTCGTGAAGCATAATCCGCCGGCGGTGGCGTGACGATCCGGGGCGGAGATTCAAAGAAGTTTTCGTCAAAAGGCGCATCACACTGAAGGCGGGATTGTAGGCGGACGACGGGCTTGCAGAGACAAATACTCGCGGCAGCGCCAGCGGACGTGTCCGCGGAATTGAGCAAAGCTGACTAAAGCATAATAAGGCTTTACGCACTGCTCAAAAAGCTCGCTCAGTCCTCGTTCGAATTGCAACTCCGCGGTTTTGCAGGCTTCGGATTCCGGGTCGTCCGCGCTTTCAAATTTGTCGAGAAGTTCCGCTAGGCGAACGATGTCAGCGGAGGCAACAGTCCTTCGGGGAGGGGTGTTTTCTGGCATAGAGCGGCTTCAAGATTGGACTGGTAGCGTTTTTCTGCAGCCGTTCTGTAATCCAGCGCCAAATCGTGGAGTTCTGGTGTGCCACATTGCGGATATAAATCTTTGAGAATGCTTAAGGTTACGATTACGTGATCAGCATAATCACGCATGGTTTTCCAGATCGAAGCGGCTTCGCCGCAGTCAGACGAGCGTTTAGCGAGCAGGGCCGCCACCTGATATGTTTGCTTAAGTATGGCCTGAACTGCCACAACCTGACGAGCGAAAGCAGATCGGCCGGCATCATCGCCGGGATTGAGTCTGGAGCCTAATTCAGCCATTTGATCCAACGGGGCCTGGTTGAGTCGTGTCAAATCTCCCAGATCAAGGCCTGCATGCATATCGTAGCAGCATATCATTGTGAGCCTGAAAGTCAAAGAGTCCCGCATGACGGGAAGCGTTCTGTGCACAGCGCCTCGGTAGTTTGAATGCAACTACCGGTAGTCTTCCCACTCCGGCTCGTTCGCAAAAATCCAGCGGTAGTATTCCTTCTCCTTTAATTGGCTGGCGGCTGCTTCATCCACGACAACCGTGCATTTTGGATGAAGTTGCAGGGTGGTTGCAGTGACCATGCTGGTAATCGGTCCTTCGACTGCCTGCGCGATCACTCCGGCTTTAGCTTCGCCGGTCGCGAGCAATAAGCAGCGTCGCGCTTCGATAATTGTCCCGACGCCCATCGTAATCGCGCGCCGGGGGACTTTATTTTCGCCGCCAAAAAACCCCGCATTTTGTTTAATCGTCGTTGGCGTCAAAGCCTTGACGCGGGTTCGGGAGCGGAGCGCCGAGAGTGGTTCGTTGAAACCGATATGCCCCGCTTTGCCAATGCCGAGTAGTTGAACGTCGATTCCGCCAAACCTTTGAATGAGCGCTTCGTACCTGCGGCACTCTTCCTCGAGATTAGTCGCCAGCCCATTCGGCAGATGGGTGTTGCGCAGATCGACATTTACGTGCCGGAAAAGCTGATGCTCCATGTAGTGCCGATAGGAATTCGGATCGGACGGAAACAGGCCAACGTATTCGTCGAGATTGAATGTGCTACACAAAGAAAAATCCAGTTTATCTTCTTTATGCAGCCGGACCAGGTGGCGGTAAACATTCTCCATGGTCTTGCCCGTCGCCAAACCCAGGACCAGATGCGGATTGGCCCGCAAATCATGAGCGATGACGCGCGCAACCAGCGATGCTGCCGCAGCTTCGGTTGGCTGGATGATTACTTCCATCCGTTTCGACTACATTCGTTCATCGACAAAATCAAGCATTGCGCCCCGCTGCCCACCCTTTGCTCATCAGCTCCAGCAAATGCGCGATGGCCTCTTCGTAACTTCGCCCCGTTTGTTGCGATAATTGCCGCGCTCGTTTGTCCAACTGCGCCGCCATCTCCACCGATTTCTCTCGCGGACAGCCCGTCGCCACCAACGCCGCCGCAAGCTCCTCCAACTTCATCTTTCCATCTCCGGTTTTCTTCAGTTCGAAGTTCGACCTTCAGTGTTCGAAGTTCGATGATTTTTGAAATTCGGCTTTCGGACTTCTTTCGATTTTCTGCATTAGGGTTTCCTTCGAGCTTCGAATTTCGGAATTCGCCCTATGCCGTCCCTTTGGGTGTTATCCTGATACTTTCCACCCCCACCCTCATCAACGGCTTGCTCTTCTCTCCGCTGTTCCCGGCCTTCACTGCCGTGTCCCCAATCTTTCCCAGGACATCGTCCCCCGCGATTACTTGCCCGAAAGCCGTGTAGTTCTTGTCCAGAAACGAAGCATTGCCAAGGCAAATGAAAAATTGGCACCCGGCAGAGTCCGGATGCTGCGAACGGGCCATCGAAATCACACCGCGCTGATGTGACCGATCGTTAAATTCTGCTTTGATCTTATACCCAGGATCGCCCGTCCCCCAATCCTCCTCCATGTCCGGGTTCTTCGTCAGGGGATCTCCACCCTGAATCATGAAACCTTTCACGATCCGATGAAAAGCCGTCCCGTCGTAGAATCCCTTGTTTGCAAGCGTCTTGAAATTCTCAACCGTTTTGGGTGCTACGTCTGGCCAGAATTCCAGGGTCATCTCGCCCGCGGTCGTTTTGATGACCGCGACTTCATTCGCTGGTGTGCTCATACGCGTTCAATCCAGGGTCGCCAATCACTTCACTGAATCCGCAGGCACGATCTTGATCGATTTCACTTCAATACGTTTCGTTGGCTTGCTGGGCTCTCCACTTCGGCTCGCCACGACGGGCGTGTCACTGATTTTTTTGAGCACATCGTCACCCTTAATCAATTTCCCAAATGCAGTATACTTATGGTCCAATGAAGAAGCGTCACCGTTACAAAGGAAGAACTGGCTTCCGGCCGAATTTGGATCCGCCGAGCGCGCCATCGAGATCACCCCAAATTGGTGCGATTTATTGTTGAACTCCGCCGGGACCGAATACCCAGGCCCGCCCGTGCCGTAAGAATCTTCTTTCGCCGCATCCTTTGTGTTGGGATCTCCGCCTTGAATCATGAAACCTTTGATGATTCGGTGAAACGCCGTCCCGTCATAAAAACCTTTCTTCGCCAGCGTCTTGAAATTCTCGACGGTTTTCGGGGCGACATCCGGCCAAAACTCCAGCACCATTTCGCCTTCAGTCGTGTTAATTACGGCCACCTCTTTCGCGTCGCTCTTCTTCCCCTCTTTAGGCTCTGCTGCAAATGCGACTCCCAGGCCAAACACCAAACCCACCGCGCCAATTGTCGTTAATAATTTCATAGTTCGCAAAATCTTCCACGATACCGCCGCAAAGTCACGCCCCGATTTTTCCAAGCCGAACCCCACCTGCGTGTAACTCATGTAACGATCTAACCCATGTAACCTCCCTAAATATTCTCCCCCAGACTCGGCGGTTGCTCGTAACCCAGATCCTTCTCTGGCGCTAACGCTTCCGTCTCCCGCGCCAGCACCCGATATTGTCGAATCTGAAACGAAACCTCTTTCCCATCTTCAAGTGCCTGCTGCGCATATTCCTCTTTGGTCATTCGCGCGCGAATAATCAGCCCGCTTGGCAATTCCAACTCCAGCCGCAGCATAATCCCCAGAAAAAATGTGTGCCTCAACACGGCGTGATACCGATACTGCGTCACATCGGATGAAATCTGCACCGCATAGGGCCGAAACCCGATGCGCATCTTCTGCCCTTCAGTATGTCCATCTGCGGGAAATTCCAATTCACCGATTCGTGCTTTTCCGTTCCGCACCTCCGGTTCGATAATATTCATCACGCCGATGAAGCGCGCGACGAACTCATTCGCCGGCTGCTCGTACACTTCTCGCGGCGTGCCCACTTGTTCCAGGTTTCCGCCCGAAAAAATCACTATGCGGCCCGCCACTTCGAGAGCTTCCTCCTGGTCGTGCGTCACGAACAACGTCGTCACGTTCAACTCCCGATGCAACGTCGCCAGCCATTCGCGCAACTCTTGCCGGATTTTCGCGTCCACGGCCCCAAAGGGTTCGTCCAGCAACAACACGCTCGGCTTGGGCGCGAGCGCGCGCGCAATCGCCACGCGCTGCCGTTGCCCGCCCGAAAGCTGGTGCGGATACCGCCGATCCAATCCTTGCAGCCCGAACAATTCCAGCAACTCCTCGACGCGCGACTTAATATCCGCGCGCTTCCATTTTTTGATTTTCAAACCGAACGCAATGTTCTTGAACACATTCATGCTCTTGAACAACGCGTAATTCTGGAATACGAACCCGATGTTCCGCTTCTGCACTGGCAAATCGTTCACTCGTTGCCCGCGAATGAAAACGTCCCCGGTCGTCGGCATCTCCAGGCCCGCAATCATCCGCAAAACCGTCGTCTTTCCTCCTCCGCTCGGCCCGAGCAAAGCCATCAACTCCCCTTCCTTGACGGAGAACGTGACGTTCCGCACGGCTGTCACTTCGCCGAAACGTTTCGTGATCTCTTTTAATTCGATGCTCACGCGCGAGGCAGAAATTCGAAACCCGAATGCCGAAGCTCCAAACAAATCCGAAATTCGAATGACGTAATTTCAGGGTGCGCCATTCCACCTCGCCTGCCGCGCCGTAGCTCTAAGCGAAGGTCAGATCCTCGTTCCCGTCCTCCCCTTCGACTTGATTGCCGATTCCTCCCCCTTAACCCCGTAGGGGTTGCCTGTTTATAGCCAGCACCCGGCCCGCACCCTTTTTCTTTTTGTTTTTCGGCGGCGCTGAAACGGTCAAATCGATTTACACTCGCCCGATCCTCGGCCACATTCAGATGGATGCCATTGCACCAGCTTCGCGCCGCCGAAAAACAAAAAGAGGGTTTAGAGAATTTGCCATCTTCTATAAACAGGCAACCCCTGCGGGGTTTTAACCGACGGTTGCCATCGAGATTGGGTGACTCTATTTGAGCATCGCCAATCATTTTTCGAATTTCTAGCTTCGGATTTGCTTCGGTTTTCGTCATTCGGATTTTCTAGATCAGTCGCTGCGCTCTCTCATATTTGCGCGCCTGCTTCCACTCCAACGCCGTCTTAATTCCCAGCGTCAATAGCGCCAATAGCGCCAGCAAACTCGCGACCGCAAAAGCTGCCGGAGCAT
>Ga0193709_1000047_pt1 | contig 56189 bp, 41 predicted proteins | sample H3c2metaG_FD_160571 | JGI IMG/M metagenome (GOLD analysis project Ga0193709, IMG submission 160571) | Soil microbial communities from a riparian zone of the East river system, Colorado, United States - H3c2 | ecosystem: Environmental > Terrestrial > Soil > Riparian zone | place: USA: East River...
CTCGGGCTGCCGCGATGATTTTCGGCGCCTGATTCAAAACTGCAGTCAGCGAATGCACCCGCTCGGGCAATGGCGCGAAATCGCGCTTGATATAAATGTTTACGTCCAGCACGCCCGCATAAGTCATCGGGTTCTGTTCATAAATCCTCATATCCTCGAATCCAAAAATCTCTCGCTTTATCGCGTTCCGCAAAATCCGATAATCGTAACAAGCCGCCGCGCTCAATTGATTCGTATTGAGCGAGCCGAGCTTCTGATCAAACGAGCGTAATCTGGCCAATTCCGCGTCGAGAGAATTGCGGCTGAAATCGGTCACCTTGCCATCGTATTGATGAAAACCTAGTGATGTCGCCGTTTGTGGTCGCCACGCCAGGTAGCCAGCAAGATATTCATCCGCCAACCGGTTGAATGTCCCGTCTGAATTCTCCGTTCCGCTACCAGTACTCGGAGAGAGGCGCGCACAACCCGCAGCCATGCTTAACAAAACCACGAAAATTCTCTTCATTCCGCGACTCTAAACATCAGAATCATGCTTGAGAAGCTGAATCATGCTCAATTTGCGAAGTGCGATACTTATTTTTCAATTTGCAATGTTCTGCGGCACGCTCGTACCCTCCTCATCAAACATGATTAACGCAATTAATTGATTTAACGTACCATGCCCCTCACTCGCCGCGATTTTCTTCGTGCCACAACCTCTGCCGCTGTCGCTACCAGTCTCCTGCCTGCATTTGCGCAATCCTCGGAGGCAAAAATCACCGTCGCCCTAGTCGGCGTTGCCCATATCCACGCTCCTGGTTTTGTTGATCTTCTCAAAACCCGCCAAGACGTGATCGTCAAATCCGTTTGGGACCACGATTCAGCCCGCGCGGAAAAATATGCCAAAGATCTCAATTCCCGCGTCGTCACTAGTCTCCAGGACATCTGGTCCGATCCTGAAATTAAAGCGGTCGTGATCTATTCCGAAACCAATCGTCATCCTGAACTTGTCGCGGCCGCCGCTAAAGGCGGCAAACACATGTTCGTCGAAAAACCCCTGGGCATCACGGGCAAAGAAAGTCTCTCGATGGCCGCCGCCATCGAAAAGGCCGGCCTCCTCTTCACCACGGGTTATTTCATGCGCGCCGATCCCAAGCATGTCTTTCTCAAGAGCGAAGTCGCCAAAGGCAACTTCGGCAAAATCACCCGCGTCCGCGGTTCCAATTGTCACAGCGGTTCGCTAGAAGGCTGGTTCGACAAAGATTATCGCTGGATGGCCGATCCCAAAATCTCTGGAGTCGGCGCTTTCGGCGACCTCGGCACACACAAGCTCGATATCCTCATGTGGATGTTCGGCGACATTGCCGCGGTCACCGGGGACGTGAAGTCCATCACTGGCCGCTATGGCGATTGCGATGAAACCGGCGAAGCCCTGCTTCAATTCAAGAGCGGCATTCTCGGCACCCTCGCCGCTGGCTGGGTCGATATCGAAGACCCCGTCCAACTCCTCATCAGCGGCACCGAAGGCCACGCCACCGTCGTTGATAACCATCTTTACTACCGCAGCAAAAAGGTCCCGGGCAGCGACAGCAAAGAAGCCCTCACAAACCTGCCCAAAGGCCCCCGTGCGCCGATGCACGAATTCCTCGATGCTCTCGCCGGTTCCAAGGATCAGCCCCTTGTGAGGCCGCGCGAAGCCGCCGCCCGCGTGGTCGTCATGGAGGCAATCTACAAAGGCGCTCGAGAACAGAAATGGGTGAATTTGGGCTGAGCGTCCACCCTCTGTGAGACATGATCCGGCCTGTCTGGCCGGTCCGACGCCTCTGACTCGGTCAGAGCCGTCAACCTTTTGTTTCCTCGCCGGTAGGGGCCTCCGCACTTCCTATCGCGGGCGCAGAGGTCTTGTCGAAAATATCACCTACAGCGACATCACCAGCTACTATTCCAAAAATCCCAAAGACGACACCGCCCAACCGATCACTCCCGAAACGCCGATTTATCGCGACTTCCGCATTACCAAACTTAACGCGACCAGCCCTCAAAGCGCCGGTTTTATCGTTGGCCTTCCCGAATGCGTCGTTTCCAATCTCGCCCTCGAAAGTGTTCATATTTCGGCGCCGGCCGGCCTGACAGTTCGGAACGCCAAAGAGATACGATTCAAAGATGTCAAAATCGAACCCGCGAAAGGGGAACCCATCATCCTGGATAACGCGTCCGTCGAAAGATTGAATTCGGCAAGATAACACCTCCGCTACCCAAAGCCCGTTGACGCTTCTTCCTTCCATCTCCACAATTCGCTATTGCCATGAAGCGCGACGGCCTTTCCTATTTTAACGCTTCAACGTTTCTCCTCGCGCGTTTGCTCCTATGCGTCCTTCCGCTAATCCTTCCTCCCACATCTTCGGCCAAAGACCGCGACTGGCCCACTGTTGGCGGCGACAAGGCCTGCACCCGCTATTCTCCACTTAAACAAATCAATCGCTCAAACGTCTCCTCACTCCAACTCGCTTGGACTTATCATACCGGCGATGCGGGCAACGGCAACAGCACGACCATCGAATGCACACCTATTGTGATCGGAGGCGTCATGTTCATCACCACCGCCGTCTCCAAAGTAGTTGCTCTTCATGTCGACACCGGCGCCGAAGTTTGGAAATACGATCCCTACGCTGGTGTGAAACGTAATCAACCACGCGCTTCCGGCGGCGTGAATCGAGGCGTCGCGCATTGGACTGATGGCAAGCAATCTCGCATCCTTCTTGGCGTCGCTGATGGCCGTCTCATTTCTCTCGACGCCAGGACCGGACTTCCCGATTCCTCTTTCGGCAACGCTGGCACGGTGGAGCTGCGCGAAGGCATGGACGCCGAACTCAACGGCGTCAATTACGGCCCGACATCCGCGTCGGCGATTTGCGGCGACACTGTCATCCTCGGTTTCTCTTGTCCGGAAGGTGGTCGGCCTGCCCCCGGCGATCCGCGCGCTTTCGACGTTCGCACGGGCAAGCAGCTCTGGCGTTTTCACACTATCCCGCGCCCGGGTGAATTTGGCCATGAAACCTGGGAAGGCGATTCCTGGAAATATTCCGGTGCTGCGAACAACTGGGGTGGCACCAGCGTGGACGAGAAGCGCGGTCTTGTATTCATGGGCACTGGCTCTGCCTCGCCCGATTTCTATGGCGGCAATCGCAAAGGCGACAACTTATTCGCAGACTGTACGCTTTGTCTTGACGCTCGCACCGGCAAACGCCTCTGGCATTTCCAAACTCTGCACCATGACCTTTGGGATCACGATCTCCCCATTTATCCGAACGTCGTCACCGTCAATCACAACGGCCACAAAGTGGATGCGGTCGCGCAAGTGACAAAGACAGGCTACGTTTTCCTGTTCGACCGCCTTGATGGCCATCCACTTTTTCCGGTCGAGGATCGTTCCGTGCCCGTATCCGATATTCCCGGGGAGCAAGCGGCACGCACGCAGCCTTTCCCCGTTAAACCGCCTCCGTTCGCCCGCCAATCCGTTGAAGAATCGGATCTTAGCGACATCTCGCCCGAAACCCATCAGGAGGTCCTCAATCAGTTCCGCAAATATCGCGGCGGCCCTATTTTCACTCCACCGAGCACCAACGGGACTGTGACCATTCCCGGCTTTCACGGCGGCGCGACCTGGAGCGGCGCGTCGTTCGATCCGACCTCGGGCATTCTCTACGTAAATTCCAACGAACAACCAAACATTACTCGCATGGTCGCAGACGAAGGCGGCATCGAGCCTTACCGGCCAAGCGGCTACTTTAAGTTCCTCGATAAAAATGGCTACCCCGCGATCAAACCTCCTTGGGGCACTCTGAATGCCATTGACCTCAACAAAGGCGAAATCCTGTGGCAGGTTCGTCTCGGCGAATTTGCCGAATTGACCGCACGCGGCATACCCCAAACCGGCACGGAAAATTTCGGCGGCACGATTGTCACTGCTGGCGGCCTTGTCTTCATCGGCGGCACCAAAGACGAAAAGTTTCATGCCTTTGACAAAACGACCGGCAAACTCCTGTGGCAATTTAAACTCGATGCCGGAGGCTACGCCACGCCTTGCACCTACTCGGTTAAAGGCCGTCAGTATGTCGCTATCGCTGCGGGTGGCGGTGGCAAACTCGGCACAAGATCGGGCGACTCCTTCGTCGCGTTTGCATTACCGAAACCGTGAAATCATCAATTTGAAAGGATTGTCGAATGACATCGAGTAAAGGTTTGGCTTTGCGACATTTAAGGAATTCAAGTTCCTCACTCTTCAAAAGTAGATCTCCGCATTCTCGATCTTCCAGGCGAACTTAGGCTCTGACCAACGTCATCCGATTCCGCTTTGCTGCCAATCATTTCAAGGTATGGCGAACCAGCCGACGTGCGATAAATTAAAGCGATCTACTTTCGCGTTTTGACGCGCAGTCGGCTTCTCCTGCGCGACTATTTGGGAACATTCCCGTTGTCGTGATTCACTTCGGAAGGACTACAAAAGTCTTTGCAAGCGTGCGATGTTCGCAGAAAGCACAAGCTCGTTATATATGAATTACTAATGTTCAAACTTAAGAAGGATGTGGCAATGAATCAATGAAGTAAGGTCGTAAAAATGGGCAACAATTGCAAGGCAACGTTCAGGCTGCGCGCCCGAAATGGAAATTAATTTCAGTCTCCGGCTTCCTCGCAAGATTAGAAAATCTACAAACTTTGTCTTCCGGAAGAAATCTCTTGTCGGAATTCTTTACGAGGCGTAGAAAGAAACCGTTCCAAAAAGTTTCCAGAAATTGTAGCGCGGGTCGCTATTTCTGTAAACTTCAGAGCCAAAGGACAGATGCTGGAAAATGGGTCAGGAGTGAAAGCGCTGGTACGACAATTAATAGTCGTGGTTCGCAAAAGCAGGTTGTTTACTTTTTCGAATCCACACACTTGTGTTCAGCGAGCCTCTCAATGGGGTAATTCCTTTCCCAGGTGAACACGTACTCACAACTATGAAACTTATCGCGCAACTGAGTCTCGTTTTGCTTTTGCCGTATTGGGTTCAATCTGCGGAAGAATCCCAACTCATCACCAACGCACTTTCTGGCGGCGCTCAGACGCGCAGTGTGCAAGCGCCCGCATTCGAACGAACAATTAATGCGGCACCGGTTGCAATGCCTGGAACAAATGCTGGCGTCGTCTGGAGCAAGCAGACTCGATTGGGGAGAATTGCTGAGGAAATCCAGTTAAGGGAGACTGGCTGCGACGCCAATTGGGGACGACACAAAGCTTCGTTTGATGCCGACATCGCATCCGAGCGGCCCATTCAAGTAACGATGCCCGACGGGAAAAAAGTGGCCTTCAGACCGACCTTCCTCGTTTTGGCAAATCGAGCGACAGGGCAGCAGCTTTTGATCGCTGAAATCACAAATCGAATCGCTCAAATTATCGAACCGGACAGAATAGTTTGGACGAACGCGTTCGACAGGTCTGGACCGGACATTGATGTTGAATACCACTATACCGCCGCCGGAGTGGAACAGAACATTGTGTTCCGCGAGAATCCACTGAAGAACCTGCCGCCTGAATGGAAACTTGGAGACGTTGTGATCGAATGCTGGACCGAGGCTTTTTTCGACTCAGCGCCGGCCACGATTCAAAGCAAGACGGCTCAAATTCGGACGGAGTCGGACGCTGCAAAAGCATTGCTCACTGAAGATCAGGATATTGGTTGGGATTCGATGAAGATTGTGTCAGGAGGTCGTGCGTTTAGTATCGGCCCAATGTCGAAGGCGGCCCGTCCGGGGAGCGCGGCGGAGAACGACATTGAGGAAGATTCGCTGCCGGTTTCAAAGATTTGGACCGAGATTGATGATGCCGGCAGAAAGAGAACGTTTATTATTGAAACCCTGGATGCGTTAGGGGCAAAGCCGAAGTTAGATGCGCTCAAGGAGAGTCGGCATGCATCCGCAACAAAGCCGGCGTCAGGGCGCTCGGAGCTTTTGCGGCTCCATGCGTCGTCTTCGCCGATCGACGTCGAAAAAGCCAAGCGACAGGCTTCAAACATTCGCGTGCGTCAAGCAGCTGTTTCCACCAAAGAGCGAACAGCGATTTTGGTGTCGCTTAAGGAGCAAGCCGCCAACCCCGGATTCGTTCTGGACTTCGCAATTCTGAACCTGGTGCCAGTGCCTCCGGGAATTGTCAGTTGGTGGCCGGCGGGTGGCAATGCGGTGGACGCGATTGCGAATCATAATAATGGGACACTTTACGGTTTACCGATCTACACTTCCGGCAAGGTTGGCCAGAGTTTCAGCTTTGCTCAGACGACAGATTACATTCAGGTTTCCAACTCTCCGTCGCTCAATCCCACGAATGCATTGACGATTGATGCCTGGGTATATCTGACGGCTGCGGGTGGCAACCAATTTCTGGTAGGGAAAGACGGTCAGGTTGCAAATCGCCAGTTTCTTCTGACTGTTTCACCTAGCGGAACTTTTCGCGCCCATGTCGGCGTTACGAATGGAAATTTCTATTATATCGACTCCTACACGCATCCAACGACACAAACATGGTATCACGTGGCGATGACCTATTCAGCCGCGAATAGCAATCTTTCGCTCTACGTGAATGGCGCTTTGGATACTAACGGATTGGTTAGCGGTTCAACCATTACGACAGCGGAACCGGTGTTCTTCGGCCATCAGACAAATTCATATCCGTACTGGTGGGGCTATCAAAGTGGTTTGCGACTGGATGAAATCGATATTTTCAACCGTGCTCTCTCGGCGAGCGAGATCCAGGGGATCTATGATGCAGGCGCAGCAGGCAAGATAAATCCCAACTGCGTTTTGCCATCAACGAATGCAGTGGGTTGGTGGCCAGCGGACGGAAACGCATACGACATCGTGCATACGAATCACGGCACTTTGCAGAATGGGGCAGGCTTTGCACCTGGGGTTGTAGGTCAGGCATTTAGTTTGGACGGCGCAAACGATTACATTCGAATTGAAAACAATTCCGACTTCAACCCCACGAACGGCATTACGCTTGAGGCTTGGGTCTATCTGAACAATTACGCAACAGGTTCCGGCTACAACAACAGCGCCATTATTCGAAAAGATGGTGAATGCAGTGCCAGGCAGTATCTCCTCAGTGCCTCGCCGTCCGGCACCTTCCGGGCTCACATCGGAATCACCAATGGAGTTTATTACTATGTGGACAGTTCCACAACGCCCCAGAATCAAACCTGGTACCACGTTGCCGAAACCTATAACGGCACAAATCTTTGCATCTACGTAAACGGCGTTCCGGCCGGATCAACGCCTGTCAGTGGTCGAATAATAACCACAACCCAACCGCTGTGCATCGGGGGTTCGGCAAATGGTTGCTGGGACTATTTCGTGAACGGCCTCATTGATGAACCGACCATCTACAATCGAGCGTTCAGCGCGACAGAAATCAGCGCAATTTATTCCGCCGGAAGTGCTGGCAAGTGCGCATGTTATCTTACCAACCAATTCTTCACTTGCGTCGTTCCGGCCAGCATGTCTTTCGGTCCTCTGGTTTTAACAAATTCCATTTTTTGCCTTGGGAACTCTTTTGCAGCGTCTGTCTCTGCCGTATCAATCAATGGCACCGTCCGACAAACGTTGCAGTATAGCGATTGCAACACTGCGTATGTTGATTCGAGCTTTTCCCCGACAGTCACAAGCAATTGGTTTGTTCTAACTGCGCCGGATGGCTCAACAGTCAGCAGCAATTCGCTCACCATGGCCTTTAATCCGGGCATGGCCGGGATTTGGGATTTGACGTTTAATGTTACTTACACGAATGCCTTTAGCCCCTGCACCGATCCAATTACGATTTCGTACTCGACCAATATTTCCGTTGTCGATGTGGCGAGTCTGGAAGTCGGTGGATATGGACCAGTAACTGACGACGGAATTACGAGAACCTATGTTGTTTGTCAGGACCCGCTACTTACGAATGTTACGGTCAATGCGATCTCCAATCCAAACCTGGCCGAAAGCAATTTGCCCCCATGCTGGACGCTCGTTGGTGGGTCGGGAACGTCCAGGGTCACGCGTACAGTGGACGTTTCGCAAGTGGGAACAAACATCCTTAGCTGCAGTTCACCGAACAGGATCTTCACAAACATCATTATCGTCGCCAGTCACACCGACAGTGACTACGACGGCTTAGGTGACTGCGAGGAAATAATCAATGGAACAGATCCACATGATGCCACCAGCACAGTTCAGATGAGGCTGGGCTACTGGAAATTCAATGACACCAACACTTGGAGTGGTGAACAGGGGCAGATCCCATTAATTGCAACGAATATTTCTCCTGTTGCCAGTTGGAGCGATTCGGCCGCCGATGTTGCCTCGGCAAATGCCGCATTAGTATATCGCACCGAGGAAAGCACGGGTATCGCAAACGTCCTGTGTGCGAGAGGAACGGTTCGCTTCTGGTTTAGCCCCGACTGGTCGAGTGTCAGTGCCGGTGGCTCCGGCCCTGGAATCGCGGGACGATTCGCTGATGTTGGCCACTGGACGTCCGATGGCTCGTACGGTTGGTGGTCTCTTGCGATTACTCCAAATGGTAATACCCTCCAATTCGTAACCCAGGGAGACTCGGTCACCACCACAAATTTGCAGGTCAACATTTCCTGGACCGCGGGCCAATGGCACCAGGTCGCCTTAACTTATATCTCGACCAACACATCGGTTTTTCTCGATGGACAGCCTCTAAACACGAACGGCTTGGGCGTCACTCATTATCCAAACGCTACCGCCCGTGCAGGTGGATTCAGCATCGGCGCCACGGCCTTTGGCACAAATCAAATAAAGGCCCTATTCGATGAATTCGAGACCTTCAATTACCCACTGGACGCTGCGTCCATTTCAAATGATTACTTCGCCAGCCGTCCGTTCCTGAGCCTGCCAATCGTAACCCTCGATCCCACAAATGACGGCGCAGGTTTGAATCTTTCCATTACACACGCGCAGGCGATTGAGTTCGACTCCACATGCGATACGAATTCGTTGCCGAACCCGGTCCAATTTCTGGTCGAAACGAACTATTCAGATTCCTGGTTTGCCAGGGAACCATCACATTTTGACAGTTCATCTGTCGGCATCAACATCACGAAGCTGCCGGTTCCCGTAATACTGCCTGCGGGAGGGGATTTTAATTATCCAAGTAACGTCACGATCAGTTTGGGTTTAGAAAACTTGACAAATATGGTCGATGGACTCTGCCGCACTGAACTGGGGCGGCCGAGCGCTCCCGGTGAATTATCTTCCTGGTCCAATTATGCACAAACCTCAAGAAGTTCCGGACATACGGATGAACAGATTCGCGCTGACCTCATTAATGACACGTTCCGCAATAGTTCTGAATATTCAACAAAATATGGCGCTACTGGGGACACCTACGTTGCAAACACGAATTACACAATTGAATTCTGCACGAACACAGATGGACCCTGGCTCACCTACACAGGTGCAATACAGGTCATTCAGTCTGTTACTCTTTATTCACGGGTAAGCAAGACAGCCTCGACCGACAACCGTACAACTTATGCTTATCTGACAAGTGGCACAAACTCCACCCAATTCACCATCATACCGATCTCCTGGCTTACGCAATATTTTGGCATCAATTACGCAACCAACACCAATGCTCTACCGTACGCGGACCCGGATTTCGACGGATTGCCAAACTGGCAGGAGTTTGCCATCGGTACGAATCCAAACGACTCCGATACCGACTACGACGGGCGACGGGATGGAGACGAAGTTGCCGACGGAACCGATCCGTTGGATGCGAATAGCTTCCTGGGAGTAACTCTTGGTAACTGGAGTTTTGACAATACAAATTCATGGGCCGGTTCCCAGGGACAATTGCCGATCCTCGTATCGAATGTACAGGCCGTTGCTTCTTGGAGCGGTTCGGCTGTTCGGGTGGACAGTACGAATCTGACCATGATCGCATTTGCTTCCTCGGACATTACCAACGGTCCGAACATCAACTGTCGGCGAGGCACGATCCAGTTCTGGTTCAGCCCGAATTGGAATAGTGGAGCCACAAACGGTGGACCACTAACGCAGGCCCGTCTGATTGAAATGGGTTCTGAGACGGGTACCAACGGATGGTTTGCGTTGGTTACGTCTGCAGACGGCACAAGCGTAAGTTTCGTTACACGCTCGAATACGTTTGGGGTCACAAATCTCACAGTCGCCATCAATTGGTCGTCCAATGAATGGCACCAAATTGCATTGACTTACGATCCGACAAACTCAGCCATCTGCGTCGACGGTGTGCCGTTAGCGACAAATGGCCTTGGGGTCTTTTACTTTCCTAATGTTTCCGCTCGTTCTGGAGGGTTCACAATCGGCAGCACGAAGGCTGGCGTCAATCAAGCCAGAGGGCGATTCGATGAGTTGGTAACGTTTAACTATTCCTTGGCGTCTGACGCCATCGCCATCAATTACAAAGCCGCCATATCGGCGGATAGCGATGGCGACGGTTTGCCGGACGTGTGGGAACTCAAGTATTTTCCAAACCTCAGTGCGGATCCTAATGCCGACTCGGATGGCGACCATTTGACGAATATAGAAGAGTACCGAATCGGCACAGATCCCACGAAACCAGATACTGATGGCGACGGGCGCACTGACTGGCAGGAGCTTATGGAGGGCACTGATCCCTTGAATCCAGCCAGCAAAGCCACTTGGCCCGTCGTCGCCGATCAACCTTATACGCCCACCGGTAGTCCCCCGGGCTTGCGCACATTCACTCAAAGTGGAAACACATACTTCGTGCTTGAGACAGGCGATCCCAATCGTTGGTACGACTTATATGGTACAAACGACAATCCACCAACCAGCAACTCAACCTATTACTGGATGGGCCGGCTGCGAATGAACGCTCGCTACGTCTTGGTTGGCTCCGCAAAGAACTCCTACAGACTTGATACCATGGAGACTTCCGCGAATTACCACTATGACTTGCTGAACAGGTTGCAGGACAAAGACTCCCACCCCGCTTACAACTACGATAACGAGGGCAACATCAAAAATATCGCACCATGAAAATCTCGAACTCTACTATGAAACATAGCCAGCTCTTTGCTTTATTTCTAGTTGCTCTAACCTGTCGAATTGCTTGGGCTGACATTGGACCAGGCTGGTACATGCAGCCCTTGTTGATCCCAACTCATCCGCAAAAATCCTCCGCAGTTCAATATCCAGTGGTGCTGCAGCAGAATTATAACGGGCCGATTACCAGCACGTTGCTGACCGGGCAACCAGAGGTGAGTGAGGACGCCACGAATGAAAACATCATAAGTCTCGCCAGAAACTTGGAAAACGATCCTAAGAGAATCTTCGACTACGTGCACAATTATATTCGATACGTGCACTACTTCGGCTCAAAAAAGGGAGCCTACCTGACCCTTTTGGAAGGAAGCGGGAATGATTTCGATCAATGCGCGCTTCTCGTAGCTCTCTTACGAGCCGCTACGACGAACAATCCTACAGTTAACAACTATACCGTTCATTATCAATTTGGAATGATGAGAATTCCTTACGAATCCCCGGACAATCTCGATCTAAAACATTGGCTGGGCTTAAAGTTCTCGGGAGGGCCTGGAAATGGAGATGACGATCTCGACCTTATCGATAACGTCTATGCTGGGGGAGGCTTTCCTTTATACCAGCAAAACTTCGTGGATCCAAACTTAAACCGCTTCGTGCTTGTGCCTTGGGTGAATGGCCCGGATAAGACCAGTTTTTTTGTGCATAGGGTATGGGTGAAATTGCATGATAACGTCCATGGGACGGATTCCTATTTGGATCCCGGTTTTAAGACCGGAAACCCCATTGGTGGTTTGGATCTTTCGACCGCCATGGGTCTTAATATCGCAGACTTGTTCGCAGATGCCGAACACACCTGGGGAGGGGGCGTTAGTCAAACAACCCCCGAAATTACGCCTAATTACGTCAGGAACCTTAATTATTCCGCAATCACTAATCGGCTTGTTGCATACACGGGAAATCTTCTTGGGCAATTTCAAACGAGCTACAAGAATATTTCGGCGGACGACGTAATCTCGGATTATCGCATTCAGGAATCGGAGACATGTGAGACATGTGCTTTCCCAGGGCTGCCATTTACGCCGCAGGATGCGGCCTTCGATGTCGACAATTTTGGCTCAATTCAGCCCAGGACAATTCCGGTTCTTGAATGGGAGAATATTCCCAGCACCTACCTGTCCACTTTGACACTTCAAATCGATGATGTAACCAAAACTTATAAATTCCCCGAATTAAAAGCTCGGAAGCTAACACTCACTTTTCCGAGCAAAAAAGCAACAATCTCACTTGATGATGTTGTAGATCCCCCCACCGGCACGATTACCACCGGTACCACCGCGTCGATGATAACGACTGTAACCAATCCTTTTGGCACTTGGGACTACCTAGCGAATTCTCTCAAAGCCGTCCTGGACAATCGCGCCGTTCAAAATGACGGGGCATACGGGACCGTGACGTACCAGCGCGATGCGCCCGGATACGTAATAGCTTATAACTTTGACGATCCGAGTCAGCTTCTGACTCGGAGGAGGCAAAAACTCGATGCCTTGATTCGTCAGGGATTCGGTCCGAAATCTACGAACGTGATCACTGAGACCTTAAACGTACTCGGACTTTCCTGGTTCCAACAAACTTATTTGGCCGAACGGATTCTTGCCGGACAGAACGACATTCTCGCCACTACATGGCATCGAGTTGGCCGGGTCGCTCAAGAAAAACCGCCAGGTCTCGGATACTACATCGACATAAGGATGCAGATCCTTGCACCCAATTCTCGTTCACAGCCTGTCAGGTGGGCAGGCCCGAGTCGGAACGCGTTCTTTGACATGTGGGCCTTCGCTTTTAGCGGAATGGAGCATGGCGTTATTGAACAGTTGCAGCCAAACTCCGCAGCTTCCACGATTAAGACATTATATCAGGCGAACGCAACCGGTGTCAGGTTGATACTGTTGACCCCGAATAACGTACAGGATCATTCTACTGCCTACCAAAACTACTTCATGGGATATGCAGCAGACATGGGAGCAGGAGACATTCTTCCCTGGGCGACGGCGGATCAGCTAATGAGTCAAGTCCAACTTGGGGTTAACCTGTTTCTTCCCGGAGGAACGGCACCGATTGGAAGCTGGAACGGGAGTGGTTATGTGAAGCAAATAATGTCGCCCTCAGGCGAAACCACGAACATGGCGATGGTAATCAATTCTGCCTACAGCGGCGGATATTCTGCATTTCCAACGTACATCGACCCAGATCCTGTAGATTTTACTTACCTCAGTTTGCCCACGATTTTTGACCCAGGTTCTGCTCTTCTCTCGCACACCTTTGGCGCTGATCCAGTTAATATGCTGGATGGCTCGTTCACAGTGGATTCGGTTGATCTTTCCGTAGGCCAGCCTGAGCCACGCGGTTTCGCGTTTTCTCGGCACTATGACACGAACCGTCGCTTTTACAATGATGCCAATATAGGTTACGGCTGGACCCATAATTACTCAATGAAAGCAGCGGAATTGAGCGACCCTGCCGCTGCCTTGGGCAAAACAACGCCACAGGCCATGGCGGCATTCCTCGTTGCTATGCGAGCCGCAAGCGCAGTTTTCACTGCCAACGATTCACCACCTCCCTGGCATGGGATTGGGCCTCCTCCTCCGCCTCCTCTTCTTGTTACCGCCCCGTTGCGTTGGGGACTTGCAGCACTGATTACGCATTGGGGCGTAGACCAGCTAAAGAACAACGCCGTAACAATTACGCTTGGGAAAGATGCGGTCGAGTTTGTAAAACAGCCGGATGGAACATATACGCCTCCAGCGGGAAGCACAATGACTCTCACCAAACCCGCGGGCTATCAGCTCCAGATGCGCCATGGCAACACGTTTAAGTTTGATGCCAAGCACAAGCAGGTCACAAACATCGTTGATCAATACTCCAAAGAGATGAAGTTCAATTATTTCTCTGCGACCGATCGTCGTTTGCACACGGTCGTTGATTGCTGGGGTACAAGCGCCCGCACCCTCACACTTTTCTATGATACCGCAAAAAGATTGACTTCGGTGTCCGACGGTACCCGGACCGTAAAATTCGGTTACGTTCAGAAAAACCTCACGAGCGTCACTGATCCAGAATCAAAGACCTGGACTTATCAATACGATACCACTGATAACACTAACAGCATCATCGCAACGAAAGATCCGCTCTCTCGAGTCATTACCACAAATATCTACGACAACTTTGGCATCGTCACACAGCAATTAACCCAGGGCGATCTTGCGAAGGCCTGGAACATTTATATTGCCGGCAATCGCGTCGGTGTCCAGAAGGACCCGAAAGGCGCAAAGACGACTTACTACTATGATGAAAAGCAACGCCTGGCTGCGACAAAGGATGCAAACGGCAACAAGTCCTCGTCCGTTTATGACGGCCAGGATCACGTGGTCCAGAGCATCACTCCAAAAAATGAAAGTACATACTTTGAATACGATGGCCGGCAAAACTTGACCCAGATAACAGATCCGCTGAATAAGATTGCAATCTTCAAGCATGATGTGGACGACACACTGACTAACTACACCGACTTTCACGATATCGGAACAATAGGGCATGGCACCACAAACGAATACAATGGGAAGTTCTTAATCAAGAAAATCACCAAGCCAAAAATTAACGATACGTCCGACAATATAGTAAACTTCACTTACAACGATACAGACGTAGCTCACGGACCAGCAGGGACGCTCGCCTCACGCACGGATCACGAAGGCCAGGAAAGCAAAATTAGTTCATTCCAATATGACTCTCATGGCGAGCTCACGAACGTGACTTACCAGAATAACACCGATTTCGAAACGTACTTCGTCAATTCGCTGGGTGATGTTACCAACTACATAGATGCAAACGGCATCGTCACCCTATTTGAATACAACAAGCGTCGGCAGTTGACGAAGACCACCGTCGATCCGACGGGCCTCAACATCATAACACGAATAACGTACGACGATGCCGGCAACGCCCAGACGGCGACCGATGGGCGTGGCTATACCACCATCAACACATACTCCGCTACCCAAAAGTTGCTCAGCAGACAGTTCCCCCAGTTACCCGACCACTCTGTCCCAATGACAGTGAATCATTACGATGAGCGTGACTGGCTCGATTTCACAGAAAACCCGCTGCTGGACAACGGGAAAACAATGTACGGATATGACGCCGCCGGGCACCTCAAAACCGTCACCGACCCGCTCATCCGAACGACGACTTGCTTCTACGACGAAGACGGCCATAATACGTCCGTCCAATCCCCTCTGCTTGAACAAAATCAAACCGCTCACTTAGGCTACAATGCCCGCGGAGAACAAACGTCGCTCACGGACGCAGCGAACCATTCGATTGCTTACGGATACGACCAGAACGGTAATCCAACCACGATTCAGAACCGAAATAACAACACATTCGTTTCGACGTTTTACGGCAACAACCAACTCCACACTTTTCAGACGCCTCTTTCAAGAACCACTACTTACCAATATGTGCAGCGCGGAATGGTCCAGTCGATTAAGAAGCCTTCAGACACAACATTGGCTTCAACTACTTTTGAATATGACGATCGCGGTCGTCTTTCCACAAAAACTGATCCCATAAATTTGCCGAACACAAAAACCATCTATGGATATGATAAAAACAACAATCTAGCAAGCGTTTCAGAAAACAACAAAACTATTCGCCGCTATTACGACCACGCCAACCGGCTTTATAGTTATACCGACCAAAATAACAACACGATTGGCTATCGCTACGACAACAATGGCAACCTCACGAACCTGATTTATCCCGACTCCAGGGAGGTCCATTACGAATATGATAGTAACAATCGCCTCATTACCGTCACCGACTGGGCAAGTCGAGTAACCAAACTCACGTATGACATCACGGGCCGGCCCGCTACAATCACACGGCCTAACGGAACCGTTCGGCAGGTCACCTATGATAACGCCAATCAGTTGACCGCCATCGACGAACGAACGTCCGATGGCGCAGTCATTTATCGGTTCGTCGCTACCACTTATGACGGCGCCGGACGGCTCACGGCAGAAGGTGTATCTCCTCCCAGCGCTTTCACCACTCCCACCATAAGCGCTCAATACAATGGTGATAATCAAATCTCGCAGTATCAGGGAAATACCGTCAACAACAATTACGATCTCGATGGCAACATGATTAGCGGGCCATTGAACACCGACACCTTCGTCACGTATGGATACGACGCTCGCAATCGGCTCACTTCCGTCGGTGGCGTTAGCTACACGTATGATAGTGAGGGCAACCGATTGACAATGACCGTGTCGGGCCAACAACCAACAACCTTCACAAATGATGCATCGGGCAATGTTCTCATCCGGACCCGCCCTGATGGAACCAAGACGTATTACGTTTATGGGCCGGGATTGCTCTACGATGTCGGAATGAACGCAAATGGAACCGAGGTAACGCCAAATGTGCGCCATACTTACCATTATGATATGCGTGGCAGCACGGTTGCCTTGACCGATACTTCCGGCCAAATCACCGACCGAATCAGTTACAGTCCTTACGGAACTTTAGGTACGCGCACCGGCAATACCGACACGCCTTTCCTCTTCAACGGCCGTTACGGCGTCATGACCGACCCCAACAGCCTGCTGTACATGCAGGCGCGATATTACAACCCGTATATCTGCCGGTTCATCAATGCGGATCCCTCCGGTTTCTCGGGTGGGATGAACTTCTACGCTTATGCGAACGGCAATCCAGTCAGTCTCCTCGACCCGTTTGGACTTGGAGCTGTTGGAGAAAGTTCTGTCTCATCGTCATCGTGGTTCAGCACGAGCTCCCTTGATGACGTTGCCTACAACGCATCACCTGCCGGTCAATTCATGGCCGGTTACCAGCAGACGCAAGCGCAGATGCAGCAATTCACACGTTTTCAGCCAACTACACGGTCCGGCAGCGCGCTTTCTTCTGCATTGAATGCGGTTCCTCTCGTTGGCGGCTTCAAAATGACCGGCGAAGCATTCTTCGGCAAAGACTTTGTGACGGGGCAGCGGATTGAGGATCTCGTTGCTCACGCCGGTGCAGGTGTGGTAGATTTGACTCTGTCAGTTTTGAGTCTGTCCGCGCTTAGCATGGAAGCGGGTGCCGCTCGGAGCAGTATGGCCGCAGAGGAGGCAGCACCTAAGGTTTTCTGTTTCCCGGCTGGCACGCTGGTGCTAATGGCCGATGGTAGCGTGAAAGCTATTGAGGATGTTCAAGAAGGTGACCATGTCTTGGCAGCCGATCCCGGTGATAGTGAGGCTGCGACACCGCGGAAGGTTATGCAGGTGCACCACAATTGGACTCAGCGGCTAATCCATGTCTTTATTGACAAAGATGGCGACGGGTTGACCGATGGAGAGTTCAGAGCAACGGGCGGACACCCAATCTGGACACAGAACCGAGGATGGATTAACGCCCAGGATTTGATTTCAGGAGACGAGCTAAAGGATGTTGAAGGCGCTGAGCCATTAGTGTGCGGCACTTCTATCGAAAACACCACTTGCACGACTTATAACCTGACAGTTGACGGATCCCACACGTTTTATGTCTTAGCCGGCCAAACACCGGTGCTCGTTCATAATACACTCCCCGGAAACCGCTTATACATAATCTATCAGGCGCCTACTTCAAACGGGAAAATCTATACAGGAATGGCCAGTATGGGTGGTGAATTCGGCACATTAACTGCGCAAGACGTGCTAAGATATCGCTTTGGTAGCGGGCACCATCGTGGTATCGATTTTGGCGAAGCGCAAATTCAGGAAGCAATTTGGGGAGGTGGTAGGGGTTCCGATGCGTATGCTAGCGCGCGCGGAGCAGAGGAGTTGTACGATGCACAAATGCGGGCTGCTGGTCGTTCAGCTAACGGCAATTTCCCAATTAATCCGTCTAATCGAAACTATGGACGCTACATTGAGGCCGCTGAAGAAATTGGAGCAAGACCGTGCCCATGAAAACGCACTGCATTTGAACCCTCATTCTATGTGGTCCCAAGAAGGCGTGTCAAGTTGTCCCAAATGCGCAGAATTGACCTATGAGTTTGACCGTCAATTCCCCGGCTTACTTAAGTACAATCGTGAAACTTATTTCCCAGTTCTCGCATATTATTGCCCAGCTTGCGACCATGTCATTGTGGAGGCATATCATTCAAAGGATGATCGGGACGTGTTAATATGTCCCCGCGACTCCGACTGGCGGGTGAAGGCTCCGGCCAATCCGCCTCGTCTGCATGCTGCATATGACCCGGACCACATTTCTAAGAGCGCGGTGATTTACCATGTGCGGTTAGAGTTTTATAGAACGGTGAGACAGCGAATTGGACGAATTGTTCGCACTGACGATCCAAAAGCGGAACTTCAAATACAAGGGCCCGTGAACTTTGATCCTGAAACTTTTAGAGACAAACTCGACACTCTGCTGCGCAATACAGCAAGCGGGAGAGTTTCAGCGGTTTCTAGCGATGGCCGCACCCTCGTATTTCAAATTCAAGTATACAATCGAATGCGTTTTCGAATTCAGCTCGACCGCTTGCGCCGGCGTTTCACTTTCCCCGAGACTGCTAAACTGTATTATTTCAATGAAGATAGGCCCTACATCGCGCCACCTTGGAACATCTGATTACAACGACATTGGTGTGGGGGCAAATTTTCACCTTTGACACTATCAGAGAAATCCATGCTGACATTGGCCGTCAGCGTGGTGCGTGGGGTCTAAGGGATCGAGCCTTTTTGAGAACTCAAACTCCTCAGCAGATCGTAAGCGTCATACCGAGTGCCTCTTGACGGATGGAGGAGAAACGACCCGCGAGCCGTGGGCGGGGTCAGACCGTAGAAAAGGCGGATCGGTCTTGACGGGGCGCGTCGAAAGTTCAAGGTGGACTCATGCCGCGACAGCCTCGGTTGGAGTATCCAGGTGCCATGTATCACGTGATGAGCCGTGGCGATCAACGGGACGACATTTTCTTCAGTGATGTGGACCGGCACGACTTTATTAAGACTCTGGCCGAAGCGTGCGAGAAAACCGGTTGGCAGGTCCACGCATTCTGCCTCATGCGCAACCATTACCATCTGGTGATTGAGGCGCCCAATGCCAATCTGGTGGCTGGCATGACCTGGCTCCAGAGTTCTTACACGATTCGGCTGAACAACCGGCATAAGTTGACCGGCCACGTGCTGAGCGGCCGGTATAAGGCGCAGTTGGTGGAAGGCAGCGGCAATGGCTATCTGCGTACCGCATGTGACTACGTGCATTTGAACCCGGTTCGGGCGAACCTGCTGGCGTCTGAAGACCGGTGGCTGGCCTATCCTTGGAGCAGCTTTCCCTTGTATCTGGCAGCCAGCGAACACAGGCCGCGGTGGCTGAGGGTCGATCGGTTGCTTGGCGAACACGGGATTCAGAGGGACAGTCCGGCCGGGCTTGCACAAATGGACTTGGAGAAGCAAACGGCGACACGCAGGCGACGCTCGGAATTTAGCACTATGAAATTACACCGGCGTTTCTACGGTCTGACACCGCCCATGCTTTTTACCAAACTAAAAATCCGTTAACTGGTGGCCTTCCGCCCCGGGAATGGCTCCAAGGAAGGACACTCCAACAGAACTACGATTTTGGCCGAGTTGCGCTAGAGTACGTGAGTAGAGGAATATGGTGAAAATGCATAGAGATATACGAACGGTCGCAGAAATGGTGGAGACCTTCGTGGTGTCGGTCCTCAAGTACAGCGAGTTTATCCTCGGAGATTCACGGATAGCCAATCGACACTACGATGACTTTGTCGAAGCACTGAAACGGATCGCCGCTCATGGTGAAGAAGGTCTAACCGCGTTGGCGTGTTTATTGGACGATGAAAGAATAGTCGTTCGAGTGACCGCCGCCTGCTATCTAGTTCATTTTCGGACAACCAGAGCCATGAGCGTTCTGCAGGAGGCGTCGAAGCTCGAAAACAGAGCCATCGCAATGCTTGCGTTTGCCACGATGAAACGGTGGGAAAAAGGAATCTATCTAGACCCAGCCACTGGAAAGGAATCTAAGCTGCCGGCATAATGCTACGCCGCAGAGACAGGAAGAATCGATGGGTGTGGATGCAAAACTCTCACATTTGCAGATTACTCCGCGCTTTCCGTTTGGCCCTGATGTTTTCGACCCTGCAAACAACGTAATGGTACGACGTCACAACCCCAGCTCAATGGCAGAGGCATGTGCTAAAATACACTCCAGGATTTGGGCAAGGAGTCCCCTTATTTGTTACGCACTTTTTCCTATCATAAAGAAGGCTGAACTGGCGTCGTAAGGATTTTCGCCTTTCATCGCGTCGATCCGTTCATACCGTTCGAGGATGGTTCGGAGAGAATGCCCAGGGCCAGTGTCAGTCCTAGGACTGACACTGGCCCGTCTCGACAGTTTCAAACGTTACTTGGTGGACGATAAGCGATCCCCGACATCATCTTGATGAAGGTCCTTTGCGGGAGATAGGCGAGGCCCGAAATATCACGATCCAAGTGGCTGATGAACGTAAGTATGTCAGAAGCATCACCTTGGCTCGGCTGTCGTCTTCGCAGATAGAAAATACCAACGCAGATTCGCGTCATTAAGCTCAATCGCCCAGAACGTTAAAACGTCCGCTTTCCAAAAAAAGTCGCAAACGATTATGAATGGACGGTGGAGGTCGTCTGCGAGAGATTAAGTTCATGCAAACCGGTGGGTCTGGTCCGCAAACTTCACGGCGATTCATCTTTCTCGCATCGCTGCTTATATTCATCGCAGTCTCTGCGGACGGCGCGAGTTATACCAACATCCACACCGTCTTCCTGATCGCCATGGAAAACGCGAGCTGGCCGGATATCGCCGGCAGCACGAACGCGCCCTACATCAACAGCCTGCTGCCACAGTCCTCCTACGCCAGCAACATGTTCACCATCCCCGGAACCTTTGGCAGCCTGCCACAATATCTTTGGCTCGAGTCCGGCACGAATTGGGGCGTGACTGGCGATAGCAACGACCCATCCGCTCATCACTTCGCCACTACCAATCACTTGGTCATTCAGCTTCAAAACGCGGGCATTTCATGGAAATCCTACCAGGAAAGCATCGGCGGAACTGATTGCCCCACGACGAGCAGCGGACTTTACGCCGCCTGGCACAATCCTTTCGTATATTTCGATGACATCTATCTCTCGCCAACGAATTGCACCAATCACATTCGCCCTTACACCGAGTTCGAGCGCGATCTGACCAACAACACCGTAGCCTGCTACAACTTCATCACCCCAAATCTGTGCGACGATATGCACGGCTCAGCGAGCTGTCCCGCGGGCGATCGAATCCAATTGGGCGACACGTGGCTTTCGATTGAAATCCCAAAGATTCTCAATTCCCAGGCCTACCAGAACAACGGCGCGATCATCATCACGTGGGACGAAGGCACCGCCAATGTCGCCGGTCCTTACGGCACAATCGTTCTCTCCCCCTGGGCCAAGGGCGGAGGATACGCCGTCAGCAATCGGTTCGATCACACCGCGACCTTTCGGACTTTGCAGGAAATTTTCCAGGTGCCATTACTCTACGCCGCTCGGACCGGTCCGAACCTAAGCGACCTTTTCAAACCCGCGATCGAACTTTCCGTGCCAACGCTTGGCTCGAACCAAAGTTTTTCATTCGCGGCCGAGGGTCTCGTTCCAGGGAAAACAAATTACTTCCAATTCACCACTAACCTATCGGGCACCAATCCAATCGCCTGGCAAACGCTGCTGACGAACGTGCTCGGGACAAACCATTTCCTCTTCGTCGATACAAATGCCTTCAACTCGTCTCAGCGATTCTATCGCGTCCTTGAGAGTTTTTGAGTCACCCTCGTTACAGGAAAACCACGTGACCCATCTGCTCCTGCCCGGTCTAATCAAACGTGCACCGGGATAAGAAACAGCACGCTCGCGCCGGGGTCACGTTGGTTGAATTACTTTGCGTGATCGCAATTATCGCTATTCTGCTGTCGCTCCTGCTGCCAGTGTTCGTTCGTGCGTTTCATAAGGTGAAGGGTCTGGCCGAGTAAACACTTTGGATCGAGGGGCTCGGTCCGCTATTCAATCAGCTTCTTTACCGTCACACTCTGAATGAAATACTTGTTGTAAACGTTTCCATCCGACTCCAGCGCGAAGTTATATCCCCACATGTTAACAAATTCCGCATCGGTAATTTTCCAACTCTTCGTATGCCACTGTTTGTTGTCCGGCACCGTGTACCATCCGAAATTCTTGAATCCGTCGGTTGATTCATAGACCAGTTTGAACCCAGCATTATCGTTCGCTGGGTTGCGGCGGACCACGACTGTGATCTCGATTGGTTCGCTCGTGTAAGACAGGAAGCCGGGATCGACGACGAATGCATTCCCGCCGGGAACGCTGCCGGCCCGTGCCGGACCGCCATAAGCGATCACGTCCGCCGCAATGGCATCGCCGGAGAGCGTGTGCAAGCCACGCTCATCGTTTGTCGCGCCCATGATAATTGATACGGATTTTGCGTCTGCGTAATTGCCGTTCCAGGGCAAGGGCGTGGTTTTGTTAGACCGAGCTTCAGTCAAGAGTTTGTTCGGAACTCCAGCGACGAAAATCGGCGCGGCGCTCAATTCGCAACTCGTGGAAGTGGTAGTCGTGCCATTCAAGGGATCGATAATCTGCACTGATTGGCCAAAATCAACCCGGTCGCTGGATTTGCCGTAAGCCCATGTGACAAGAATGGTTGTCCCGGAGCCCTGGAAAAGGAAGCCATAGTGCCTTTTGTTCAGAAGCACCCATCCTAAATAAGTCGGATGCTGTCCGAAATGCTGAATCATCTGCGCCATTGCCGTGTACGCCGAACGCGGGGTTCCTTTTCCATCGAGCAGGCCCATCGGCCCACTGTCGCCGTCCCGGCCCTCGAACCATTCAATGCATGCGACTCCTTGCGCAATCCCCATCGTGTACGCCTTCACCAGGGCTTGCGCTTGCCGCTCGGCGCTTTTTCCCGCGTCATACCCCAATTCCGTAATGATGATCGGCACATTCGTCTTGGCCGGGTTTTGCGCGGCCAACATTCTTCTCACCGTCGGAACAACATTCATAAACATCGTTTCCGTCCCGGCACCGTCCGCGACCCGTCCCAGGACCTCATAGGGATGCAATGTGATGAAATCGAAATGATCGCGGCCACCGGCCTTGATTACCTGCTCGATGAAATTCACGTGAACCGATTTTGCAGCCAGGCCCACCAAACAGCCCGGATTTGCCGCTTTGGCAGCATCAAAAGCGCTCACGAGAACCTTCGCGTAATCAGCAGCTGTTTGTTTCGGTCCGATGAAATTTGGCGGTTCATTCCATACCTCCCAATACTTCGCTTTCCCACCGACATGCTGAACCACATGAAAAACGTAGTTCGACCACGCGGGTATGTTATCGACGGGTAAACCGACCGAATGCGCCTTATCCCACGGCACGCTCCCGATGAGAATCCCGCCGAATTCCATGTGGTTGCTCGCCATGAAATTCATTTGTTTGTCCAAGGCATCCCAGGTCCATTGACCCTCCTTTGGTTCCACATTGTCCCAGGCCGTGTGGCATGTGCGCGTCACATGGATGCCGATGGCAGCCATCTGCGGAAGCCACCTCGCATTATCCTGCGCCGAACGATTGTTGATATAGCAACTCCCGATTCCGAACGGGCTCAATCCTGTGAGGGCTATTTCTTCGAGGTCTTTGGTTCCAGCCTGGGAATCGCAATCGAAAGCTATCAGCACCGCGCCGAAGAATGATCGAATCCAATTGGGTCGCATCCGGCGCGATTTTATATACATGCGATTCGCTGCTTTATGGTTTCATTTCTGATTTTTGGGGCAACAAGACGGCGATTTTGTAAGGCGCAGACCCGTTTTTTCGCCTTCTGCTCCGCGCCCTTGCGTCTTTGCGTTAAATCGTTCGAGCCGACTCTACGTTCGAAGTCTCAGCTAACGTTTCCTGGTAACCAACGTCCCGGCCAAAAGCCCGCACGCGAAAGCGAATCCGAGTGATGAATAGGGGTGCTTCCTCAAGATCTTGTCCGTTGCAATCGCGCCTGCGACCGCTTGCTCTTTGATCTTGCGGCAGTTTTCTTTGAGACGCTGAAGGCGTGTGTGAATTTCTTCTCGCTTGAATTGGGGCAGATTTGCGCCAGCCGCTTCGGCAAACTCGTTGGCGCCCTGCACAACGAGCATCAAATCATCCACCAACCTCTCCAGCGAGGCGTCTTCAGAGATTAGATCTTTATAATATAGTTCCATAGCCGTCCTTGCCTGGTGGGCTCAGCACAGTTGAACGAACTTCGGGCGCAATCCGGTTCTATTACACCTTTAAGCTAAAGCCGCTGAAAAGCAAACAGGGATTATTACGCCCGAGCAAAATCCCGAAGGGATTGCGGCTCAAAGCCCAGGGTTGCGAGGTGTTGCGTCACTACTGCTGACGCACCGCACTTACCAATTCGACTTCACGCGAGATTCTACTTCTGCCTACTCTAAACTCAAATACCCCGCCAACCCCTGAACGCCTCCCTCGCGACCGAACCCACTTTCCTTGTAGCCGCCAAACGGACTCGTCGGATCGAACTTATTGTAGGTATTCGCCCAGACGACGCCCGCTCGCAGCTTACTCACCATCTTGAAGATCTTGCTTCCCTTGTCGGTCCAAACACCGGCGCTCAATCCGTAAGGAATATTATTCGCGCGCTCAATCGCTTCTTCCGGTGTCCGAAAAGTCATGATAGTTAAAACTGGCCCGAAAATCTCTTCCTGGGCGACGCGATTCGCCATCGTCACCCCCGTCAAAAATGTTGGCGGAAACCAATACCCGCGCGCCGGCAAGGCGCATTGAGATTGCTCCACCTGCGCCCCTTCCCTGGCCCCAATTTCGACCAGCGCGCGAATCTTCTCCAATTGTGGTTTGGAATTAATGGCGCCGATATCCGTGTTCTTGTCGAGCGGATTACCTACTCGAAGCGTCTTGATTCGATCACGCAATTTGCGCACGACCGCCGGATAAATCCCTTCCTGCACAAACAGCCTCGAACCCGCACAGCAAACATGCCCCTGATTGAAATAGATGCCCGCAATCACGCCTTCAATGGCCTGATCAATCGGCGCGTCTTCGAACACAATATTCGCGGCTTTTCCGCCCAATTCGAGCGTCAGTTTGGGCGCTGGCCTTTCTCCGATGCGTTGCGCGACGCTCTTCGCAATCATTTTGCCGACCTCGGTTGAGCCGGTAAAAGCAATCTTATCGAGATCAGGATGATCGACCAACGCCGCTCCGGTCTCGCCCGCGCCGGTAACAATGTTCACGACTCCGTCCGGCAACTCCGCCTCCTGAAAAATCTTGGCAAGCTGCATCGATGTGATGCTGGTCGTTTCTGCCGGTTTCAGCACGACGGTGTTCCCGCAGGCCAAGGCGGGCGCGAGTTTCCACGCCGCCATGAGGAGCGGGAAATTCCACGGAATGATTTGCCCAGCCACCCCTAGCGACTTTGGTTCGCGCCCGGGGAACGCATATTTCAGCTTGTCCGCCCAGCCGGCGTGATAAAAGAAATGCGCCGCTGCCAATGGTAAATCCACGTCCCGGCTTTCCTTGATCGGCTTACCCCCGTCCATTGTTTCGAGCACGGCCAATTCGCGCGATTTCTCCTGGATAATCCGCGCGATGCGATACAAATACTTGCCCCGCTCCCGCCCCGGCATTTTTCCCCAGACGCCGTCGTAAGCCCGCCGCGCCGACTGGACTGCATTCTCCACATCCTCCGCATCTGCTGCGGCAATCTCCGTCAACTTTTCCTCCGTCGCGGGATTCAGCGATTCAAAATATTTCCCCGAATGCGGCGCAACAAATTTTCCGTCGATGAACAGTTCATGACGAGGTGGGATTTTGATGTAATCAAACGTCTCCGGCGCGGGCGCATAATCCCATTTGTTGCCAAATTTCAGGTGCCGCTCTTTGAGAGGAACTATTGATCGCGCCGCAGCGCTCCCAGGAGAGTTCCTGGCCGCAACCATATTTCGGCCATTCTTTGCAACTGTAGCCTTACGTTTCGACGGGGATTTTGTTTTCATGAATCTTGTTTGGCTACGGCAACGAAAAATAATCGGCGCTTTGATAATTTCCATCGACTACACGCGCAATCTGCATCAACACATCATTGAGCAGTGTGCTCGCGCCGATCCTGAACAAATCCGGCGTCAGCCAATCATCTCCAAGCGTCTCCTTCAGCATGACCAGATAAGCAAGCGCTTGCTTCGAATTTCGAATGCCTCCCGCGGGCTTCATCCCGATGCGTATGCCGGTTTCAAAAAAATAATCTCGAATCGCTTCGAACATCACCAGCGTCACCGGCATCGTTGCAGCCGGTTGCACCTTGCCCGTGCTCGTTTTGATGAAATCGGCCCCGGCTTCCATTGCAATTCGGCTCGCCAGACGCACGTTGTCGTAAGTCACCAGTTCCCCTGTTTCCAATATCACCTTGAGATGCGCTTGACCACACGCCTCTTTCACCGCCGCAATTTCATCAAAGACCTTCCCATAATCGCCCGACAGGAACGCATTGCGGTCGATCACCATATCAATTTCGTCCGAACCATCGCCAACGGCCCGTCGAGTTTCTTCCAGCTTCGTTCTCAACGGATATTGTCCGCTCGGAAAACCCGTCGCCACCGAAGCGATCTTCACTGGCGAATCTGCTCCGAGGAACCGTCGCGCATATCGCACCATATTCGGATACACACAAACCGCCGCGCACGATGGCGCATTGTACTTCGCTTCCGCCGGTTGCAGCGCTTTGCGACACAAGTAAGCGACCTTCCCAGGGGTGTCCTTTCCTTCGAGCGTGGTCAAATCCATCATCGCGACCGCCATCTTCAGCCCGGCCAGCTTTGAACTGGTCTTGATGCTCCGTTTGGCGAAAGCAGCCGCTCGCTCCTCCGCCATCACCTGGTCCACGTTCGGCAACTCGGGAATGCGAAATGACGAGCTACCCGCGCGAAACGAATCAGGTTTGGCGGTTTTCAAAAGCGCCGGAGCTTTCATTCGACATGAATCTGCGGAGGCGGCAGCGGAGAGTCAAGCTATCGAGACGGCCGGTCGTGGTACAGTCTGATGAAAACTATTTTTTCCTTCGCCTTAACTGTTCTCCAATCCTGTCATAATCCTTCTCCAATCGGCTCCATCGGGTGAGCCACTGCTTAAGGCACTTTATCTTCTTCCGTTTGGACTCGGGGCGGTCTGGTCGCCCATCAATTGGACTATTTCTTCTAACGTCCATACATGGTCAGCAATACCGGCTTCCATCGCTGGCGTCACGCGCAAAGACTGATGAATCCGTGCCACTACCATACAGCCCAGACGAATATGGAGCCCACCAATGAACGGAACTTTTAGCCTCAATAGAACGCATACCAAAGGCAAAAAGATGGATGGCAAAAAGATGGGAAGAAGGGAGAGGAGTTTACTTGCCTATGTCGCTCTCCGGGCGGGCTCTGATTCTCCCCGTCGGGTGCTACATCGGGTATAAAAGGGCTGGTCAAGGACTCGCCAATTGTTCTACTGACAGCTAATCTCCAGTCACGTGAGCCGAAGCGCTGCCAATTTCACGCCAATTCTGCTATTTGGTGTTTCTCTTGCAGCCGTGTCTTGCCAGGAAATTCGGGAAGCGACTCCGCCTGATCGAACAACAGTGGTAAAAATGAATGCGACGACATTGTCGCAACCGGGCCTGATGAAAACAGAATTCATTTTTGAGACCGCCCCGTTCCCCGAATGCCACGCATCAACGATTGTCGAAGCTGAGGGCGGCTTGGTCGCCGCCTGGTTTGGCGGCACACACGAACGCCATCCAGATGTTGGAATCTGGCTATGTCGCCTCGTCGATGGCAAATGGACTGCCCCAATGGAAGTTGCCAATGGCATTCAATCGGCCACCAACCGTTACCCTTGTTGGAATCCCGTCTTATTTCAGCCAAAGGACGGCCCATTGCTACTGTTTTACAAAGTCGGACCGAGCCCCAGCAAATGGTGGGGGATGTTGATGGAATTGCCTGACCTCCAGGCGGCGTTCGCTGGTAACATTCCGAAGGCACATCGTTTGCCCGACGGAATATTGGGTCCGATAAAAAACAAGCCCGTGCAATTGGCTAACGGTGACGTTCTTTGTCCGAGCAGCACAGAAGATAGTGGATGGTGTGTTCACTTCGAGCGGACCAGCGATCTCGGGAAGACATGGCACAAAACAGGGCCAGTTAACGATGGAAAGACCATCGGCGCGATTCAACCGAGCATTCTGTTTCACACCGGTGGCGGACTTCAGGCGCTCGGCCGAACCAAACAAGGCAGGATTTTCGATATTTGGTCCAACGATGATGGAAAAACCTGGGGCGAAGTGAAATTGACGAACTTGCCGAATCCGAATTCGGGGATCGATGCGGTGACGCTCCGCGACGGCCGACAACTATTAGTTTACAATCACACGACCAAAGGGCGCAGCCCACTGAACGTGGCAGTTTCGGCTGACGGGAAAACCTGGCAAGCAACTGTTACGCTTGAAGACGAATCCGGTAAAGAATTTTCATATCCGGCGGTAATTCAGACGAAGGACGGGCTGGTGCATATTACTTACACATGGAAGCGAGAGAGGATCAAGCATGCCGTGCTCGATCCTCTCAAACTGAAACTGCAGCCGTTGGCTGACTAACGCCAGCGTCCGCCAATCCAAACATAGCCGTGGCCGCGGCGGCCCCAATGTCCAGTAACCCAAACCGCGTGACGATGCGGAGGGAGCGCCCAACGACCGCCCATCCAAACCCAGCGTCCGTGCCAGGCCCAATAGCCAGGAGTCCAGACGAATTCCGGGCCGGGAGCCTCGACGACGACCTCTTGTTGGGGCGGCGGCGGCGCTTCATTGACGACCTCGGCAGGCTGGTCAGGCGGGGCCACAGCCGCAGGAGGCGGTGGCGGTTGGCGGACATAGACGGTACGTTCCACGCAGCCGGCAAAAACTACCGGCAATATTGCAAGTGCCAAGAATGAGAATTTCATAATCGCTACCCCATAGACGCAAAAGGAGAGTTAATTGTTTCATGCAAAGTTCCAAGCTAAAATTCTAAAATTTGAATGTTTTTCGGCCACTTAACCCGTTGCAATCGCGCAACTTTCTTCCGCCAACACCGAAAAATATGAATCTTTTCCGTAGGGTGAGGGATCGTGATCTAAACCCGAGGGCGGGGCGGTGAATGCGCTGTGACCAAATATAGATTCAATGGACATCTATCATTTATTTATTATTCAATGTCCAATGCTGAGTCTGCGAAGTCCTGATTCAGAATCGGGGTTCGATGTTCGATGTTTTGACTGGGTTACCTGCCACGAGTGCGAAGTGCCTCATAACGCTTTATCTCCCCACGCCTTCCATTCCGATCCGAACCCATCCGCGCCTATCCCCAACTGATCCGCGGTGAAAGTTTTTTCGTGATTGTGGAGAGACCCGTTTCTCCGATTGAGAGTTGATACTGTGAGGGTGAGTCTGTAGCTTCCTTTGGAAACAGCACCCGAGCGGGCCTTGAATGACAGGCATCCGCAGTGATTCGAATATAAAATGAAAAGACTTAGTTACCTGTTGGCCGGGGGCGCTTGCGCCCTCCTATTACTCAACGGATGCAACAAGCCATCGGACGGAGGCGGCGGTTCGGGCGGAAGCGGAGGAACAATCAAGGTTGGCGAATTCGCCTCGCTGACCGGCAAAGAAGCGACCTTCGGCGCTTCCTCGCACGAAGGCACGCAATTGGCCATCGAAGAAATCAATGCGGGGGGCGGCCTGCTCGGTAAGAAGTTGGAGCTTTTGACTGAGGACGATCTTTCCAAGGCTGGCGAGCCTGCGACTGTGGTCAATAAACTGATTTCCAGGGACGGCGTGGTAGCGATACTCGGAGAGGTCGCGTCGAGCCGTTCGCTCGAAGCCGCGCCTATTTGCCAGCAGAACAAAATTCCGATGATTTCGCCTTCCTCGACTAATCCCAAAGTGACGGAAACTGGCGATTACATTTTCCGCGTCTGTTTCATTGATCCATTTCAAGGCACCGTCATGGCAAACTTCGCGACAAAGACGCTCAAGGCGAAGAAAGTCGCTGTCTTTACCGACGTTAAAAGTGACTACAGCAAGGGCCTCGCAAAATATTTCAAAGAAGGTTTCGCGAAAGCTGGCGGTCAGATCACCGCTGAGTTGGATTTCAATGGCGGAGACAAGGATTTTAAGGCGCAACTGACCGCTATTAAAGGTTCCAGTCCCGACGCCGTCTTCGTTCCCGCTTATTACACAGACGTGGCGCTGATTTGCATTCAGGCAAAACAGCTTGGCCTGAATGTGCCGCTCTTTGGCGGAGACGGTTGGGAATCGGATCAACTCGTGAAAATTGGGGGCGATGCGGTCGAAGGAAATTATTTCTCGACTCACTACGCGCCGGACGTTGCCACAGACAAAGTTAAAAGCTTTGTCGCGGCGTACCAAAAGCGCTTTCAAGGCAAAACACCTGATGCCATGGCGGCCCTCGGCTACGACTCTGCAATGCTCCTCGCTGATGCGATGAAACGTGCCGGTTCGACTGATGGCGGAAAGGTCCGGGATGCGCTGGCCGCAACCAAAGACTTCGACGCGGTTACGGGCAAAATCACCATCGACCAAAAGCGCGACGCGACCAAATCCGCTGTGATACTCCAGGTCCAGGGAGGGAAATTCAAGTACCTCGAAACGGTAAATCCATAGGAATGGATTGGACTGGTTTTTTCAACAGTTAATCAACGGTCTCGCGCTCGGCTCCATTTACGCGCTCATCGCCCTCGGCTATACGATGGTTTATGGCGTGCTGCGTTTCATCAATTTTGCCCACAGCGACGTGCTGATGCTCGGTGCGTTCGCGGCTTACTTTATTGCCCCGGCAGCCGCGCATCTTTTTCCGCCGCCTTCTTATCTCGGCGCTCTCTTTGTGATGGTGTTAGCCGCAGGCATTTGCGCTGTGATTGGAATTTTGATCGAGTTACTGGCCTATCGACCGTTGCGCGACCGCCCAAAACTCACGGTTCTTATCACGGCGATTGGTGTGTCGCTATTCATCGAGTTCACTTGCCAGCACCATGCCGTCTTTGGGGCTTCGACAAAGCCATTTCCAAATCTCTTACCACAACACGATTTCCGCCTCGCCGGTCTCGCCGTAAACAGCACCGATCTTGTAGTGCCATTGATGACGGTCGTGCTTTTGGCGGCTTTGTGGTTCATCGTGCAGAAGACAAAAATTGGCACAGCCATGCGTGCAGTGTCCTTTAATCATCAGGCGGCGGCGCTCATGGGAGTGAGCATCAACCGAGTGATCTCATTCACCTTCGGCCTCGGCTCGGCGCTGGCAGCAATTGCCGGAATTCTGTATGCGCTTAAAGCGCCTGGGATTGAACCGCTCATGGGAGTCCAGCCGGGCCTTCGCGCATTCATCGCGGCGGTGCTCGGTGGGATCGGCAACTTGCCTGGCGCCGCCCTCGGCGGATTAGTGCTCGGCTTGCTCGAAACCTTCGCCGGTGGAATGCCCGCAATCTCGAACTATCGCGATGGAATCGCTTTTGCCATTCTGATTCTGATTCTCCTTTTCAAACCTGCCGGACTGCTCGGCAAAACACAGGTGGAGAAAGTATGAAGCGAACCGGCGCAAGGCGATGGCTGTTGCTCGCAATTATCGCGGCGTTCGGTGTTTCGTATTTCTCTTCTTATTTCAACCGATATTATGTGGGGGTTGTCATTGATGTCGGCATCAACATCATTCTCGCGGTCAGCCTCAATCTCATCAATGGCCACACCGGCCAATTCAGCCTCGGCCATGCAGGTTTCATGGCTGTCGGCGGTTACACGGCTGCTTCGATTACCCTGGCACTATCGAAACAACTCTCGTCATTAGCCGCCGTGCCCGCGCTATTCCTGGTCGCACTTTTGGCCGGTGGTCTTATGGCCGCACTGGCCGGACTCGCAGTTGGCGTCCCCACGTTGCGACTCAAAGGTGACTATCTGGCCATCGTGACGCTCGGCTTCGGCGAAATCATTCGGGTTATTTTTCAAAACATGGAATCCGTCGGGGCGGCCAGCGGACTTTTCGGCATTCCGGGATACACAAATTTGTTCTGGGCATGGAGTCTTGCCGCAGTGACGGTTTTCGTCGTCGCCAGCCTGGTCAATTCAACGTATGGGCGTGGTTTCATTGCAGTGCATGATGACGAAGTTGCCGCCAGCGCCATGGGCATCAATCCGACCCGCTACAAAGTGACAGCTTTTGTGATCGGCGCATTTTTCTCCGGTGTGGCCGGCGGTCTCTACGCGCATCACAAAACATTGTTGTCGCCGACCGGATTCGATTTTCTGAAATCAATTGACATTGTCGTCATGGTGATCCTCGGTGGCATGGGACGGACTGCAGGGGTGATACTTGCTGCGATTGTGCTGACCATTCTTCCGGAATTTCTGCGCGCCTTCGCCGATTACCGGATGATCATCTACTCGCTGCTCATCATCGGTTTAATGATGGCGCGACCGCAGGGGATCTTCACCTTCGCGAGAAAGACAGTGGCAGTGAAGTGAACTGCTCATGGCCGAATTGCTTCAACTCGACAAAGTGACCATCCGCTTCGGCGGTCTCACTGCAGTCTCTGAATTGAATCTCAGCATCGGCAGCGGCGACATGTTTGGCCTGATTGGACCGAATGGCGCAGGAAAAACGACTGCATTCAATTTGATCACTGGGGTCTACCAGCCGACCGGCGGGCGAATCACCTTCAACGGCCAATGCACAGCCGGGCTTAAGCCGCATCAACTCGCTCGCCTTGGAATTGCGCGAACGTTTCAAAACATCCGCCTGTTCGTCAGCATGACCGTCTTCGACAACGTTCGGACCGCGGTCCAACTGCATCGTCCGCATGGCATTCGCGACGCCCTCTGGCGAGGACGCGGATTTCACGATGCGGAGGCGACCGTTGAAAAACAGGTGATGGACCTGCTCGAAATCTTTAATCTGAATCGCTTTCGCCAAACCGAGGCACGCAATCTGGCCTACGGCGATCAACGGCGATTGGAAATTGTTCGAGCATTGGCAACACAGCCAAAATTGCTCTTGCTTGATGAACCGGCTGCCGGAATGAACCCTTCTGAGAAGGCTGAACTCAGCCGGCTGATTCGCTTGGTCAAAGAACGATTCAAGATTTCGGTTCTGCTAGTCGAACACGATATGCAAGTCGTCATGGGTATCTGCGAGCGCATCGCCGTCCTCGATTACGGCGTGAAGATCGCCGAAGGGACACCGGCGGAAGTGCGAAGAAATCCGAAAGTCATTGAAGCTTATCTCGGGGAAGAGGCAATTCCAACGCCGAAATCCGGATGACGCAAACGGAATGCTTGAGATAAGAAATTTGGTTGTTAACTACGGCGTGATCACTGCGCTCCAAGGTATATCCCTTGCGGTGAAGCAGGGCGCCATTGTGACATTGATCGGCGCCAATGGCGCAGGCAAGACGACCACGCTCAAAGCTATTTCCGGGCTCTTAAAAGCCCGGGGCGAAATTTTTTACCAAGGTCGAAATATCGCTAATCTGCCGCCCCATCAAATCGTCAAGCTTGGCCTTTCGCATGTGCCGGAAGGCCGAATGATTTTTGCCAATCTTACCGTCATGGAAAACTTGATGATGGGCGCTTATCTGCAGCGCGACAAGCAGGTGATTCGGCGTGAGCTGGATTATGTTTTCGGCGCTTTTCCACGCTTGAAGGAGCGTGAGAAACAGATTGCCGGAACTCTTTCCGGCGGCGAACAGCAAATGCTGGCAATCGGTCGCGCGCTGATGGGCAGCCCGAAATTTCTCATGCTCGACGAGCCATCGCTTGGGCTCGCTCCGCTCCTGGTGAAAACGATTTTCCAAAAAATCGTGGAAATAAATCGCGATCACGGGATCACGATTTTGCTCGTGGAGCAAAATGCGAATCTGGCGCTCGAAGTGTCCCACTTCGGTTATGTCCTCGAAACCGGCCGAATCAACCTGCAGGACGACTCGGCGAAGTTGCGGCAAAATCCGCTGGTGAAGAGCGCTTACCTTGGCGGCTAGTGCATTTGCTTGGACGGAGGTCGTGCTGGGAATGAAACCGATAGGCAGCGGAATCATTTTGAAGAGCAAAACTGTGAAGCCAATCGAATGCCTGCATTACGCGATGAGACTGCCGACCTTAACCGTCATTACAGGCATGGACGAGATGGAGATCCTGGAGCAAACGATCGAAGGGGCGCGTACTTTCAAACCGACGGGCGAATCAGAAATCGCAGCCTTGCCTGGCCGAACAACCGAGGCCGCTGCGGCCGGAAAGTACGAGCTATTCAAGACGGAAACCCGGTTTGATGCCACGGCACATAACCCGCAGTGGCTTGGTTGAGGCACAAAATCCAGCCGCTGTCATCTAAATACGTACGCAGAATGTACTTGTGCTAACCGGCGAGTACGCGTAGGAAAAAAGGCCATGTCAAATAACACATCTTCCAACACCCCCATGACCCGCCGTCGTTTCATTTATAGTTCCGCATTGGCCGCAGGCGCAGCAGCCTTGACTGGTCCCGCAATTGCGGCTTCTGCTCGCAAGCTTTCCGCCAATGACAAAATGAATATTGGCGTCGTGGGCGTGATGGGCAAAGGCTCCAGCGACATGGAACATTGTTCCGGTGAAAATATTGTCGCTATCTGTGACGTGGACGAAAGCGGTTCCGCCGGGGCCCGCAGCAAGCATCCGAAAGCCCAATTTTATCGCGATTTCCGCGAGATGCTGGGGAAAGAGAAGTCTCTCGACGCCATCATTGTCGCGACGCCGGACCATTTGCATGCCGTGATTGCCGCGATGGCGATCAAAATGGGCAAACACGTTTATTGCCAAAAGCCGCTCACGCAGACGGTTTATGAAGCGCGCTTGCTACGCAAGCTTGCCAAAGAGTATGGCGTGGCGACGCAAATGGGCAACCAGGGGAGCGCCGAGGATGGTTTGCGCCGCGCGGTTGAGGTCGTCCAGGCGGGCGTTATCGGCTCTGTACGCGAGGTTCACGTTTGGAGCAATCGGCCAATCTGGCCACAGGCCATGGACCGCCCAGAAGGCGAGGATCCAGTCCCCGCGACTTTCGACTGGGATCTCTGGCTTGGGCCTGCGCAAAAACGTCCTTACAAAGCTACGTGGCCCGAGGGGACGGTGGGAAATGGCGGAAAAAAACGCCGCCGCGAGGGTGGAGTGTATCACCCGTTCGTCTGGCGCGGTTGGCAGGATTTTGGCACCGGCGCACTTGGCGACATGGCGTGCCATACTGCAAACATGCCTTTCCGTGCGCTCAAGCTCGGATACCCGACCGAAATTGAAGCCGAAAGTTCGGGGATCAACAAAGAAAGTTATCCGCTGAAATCGAAAATCCGTTTCCAATTCCCGGCCCGTGATGGACTCGACCCAGTGACGTTCTGGTGGTATGACGGCGGAAATCCCAGGCCAGACACTCCCTACTCACACGACGGCAACAATAAACCGCCTGAGGAAGCCACTGCCGAGATTCGCCAAATGATGGATAACGTGCCGGGCAGCGGCTGCTTGCTCATCGGCGACAAAGGCAAACTTTTTTCGCCCGACGATTACGGCGCGAAGTTTTTTATCAAGCTCAAGGAAGAGAAGGAATTGACGGATGGCAAGATGCATGAAGCCGTCAAAGCCGTCCCGGTGACAATTCCGCGCAACGAATTCCAAGGGGACGGTGACAAACGCCATCATCTGGAATGGATTGCGGCTTGCAAAGGCGGCAAACCGGGTTACTCGGATTTTGACATTGCGGCTTATCTGACGGAAATCATTCTGCTCGGCTGCGTTGCGTTGCGCGTGGGCAAGAAGCTCGAATGGGATGGTCCGAACATGAAAGCGACAAACGCGCCTGAAGCCGCGCACTTTGTTAAGCGCAATTATCGGAAAGGTTGGGAACCGAAGTAAAAGCTCCAAGATTGGGCCGAATGGATGGCTCGCCAGAAGCGATTATTTCGCGGGAGCCAATGTCGCTTCAACTGCAACGGGAAAGAATGCGTTGACGTCGCCTTCAATCCGCAGGGTGACTTCCGGCAAATCGTCGTGGTCGGTGGGACCACGGTTAATAACGACGTACGGCACGCTACGCGAAGCCGCGAGCAGGGGGATGTTTGCGGCCGGATAGACCGAAAGTGTCGAGCCCAAGGCGACGACTATATCGGCTGCTTTCGCAGCCCGCTCGGCTCGTTCCAAATCCTCGTTTCGGAGATTCTGGCCGAAGCTGATCGTTGCAGGTTTCAAATAACCGCCGCATTCACATAAGGGCGGCTGCTTTGTTCTGCGGTAGAATTCGAAGTGCGGCTCGGGATCAGATTTTTTGCCGCAAGTCTGGCATTCGACCAAACTGTTTGTGCCATGCAGTTCGATCAGCTTGCCCGGGGAAGTTCCCGCGCGCGAGTGCAGTCCGTCAATATTTTGTGTTACGACCGCTTGCACCTTTCCCGCTCGCTCCAGCCTTACAACCGCGTCGTGTGTTGCGTTCGGCCTGGCATCGCGAAAAGCCGCCCAGCCTTCCAGTTTGTAATCCCAATGTTCGATTCGGGCGGCTTCCGATCGCATAAAATCGTGGTAATAAACGGGCTGCCTTCTCTTCCAGACTCCTTCCGGCCCGCGAAAATCGGGAATCCCGCTGCCGGTCGAGATGCCGGCGCCTGTGAAGAGCAGGATGCTTTTAGAACTTTTCAAGTAACCAACCAGCTTTTCCAAGTCTGCTTGCATGATCAAAATCCGAATAACGAATACCGTAATTCGACACAAATCCGAAGCTCGAATTCCATTAGATAGTCCTCCGTGGGATTTCGGAATTCGTCATTCGGACCTACGCCATTCTCCCCTGTTTATTTTGGCCACCTGACGGTATACGTTTCTCGCATGCCGATTCCGGTAATCATCATCGCACAGATGCGCGAATGGGAGAAGGTGACATGGGCGAGCGGCCAGACCGAAGCTGAAGTGATCCGCCGTGTTGGCAAATGCCTTGCTGAACATGCACTTCGCCTCACGCGCCCAGACGATTTGATCCTGATCCTCGCCGGCAAAGGCCACAACGGAAAAGACGCCCGCTGCGCTGAAGGGCATCTTGCCCAGCGTCGCGTCGATGTTATCGAAGTTAAAGACCCGGCTGCGGATTTGACGAAACTGGAGGCAGTATTGTCTCTTCAGCCCGCTTTGATCATCGACGGGCTTTTTGGAATCGGCATCAACCGGCCTCTGAGCGCTGATTGGATCCGATTCATCGAAATGGTCAATCGCAGCAGTGCAAAAATTCTCGCGGTGGATGTTCCTTCAGGTCTGAACGGTGATTCCGGTGAGCCACAAGGCGCAGCGATTCGAGCCTCAGTCACGCTGACTGTGGGCGCGCCGAAAATCGGGATGCTGTCGGAATCAGGCTGGCCGTTTGTGGGTCGATTGGAAGTTGCGACTGAGGTTGGTCTTATCCGGTGTCCTCTGAAAAGCGAGCTGAATTGGACTTTAGCCGAAGATTTCCAGGGCTTCCCTCCAGCGCGTGCGGTTGCAACACACAAAGGAACTTACGGTCATGTTGGCATCATCGCGGGGAGTGTTGGCTATCACGGTGCTTCGGTGCTGGCGGCCCGTGGCGCTCAACGCGCTCAGCCCGGTCTAATTACGCTCTATACTCAGGAAGACGCATACCCTCCAGTTGCCTCGCAGTTACAAGCCGTGATGGTTTCGCCGTGGAAATCCGATACTGATTTCTCTCATTATAGCGCAATCCTGATTGGACCCGGATTAGCCGCGGCTGATCTGCCCGACGAAGTTAAGAAGTTGACGAGTGAGCTGTGGGTCAAATCGCCGGCACCGGTAATCGTCGATGCCAGCGCTTTGGCATGGCTTCCGTCAGGGGCGGTTCCCGAGAAAGCCGTGCGATTGATTACGCCTCACCCAGGTGAAGCCGCACGATTGCTCGGCAGCAAGTCCAAGGATGTGCAATCAGATCGCTTGAAAAGTCTGCGTCGACTTTCCCAGCGCTACGGCAATACATGGGTGATTTTGAAGGGGCATGAAACATTGGTCGGGCGAAGCAATGGCGATGTATTTGTAAACTCCTCGGGAAACCCGCACCTTGCCCAAGGGGGCAGTGGCGATCTCCTGTCCGGTTATCTCGCAGGTCTTTTCGCACAGGCAGCTTTGCAAAATGATCCATCAAAAACGATTCGTTATGCGGTCTGGCAGCACGGCACAGCAGCGGATCGCCTTCATGGCCGCGGGCCGAACTGGGTGGTCGAAGATCTTGTCGAGGAATTGGGGCGAGAAGCACCGGTTTGACTTTGTTTTGAGTATCGATTACGCCGAAATTCTTGCCGGAGCTCTGACTGCCACATGATTATCTGAGAGCGGCAGGGCGCGGTGGGGACACCGGGCCCTACCTTCGCGAAAAGATTCGCGTGATTATGAATCGGCCATCCTTTTTTCTTCCTTTGCTGATGACCATTTGTTATGGAAACTCCCTCGTGCGCAAGTTTTGCTTAATCATAGCCTTGCTGGCCTTTGTTGTCTTCGCGGGCATGCTCCGCGCAGATACATACCAGCTTACCAGTGGCGAAACTCTGAATGGCGAAGTGCTGGCGACCTCGGCCAACGATGCTGGCGTCCAGGTAAAGGTAGGCGAAGGCGAATACAAAAAAGTTCCCTGGGACAGTTTTTCACAGGAAGACCTGCGAAAATTCCGGGACAATCCCAAGCTCGGTCCGTTCGTTGAGCCATTTATCGTCATCACGCCCGAGGAACGCGTAAAAAAAACTGAGGTCCCCATCAAACAACCGACACGACTGGAGCATCCTGCGGCACAATCCTTATTTGGCGCGCTCTTTTCTTGCGGGCTTGGCTTGTTTCTTTTGCTCGTGGTGTATGGCGCTACGATTTATGCGGGTTATGAGGTCGCGATTTTTCGGGCACAGCCGGTTCCGCTGGTGACCGGCTTATCCGCGATTCCACTGCTTGGAGTTTTCGCGCCGATTATTTTTCTCGCGATGCCGACGAAAATTAAGCCCATCGAGCAAACCTGGGAAACTCAAGCGGCCGCCCATCCCGCGTCGGCTCCCGAAACGGTCAATCCGATGCAGGGCGAGCCGACCCAGCATCATGCCGGCCTGAAGCTCGCCGATAGTGCATCGCCCGATCAGGCTTCGCAAAGCGCCGCGCCCGCCGAGGCCAAACCCACCCTTCCTCCCACGCAGACATATCCCCGCGGCCAGTTCACTTTCAATCGGCGCTTCATGGAGACCAAATTCGCTGGTTTCTTCGGCGTTGTTCGCCATGGGGCAGACAAGGACATGGTCCTGATGGTAAAAGCTGCGCGTGGCACATACATTTGCAATCGCATCACACGAATCGCCGCCAATGACTTCCACGTCGAAGTCCATCACGGCCATGCTTCAGAAGAAATCATGATCCCCTTTCAGGAGATAAAGGAAATCCAACTAAAACACAAAGACGCCCCATGAAATTCCGCACGATCCTTTTGTTTGGCGCTCCGGGCGCCGGCAAAGGAACCCAAGGCAAGATTCTCGGCACGATTCCAAATTTTTTCCACTGCGCGTGCGGCGATGTTTTTCGCAGCCTCAAAGCCGACAGCCCGATCGGCCAGACGTTCCTTGAATATTCAAGCAAGGGCGAACTCGTTCCCGACCAGCCGACGATCGACCTGTGGCGCGAGTTCATCCACAACAGCACGCGAACGGGCCGCTTTCATCCCGAAAATGACACCCTGGTTCTGGACGGCATCCCGCGCAACGCGAGCCAGGCTGAAATGCTGAAAGAAACGCTTGAGGTCGTGACGATTTTCTACCTGCGTTGCACCAAGGTTGACGATTTGATTCAACGGCTGCAACGCCGCGCGCTCAAAGAGAATCGCCTCGACGATGCGAACATAGATGTGATTCGCGCGCGGCAGCAAACTTATAAGCGCGAGAGCCAGCCCGTTCTCGATTACTACGGAAAAAAACTCGTCCATCGCATCAACGCCGATCAGTCCCCGGCTAAAGTGCTGCTTGATATTCTGAAGCACATAGTGAAGTTTTAGTCCCATGCAGCAACAGTTTGGGAGTTTTACCGCGAGCGAACTTCATTGTCCAAAATGCGGTTCGGCCCAACGGGTGCGTGAACGACTTTTGCTCGTGCTGCCCACCGGCGAACTTCACGAATTTATTTGTGCCAATTGCGGGGCCTCTCTTGGCAAACGCACCGTTACTGGTCCGGCAGTTGCACACGCGCCCGATCGGCCAGCCCGTGCTTCCAAAAGCCAACGTTTGCTGCGCTGAGGCAGTCTGCGCGAGTAGCAGATGATAAATTCGCACTTCGGAATTCCGAATCTCTGCCCTAACCTTTTGCGGTGACAGCGCTACGAATCATTTTCATGGGCACGCCTGAATTGGCGCGAACCAGCTTGCAAGCTTTGCTTGCATGCCACGATTTCCAGATGGTTGCAGTTGTTACCCAGCCGGATCGTCCCAAGGGTCGCGATCTCAAATTGACAGCGTCTCCTGTTAAGGAGCTTGCGTTGCGCTCGAACTTGCCGGTGCTCCAACCCGAACGCGCTCGCAACGAGGAATTCATCGAGCAACTTCGCCGACTAAAGCCGGAGCTCATTACAGTCGCTGCCTTTGGCCAAATTTTACCTCAGAGCATTTTGGATTTGCCGAGGTTCGGTTGCATCAACGTTCATACATCGCTTCTGCCCAAATATCGCGGTGCGGCTCCGATCCAATGGGCAATCCTGAACGACGAACCTGAAACTGGCGTCACGATCATGAAAATGGATGCGGGAATGGACACCGGCGCAATCCTTACTGAAGAGAAAACCGCCATCCACGAAACGGATAACGCCCAGACGCTGCACGACCGTCTGGCCGGCCTTGGGGCTAAATTGCTTGTGCGGACGATACCTGACTACGTCGCGGGCAAAATCGCGCCGCGCCCTCAACCTGCTGAAGGGGTCAGTTACGCGCCGAAGATAAAGAAGCAGGATGGGCAGATTGATTGGAACCAATCCGCTCGCGCAATCTGGAATCGTGTCCGCGGTCTCGTTCCGTGGCCCGGCGCATTCACACACGTTCCTGCGCAACCGAATCCCTATCTGTTAAAAATTTGGGAAGCCGAAACGGTTCAACAAAGCGGTTCGCCAGGACAGATTTTAAGCGCGGAGAAATCTGAAATCCTTGTCGCTTGCGGCCAGGACGCACTGCGCATCCTCGAGCTTCAACTTGAAGGGGGAAGGCGATTGGCTGCCCAGCAATTCCTCCCAGGACATCCACTAAAGCCCGGGCAGATCCTTGTGTCGCGCAATCCCGGCGGTTTCAGGTAAAAGTGGCATCGGACTGGCGCACTCCCCCGAAGACTTTCGGGGCAGGCACGAGGTTCTGGTGTGCCGCTCCGTCCGCGAGGTCGTGGAGTGCGGCAGTCCTATGCCCCTTTCGGTCGAGCGTCCATGGACAAGCGAATCTCTGCCGGTAGCTGAGTTCCGCCTCCTCACCTCGGCGGGTACAGTAAGCACGGTCACTCTTGCGGATAGACGAGAATCCGATCGTGAACCAGCACCGCGAGGTCGTTTTTTCCGTCGCCCGTGAGATCGGCGACTACAGCTTCCCGAGGCTCCGGAAGATCGCTGCGGCGGTTACGGAAAGTGTGTTCTTCGAATACCTGCCAGCGATTGGCCGGGATCAATTTATGTTTGGCATCGAAGATGACGAGGTCGAGATAGTTCTTCGCCGTTTCCAGAAACACCAGATCTTTGCGGCCATCGCTGTTTAGATCACCGGACACGACATCATTCAGATGGCCATCTTTGATAGGTGTTTCGTAGCCATCCAGTTCGGTTAATTCCCAGATTTTGCCGTCGAGAGATAAACAGGCGACTGCATTCAGGCCGAGAAATGCCACGGCGTTCAGATTTTTCGCTCCGAGAGTGATGGGTTGCAAGCTGGTGAAATCAGAGACTGGCAATGGGAAATTCCTAACGACTTGCCAAACTCCGGCTTTGTCGCGTTCGCACAAGGTGAGTGCTTTGCGCTCGGCATCGAGGAGAAACAGAGACGGTGACGCATTGGTTCCGTTTGGCACGGCAGCCGCGCTAATCAGCCGCGAATTGCTGGCGGTTCCATTAATTTGCTCTTTCACACTGAAAGTCCAGCCGCCGCGATTGGTTGAATTTTGGAGTGAAGCATCAGATTTCAGGACAACTGCGCGGATAAAGTTTTTCTGCGTCAACAACAACTCCGGCTTGCCGTCGCCATCGACGTCGGCTGCGCTGAGCCAGGGTTGCTCGATGGCGCCGCCGGGCGGCGAGACATCGACCTCGTCGAATTCTTTGCCCGGCACCTGGACGAGAATTTTGACCTTTTCGTAAGGGATCAAGACCACCAAATCGGCGAGGCCATCCTGATTGGCATCGTGGAAGGTCAGAGTGGTTGGATTGGATTTGAATGACTTGCTGAGCTTCTGGGTATTCGATTTTCCATCGGCTGTGCGAGTAATTAAAACGCGCTTGCTTTCCTGATCGCCAGTGGCTTCCTGTTCGACGATCACGGCAAGGGTCGGTTTTGCATCGGGTTGCAATTTGCCGACCGCGAGCACCAACGGTTTGCCTTCAATCGGAATAAGGGTTGGGAACGGCACCCGTTGTTTTTCATCGAGGTGTGTCACGCCGACCTGGCGTTCATCGGCGCTCAGCATGAAAATCTCGGGTTTGCCGTCGCCATCCCAGTCCGCAACTGCGAGATCGGTGATGCCGGCGAGAGTCGGGAACGTTTTGGCAGAAGCGAGTGATCCGTCCTTCTGTTGCAGGAAAATCGTAAGCTGGCCGCTTTCCGGTTCGGATACCAGGAGGTCTGGCAATCCGTCCCCGTTGACGTCCGCCCACAGCATGCCGCGGCGGGCTTTGTCGGTTCTATTCAAGGGCCAAACCTGAAATTCGCCCTGCTTGAATGCGCCGGAGAATGGCTCGGCTGGCTTGCGCGTGAACTCGGAGATTTGTGCGCGACCGGAGTTTTGGGCGATGGTGATGATTTGTGTTTTGTTCGTTCCTTCGAGATTGTCGGCCCAATAAGAGCGAATCGGCGGGAACGCGAAATAGTTCTCCGGGCCAAGTTCGCCGTTGGCTTTCTGCAGCCGGAAACGGAAGGGGGTCTTGTCTTCCCAATTTACGAGGAGCAAATCGCTTCGACCATCGCCGTCAATGTCGAGAATCTGCGCGGATTTGACGCTGCCGGAAAAGGGTATCTTTACAGGTTCATCGAATGTGTGATCTTTTTTCTGAGCGATGAAATAGACGTGGTTTTCAGCGAGCAAAACGAGGTCGGTCTGGCCGTCGCCGTTTAAATCGCCGGAATTCAAGGCGTTGGGCGTGAGTTGACCGTCTTCAATGGGCCAGCGTTTGGGCGCGCTCCAGGTATTGCTACCTTGATTGTAGAGGACGACGAGCTCTTTGGGTTCGCCGTAATAAGCGATGTCCGGGCGGCCATCACCGTTGAGATCTGTGACGACGAGCGACGAAATGCGTTTTTCGGAGGCGATGGATTCGATTCGGAACCGGGCATCGGGGGGAAGTTCGTTCATTTCCTTGCGACCGGTGGGCTTGAGAAGCTGGGTGACGTTGGTTTTTCCGGTCTGATTGTATAGGAGGTTGATTTTCGAGCGGGAATTGTTGACGACAATTAAATCATTCAAGCCGTCGCCGTCGAGATCGGCGACGTGCAATTGGCTGATCTGGCTGTCGATGGGATAAATCTCGGGACCGGTAAAGCCGAAGGTGTTGGTATTGGTTGAGGCGGCGGGGCAATTAAGAACGAGAAATGCGAAGGCGGCAGTGATGGCGGCGGTACGAGCGGGCGGTCGGAACAAAGTCATATTTTTCAATCGTCGCAGAAAGTGCCATCGTTCGGGCGGCTTGGCGAGCGTTAAAACGAAGCGTTGAAGCGAGAAAAAGGATTGCCGCGGATTGGTTGGGATGGGTTCGGATCGGATTTGGATATGCATGGCTCATTTCCTTGAAATCTTTGGAGGATGTTCATGAACGGCGCGCAAGACTTTGCGAAGATTGACGAGCGGAGTTCGATTCAAGCGAAGAGCCAGAATTGTGGCACGTCCGGCGGGGGTAACTCCTATGATCAAGAGGCTGTCATTGCTCCAAGTGAAATGACTTTCCCAAGCGTTTTTTCTTGGGTCGAACAAGCGGACCGTTTCTCCCGTAGCTGGATCGAGGGCCATCGTCTTGTCGCTCTTGTGCCCATTGCAGCCAGCGCAAGCAAATGCAAGATTCTCTGATTTGGTCGGGCCGCCGGCTGCTCGCGGGAGGATGTGTTCGATGCAAAACGGGCTGGCGGAGAAATCATCGCGTGTCTGGCACTATTCACACAGATAGGCCGCGCGTTCCTCGACGGCGCGTGCCATTGCCGCGCTTACGCGCGGCTCAGACATACTCCGGTGTTTTCAAGCCAAGTGACTTGATCAATGCGCGCAATGGGGGGTTTTGGAGACTCGCCAGTTCGGAAAGCCATTTCATCCGCTTTACATCGTAACGTTCCATCTTAGCGACTAACTTGAGCAAGCGTCTTTGTTCCTCTGAAGTAAGGCTATCTGAACGACGCTTTTCGATCAGCCTTTTGAATTCTCTGTGCCATTCGGCAGGGGGACCAGCATTCACCTTCAAGAGCAGGGTTGTCTCGCGGCGAGAAAGGCGCGGCGGTTTCGGCGCCGGGGGTTGCAATGCGACCGCACGGCTGATGAACTCCTGAAACGCTTCCCACGAAAGTTTTTGTACAGCACGGAGCAACCCTTGAAGGGCCACTCCATTTTTGCTTGTTGTTGTCGCCACGTTGTTCCTTACGACTTGGTATTCAGTGATCGTGTTAGTCTTTTCAACGACGAAATATCCCACGTTGGACGGTCTTTTCAAGGCGATTCGTTGGCATAACGGAGTCAACGATTTTTAATGATGCGTGCACGCTCATTCCCCCACAAAATGCAGGGTCACCGCGCGAGAGTGAGGTGATTGGCGGTGTTCCCAAACGTAAATGCCTTGCCAGGTGCCGAGGGTGAGGCGGCCTTTGCTGACGGGGATTGAGAGGTTTACAGCGGTGAGCGCGGTGCGGATGTGAGCGGGCATGTCGTCGTCGCCTTCGGCAGTGTGGATGAACATGGGATCACCGTCAGGGACGAGGCGAGAGAAGAAAGTTTCGAGATCGCGGCGGACGTCAGGATCCGCGTTTTCTTGAATGAGCAGGGAGGCGGAGGTGTGGCGGAGGTGGAGGGTCAGGAGGCCGTTTTGGAAGGTCTTTTTAGACAGCCAGTCAGCGACGTTGTCGGTAATTTCGTAGAAGCCGCGGCCGCGGGTTGAAATGCGAAGTTCGTGGAGGGATTGGAGCATGCAATGCCTATTTGGGCGCGTGTGTTTGCGTTGGGACCGTAAACCAGATCGAGGACGAGAACGAGGACGAAAACCAGCCTTGCCTCAGCGGCTCGCCGGGACGCTCGCCCCACTTGCCAAAGCGCGTAAGACCAACACTAAGGCTTATTCGCGACGACCTTTTGTTCGTCGAGCATTTTTTCGAGGTCGGGGTTGTGCGGATGGCCTGCAGCAAGGGCTTTTTGATAATGCCATTTGGCGAGTTCGACGAGTGGTGGTTTCTGAGTCAGGTAAATGACGGCGAGATTATGGTGGGCGCTGGCGTGGTTGGGTTCGAGTTGAATGGCTTTGCGGAGAGCAGTCTCGGCTGCGCCGCGCATACCTTTTTGGCCGAGGGTGATGCCGAGGTAGTTTTGGATTTGGGCATTTTGCGGATCGAGCTTGGCGGCCTTGCTCAAAGCATCGAGCGCTTCGTCGTATTTCTCCTGGCGAAACTTGAGATAGCCCAAAATTGAAAGGCTGTAGGCATCGTCGGGATCGGCGGCGAGGGCCTGTTTGATGTGCTTTTCAGCCTCATCGAGTCGATTCAATTCGAGCTGAATGGCCGCAAGATTGGCGAGGACCGGGCCGTTCTTTTCGTCCTGACGAAGGACCTGCATATATTTGGCTTCGGCTTTGTCCATGTCGTGGGCGGCGAAATCGCGCTGGGCTTGAACAACTAAAGCAGCAGAGCCAGGAGGCAGTTCTTTGACCGACTTTTTGGCAGTTTTGAGAGTGCCTTCAGTGAGATCGATTTCCGGCCGTTGGAAGAGGGCCAATTCCTCGGCGGTGTAAGGGACCTGGCGGGTTTCAAAGACTTCGAGTCGAGCGCGCAGAGCGGCAATCTGATTTTCCATTTCGAGAATTCGCGAGGAATCACCTTTTTTATTTCGGCTGGCGAGTTCTTTGTTGGCGTTTTCAAGTTTCTTCTGCAGGTCATCTTTCTCCTGTTGGAGTTCTTTATGCTTCGCCGCATCCTGTTTGCTCTGAGGTGGCGCAATGGGCGGCGTTGGGCTTGCGCTCGCAACGACGGGCGCGGCGGCCAACTGCTTGACGCGGTTTTCGAGCGTTATCTTTTCGAGGCGAAGCACTTCTTTGTCCGATTGGAGAGCTGCGATTTGCGCCTGGGCCTGGGCGAGTTTGGCCGTGGTGTCAGGTTGGGCAGTGCGGAGATCGGTGACCTGCTTTTTGAGTAGTTCGTTTTCGGCTTTCAGTGCGGCAAGGGCTTCGTTGTCCAGGTTCATCCCTTTCAAACGCGATTGGAGCGTGTCCTTTTCGGAGGCGAGTTTGGAGGAGATTTCCTTTTGTTGAGCGAGTTGGCGGTTAGCGTCTTCGAGCGCTTTTTTGGTCGCTTCGAGCGCGGTAGCATTCCATGCGCCAGGCGCCATCGTGTCGACTTTGTTTTGGAGGATGGTCTTCTCCTGGGCAAGCGCGTTGGCTTTGTCGGTCTGTTCGGCGAGTTTTCGATTGGCCTCAGCGAGAGCTTGTTTGGTTTGTTCGAAGGCTTTGGCGTCGTAGGTTGTTGCCAGCCGGACCTTTTGTTGTCCGACGGTCACTTTGAGGAGATCATTTTCCTTTTGAAGGGACTTGGCCTGATCCTGGGCTTTGGCAAGTTCGCGTGGATCAATGCTGGCAGGCTGCGCGGAAAAGGATTCTTTCAGCTTTGATTCGAGGATAATTTTTTCAGATTGCAACTGGGAAACCTGGTCTTTCAACGAGTTGAGTTGATGTTCCAACTGAAGAGCGACAGCAGAGTTGGTTGCGGTAGAAGGCGCAGTTGCGGCCTTTGCTAACTTATCCGCTGAAATGGGCTGAGAAGAGGCGGCGGCGACCTTCGCGTTGAGATAGTTTAGGCGGAAATTGACGACTTTGGTGTTCCAATCGGGATTGATGCGGTGAAATTTTTGCAGAGCGTTTTGGGCCTCGAGGTATTTGCTCAAGGACTGATTGACTTGCCCGTTGTTGCTGAAGAGGTCGCCTTCCTGAATGAGGTTGTAAATGCGGACGTATTGGTCATCAAGCGCGTCCGCGCGCGCGCAGAGAGTCGCGAGCATCAGCGCCAGGACGAGGGCAAGAGACCGTTTCATAACGAACATCATATGTCCTCGCAATGGTGTGAACAATCACTAAATATGGGAGTGAGGAGCAGGTGATAGATTTTCGTTGATGGTTGATAAAACTGAAGGACTCAAGGCCTGCGGGTACAGGTATCCACTATTTTAGTATCAATTCCCGTCGGCCAGATGAGCCAAAGCGCCGTCGCCGCTGCGCTTTGCCGGCGCACTCCGTCTCGGGCGCGGACGGTTCCAATGACCCGGTTTGTCGTTGCGTTGACACTCGGGGAAGGTTTGTGTACTTTTGCGGCAGTTGGAATCGGCTATGAGTTCCGTGCTCAACCAACATGTGCTGGTGCTGAATCGCCTCTGGCAGGCGGTGAATGTATGCACGGCTCGAAGGGCCCTTACGTTGTTGTTTCAGGGCCAGGCTCAGGTTGTCTTTAATCGGAACGACGGCTCGTTCCAAACTTACAATTTCAACGAGTGGCACGATTTTTCCCAGCAGGAGCCGCACCCTGAGTCCGTCCGAACGGTTTCGTTCCGGATTCGAGTGCCACGCGTTATTCTGTTGATGGTCTATGACCATTTGCCGAAGAAAGAGGTCAAATTCACACGGCACAATATTTTCGAGCGGGACAAAAACATGTGCCAATACTGCGGGAAAACTTTCGACCGCAACGACCTGAATCTGGATCACGTTGTCCCCCGCGATCGGGGCGGGCCGACGACGTGGGAAAATATCGTTTGCTCCTGCATCGAGTGCAATACGCTCAAGGCCAATCGCACGCCGCAAGAAGCCGGCATGCACCTGATTCGCAAACCGAAGCGGCCGAAGTGGCGTCCGTTTGTGCAGATCAATTTCAGCACGCACCAGCATGATAGCTGGAAACATTTCGTCGATCTCGCGTATTGGAACGTCGAACTTGGGGAAGACATCTGATTAGCGATTTTGTCACGATGTTAAGTGAGGGATAGGGCGCGGTGGGGACATGGCGCGCTATCTTGCCTAAGGATTCATGAGCGCCACCTCTGACGTTGCTTATTCGACTTTCAATAAAAGTCTCGTGGGCGAGCCCGTCCGTATCGGTGGTTGGTTCTTGGGATCTTCGCGCGTTAATCGTATTTTTGTAATTGAGTGCCAAACGATAACGCACAAAAAAGCAGCGCGGCGCCGGCGCAACGGCACACATGGCCGTGGTTTGTGCTTGCGGCGCTGTTACTCGCGATTGTTCTGGCGGCGGTTTGGCTCAGTTTCGAAATCGCACGCACTAAACGAATTCGCGATTTGAATGCGGCCGATTCCTACTCACTTGCCGCGAGTGGATTGAGCAATGCGGCCGCGGAAGTAACAAACGGAGTTCCAGATTGGACGAATAACATGGCCTGGATTCCGCCGGGAACATTTTGGATGGGATCGGATGATGGCCAACCCGATGAAAAGCCGTTGCACCAGGTGACGGTGGACGGCTTTTGGATGGACAGGACCGAAGTCACTAACGAGCAATTCGAGAAATTCGTTCGCGCCAGAGGCTATGTCACTATTGCCGAACGCAAGCCTGACCCGAAAGATTTTCCGGGTGTTCCGGCCGAGAAACTGGTGCCGGGCTCGGTCGTGTTCACCGCGCCTTCATTGGCGGAGTTGAATCGCGAACGCGCGGGGGAGGGGTTGGATAAACTGAATGAAATTCCGCTCGACGATCATTTTCTTTGGTGGCGCTACGTTCCGGGCGCCAATTGGCGTCATCCGGATGGGCCGCAATCGGACATTAACGGGCGAGAAAAACTTCCAGTCGTGCATATCGCGTGGGATGACGCGGTGGCTTATTGCAGGTGGGCGGGCAAGCGCTTGCCGACGGAAGCTGAATGGGAATACGCGGCGCGCGGCGGCCTGGATCGGCAGCCGTATGTTTGGGGTAACGAGCAAAAACCTGGCGGCAAATGGCTGGCGAACATTTGGCAGGGCCGGTTTCCGGCCGAGAACACGACGGAAGACGGCTTCAAAACCGCCTCACCCGTCGGAACGTTCCCTGCAAACGGTTTCGGCCTGTACGACATGGCGGGGAATGTTTGGGAATGGTGCGCTGATTGGTATCTTCCCGATTATTACGCTCATGCGCCATCAAAAAATCCGCGCGGGCCTGAAACGAGTTTCGATCCGAACGAACCGGGCGTGATGAAACGTGTTCAACGAGGAGGTTCATATCTTTGCAGCGATCTGTATTGCATTGGCTATCGTCCCAGTGCTCGAATGAAAAGTTCGCCCGACACGGGTCTTTCACACACTGGTTTTAGATGTGTAAGGGATGCTCCGGCGCCAAAATCTTGATCGCGCTCTCGAGGCGAACACTTGGTAAAAGTGTCGAGAATGTTCGTAAAGCGGCATGGGGCTGCCGCACTCCAAGACGCTTGCGCGCTCTCTCGTACGCAACTGCCTCCGCAAGGTTGTGGAGTGCGGCAGCCCCATGCCGCTTTTATGGGATCCTCTTCGAGACGGCAATACCCGCAGTTCGCGCCTCCTGTAATGTCACTCGCCCCTCTCGCTCGCCTTTTTCTTCGCTTTCTTTTCGGGCTCTTTTCTGATCGGAAAATGTTCGGACTCCGTCCGCGCTGATTTTAGATACGCTTCCATTTTGGCCACGAGTTCAGGATTTTTTTCCGCAACATTCTCCTTCTCGCTGATATCGGTCTTCAAATTGTAGAGCTCCAGTTTTTCGCCGGCTCTTGGCCGGACTGCTTTCCAATCGCCCATTCGCGCGGCCTGTTGAAATCCGTGCTCATGAAATTCCCAATAAAGTAACGCGTGCTGGTTCGTCTGGCGTTGGCCCAGCAACGTTGGCAACATTGAAATCCCATCAATTTTTTGTGGCGGTTGGGCTCCGGCGATCGCGGCCGCCGTTGGCAGAAAATCCCAAAAGGCCCAGATTTGCCGGCTCACTTGCGCGGGTTTGATTTTGCCCGGCCAGCGCGCAATCATCGGCACGCGAATTCCACCTTCATACAGATCTCGTTTGATGCCCCGCAGTTTTCCTGAGCTTTGGAAAAAGTTGGGGTTCACGCCTCCTTCTTTGTGCGGCCCGTTGTCGCTGGTGAAGAACACGACGGTGTTTTCATCGATTTTAAACTTTTGAAGCAATTCCAACAGTTGGCCAATGTCTCTATCCATGCGCGTAATCATTGCCGCTTTGTTCTTCTCGACTTGCGGCCAGGATTCATCCCCGTACGGCGCATCACTGGGCACTTGCATTCCGTTGCCGGAGAGCTGGCCTTCTTCGTTATTCGCGTGCGGGATGGTGTAGGACAGATAAAGGAAAAACGGCCTATAATTGTTGAATTGGTCGGGCTTGTTGATGCGAACGAAATTGGTTGCTGCGATGGTAAGCAGGTCCGGGATGTAGAGGGCCTTCGCGCCCGCGCGGTTTTCGGGCAATTCCTCGCGGCCATCGAAACCTGCCTTTGAATCGTAACGCCAGAGATAATCGGTGTAGTAATCATGCGCATGGGTCTGGTTCAAATAGCCGACGAATTCATCAAACCCTTTTTTGCCCGGCACGCCCGTTGAACCTTCATCGCCGAGACCCCATTTGCCCACCAAGGCCGTATGATATCCCGCTTGTTTCAGAATTTCGGCGACCGTCAGATCTTCGGGCGCAAGCGCGAGGCCCGCTACGTTGCCACGAATCCGATTGTGACCCGTGTGCAGGCCGGTCATTAACGCGCAGCGCGACGGTGCGCACACTGTGCTCCCGGCGTAACAATCCGCGAACCGCATTCCTTCGCCGGCAAGCTTATCGATGTTCGGCGTCTTAATTTTGCTCTGGCCATAGCAGCCCAAATCGCCATAACCGAGGTCATCAGCTAAAATGAAAATGATGTTGGGCTTGTGCGAGGCCGTCACAATATTGGTTTCGCTGTGTGCGCGGTCACAGAGCAGACACGCCGCGACGGTAATCCAAATAACCATCGCCGCATGCCATGGGGTTCGAAGTCTTCCAATCTCTTTCATGGTCATCTCAGTCTGAAAAAACGAGCGCATTCCGTCCAATGAATTCACAGAAATCCATTGCATTTGAAACCAATCCAGGCAACTTGAACTGAGCATGGTTCCCGACGAAGCTCCGAAAACTGGACCCGAGCAGGCAGCAAGCCCGACGCAACGAGCTCCCAGGCGTAGCCGCCACCCTGGCCGCGGCCGCCGTGGACGGGGAGCCGGGCGCGGGCGACGCCCCGAACGCGCGCCATTTTCCAAAACCGACCAGGCACCGCCGCCCGCCGGAGAGGCTCCTGAGCAGGAGTTGCCCGTAGCAGAGCCGGCGGACGTTGAGACTAGGCCTGAAACCGAGCCGCAATATGCGCCTGAAACCGAGCCGCAATATGCGCCTGAAACCGAGCCGGTCCAACCGCGCCCTCTTCCGATTCCAAAGCAGCCGGCTTCGCCGGCCACAATTCAGGGTGCGATTGATCATGTAAATGAAATCATCGAATCGCTGCGCGAATCGCTCGACGATATGGAAGAAGTTCTGGAAACCCTCGAATTGGCGGAGCGCCAGAAAAATGCCGACGAGCAGGAAATCGAACAGCTCCGCCGTTCTCTGCGCCATCTTCAAACCCCTCGCGACCGCGACCGCGGCCACTCTCGCTAGGAGTGGTTTCAAAATTCGATTGTTTGCGTGGCCGCTGAGGTGAGTTGGCGGCTACGGCCTGATTGCAACGTGAATCATCCGGCAATATTTTTTCCTTGTGAGTAAAGCGACGAACAACGGCCACGTCCGCAGCGATCTCCTCAAGGCGGCAAAGCAATTAAGAAAAGACGTTAATCGTCTGAAATTCTCCGCGCCCGTGACGCACGTTTATAATCCGCTGGCTTATGCGTGGGCTGGGCACGAGTTGTATCTTAACAAATTTGGCGTTGGTCCGAAGCGAATCGTTTTTCTGGGCATGAACCCGGGGCCGTTTGGAATGGTTCAGACCGGAGTGCCGTTTGGAGAAATCAATGCGGTGCGCGACTGGCTGGGAATCGAATGCGCGATTTCAAAACCAAAGTTGGAGCATCCCAGGCGACCTGTGACAGGCTTCTCCTGCGCGCGTTCAGAGATTTCCGGTCAACGGCTGTGGGGATTGTTTGCCGAGCGGTTCGGCAAAGCTGATGATTTCTTCACTGAGCACTTTGTGCTGAATTATTGCCCGTTGGCGTTTGTGGAAGAGACGGGACGGAATCGCACGCCGGACAAACTGCCCGCACCCGAGCAACAGGCATTGTTTAAGGTTTGCAACGAACATTTGGGCGCTGCCATTGAAACGCTTGCGCCGGAATGGGTGATTGGCATTGGAAATTTCGCCTTCAAACGAGCCGAACACGTTTGTGGCACTCGGTCCGTCAAACTCGGCTGCATTTTGCATCCCAGTCCCGCCAGTCCCGCTGCAAATCGCGACTGGTCAGCAGTGGTTCGGCGTCAACTTCAGGAGTTAGGAGTGTGGAAGTAAAAACAACTCCCTTCAGACATCCAGCCTTCATCAAATGGACGAATCGACGTATTCAAGCTCGGCCCATACGCAATTCCTTCATTTCACGTCCTTTAACAGCGTTCCATCTGCCTCGACGTAGAGCTTTGGATAATGCGATTCGTCTTTAAAAGTGACGACGTAGACGGTGCGATTGCCCCAGGTGGCTTTATCGATTGACGCAACGTCGTTGCGCGACGCCTGTTCGTGAATCACGTCCAGCACTTTCGGCGGCAGGTCAGTCAATTTAACAGTCGTTCCGATGCTGAATCCAAGAGCGGCGGCGGTTTGCTCGGGCGCTCGAACGGCCACGGTTAAATCAGGATTTAATACACTGCCATCGCGAGCCACATAGAGCGGGGGAAAAATGCCTCGATTTTCAAAATAAATTTTGTAAACAGTCTGGCCGGAGCTGCTGTCTTTGACAATGTCCCAAATCACTTCGGCACCCGCTTCAGCGATGACGGTGTTTTGAACCGCGGGCGGCAATGCGCCAAACTGGGCTCCCGGCGAAAGCAGCGGTTTCTTGAAGGCACTGCTATACTCGGTTTTTCGGTCCGGGTGGGCGCAGCCTGCGAGTATGCCCGCGACACCGACTGCAACGAACAACTGTATTCTCATGACGCCGCAGCATAGTCCTGCGAAGCTTGCGGCGCAAATGGTGAATTGGGGATTGGTAAATTAGTAATTAATGACTGGTAATTGCTTTGGTTCGAAAACCGGGCACCCGATCGACTGTGCCGATTTTCAATTACAATTCAGCAATCACTGATTACTGAGCGTCACTTTTCCTGTGTTTCTCGGGGACTTTTTTCGCCGGGCATATTTTGAACGATTGCACCGTCCTGAGAGATGTACATCGTGGGGTTTTTGGCGGGTTCACTAAACGTGATTCGGTAAATGACTTGTCCGCCTTGAGTCTCTTTGTCGATGTCGGCGATTTCAGCGGTCGGCGCCTTTTCCTTCAATGTATTTTTCAGGGGTTGAGGCAGATCCTTGATGGTCGTGCCGGTGACCGGCCCGCCCGTTAGAACATTTTGGTCGTTGCTGGCGCCACCCATGTGTTTGCGCATTTCCGAACAGCCAACCAGGAGAGTTACCGATGTTATGGCACACAATATTCGAGTTTTCATAGAGATAGAAATGTTCGTACCACCGATAGAATTGCTGGCATGGCACCCGCCTGACCATAGGGTAGAAACCTGTCCCTCGACGAAAAAGGAGCCTATTTCACGAATTTCAAGTAGAACGTGATCGCCGACAGCACAAAACCAATCGCAGTGATGATTTGGCGGACGCGTTGTTGTGAAATGCGTTGGGAATAATGCGCACCGAGGAAATAGCCGGCCAACGCGCCGATGGTCATCACGCCTGCCTTTTCCCAGTTCACAAGACCGGCGAAGACAAGCCAGACGGCGGCGACAAAGTTAATCAGCGAGCCGAGGAGGTTTTTGAGTGCGTTCATTTCGTGGATGTTGTTCAAACCAATGAAGCCGAGCGATGCCAGCATCAGGATTCCAATGCCCGCGCCGAAGTAGCCGCCGTAAAGGGCTACTGCGAATTGAAACAAAATCGCTCCGAGGATGGCGCGTGGATGGCCGGACTTTGCGTCTAAATCAACCACGCGCCGCAAAAGGCCCTGGCTGACGAATAACACCGTCGCGAACAGAATCAGGAACGGTACCAGCTTGCCGAAAGTATTCTCGCTGGTCAGGTTCAGCAGCGCAGCGCCTAGGACGCCGCCGAGAATGCTGACCGGCACAAAACGGGAGAGCCACGGTTTCATCGCGGCCCAATGTCCGCGATAGCTGTAAATGCTGCTGGAAGTGCCGATGACCAGTGCCAGTGTGCTCGTCGCGTTGGCGACTTTTGATGAGGTCCCAAAAAAGAGCAGGGCAGGGAAGGTGATGATGGTGCCACCTCCGGCGACGGCATTGATCGCACCGGCGGCGGCGGCGGCCAATGTCAGGCCGATGATTTCGGTGAGCGGCATTTGCGGGCAGAGCGTAAAGGTCCGGCGATTCAACTCAAGCGCGCTGAAATAAAAAAGATTACCGTCCATTGGTGGGAGATGGGTGGAGTTGGGTGGAGTTGGGCGTGGATTGGTAGAAGTTACATGGGTTACATGGGTCACGTGAGGTGCCGGTGAGCGGGTTCGGGTTGCCGATAGGATTCATAAATGTTGATCTCTAATAACAGCAGGGGTGGACAGTAGAAATAGCACTTGACGTTCCAAGTCGTTGATGGTGAGTGGCTTAACCTCAACTGGCCATGGCAAGTAGGGTGAACAGTTTGAGGGAGGGATCCGGAGCTGGCGGAGAGGCGAATGGGTTGTGCAGTTCTGCGGCAACTGCAGCGTTCCGGCTAGGTTACCGCAGGAGAATTTGCCCGCCTCGCCCAGCGCAATTTAGCGGCTGCGGAGCGAGGATTGGCGTGTCGTTCAACGGATGAAGGCCGAATCACGTCGTGGGAGATTTGCGAGTAAAGACGGTCTCGGAGCCCGGCAGCGAACGCTTTCTTTACGCGCCGATCTTCGCCGGAATGGAAGGTCAGGATGGCGACGCGCCCATTTGGTTTCAGCAGGCTGGGCAGATGACGCAGGAGTGAATCCAAGGCGGAGAATTCGTCATTGACGGCGATGCGGAGGGCCTGGAAGACGCGACGGATGGTCAGAGCCAGTTCGTCTCCGGTGGTTCGTGGCAGCGCGTCGCGAATGGCGCGAGCGAGAGAAGTGGTGGTTGGGAATTTGCGATTGGCGAGCGCGGGGGCGAGGAGAGGCGCGTGGGGTTCATCGGCGTTTTCGGTGAGCATCGCGTCAAAAGCATTGGGTTGAATTTTTTCGAGCAGGGCCGAGGCGGGCTGGCCGCGTCGCGGGTTCATGCGCATGTCGAGCGGGCCTTCGTGTTTCGTCGAGAAGCCACGCGTGGGATCATCGAGTTGCATCGAGGAGACACCGAG